>Ga0187802_10000066_pt1 | contig 22031 bp, 20 predicted proteins | sample NC_wetland_sal_i_FD_130584 | JGI IMG/M metagenome (GOLD analysis project Ga0187802, IMG submission 130584) | Wetland sediment microbial communities from Neuse River Estuary, North Carolina, USA - Control_2 | ecosystem: Environmental > Aquatic > Freshwater > Wetlands > Sediment | place: USA... | reverse complement strand
GAAGTTGGTGTTGGTGCGGATGGCGCCTCCGGCCAGTTCGATGTAGGGCGCGACCCGAGCGGCATGCAGGCTGGAGTTCCAGCGCAGAATGACGGGTTCGAAGCCGCCTCCGTAGATTGATTGTGCCCGAAATTGGCGAAAGAGCGGGATGACGTCGGCTCCATATTCGAAGCGGCCGCGACGCCAGCCGCTGCCGATTTCGCCGGTCAGCACTTTGCCTACGAAAAATCCTGCGGTCAAAATCTGCGCTTCGGAAAAAGAGTTGGTGTTTTCTTCTCCGGTTTCTCCAGCAACCCAGACGCTCATGTCCCAATTGCGAGGCTGGGCCTGCGAAGGCTCGGATTGCGCGCCGGCAAAAGGGGCGACGAGCAATAAGAAAATAAACAGGCTGACTGCATGGAATCGCGAAATGAGGTTATGCACGATCAATGGCTTTCTTAGATGACTTAGAGCGGCTGGAGTTTGGAATCGTGACCAACCCACTCGGTCTGCGGCCTCGGCGGACGCGTTAAGGTTTGCATCACGACGCAATACTGTTCTGTTTTCTCGCGCAATCCGCGCAGCTGTTCCGGGGTTGCATTGGGCGCAGCAACATCAAAATGAAGACGAATATTATCAAAGCCGACGGGCACGTTTTTGGATATGCCGAGAGTGCCTCGGAGATCCAAGTCTCCTTCCACCGTGACCTCGATGCGTTCGGCGGGTACGCCCATAGCCGCAGCCACCATCTGGCAGGTGATCTGCGCGCAAGCCGCGAGGGCTCCAAGCAAAAGGTCACCGGAGCAGGCGCCAGCCCCGGCGCCTCCGACTCCCTTGTGGGCCTCGGCCTGGTAGATGGCGCGTCCGAGATCGACCGAGCATGACACCGGCGCATCCGTCTGTCCACCCTTCGCCCGCAGAGTGATTCGAGAGGCATTCGGGTCATTGCGGTATTGGTCTTTCAGCGGCTTCTGAAGCGATCGAAGATCCATGGCAACCTCATTATTTTATTCCTGGCCATTTTTCGCTAACCGGTCACAGCTTCGGCCAGGCTGTCTAGAAGCCGCACCATGTGCATGCTAGCATCTGGGGACATCGAGGGGATGCTGATGCCCAAATTCGTAATCGAACGCGATGTCCCGGGAGCCGGAAATTTATCCTATGCTCAATTGCGGGAAATTCTCCCAAGAGTCGGTCAGCGTTCTGAAGGGAATGGGCCCCGAGATTCAGTGGCTACATAGCTGGGTAACCGGCGACAAGGTGTCGATGCGCTCGATTGTCAATCAATTCGCTCACGGTGTTCACCTGAAGTCAGACTAGGCGAGCCTAGCGACCGAGACGATGACTTATGTTACGGTCACGACCCTAGTCATAAGGTCGTTCTCCTATGCACGGAGAGCTGCGACAGTCCGATACAATGATCACCGTGCCGGAATCGAAAGTGACATGTGGGCAAACCCTCGCGAAGGTACCGATTTTTTCTGGACTGACGGAAGGCGAGTTGGCTTTTCTCGCGCAGCGAGCGGTGCTGCGCAACTACTCAACGGGGCAAAGCGTGTTCGGCGAAGGCGAGCCTTGCTCCGGACTCTATGTCGTGGAGTCCGGACATGTTCGGATTTTCAAGAGTTCGGCGAATGGGCGAGAGCAGGTGCTCAGCATTGACGGTCCGGGTAGTTCCATGGCCGAGCTTCCGGTTTTCGATGGCGGAAGTTATCCGGCGTCGGCCACGGCGATTGACAACGCCACGCTGCTCTTTGTCAGCAAGCAGGATTTTCAGGCATTATGCCTGGCCCATCCTCAGGTGGCACTGAAAGTCTTGCGGGTGGTCGGTGCGCGCCTGCGCCGACTGGTGAGCATAATCGAAGAACTCTCGTTCACCACGGTGCGTCACCGGCTGGCTTTGTTTCTGTTGCGTCTCGCCCAGAAGGAAGGAAAACGCTCCGCCGCCGGCGTGGAAATCATATTGCCCGCCAGCAATCAGGAATTGGCGTCGCATATTGGCACGGTCCGCGAACTCGTTTCCCGCAATCTCTCTCGTCTCCAAGCAGAGGGGATGCTCAAGATCGACGGCCGTTCAGTAACGATCTCCGATTTGAAAGCCTTGGAAGCCGAAACAGATTCCCCCGAGTAATCGTAACTTCTGAAGCCCGCCATCCCCCGTGGATCCCCTGATCTTGATAATGTTTTGCCCATCGTTGCCCTTCGTGACAAAAGTCATCGGCATGGATTCTCCGCTACGTTAGCTTTAGAACATCAAGCGCGCCTGGGCGTCGAGCCAGGTCGTGAGGAGGATGCAATGAGCATGACCGCCGAGAAAACCGTTCGTGAATTGGCACTGGGGAACACTGCTGCCACTAGAGTCTTTGAAAAGCTAGGGATTGATTATTGCTGCGGGGGCAACAAGTCGCTGGCAGAAGCATGCCGTGCTGCCAACCTCTCGATGGATCAGGTGATCGATTCGCTGGAGATGGCCGAGCAGGCGGCACATGCCGCCCAGAAAGACCGAAACTGGCAAACCGCGCCCCTGGCCGACCTGATCGCACACATCAAGAGTACTCACCATAAGTACACGCGCGAGGAAATGGCTCGCCTCATTCCTCTCTTAGATAAGGTCTGCTCCGTCCACGGCCAGAACCATGGCGAACTGCAGAATGTCCGATCCAGTTTTCAGGGCCTGGTCCAAGAGCTGACAACACACATGATGAAAGAAGAGCGGGTTCTGTTCCCCTGCATAGAAAGGATGGAGGAGGCTGTGGTCCAGAAGGAGCCTATCCTACCACCGCCGTTTGGCAGCGTGCAAAACCCAATATCCATGATGGAGCATGAGCACGATTCGGCCGGCAACGCATTGCGTTCCATGCGCGACGCCAGTTGTGGCTATGCCCCACCGGGCGATGCGTGCATCAGCTACCAAACCCTGTACAAAGCGCTAGCGGATTTTGAAGCCGACCTTCACCAGCACATTCACCTGGAAAACAACATTCTGTTTCCACGCGCGATTGCGATGGAAAAGGCGCACTAGCGGGGCGCACAGCCATGTCCGCACTGCCAACCCGCATCGAGAAAGAAGCCGGCCGGCCGCTCACGCCGCTGCAGATCGTCGACATAACCGCGGCGCGAGAAACGAGCCTCTCGCGCCTGCTGATGCTCTACATCAGCACGGGACTGCTGTTCATGTTGCTGCCAGGAACTTTTCTGGGGGTTTGGAATTTGCTGGCCATCAGTAGTCATCGCGCTGCGGATTCCGTATCCCCCGCATGGATTCAAGCACACGGGCATGCTCAGATCTTCGGTTGGATCGGGACGTTCATCATGGGCATTGGTTTCTATTCCATTCCCAAGCTGCGGCGCCTGAATTCGTTCGCGTTATCGGCGGTGTGGTCGTCTTGGGCGCTGTGGACCGGCGGCGTTGCGCTACGATGGCTGGTTAGCGTCTACCAGTGGCATTGGAGGACCCTGCTGCCGCTTTCGGCGGCACTCGAATTTGCAGCTTTCCTGATTTTCTTTCGCACTGTTTCCGGCCACCGTCCCCAAGACGCGGGCAAGACCAAACTGGAAGACTGGGTCTTCGTGGTCATTGCGGGCTCCGTGGGCCTGCTCCTCACACTTCTGGTCAATTTTGGAGTGACATTGTTTCTCGCCCTCCGAGGAACATCGGCGGAAATACCGGCCGATTTCGACCAGCGTTTTCTGGTTCTTCAAACCTGGGGATTTTTGGTTCCATTTGTCTGGGGATTCAGTGCTAAGTGGCTTCCCGTTTTTCTCGGACTGCGCCCCGTGCGTGGACGCGTTCTGTTGCTGGCGGTGGCTCTAAACTCCACCGGCGTCTTGGCCGCGTTCGCGGGTTGGATGATGGCTGCAACCCTGGTTCTGCTCGTCGGGCTGATGTCCGCGATGTACTCGCTGCGATTGTTCGAACCGCCAGCGCGCCCCGCCAAGGTCAAAGGAGTGCACAAGAGCTTTCCAGTCTTCGTTCGTTTGGCCTACACCTGGGCTTTAATTGCGGCCAGTCTTGGAATCTGGGCGGCCTCAGCTCAGAATCCGCACGGAATCTGGGGCGCATCGCGGCACGCTTTGACCGTTGGTTTTCTGGCCACGATGGTGTTTGCAATCGGGCAACGGGTGCTACCGGCCTTCTCCGGGATGCGCCTTCTATTCAGCACCAAGCTTATGTTTGTAGCAATCTTTCTTCTTGCCGTCGGATGCCTGCTGCGCGTTAGTTCAGAAATTCTCGCTTATCAGGGCCTGGTGCGTTCCGCTTGGTCGTGGCTGCCGGTTTCCGCTATCACTGAGATGACAGCTGTAACACTATTTGCCGCTAATCTACTTGTCACCTTTGTACGGCGCCCACCCTCTACGCAGGTATAGTATATCGTGAGACGATATAGCAGGAAGGTTCACAGAGTGGGACCAGCAAGTTTGGCCTGCGACCCGAGGTGAGCGTAGAGTTCTTCAAGAAGGCCCGGCGAGGATTATCGAAGTGGAAGAACCGCAGACGTCGCAGAGTAAGCATTTACTACTAGGCACCGTATCTTTTACGGTTTGCTTCGCGGCATGGGGCCTCATCAGCGCCTTCGCTCCGCGTTTTCGCCAACAGTTTCACCTCTCAGCAACACAAGCGGCTTTTCTAGTAGCAGTTCCGGTTGTGCTAGGCGCTTTGGCTCGTATTCCGATAGGAATGCTGGCAGACCGCTTCGGGGGCCGCGTCGTTTTTACCGTTCTGATGTTCTTTGTGTCGGTGCCAGTGGCATTGATCCCAGCTGCAACCAGCTACCGGAATTTGCTCATCGTGGCCTTCTTTCTCGGAATGGCGGGGTCTTCATTTGCCGTTGGCGTCGGTTACGTCTCCCGCTGGTTTTCCATGGAGAGCCAGGGCAGCGCGCTCGGTGTGTACGGTCTGGGGAATATTGGCCAGTCCGCCGCGGTCTTCCTAGGGCCGGTACTGGCTGCGGCCTACGGATTTCGCGCAGTGTATTGGGCGATGTCGGTTATCCTGCTCGTTTGGGCAGGCGTGTTCGTCATCTTTGCTCGAAACGCTCCGCAGACGGCTCGGCCCAAGGGGCTTTCAGAAATGCTTGGCGTACTGGCACGTGAACCCTTGTCGTGGGCGCTGGCCGCTCTCTATTTTCTCACCTTTGGTGGATTCGTCGCCTTCTCGATTTATCTGCCCACGTTGCTGCGTGATCAATTTGGTCTCAAGCCTGCCAACGCCGGCTTCCGAACGGCCGGATTCGTGGTGCTGGCCACTCTCTGCCGTCCGCTCGGTGGATGGCTGTCGGACCGTATTGGCGGGTCGCGCGTTCTTTCGTGGATTCTGCCAGCCGTGGCTGGTTTCGGATTGTTGCTCGGCGCGCAATCGATGCTGCCATTCACAGTTGGCGCGCTCGGATGCGCAGCTTTGCTCGGCGTCGGCAACGGCGCAGTGTTTCAGCTTGTTCCTCGATATTTTCCAACTCAGCGGGCCACTGTTACGGGACTGGTAGGCGCGATGGGCGGGATGGGAGGATTTTTTCCACCTTTGCTCTTAGGCATGTTCCGCGACCAACTGGGAGTAGTTTGGCCGGGATTCCTTCTATTGTCCGCGCTTGCCTGCGTGCTGTGGTGGATGAATGGCCGGTTGTTCCTGCCGGGGGAAGAAGCCCTTGCAGCCAAGCTTCCTCCGGCTCTAACGCGTACGGCGGATAAAGTCCGGGCGGGAGCTTGGGCCACGTTGTGGACCGGTATACTGATCGCCGCCATCGTGCTCGGCTCACGCAACCTCCAGAACTTCGACCCTGCACTCGTGATCTATACTTTCGCGATCATTTTTGCGACTTGGGGCGTGGTTTACCACTACTCCGTCTGGATACGAAAACCTCCAACCTATGTGTACTGGCAGCGCGGATGGCAACTGTTCAAGGAAAGAGGAGTGGTTCGAAGCTTCGGCCAGATGGTGACCCTGGCAGGAACTCATCTACTTGCCCAGACATTCATCGCGAAACGCTCCAGACTCCGCTGGGCGATGCATCAGATGATCTTTTGGGGATGCGTGCTGGCGGCAATGATCACGTTCCCGCTGGTATTCGGATGGATTAACTTCACCAGCGCGCCAAACGATCAAATGACATATGTCACGCACCTGTTCGGGTTTCCCGCTGGCAGGTTCCATCTGCATACGTTTTCGGCGCTGCTCCTCTTTCATGGCCTTGATATTTCAGCGTTCTTGGTTCTCGGCGGAATTGCGCTTTCGCTGTGGCGCCGCATGCGAGATGAAGGCGCACGCGCGGTGCAAACCCTGGTCATGGATTTCTGGCCACTGATTTTGCTCTTTGCCATATCGATTACGGGCTTGGCCCTCACGGTTTCGCAAGAGTGGCTCGGTGGGAGCTTCTACGATTTCATTGCCATTTTGCACGCGATCACCGTGATTGCGGCATTGCTCTACCTTCCCTTCGGGAAGTTCTTCCACATTTTTCAGCGGCCCGCGCAGTTGGGCGTGAAGCTGTATCAGCGTGCTGGCGAAGAAGGCGAGGGTGCAATCTGCGCTCGTTGCGGCGAGCGCTACGCATCTGTCATGCATGTCGAAGATCTGAAACGGGTGTTGCCGCAAGTGGGATTCAACTACTCGATGTCGGGGCCGGTGGGCAATTGGCAGGAATTGTGTCCAGCTTGCAAGCGCAAGTCACTTTCCCTCGCGCAATTGAGACTGAAAGAGGAAGCGAATGGCTAAGGCTCCTGTCGCCGAAGAGATCCTCAAAGAAAAGTTCGGGCCACATTTGAATTACCAGCCGCCCGGCGGTTGGAACGATGAGTCGGTCCATCCGGCTGAGAAGCTTGTTAAGACACACTGCTGCTTTTGCGGGCAGCAATGCGGTATTCAGCTAAAGGTTCGCGAAAACCGCGTGATCGGGTTTGAGCCATGGGAGGAGTTCCCCTTCAACCGGGGTATGCTCTGTCCAAAAGGCGTGAAGCGTTATCTGCAGGGCAATCATCCTGACCGCCTGCTTGCCCCGTTGATGCGCAGCGACCAGGGATTTAGGCCCGCGTCCTGGGATGAGGCTTTGAGCTTCGCGGTTAGCCGGATGCGCGAGATCCAGGATAAGTATGGCAAAGACGCCGTTGCCGTCTACGGCGGAGCATCGCTTTCGACCGAGAAATCCTACCTATTAGGTAAGTTCGCCCGGGTCGCGCTGGGCACTCGTCACATCGACTACAACGGGCGCCTGTGCATGGTTTCTGCCGGAACGGCCTACAAACTGGCCTTCGGCGTCGACCGAAGCCCAATTCCGTGGAGCGAGATCCCCAAAGCGGAAGTCCTGTTTGTGATCGGCGCGAACATTGGCGACTGCGCCCCGATCACGACCGACTACATCTGGCGCTGTCGCGACAAGGGCGGGAAGCTGATCGTCGCCGATCCCCGGATGACCCCCATTACGCGAAACGCTGATCTCTATCTTCCGTTGCGACCGGGAACTGATCTCGCACTATTGATGGGAATGCTACACGTCATCTTGCGGGATGGGTTGGCGGATCGGGAATTCATCGACCAATACACCACGGGCTTTGCGGCGGTCGCCGAATCTGTCCAGCAGTGGGATCTGCGCAAAGTAAGTGAGATGACTGGCGTGCCGCCGGAGTCCATCGAGAAGGCCGCGCGTTGGATCGGCAAATCGAAGCGGGCCATTATGATGCACGCTCGCGGACTGGAGCATCAATCCAAAGGCGTGGAAAATTGCTTGGCGGTGCTCAACATTGCTCTTGCCACGGGAAATGTTGGGCGCGAGGGCGCGGGTCCCACGATGATTACCGGCCAGGGAAACGGCCAGGGCGGACGTGAGCATGGACAGAAGTGCGACCAACTTCCCGGGCAACGCTCGCTCACGGACCCTGCCGCTCGAGAATATGTTGCAGGCGTTTGGGGCATTCGGCCCGAAGAACTTCCTCAGCCGGGCTACAGCGCCGAAGAGATCATGGAAGCCATCCACCGCGGCGAAATTAAGGGATTGCTTTCCATGTGCTTCAACCCGCTCGTGTCCCTCCCGGATGCGAACTTCACACGCGAGGCATTGTCGAAGCTGGAATTCTTCGGTGTGATTGATTTCTTTCTCTCGGAGACGGCCCATCACGCCGATGTGGTACTCGCGGGCAGCCTGCATGAGGAAGAGGACGGGCTCGGGTGCAGTGCCGAAGGGCGGGTAATTCACTGGCAGAAAAGCATCGACCCTCCGGGTGAGGCGAGACGCGACTCCGACATCATCATCGAGTTGGCTCACCGCCTGGGACGGGGGCAGTACTTTCCATTCAAGAATCCCGCCGACATTTTCGAGGAACTGCGGGTGGCGTCACGGGGCGGTGTAGCGGATTACTACGGCATCACCTACGCGAGAGTAGATGAGCAGATGGGCATTTTTTGGCCTTGCCCTTCGCTCGATCACCCCGGAACGCCACGACTTTTCGTCGATAACAAGTTTTATACGCATGACGGCAAGGCGCATTTTAACCTGACCGAATGGCGTCCCAGCGGCGATCCGATCAATGAAGAATATCCTCTATTCTTAACGACAGGGCGAGTCGTCAGCCAGTACCTGTCAGGAACGCAAACCCGGCGTATCGGTGCGTTAGTGGACCAGAATCCGGAACCTCGGGCGGAGATTCATCCACGATTGGCCGAACAATATCAGATCAAAGACGGCGACTGGATCACGGTGACAACACGGCGCGACGATGTGACGGTTCGCGCTATGGTGGTGAAGACCATCCGCCCCGACACGGTCTTCATTCCGTATCACTGGGCCGGCATTCGTAGTGCAAATCGGCTCACTCATCGGACACTTGATCCTCGCAGCAAAATCCCGGAGTTCAAGGTTTCCGCGTGCCGGATTGCAGGAGCGAATGGCCCTGACGAGTCTCCGGATGATCGTGGCGCGCACAAGAACGGCGCATCGCGGGGAGACGCGTAGTGTTCGGGTACGAGTTTTATGTCGATCCCGCGCGCTGCATTGGCTGCCGCTCCTGCTTGCAGGCTTGCGAGGAGTGCGATACCCACCGTGGAAAGTCGATGATCAACTTCGAGTTTATCGAACGGAAAGAGAGCATCCGCTCTGCCGCCTACGTATGCTGGCATTGTGACGAACCTACTTGTGCGCAGGTTTGTCCAGCGGATGCGATTAAGAAGGGCGAGGATGGAATTGTCCACTCCTCTCTCAAACCGCGCTGCATCGCCTGCAACAACTGCGTGCTGGCCTGTCCTTTCGGGATTCCGAAAATGATGGAGCCCGAGCAACAGATGATGAAGTGCGACATGTGCTATGACCGCACCTCTGTTGGCAAGCGGCCCATGTGCGCGACGGTTTGTCCAAGCCAGGCGCTTTCCTACGTCAGGCCCGAGGAGATTGCAAGCCGTTGCGAGAAGCCGACGAATATTTTCTATTTCGGTAACCAGAAGATCACGACCAAGGTTTTCATGATGGCCCCAGCCGAACGCGAGGCCATCGCTTTGGATGTTGTCGACTATATGTGGGAGGAGAACCATGAACTGGTTGCGACGAGGGAGTAGCGAACCGCTTTGGAAGGAAGAGTTCTCGGTTCGCACAGCGGACGAACGCTACGTCACGCGCCGGCAACTCACCAAATTTCTTGTCCTGACCAGCCTCGGCATGTTCGTGGGGAATATCTGGATCCTGATCCGTTCGATTTTCTACAAGGCCCCGATCTATCCGCATCAACGAGTAGCTCAACTCGGCGAAATTCCGATCGGCGGAGTAAAGCTGTTCAGCTATCCGACAAAAGAAGACCACTGCATCATGATCCGGACCGCCGAGGATGAATATGTCAGCTACAGTCAGAAATGCACTCATCTTTCCTGCGCGGTCTATTATTCTCAGGCGGAAAACAGACTTGAATGTCCGTGTCACAAGGGCTTCTTCTCGATCAAGGATGGCGCCGTCCTACAAGGGCCCCCATCGCGCCCTCTGCCGCGTATCGTTCTCGAAGCGCGCAGCGAACAATTAGTTGCTATCGAGGTAAAAGGTTAACGCCATGCCGACTTCGAACGACCTGCCTCCTCAAACTCGCGGCCTTACGGCCATCGCGGGAGCGATGTCTTTGATCGCTATTCTTTTGATCGTGCAAATCTGGCTCTTGAGCGCCGCTCTCGAGTCCTTCCTCAGCGGAAAGCTTCATACGGCACTGTCAGCCGCTATATTCTCCGGAGTGATGTTTCTGATCTGCCTGGGCCTCTACGCCTTTGTCGATCGCGTCGATTCGGAGGTTCGCGGTTCCGGCAACGGTGGTTAACTCCCTTTGTTGGTGTTTCTCAAGATTCCCCACCGCTCAGGGGTGAAGCCACGCGTTCTGGGCGCGTGAGCTTCACGCCGACCGAAGCAGTCATCTCCGGCAAGGGAGAAACCGAGTCCGAGGCTTTTGAGTTCCGACCGGCGAAGGAGTTGACACATGGAGGGTCGTCAACGGCGCGTCAGGGCGATTGAACTCACCCTGATACCCCAGCAGGTCGTCATGGTGTGGCTCAGAAATGCGTTGCGGTGTCGTTTTTGAGCTGATCGTTTCATTTCGAAGCAGAAGGACGCAGCCTTCTCGTACCCTGGAAGGTCGGAGCGTCGGCGACCGCAGCGGAGGTTTAGGTGTGACCCGAGAAGAAGCAGCACGGAACCGGTATGAGAACCAAGGAGAGGCGGTGCAGCAATCCGCTCACCAAGTGAGTCGGAAACCATCCGCGTCGAACCCAGGGCGACGGTCTTGGGTTAAAGTGGGATCGGAATATTGCCCTGCAATGTCTAAAGAAATAGCCCTCTATCACCGCATTACGCTGAAGCTCGCCGAAAATGGCGAAGTGACCGTCAGCGAACGATCAAGGCCGTTTGAACCAACAAAGGAGGTTCCGGTTCATGAGGAAATTTGTCGCCGCTCTTCTGGTGAGCCTCTATGCCTGCGCTCTTCTCGCGGATGAAGGTCAGCACCCCGTGGATGTCAACCAGAATTTGGGCGTGGTTTCGTTCTCGACTTCCTGCTCCAAAGCTTCACAAAGAGCAATCGAACACGGCCTTGCTCTCCTGCACTCCTTTTTGTTCGACGCTGCCGAGGATCAGTTTAAGGCAGCCGCTGCCCATGATTCCGCATGCGCCATGGCATTGTGGGGTGAAGCCATCGGTCTGTATCGTCCGCTGGTGTACCGGCCAACAGATTCCGCCATGAAGCAAGGCCGGGAACTGGTACAGAAAGCGCGGGCACTCCGTCCGAAAACGCAGCGGGAACGAGACTACGTCGATGCCCTCGCGGTCTTCTATCGTGCGGACCAACGCGACTATGACACGCGCAACCGCGAATTTTCGGAGACCATGGCAAAGGTTTACAAGAAGTACCCTGATGATCAGGAGGCCGCGGTATTCTACGGGCTCTCGCTGCTCACTTGGGATGACCCGGACAGCCAAGACCCGCTGGCGAACGCTGAACGGGCGATTGGAATCCTGAACCAGGTGTTTCGGGAAAATCCCGACCATCCTGGAGTTGCTCACTATCTGATCCATGCGGCCGATGCGCCGCAACTGGCGCCAATGGGACTTGACGCGGCGCGGCGCTATGCACAAATTGCGCCCGCCGCCCCACATGCGCTGCACATGCCTTCCCACATTTTTGCCCGCCTCGGGCTCTGGCAGGAGGATATCCAGTCCAATCTCGCATCGCTGCAAGCCGCCCGGGATCCGGCCATACACGTGGGCGCAGAAAACCAGTTGCATGCGATGGAATTTCTGGAGTATGCCTATCTCCAGATCGGTGACGACAAGAACGCGGAAGAAATGGTCGCGGAGCAGGCCAAGATTGGCTTCGAGCAGGTCGATAAGAACTTGGTCGATTATGTCAACCGGACTCGCGCCAATTCCCCTGCGATGCTTTGTCTCGAACGTCGCAATTGGAAGGCTGCTGAGGCCCTGCAGCCCGATCCGAGCGCCGAGACCTACAACCAAGCAATCACGTATTGGGCGCGGGCGGTTGCTGCCGGACACCTAAGGGAGGTGGACGCGACTCAACAGGCCGTCAAACAGTATGACTCTTTGCTTGAAGCCACCAAGCAAGGATCACACTCGTATCGGGCCAAGTATATGAGCACCAAGCGCGACGAGGCGCATGCCTGGCTCGCGTTTGTCCAGGGAAAAGACGACGACGCCTTAGGATTGCTGCGGGCGGTTGCGGATCAGCAAGACGCCCAGGGCAAGGGCGAAATCGAATTGCCAGCCCGCGAAGTGCTCGCAGACATGCTGCTGGAGATGAATCGGCCAGCGGAAGCCCTGGCAGAGTTTGAGAATTCGATGAAGGTTGATCCCAATCGTTTTAACGGACTGTATGGAGCTGGCAGGGCTGCGGAGTTGACTCATCAAACGGAGAAGGCGGCCAGGTACTATACGCAATTGCTGAAGAATTGCGAGAACGGGATAAACTCGAACCGGCCGGAACTTGCCCGAGCGAAGGCGCTGGTAAAGTCGGGCAACCTGCACTGAGTGGTCCACCGAGCACTTTTACGGTTGTTTCCAGCTTCACGTTGGTGCTTCTGCAGACCAATGGCTGGGAACCCTTGGTTGGCTTCGACCAAGCTCAGCCGCAAAATAGTCTGATCCCCGGTCCGGTAATTTCAGTGGACTAGAACCGCCGGGGCGGAAAAGCTCCAATCGACAACAACCCGGGACTGTCTGGATCCGTGACGGGTGATTTCGAAGATTCCTTGAGGGTGCATTTCCCGCCAGCCGATGTCACCTGAATTTCTGCGATGGAGGACGGAGCGCCAAACTCGGCAGCGTACACCACTCCTCCAGTGCCCGTTGTGTTCTCCAAGGCCAAAGCTCCGAGATACGTCCAGTCTGTGACGAAGCCCTTGAGATTGCTCGAGACGCAACCTTTTGAAAGCTGACCAGTGCCTTTATCAAAAAAAGCAGCGGTGATGTTGTAACCCTGAGTGTTGCTTATGTAGAGCAACGTTTCGTCCGGGCTCAGCAGGATATTGCTGGAACTGATTCCGTTTCCCAAATGATAGACAACCGTCGGGGTCAACTTGCCCGAAGAAATATCTGAGACTTCGACTATTGTCGATGTAGCGGTATCGCCGAAGATGGCGTAGTGTCCATCCTGCGTGATGTCGATCCCATTTGGATAGGCATTGCCACCGCGCGAACCGGTGGAATTCTGTTCATCCCCATTCGACACCGGCACTCCTGCTGAAACATCGAAGGATTCGATGGAGCCATCCCCATAGGTAGCAACCAGCAGGTTGCCGTGTACGGCCATTCCGTCGATCACACCGCCTTGCAGGCCGCCGACGTTGATGTCACTCACAAAGACAATTTTGCAGCCCGGCTTCACTTGAAACGTTCCGATTGTGCTCGAATCGGTGAAGCTGGCATACAGGTACTTGGCGTTCATAGCCAAGCCGATGCCATTCGATGTGCCGCCGTCATTCTTGGAGCCTCTGGTGGGACGGTTCGCCTTTAGGGTTTGAATGGGAATCCCCACGATGTCGCCGCTTTGAGCATTGGAAGCGTAAGCACAGTCAGTCTTGTCACTGCTGAACACGACGATCCGCTTCATTCCGAAGAAGCCTCCACCGATTCCGTTCCCATTGGTTGACACGGTTGCCGTCTGAGTGAGGGCCCCGCGCGCCCCTACCGTGTAAAACGTGGCACTGTTGGGAAACGCGGAGGACAGATCGTCATTGGTCAAAACGTAATGGTTCTTGGTCGCCGCAGTCGCACCAACCGCGCAAACCATGATCATCACGATGGTTTTTATGAACGTCGAAGTTCGGATCATGATTCGATGCTTGCCTTCCTGGTTCGTGCGCGGCGTGCTCCGCCCAGGCACACTCTTTTAGCGGACCGTGATCACGGCGGGGGCCGACGGAATCCCATTTGCTACAACATAGAGCTTGCTGCGCCCGGTCTCCATGTTTGCCGGCACATCGAAATGCGTGGATACGGGCTGGCTGCCGGTCGCGACCGCCATGGTGCTATGGTCGTGGGTCCGGCAGTAAAAAACGTCTCCCGTGGCCTCATTCACAATGCGGACTAGGGGATAGTTCGTGGCGTCCTGAAAATCATCGTTGTACATGGCTCCCTGGGAAAAACCATTAAACTGAGTTCCGCGGATGACAAATGATTTCCCTCGAGTGATTCTGGTTGGAACAGAGGAGATCGTCGGCTGCCAAGCCCGATTGTAGGTGCCGCTGGGGGTAAACACCTCCACATCCGAGCTCAAATCGGTGAACAGTAACTGACCGGTCGGCAATTCGAGGAAGTGTCCGTTGAATGAGGATTCGTAGGGGGCATTCGGCGGGCGTGGAATCTTCTTCAAGCTGCTCCCATCCCACTCCAAGAAAAACGAGGGGGGCAATCGAAAACCAGCGCTGGCCATCATGACAACCTTGCCATTTATTTCGAGTGCCGCAGGACCATCGGCGATATTGAGCTTGCCGGGAAAATCCGGACCGGCCGTCCAAGTTCCGGTATTGGAATCGTAGATCGCGGTGTGGCCGGCACCGCAAGTGTTGGCTCCAGTGGCAAAGACGGTGCCATCAGGTCGCAAGACGGCTGCGCCGATCTCATGGTTTGCCTTGTTGTGTCCGCCGCAATTCGCGGCTGATGCCCAGAGTTGTACTACAGTGTCTCCGGCGCTCGACCAAGCGCCGGTGTCGGGGCTGTATACCTCTGAGTTCATGCCATTGCTTGTGTACTTGAAATTATAGGTATCGACATCAAGCACCTTCCCATTTGGCAGCAAAGTCAGACCTTCCTTTTGATAGCTATCAAACTTTCCTGATCCGGTGGGGGTCCAGGTTAATGTCGAGGCATCGAGAAGTGCAGCCACGGGCGGCAGATCACAGCAGTCGACCTGCATGAGGGTGCCATTCGGCAGAATGGTGGCGGTGGCATCGCCGATGTGTAGCCAGCCATTCGGCGGCGCTATCGGCGTCCACGTATCTTTCAGCGGATCGTAGATTGCCCCCTGATTCGACCATACTTGCATCCCGTTAATGAATTCTCCGCCCTCAATGACAACTCGGCCATCTGGCAATACGGCGGAACCGAAGAAATAAGGGCTGTACCCGCTGGGGAGCGACGCAGTCTGGGACCATGTCCCGTTGACGTAGCTGCCGTGGATATCGGGGGTCAGCTTATACCACCTTTGCGCGTCTAGCGGTTCGCGGTGCGCCAGGACCGTGCCGTCGGTAAGCAACAGGATTGCGCCGATGCCGCCAAAAGTGGGTTGATTCCTTAGAGGTTGCCATATCTGAGCGGGGGCGGAAATCACTCCCACGAAGGACCATGCAACGATTACTAACGCTAAGCACAAACGTCTCATGTGTACCCTCGCGCGGGTAGGCAGTGCGGCTGACAGAGCTGATCGTGCCAGCCATTCCAGCTTGGTTAGTGGACTGTGCTCCGGTGCCGAGCGTTTGTCAAGATGAAACAGTTTGCAACCAACGACGCTTTGGCACGTGCTTTAACCAACGTCCTGAGGGAAGCTACAACGGGCCGTGGCATGACATGCAAACTCTTTCATCTTGACAAGCGGTCGCCGTAAGCGCACAGTCTCCGTCTAACCGGGCTCAGGTTTCGCGTCCTAAAGACCTTGGACCTGACTTTCTGCCCGCCCAGCGGGTCTGTGCGACTCCCTGCTCTCAAAGGGCCGAGATTTGTTTGTTACCGCGCCAAAGAACTCTGCGCCGGCAATCATATGCTGGCCGAGGATACTAAAGGGTACACCGACGGGATAGTGACCGCGAGGAGTTGACAAATGGCAGCCGAAAGCTCAAACGATTCCACGGCCGCGCCTGCAAGAAGGATGCAGGAAGAGACGATCTCAGCGCCCGATGAACCTATGCGCAACGCGGTGTCAGAGGCGAAGAACACAGCTGTGTCGTCCAGCCGCCGCAAGTTCCTCAGCAATATTGGGGGAGCTAGCGTGGCGACCCTTGCGGCTGTCGGCTTGGGGCCGCTCACTAATTCCGCAATTGCCGACAGCAACGAGTCGCCCGCGAGCAGCCGGGTGCAACATGCCCTTAAGCTTCGCATCGATGCAGCGCAACGAGACTCCCGCATTCCCGTTCCCCGGCACACCACGAATGGAGATCTGCAACGCTATCCCGACCACTCCGCCAGCTATAGCAAAGGCCTGCTGCAAGACGATATTGGAGTGGTCAATCCGGCGGCGTGGGTGTCGTTTGTGAAGGCGCTGCGCAGTGGACAGAATAGTGATTTCGAGGCCATCATTCTTGGCGGCACGCACACCTTGAATGGTCCCCAAGGGTCGTATGCTTACGATCTGGAAACTGCCGACTCCGACCAGTTCGGAAATGCTCCGTGGATCGGTGATCAGGGCGGTCTCCCGCTGGTCCCCCCTTTCGCGCGGATTGACAGCGCGGATTACGGGACGCAATTGGTGGAGATGTATTGGGCCTCGCTCTTGCGCGATGTGGCCTTCACGGACTACTTCGAAAATCTCACTGCCATCGCAGCGGCCGCAGAACTCACGACTATGCCGGCCTACAGAGGCCCGAGGGACGGCAACGGAAATGTTACCCCAGGTCTGCTGTTCCGGGGCACCTTTGCGGGCGACACCATCGGCCCGTACATGTCGCAGTTCATGTTTACCCCTACCACATTTGGGGCTCAGCCGTGCAATCAGATGATGACGACGTATCTGCCGGACATTGACTACATGACCGACACCACGACGTTCCTGGAGGTTCAAAACGGCATCAGCACCGGACTCACCAATAAGATCGATCCGGTTCAGCGCTACCTGCATGATGGGCGTGGTCTAGGGGCGTATACCCACGTGGACGTGTTGTATCAGGCGTACTTTACTGCCTACATGGTGATGTCCAGTCTCAAGTTCAACCTGAACCCCGGTAATCCCTACAACGGATCAAAGACACAAAACGGTTTCGGCACCTTCGGCGCACCGGATTTCGCCGCCAGCCAGGGAGAAGTTGCCGCGCGCGCCCTTAACCGCGTTTGGTTCCAAAAGTGGTTGATTCACCTTACGCACCGTCCCGAAGCGGGCGGAGGCGTTCTGCAGCAGATCTTGAGCGGCAACAAGAGCAAGATCGATGCGCGATTGAACAAGAATGTTCTGAATTCGCAAGCGGTCGCGCAGAGTTTCACCAAATATGGGACCTACCTGCTTGCGCAGGCATTCCCTGAGGGCTCTCCGTATCACCCTTCGTACCCAACCGGTCACGGAACGGTGGCGGGCGCCTGCATTACGTTGCTGAAGTTCTTCTTCGACGGCAGTTACATTTGGCCGAATCCCATGGTGCCCTCGAGCGACGGTCTTTCGCTCGTGCCCTATACCGGTTCGGATGCGGACCAGATCACGGTGGAGGGCGAATTGAACAAGCTGGCGCATAACGTGAGCTACGGTCACGGTATCCTTTCCGGTGTTCACTGGCGCAGCGATACCGAAACCTCCTTGCTTCTCGGCGAGGCGATGGCGCTCAGCTTCCTTCAGGACAGAGCCCCTACCTACCACGAGAAGTTCACCGTCCAAATCCGTAAGCTTGATGGGAGCATTGCCACAATTACCAACGAATGATCCACACTGGCGGGGCGATCCGTTCGCGGACCGCTTTGCCGGGGGCCGACGACGAATGTGCTGAGTTGTCCTAATAGAGTAGTGGTTGAGCTAACGGTGCAGCGAGTCATGGAAGCGAAGGAAACTGCTTCATGACCGAGAGCGATTTACGCAGTGGAGCACGCAATGTTCGTGAGCTCTGATAAGTCTTCTCGAGGACGCATCGAGGTTTTGCTCACGGACGGGCATACCCGCGCAACTCTAGCGGTGGCCCGTTCGCAGGCTCGCCGCGGTATATCGTCCGTCGTTTTATGCCCACAGCCGGGAAGCATGGCGTTCTATTCCCGGGACGTGAAGCATGCGGTTCTCTCTCCCGACCCAGTTTCCCAGCCGGACGCTTTCATGCGCTTTGTTCTCGAACTAATCGAGAAACATGAAATCCGCCTGGTTGTGCCAATGAGCGATCAAGCTCTGGTGATTTTTGAGAGGCATCGTAAACAACTGGAGCAACATACCACGCTGGCCATGGCGAGCTCTCAAGCGCTCAGGGGGGTACTGAACAAACGGGAGAATCTGAAACTGGCCATTGAACTTGGCGTGCCCTGTCCGCGCCAGTTTCTGCTCGAGGACCGGCGACAAATACCGGAAATGATTCAAGCGTTGGGCTTTCCCATCGTAATAAAAAGGTCGGGCGATCCCATCGAGGCCGACGCCCCGCAATTCAGGTTTAAGGTCCTCTACGCTTCTAACGAGGACGAACTGCGGAACTACGTAGACCAGTACTGCCTTAATGGGGAGCATCCTTTATTTCAACAGTGCGCCACAGGACAAGTCCACGATCTATGCTGCTTTGCCGCCCGCGGAGAGCTCTTGGCGGTTCACGAGTACCATGCGATTCGTCGGTTCAATGGAAGTGCGGTGCTACGTAAGATCGTAGACGCCAGCCCAGACTTGGTTGAGCATGCGCGCCATATGCTCTCTGCTCTGAATTGGGACGGTGTTGCTCATCTCTCCTTCTATATCGCGAAGAATGGCCAAAAGTGGTACATGGAAACCAACGCTCGATTCTGGGCTTCGGTTGAAGGGTCGGTTTACGCGGGGTGGGATTTCCCTGGCTGGACCTACGAATACTTCGTGAACGGGCAAAAGCCGGAGCCCGGGCCAATCAGAGTGGGCAGTTTGACGTGTTGGCATTCCGGGGACTTACTCGCGTTGCTTAAGTTTGTTGCTGGCCAGGGAGAGACTCCCACCCCCGATACCACCCCAGGAAGGCTCCGCGCAGCTTTCCAGTTTCTGAGTGCCTTCCGGCCGGGAATCCACTGCGATGTTTTTCGGTGGCACGACCCCCTTCCAGGCGTCATCGAACTTTGGTCGTACTGTAAGAGAGTGGTGCGAGCCGTCCGAGGTCCTGCCAGATCCTACGCGGAATTGATGCGCATCATGTTCCCGGCTAGCCCAACTTCCGCAGGCACTGCTCATCCAGTTACATCGTATGAACGACCAACCTCCGCACAGGAAAACGAGACAGACGCTCCGTTGAAAGCTGGGGTAGCCGCGAGATGAAAACATTTGCATTCACGATATTTTCGTTTGACAAACCCAGGGACTCGGCGTCATACTGCGCGCCACGCGGTTCGGCCTCAGCTACCTACTCTCTCAGCCAAAAAGGAGAATTATTCCCCATGCGTAACCTTCGGTTTGCAACATGTTTATCCGTGCTTGCGCTGGCAGCGGCTCTTGCCGTTCCTGCGCTTGTGCTCGCTCAGGACAACAGTAGCCAGAACGATGCGCCCACGGTCTTTTCGCATAGCGTTGCGCGCTCGCAGAAACCACCGATGATGATGACCGTGATCGGTTTCACGAACGCAAGTGTGGGTATGCAAATGCCTGGATTCCCCTGTCTGGGTGGCTCGGCAGGATGCTCTGACCCAACCCCGGGTACGATCGCTCTCCCGGCACCGCTGGCCGTCGCCATGGACGGTTCAAACGTTTCGTACACGTTCGAATTCGAGGACGTGTCTTACACTGGTCCCTGCAGCATGAGTTTCCTTCTCATGGATGGAACGACCAAGTTAGACAGTGGTAGCTATACATTCCCAACGGGTTGCCAGCCGAATACAGTGTATTTTGCTTCGTTCAACCGAACGCTGAAGCCCGACAAGAAGATGGGCGTGGCCACGTTAAAGGGTACGCTCAAGGGCGGGAAGCACACGGATGTGATTCGTCAGAACTTTTGCTTCATGTAGCCAGATCGTTTTGCAAGCCGTTGCTGCGCGTGTGAGACTTTTGTCCTCGGGGTGAGCGGGGCCCTAGCGGGCCTGATTAGGAGTCACGGCAGACCCTTTTCCTTTTTCATCCTCGCGAACCGAGTTCAACAGTCTGCCGAGGGCGGGAGACTCACCGCGCGCCGCGAGAAGGTTGTAGCCACGGCCCGGTCGCTTTTTTAGCTTGACTAGCTGTTGGATGTTTTCCACCTTTGAGATCAGCCGGTCATCTCGATGTAAGAAATAAACGTCCAGGCCGTACTCCCGTAAGATGTAGTCCGTCACCTCGCACGCCAGGTCACTGCCGTGATCCTCGTAAATCACCAGCGCGCCATCGGCCATGAGTTTCCCCGCACCTTTCAGAGCCGCAATCTCGGCCCCCTCCACGTCGACCTTAATGATGACCTCGCCAGTTTGGTGTTTGAGCGGGATTTCCTTGAATACGTCATCGATCGTTATCGATTGGACAACCTCAATCGCATAGTCCTCCGAGCAGGGCTTTCCAACGTTATCCACGCAAGCATTGGATCCATGCCACAAAGGATGTGTTCGAAATTGCAGACTGACATTAGACTGGGAGAAGATCGCCTTTCGCAATGCCCTGAAAGAGCGGCCGTTCAACACCATGTTTTCGCAAAGTCGACGAAAGTTTGTCTCTCCCGCTTCAATTGCAATCACCCTTTCACTCGACCCGATCTTCGACGCAGCATATAGGCTCCAGTACCCATTGTTTGCTCCACAGTCAATGAACAGCGAACAAGGTGTAAGTATCCTATCCAGCACTCTTGCAATCTCGTCTTCGTAAGTGAATCCATCGACCATCCACCTTGTCCAATATCCATCCGCTAGATAGATCTTGAACTTCCACTTTCCGTCGCTGACGATCACTGCATTCTCCAGCGCAAAGAAACGGGACAGGAAATGAATCGCCTGCCACAGGCCATGGTGGTGTACAGGGCGAAGAACTCTCTCGAAGAGCGAAATGAGAAACAACTGAACCCGGGCCGCGTTGCCTCCGTTTGCTGCCACAACCGTAGGCCGGCGGCGGGAAAGCGTATTTTCGTGGCCCGGGGTTCGGCCGCTCACTGCCGCACCCAGTTCCCCGCGTTAGGTGGGAAGACGGTGTGAGATTCTTGTGAGGTGCTAACTTCCCAGCGAACCCTTGGTTGCGCAAACGATGTCGCCGTAATCAAAGTAATCCCTTCTCCCACTCCAAGCGCCGAAACGGGTAGCATCCGGCAAGAGAGAATGCCTCCGCAGTAGGGATGTCATTGTAGGCTCATCGCAGGCTACCGTGGTTTCCGGCGTAACCGGGTCGACAGTCCAACAACCCGCCAACTCACAGTCGAAATTGTATGCGCTCTGCCCAGACGCCATTCCCGCCCGGGCGCGGTCGTCCAATAGGAAGGCACTGAATAGGCATTTCCCTCCGGGCCGCAGCACGCGTGATATCTCTGAGACATAGTGCTGCACGTCACGTGGCAGCATATGGCGTGTTCACGCTTGTTCTCGCAACAACACTCGAAGTCGTTCTCGCTCGTCGATTGCATCTCGCTTAGTGACCAAATGCAGCGAAACTTCGAGCCGAAGAACAACTGTATATTTTAAGGGACGTGATCCGCACCATAGGAGTAAAATGACATCCCACAAACTACGAAGTCACATTTTCAAAGCGCCGGACAACGGCAAGAATTTCCGGTTCCTGCAGAATGCGGTTCGATTCTTTGGCAGCTAGCAGCACTGCCTGTATGAGTTCTTGGTTCGCCACGACTCCCCGCTGTGATAGATAAAAGATAACGTTCGAACTGCCGGACATGGGCCCGATCTCAATTTCCTGATCTCGTCCGATGAGAGCTGCAGGCACTCCTGAATAGACGTGGTCGGTCAGCCAGCGATCACCCTTCTTCTGGGCTTTGATGATGGCCGCCGCATGGACGCCGGTTGCAGTGCGGAAGGCATCGCGTCCGATCACCGGAGTATTCGCTGGAACCGGAACGGATGTCGCGGCCGAAACCAGATCCACATACCCCTGCAGAGAGCTGAGGACATCATGCCTCATGCCGAGAAGGTTAAGATTAACCAGCAACTGTTCCATGGGCGTGTTTCCCACGCGCTCGCCAATTCCGAGCGCGGTGCCGTGCACACGTGATGCCCCCGCTTCAATGGCGGCCAGCGTGTTCGCCAAATCAAGGCCACGGTCGCGGTGACCGTGCCAGTCGATTCCGAGGT
>Ga0187802_10000065_pt1 | contig 22209 bp, 15 predicted proteins | sample NC_wetland_sal_i_FD_130584 | JGI IMG/M metagenome (GOLD analysis project Ga0187802, IMG submission 130584) | Wetland sediment microbial communities from Neuse River Estuary, North Carolina, USA - Control_2 | ecosystem: Environmental > Aquatic > Freshwater > Wetlands > Sediment | place: USA... | reverse complement strand
TTTCGCTCGCAAAGCCTTTTGGGCGCGCTTGATTTTCACGGAATCCAACTGAAAGTGCTTGTGCGAGCGACTCCTTGCTGTGGCCATGGAAGTACCCCTTTCCTTATTAGAGAGAATACCACGTAATGTACACAGATTCAACATTCATGTACATGCTTGGGCAGACCACTGCCGCCTCGAGCCCCACTTCCCTTTGAGCGTCTGGGCGACCATCACGTCGGACCCGTCAATTCCTGGAACCAGTCCGAAGTTCCGTCGCGCACAAATAATTTGACGTTAGTCGCTATTTTGTTATAGTTACTCTCAACTTTTACCAGGACGTTGCCGTTGGAGACATGCCAGTAATGGCCGTAGGAGGAAGAGAGAACATGCCCGGTATGCTCGCGACACGGAATTCGGGCGGAGAAACTGTTGGCGGACAGACTGAGCTCGGGCTTCGGGAGCGGAAGAAGACCCGCTTGCGACAGCAGATCATAGACACCTCCATCAGGTTGTTTCGCAAGCGCGGATACGAAGCCACCCGGATCGACGATATCGTGCAACTGCTCGAAGTCAGCCAGCCTACCTTTTTCCGCTATTTTCCCAGTAAAGACGCGGTTCTACGCGAGGTAGGGGAGCGCGGGTATGCCTGTATATGCGAAAGACTGCGTTCGGAGCTTTCGAGCAAAGCGGGGACGGGCGATCGCCTACGACGTCTTTACTTAACCATGGCGCGGGAGGTGGAGGCCGACCGGCAGTTGTGGCAAGCGGTGGTGCTGTCGGGCGCGATGGATCCCGTGCGATCCGCAGAACTGCGGGGGCATGAGGAGGCTGCGGTCAGCCTGCTGCGAGAGATTCTTACGCAAGGGCAGAAGCAAGGCGATGTGACGCGCGCGTTTCCGGTGGTGCATCTTGCAGAGTTCATGGAAGGCCTCTACAACACTGTGGTGCGGCAATGGGTGGTGGACCTAACCGGCCCGCACAGGCTGACGGACCGGGTGCGGAGCGCGGTGGAGTTTTTCTTGCGGGCCGCCCGGCCATAGGATTGCGGGATCGCGCCAGCGCTCCTTTGTCATCACCGGTTGGAGATACAAAACCCGATGAAGGCCGCCGTTCTGCACGAATTCAAGACGCCGCTATCGCTAGAGGACGTGGCTCGGCCGGACGTTGGCAGGGACGACGTCCTGGTTAAGATTGAGGTTTGCGGCGTGTGTCATTCCGACCTCCACGTGGCGGACGGCGATTGGACGCAATTGGCCGGCATCGTAAAGAAACCGCTGATCCTCGGACACGAGATCGTAGGCCGGGTGGTGGAGCGGGGACCGGCGATACAGAGTATCCAAGGAGGCATCCAGGTAGGCGACCGCGTCGGTGTGCCGTGGGTGCAGTATACGTGCGAGCAATGTGAGTTTTGCCTCGAAGGCAACGAAAATCTGTGCGTACGGCAGCGCATCACGGGGGTCATGGTCGACGGCGGATATGCGGAATTTACGAAGGCTCCCGCCAGCCACGTGGTCAAGATTCCTGAAACGCTGGCCTCGGAGCAGGCAGCGCCGCTGCTTTGTGCGGGAGTTACCGTTCATCGCGCCCTCAAGCAGTCGAAGCTTCGTGCTGGACAACGACTGGCAGTTTTCGGAGTCGGCGGACTTGGCCACATCGCCGTCCAGATCGGCCGGGCAGCCGGGGCGGAAGTGACCGCAATCGACGTTTCGGAAGAAAAACTGGCGCTGGCGAGGTCGCTGGGCGCCGCCCGAACGCTAAACGCGGCAACCAGCAAAGTTGCGAAGGAAATACGTGGATCCGGCGGGGTGCACGTTGCCCTGGTCACCTCGGCGACCAAGTCCGCGTACGACGCGGCTTTCGCATGTGTGCGGCCGACGGGAACGTTGCTGGCGGTGGGTTTGCCCGCGCAGGATATCGCTTTTCCGGCGATTATGATGGCGGCTGGCGAGATTCAAATCAAGGCTTCTTCAGTGGGCACGCGGGAAGATTTGCGCGAGGTTCTGGCGATGGGGGCAGCCGGGGCCGTGCACTGCCAAGTGACAACGCGACCGCTTAGCGAAGTGCAAGAGGTGCTCGGACAACTGAGCCGTGGCGAAGTTTCTGGTCGGGTGGTGCTCCGCATGCGAGAGTAGTTCCGCAGAAGGGAGCGCATTGACGTTAGCGACTGTAATATGATATTAACTATCACTTTTGTACGACGCTGCCCGGAGAAAGGCTTCTTGTCGTGGTTCATGTCAACCAACTCTTCGATCTAACCGGTCGCGTGGCCATAGTTTCCGGTGGCTCGATGGGTCTTGGTCTGCAGATGGCCGAGGGCTTGGCGGAGATGGGCGCAAATCTCGTGCTTTGTGCCCGCAAGAAAGAGCGCTGCGAGGGAGCGGCGGAAGCGTTGCGTCGCCAGGGTGTACAGACGCTGGCTCTGGTATGCGACGTAAAAGACAAGGCCGCGATTCACCGAGTCGTGGACGAGACGCTCGCCAAGTTTGGCCGGATCGACATTCTGCTCAACAACGCCGGCGTGTCGTGGGGAGCTTCGGTGGAAGAAATGACCCTCGAACAGTGGGACAAAGTCATCTCCACGAACTTGACCGGCACGTTTTTGTTTTGTCAGGCGGTGAGCAAGAGCATGGCCGCGCAGGGTGCGGGCAAGATCATCAACATCGCGTCGGTGGCGGGCATGGGCGGGGCATCGTCGGACCTGCAGGCAATCGGATACCACGCGAGCAAAGGTGGAGTAATCGCGTTCACCAGGGATCTGGCGTGCAAGTGGGCGCCGCGCAACATTCAGGTGAACGCCATCGCCCCCGGATGGTTTCCGACGCATATGTCGAGCGGTGTGATTCAGCAACGCAAAGATTCGCTGCTGGCGAAAATCCCTTTGGGCCGCTTTGGCGGCGATCACGATCTCAAGGGGGCGGCCGTGTTTCTCGCATCGGACGCATCGGCATACGTGACCGGCCATGTGCTGGTCGTCGATGGAGGTCAGACGGCCTGGTGAGGGCTGCAGATACGAACGAGCGTTTATGAATATTCCCCTGACGCCGGTCCGCTTCCTGCGCTACGCAGAACAGCAGTTTCCTGCCAAAACCGCGGTGGTGTGCCAGGATCTGCGGTTTACCTATGCCGAATTTGGCGATCGTGTGGCTCGTTTGGCGGGAGCGTTGCGCAGCGCCGGAGCCAAGCCGGGCGATCGCGTCGCCTTCCTCAGCTTGAATTGCCATCGCCTGCTGGAAGCCTACTTCGGAGTTCTCGAAGCCGGTTGTGTTTTGCTTCCACTCAATATTCGGCTGGCAGCGCCGGAGCTGACCTACATCCTTAATCATTCGGGCGCGACGCTGCTCTTTCTGGAGCAAGAGTTTGTGGATCTCGTGGATTCGTTCCGGCCGGCTCTGCGCACGGTGCATTCATTCCATAAATTGGATGGGACACGGCAAACGGCGTGGCTTTCCGATCAAAGCTACGAACAGATGGTCACCTCCGCCACTGCCTGCCGCGAAGACCTGATGGAGTTTGATGAAAACTCCGTGGCAGAGATTTTCTACACCAGCGGAACCAGCGCCAACCCAAAAGGTGTGATGCTCACGCATCGGAACGTATACCTGCACGCCATGCACCTCGCTGTCTACCATCACACCCGCTCTGAGAATGTGCTGATGCACACCATCCCGTTATTCCACGCCAACGGTTGGGGAGCCGCCCACACCATCACGCTCGTCGGCGGAACGCACGTCATGCTCCCGCGATTCGTGCCCGAGGAAGTATTCCGTCTGGTGGAAAAAGAGCGGGTGAGCGCTTTGAGTCTCGTGCCGATTATGGCCACTGTGCTTGTGAACTCGCCCGCGCGCACCAAGTACGACCTTAGCAGTGTAGAGTGGTCGGTGATCGGCGGCGCAGCGTCTTCTCCGACCTTAATCCGGGAGGTCGAGCAGAAACTGGGGTTCAAATGTTTTTCGGGCTACGGACTAACGGAGTGTTCGCCCTCCCTGGCCACCGCCGAAGTGAAACCAGATGTGCAGTGCACGGGCGAGGAGCGCAACGAACTCCAGGCTATGACCGGTTATGCCTATCCGGGGCATGAGCTTCGCGTGGTCGATGCAGGAGACAAGGACGTGCCCCGTGATGGCGTCACCATCGGCGAAATCATTGCCCGGAGCGATGGCGTGATGGCAGGTTACTGGCAGCAACCGGAAGCCACGGCTGAAGCGATGCGGGGCGGATGGTTTCACACCGGAGACATGGCAGTCATCGCGGAGAACGGATACATCCGGATCGTGGATCGCAAGAAAGACATCATCGTCAGCGGTGGAGAAAACATTTCCTCGCTTGATGTCGAGAAAGTGCTGTCAGCCCACCCCAGTGTTTACGAAGCCGCTGTAATCCCAGTGCCCGATCAAACATGGGGTGAGGTGCCAAAGGCGATCGTGGTGGCGAAGCCGGGTTCGAAGCTCAGCGAAGTGGAATTGATCGAGTTCTGCCGCGCACGCCTGGCCCACTACAAGTGTCCGCAATCGGTCGAGTTTTGCGAAAGCTTGCCCAAGACTGCGACCGGGAAAGTTTTGAAAAGAGAATTGCGCAAGAAACATCAGGTGGAAATTGCCCGATGAACAACCTCGTGAGAATCACTAAAGTCAACAATGTTGCGGTCATCACTATCGAAAACCCCCCGGTAAACGCCCTAAGTCCGGGTGTGCCTGATGGGATCGCGGCAGCGATCGATGAGATAAATAGCGATCCTGCCGTCAAGGCGGCGGTCGTGATCGGGGCCGGCCGCACGTTTGTCGCGGGGGCGGACATTAAGGAATTCGGCAAGATGACCTCGGGGCAAAAATGCCGCGGAAGCCTGCTTCCCCTGCTGCTTCACATTGAGGACAGCGCTAAGCCGGTGGTGATGGCGATTCATGGCCAGGCGTTCGGAGGTGGATTGGAACTGGCCATGTCCGGTCACTACCGAGTCGCGTCGCCCGCGGCGCAAGTGGGCCAGCCGGAGGTAAAGCTCGGGATTATTCCCGGAGCCGGCGGAACGCAGCGTTTGCCGCGCTTGGTCGGCGTGGCCAAAGCGGTTGAGATGTGCGCGGAGGGTAAACCGGTTTCCTCGCGGGAGGCCGCTGCGCTTGGATTGATCGACCGATTAATCGAGGGTGACCTGCTCTCTGGAGCTGTGTCGTTCGCGTGCGAGGTTGCTGATAAGCCTGCACCGAAAACGCGGGAGCGATCGGGGAAGCTGGGAACGCCGGCGGAGAATGCTGCAATTTTTGCGGTGGCGCGCGATGCTGCGAGCAAGAAACAGCGAGGATTGAAGGCTCCTTTGGCCGCGATCGATGCCGTCGAAGCAGCAACCAGATTGCCGTTCGAGGAAGGCTGCCAAGCCGAGGCGAAACTCTTCGCCGAGTGCCTTTTCTCCGATCAGTCAAAGGCACTCATACATGTCTTCTTCGGCGAGCGCGAAGTGGCAAAAACTCCCGACGTTCCCAGAGAAACGCCGGTGATTCCGGTGAACCGCGTGGCAGTAGTCGGCTCCGGCACGATGGGCGGAGGGATCGCGATGGTCTTTGCCAACTCGGGCATTCCGGTGCTGCTGAAGGATATGGATGAAGCGGCGCTCGAACTGGGCTTGGGAAGAATTCGAAAGAACTATGCGAACTCCGTGCAGCGTGGGCGTTTCACTCAGGAATTCGTGGACGAACGCCTGCAATTGATCACGCCGGTCCTCAACTACGACTCGTTCTCTGAGGTGGACATGGTGGTGGAAGCGGTTTTCGAAGGTATGGCGCTGAAAAAAACCGTGTTTGCGGACTTGGACCGTGCCTGCCGGCCAGGCGCAATTCTGGCAAGCAATACCTCGACACTCAATATCGATGAGATTGCCGGGGCGACGTCGCGGCCCGAATCAGTGATCGGAACGCACTTCTTTAGCCCGGCTAATGTCATGCGCTTGCTGGAAATCGTGCGTGGAAAGAAGTCAAGTAAAGAAGTGATTGCCACGTGCATGCAACTGTCGAAGAAGCTGGGCAAGATCGGAGTGCTGGTGGGAAACTGCCGGGGCTTCGTGGGCAACCGTATGTTCGGACCGTATCGGCGGGAAGCGCAGTTCCTGATCGAAGAAGGAGCGGCGGTCGAAGCGGTCGATCAGGCGCTGGTCGAATTCGGCAACGCCATGGGCCCGCTGGCGGTCGGCGATCTGGCGGGTCTCGACGTGGGCTGGCGCATCCGCAAAGAGTATCGCCATTTGGAAAAACCCGGAATCCGGCAGCCATTCGCCGAGGACCGTCTTTGTGAGATGGGGCGGTACGGCCAGAAGACGATGAAGGGGTGGTACCGATACGATGAGAACCGTCGCGCGAGCGCTGATCCCGAGGTGACCACCCTGGTGCGGAAGTGGAGCGCGGAAGCGGGAATTCCGCAGCGGGAGATCTCGTGTTCCGAAATTGTTGATCGCTGCGTCTACGCTCTGGTAAATGAGGGAGCGCGGATTCTCGAAGAGGGATATGCACTACGCGCGGTCGACATCGACATCATCTATCTCAACGGCTACGGATTTCCTGCTTACCGTGGCGGGCCTATGTGGCATGCCAACACCGTGGGATTGCAAAGGGTCTACCAGCGCGTTTGCGAATTTTACCAGCAACACGGAGAACTCTGGGCGCCCGCGCCTCTGCTGAAGCGGCTGGCGGAAGCGGGGAAGACGTTCGCCGAATTCGACAAAGACCAGGCCGCGGCCGCTTAAGCGTTAGCCCGCGGACATGAACAACGTTTCGGGAATCTCATGAGAGAAGCGGTGATCGTAGCGAGTTCGCGCACGGCACTGGCCAAGTCGTTCCGTGGATCGTTCAATCTGACGCGTCCGGAGGAACTGGCGGCGCACTGTATCCAGGACGTGCTGCGTAAGACGCCGCAGCTCGATCCCCGCGAGATCGAAGACCTCATCCTGGGCTGCGGGCAGCCCCACGGCCCACAGGGACACAACATTGCGCGCGTATCGGCTCTGCTCGCTGGTTTACCCTCCTCGGTCGCCGGAATTACCCTTAATCGTTTTTGCTCTTCTGGTCTGCAGGCGATTGCCCTGGCTGCCTATCAAATCTTGAGCGGTGGCAGCGAGGTTGCGATCGCTGGCGGTGTGGAGAGCATCACGATGACCCCACGCAACCACGATCCAAATCCCCGACTGCTCGAGCGGATGCCAGGCGTGTACATGATGATGGGAGAAACTGCCGAGGTCGTGGCCAAGCGTTACAAGATCAGCCGGCTGGCGCAGGACGAGTACTCGCTCTTGAGCCAGGAGCGCACCGCTAGAGCACAGCGAGAGCGCTTCTTCCAGGACGAGATCGCTCCCCTGCACGTAGTACGCGCGACCCTGGATAGGAAGACCAACGAGATAATCGGAAAAGAAGAAGTATGTGCCGACAATGACGAATGCAACCGGCCAGACACGACACTCGAAGGCCTCCTGGCGTTGAAACCGCACTTTGACAAGACAAGCGGCCAGGGTACGGTAACTGCTGGCAATGCCTCGCAACTTTCTGACGGCGCTTCCGCCACGCTCGTGATGTCACGACAACGGGCGGACCAGTTCGGCATTCAGTACAAACTAGTTTTCCGTGGTTTCCAGGTCGCGGGTTGTGATCCCGACGAAATGGGCATTGGGCCAGTCTTTGCGGTGCCGAAGTTGTTGCAGCGCGCGGGCGTGAAGTCCAGCGACATCGACCTGTGGGAACTTAACGAGGCATTTGCAGTTCAGGTGATCTACTGCCGCGATCGTCTGGAAATCGATCCAGAAAAATTGAATGTGAATGGTGGCTCGATCTCGATTGGCCATCCCTTTGGCATGACTGGGTCTCGGATGGTGGGAACTTTGGCTAACGAGATGGTGCGGCGTAAGGCTCGTTACGGAGTCGTTACAATGTGCGTCGGCGGTGGACAAGGCGCAGCCGGTTTGTTTGAGCGCGCGGCCTGAGAGAGCACATGAGCCACATCATCATGGTCCGCCATGGGCAGGCTTCTCTGTTGGAGGGGGATTACGACAAGCTCTGTGCCAACGGCGAAGCGCAAAGCAAATTGTTGGGAGAGTATTGGTCGCGGCGCGGCGTGGTTTTTGATCGGGTTTATTCGGGCCCCCGTACCCGGCAACTGGAGACGGCCCGGATCGTAGCTGAGGCGTATCGCAGAGCAAGCGTCGGTTTTCCCGAGACGGTAGGGATGAGCGAATTCGACGAATATCAAGCAGAAGCGGTGCTGCGAGAATGCCTTCCACAACTGCTGCGGGTGAACGCCGGGATCAGCGAATTACATCGTTTGTACAAGGGTTCGAGCGAACCCAGCGACCGGCGTAAAAGGTTTCAGAAGCTGTTTGAGGCGGTGATTGTGAAGTGGGTCGGCGGAGAAGTCACGGCAAACGGCATTGAATCCTGGGACGATTTCTGTTTGCGGGTGGAGCGCGGGCTGGCACGCGTGGTGCGCGACACTCCTTCGGCAGCGAGCGCGGTGATCTTCACGTCGGCAGGAGCGATTGGCGCGGCGATGCGCCGGGCCCTGCATTTGTCCGCAGAGGATATGTTGCAAGTGACCTGGATGTTGCGCAACGGTTCATTCAGCGAGTTCCTGGCTTCGGGAGAGCGCTTCACAATGAGCACGTTCAATGCGTATCCGCACCTGGATGGCGACGGTTTGCTGACGTACCGATAGGCAAAGCGGGAATGGCGAATATGGTGGCACTCTGCGATCAGGCTGGAACGGTCAGAGCCGGCGAAGAACTCGATCTAACCTGCCTGGAGCCGTTCTTGCAGGAACAATTCGACGAAAGCGGGCCGGTTTCCGTCGAGCAATTCCCAGGCGGCCATTCTAATCTGACGTATCTCGTGCGACTTGGGGAGCGTGCATTCGTTCTGCGCCGACCTCCGTTCGGCAGCAAGGTTCGATCGGCACATGACATGGCGCGCGAATATGGCGTGCTTTCGAAACTGCACACCGCCTATCCCGTCGCGCCGAAGACTTTCCTCTATTGCGACGATCTGTCGATCCTCAATGCACCTTTCTACTTGATGGAGCCGATTCGAGGAATGATCGTGCGCCGCGATCTACCTCCGAGTGTGGAGTTCCCGCCCGCAACAGCGCGGCGATTGAGCGAAGCGTTCGTCGACAATCTCGCGTGTATGCACCGTCTGGACTACGCTGCTATCGGCCTAGCTGATTTGGGCAAGCCGCAAGGATATCTTGAGCGCCAGGTCAGGGGCTGGATCGAGCGCTATCACAATTCGAAAACTCATGACCTGCCTGAAGTCGAACGCATCTCCGCTTGGCTCGCCGCCCGAATGCCGGTCAGCAATGAAGCCGCTCTGATTCACAACGACTACAAGTACGACAACCTGGTGCTCGATCCTGATGACCTAACGAAGATCGTCGGGGTTCTCGATTGGGAAATGTGCACGCTTGGCGACCCGCTCACTGACCTTGCAACGGCACTGGCGTATTGGGCCGATCCGCAGGATCCGGAAGATCTCCAGGAAATCCGCAGCGCGCCGACCACGTCGCCGGGAACCCTGACGCGGACACAGTTAGTTGAACGTTACGCAGTCGCGACCGGCCACGATCCTGGCGACATGGTTTTCTACCTAACGTTCGCCCGCTTCAAAGTCGCAGTCATCATTCAACAGATCTATTACCTATATGCACAGGGATTGACGCAAGACGCGCGCTTCGCATGTATGCCGAAACGAATTCATACTTTGCTGCGAGCCTCATGGCATTGCGCGGAAACCGGGACGATATGAATCTCCGCTCATTTCGCGTAATACCGAACCAGCCACTCGGCGACACAGCACGGCTTGGCGGACGATTGATTCTCGACATGAATGAGGAAAGTGGCGTCCACAAATCTGGGCGACTCCTTAACCGAAAGCAGGGTGACCCGAGCTCGAACCTGCGAACCCGCGCGGACCGCCGAAGGAAAACGCACCTTATTGAGGCCGTAGTTGACGCTAATCGCGACACCCGAGCGGATATGGATTGCCTGTGCCAGCCAATGGCTCAGCAACGACAATGTCAGAAAACCATGAGCGACAGGAGCGCCGAAAGGCGATTCGCATTCGGAGCGCTCCGTGTCGACGTGAATCCACTGACGGTCTTCGGTGGCATTGGCAAATTTCTGAATGCGATCCTGCGTGACCACGAACCATTCGGTCGCCGGGAATTCCCGTTTCTCGAATGTTTTCAAAGAGTTCAGGTTCTCAATCTCGAAAGGCGGCATAGGAGTTTTTCATGACGACATTAACAGACACCCCACGCAAGACAAAGGGAACGGCGTTCTTGATCGAAGATTCGACCCCGCAGGACATTTTCACGCCGGAAGATTTGAGCGAGGAACATCTTGCTGTTGGTCGAATGGTCGACGAATTCTGGGCCAACGAAGTGGAGCCAAATCTGCCAGCGATCCGCGAAAAGAAACCTGGGGCCGCGATGGCCGTGCTGCGCAAATCGGTAGAGCTTGGCCTGACCGCGATGGCGATCCCGGAAGAATATGGTGGCATGGCGATGGACCTGCCATCGTTGATGGTGACAGCGGAGCACATGGGACGCGACGGCTCTTACGGAGGCTGGCACTCTGCTCACACCGGCATCGGCACGCTGCCCATCGTCTACTTCGGAAATGAGCAGCAGAAGCGGAAATATCTGCCGAAGCTGGGCAAACTCGAGATGCTGGCTGCCTATGCGCTTACCGAGCCGCTGGCGGGGTCGGACGCGCTGGCGGCACGCACGCGAGCTGACCTCTCGCCCGATGGAAAACACTACATCCTGAATGGTCAGAAAATGTGGATCACCAACGGCGGCGCGGCCGATCTCTTCACAGTGTTTGCCAAAGTTGGCGGCGAGAAGTTCACTGCATTTCTGGTCGAGAGAAGCTTTACCGGCGTGAGCAGCGGCGCGGAAGAGCACAAGATGGGCATCACCGGCAGTTCGACCACCGCAGTTTATCTGGACAATGTTCCGGTGCCCGTGGAAAACGTGCTGGGTGAAATCGGCCGCGGGCACGTGATCGCTTTTAACATCCTAAACATCGGGCGTCTGAAACTGGGGCCGGCCCTGGTTGGTGCAGGCAAAAACGTGCTGGTCATTTGCCTGAAATATGCCAAGCAGCGCAAGGCATTCGGATCGGCGATTGCAGAGTTCGGAGCGATTCAACACAAACTGGCGGAAATGGCGATCCGCATTTTTGTGGCGGAGTCGATGGCCTGGCGTGTGGTGGGACTGATTGAAGATCAAATGCACGGCGCGTCCCCGGTATCGGCGGATGGTCTCACTCAAGAGTTGAAGGCGATCGAAGAGTTTGCCGCGGAGTGCTCAATGGTGAAGGTCTACGCTGCCGAGATGCTGGACTACGTGGTCGATGAAGGAGTTCAGATCCACGGCGGCTATGGATACCACCAGGACTATACCGTTGAGCGCGCCTATCGCGATTCGCGGATCAACCGTCTGTTTGAAGGTACCAGCGAAATTAACCGTCTGGTCATCACCGGAATGCCATTGAAGCGCGCATCCCGGGGACAACTGCCTCTCATCGAAGCTGCACGCACAGTTCTGCAGCAGATCGAACCGCAGCACGGCGCCCACTCTGGCGACACGGAACTGAACCTGGTTCGCAACGCAAAGAAAATCGTTTTGCTCACGCTGGGAGTAGCACACGAGAAGTACGGCGCGAAGCTCGAAGAACAGCAGGAGATCGTCATGAACCTCTCCGACATCATCATGGAAGTGTTTGCCATGGAGTCGAGCCTGCTGCGTAGCCGGAAACTGGCGGCAGCCGGTGGTGGAGTAAATGCCGCGGATGCGTGCGCAGTGTACTTGCGTGACGCCATCAGGAGGATCGAACTCTCATCGCGGACCGTTCTAAGCGCCTGTGCCCAAGGCGAGGAATTGCGACGAAATCTTTCCCGTTTACGCGGATACGCCGATCACGATCCGGTGAATGCAATCGCGCTGCGGCGCCAAGTCGCAGGGCGCCTCCTGGCAAGCGAACGCTACACAGTCTGAAACGCGGATTCATTGCAAAAGAGGCGAGCATGACACTTATCAATCACAAGTTTCTGTTGGCGGCGCGTCCGGTAGGAATGCCGAAGCGAAGCGACTGGACTTTCACCGAAGAACCGGTGGCGGAGCCGAAGGAAGGCGAACTGCTGGTCCGAGTGTTATACATCTCCCTCGATCCGGCAATGCGGATGTGGATCAACGAGTCGCGTTCGTATATTCCGCCGGTGGGCATCGGCGAAGTGATGCGGGCGCTCGGCGTGGGGATGGTCGCGGCATCGCGTCACCCGCACTTCACCGCAGGCGATCACGTTTCCGGATCCTTCGGCGTGCAGGAATACGCGCTGGCGGACGGCCGTAGAGTGACCAAGGTCGACACGAGAGTTGTTCCTTTGCCAAAGTACCTCAGCGTGTTTGGCATGCCGGGTATGACCGCATATTTCGGCCTTCTCGACACCGGTCAGCCGAAATCCGGAGAGACCGTGGTGGTTTCGGCGGCAGCGGGAGCCGTCGGTGGGTTGGTCGGGCAGATCGCCAAGATCAAGAACTGTCGCGTGGTGGGCATCGCAGGAGGTGCGGAAAAGTGCCGTTACATGATAACTGAACTCGGCTTCGACGCAGCCATCGACTACAAATCGGAAGACGTGAAGCAATCCGTACGGAAGCATTGCCCGGAGGGCCTTAATGTCTATTTCGACAACGTGGGCGGCGCGATTCTAGAAGCCGCGCTGGCGAACCTGGCGCGCGGCGCGCGGATTGTAATCTGCGGGGCGATCTGCCAGTACAACAATACCGGCCCAATGACGGGCCCCAGCAACTATATGTCACTGCTGTCGAATCGCGCCACCATGAAGGGCATGCTGGTGCTGGATTATATCGATCGCTACGCGCAAGCCGCAACGGAGATGGCGGCGTGGATGGCGGCAGGAACGCTCAAATCGCGCGAGCATATTGTGGACGGACTCGCAACTTTTCCCGAAACTCTACTCATGCTTTTCAAGAGCGAGAACTGGGGAAAGCTCATTCTGAAGGTGGACTAGGTCAACCATAGGAGAGCCTCCTGAGTGGCATTCGTCGAGAACCAAGGGACGAAGATTTATTGGGATGAACAGGGCGAAGGACCACCGGTTCTTCTGATCATGGGCCTCGGCTATCCCTCGGCCCTGTGGTATCGCACACGTCCAGTGCTGACTAGACAGTATCGTACCTTCGCGTTCGATAATCGAGGTGTCGGACTGAGCGACATTCCTCCCGGCCCTTATTCGATTGCGACTATGGCATCGGACGCAGCCGCCGTCTTGGATGCTGCCGGAGTTGCGAGCGCCCACATCTTCGGTGTTTCCATGGGTGGCATGATTGCACAGGAATTCGCTCTGCAATATCCAGCCCGGACGCTCTCGTTGATTCTGGGCTGCACGGCAGCTGGCGGACCCTCGGCAGTACGCGCGGAGAGCAAAGTGACTGACATCCTCATCGCTCGCGGTATGACGCTGGAGCAAGCGCGAGAAGCCATACTTCCTTATATTTACGACCCAGCCACGCCGCGCGAGAGAATCGAGGACGATGTCCACCTGCGCCGTCGCTGGATATGCTCCCCAGACGCCTACATGGCACAGTTGCTGGCAATCCGAGCATGGGAGGGCTACGACCGAATCGCGCAGATCGCGGTGCCGACGTTGGTCATGCATGGCAAGTCAGATGCGCTGGTACCACCTGCAAATGGGGAGTTGATCGCGGCGCGGATTCCAGGGGCAAGACTTGTCTTGCTCGAGCGTGCAAGTCATTTGTTTCTTACTGACCAGACTCAAACTGCGCACACGGAAATACTCGAATTTCTTTCTTCGGACGGTCGCTTCGTCAGTCTTCGGTAGAACCACTTAAGAGATAGGCGGCTTCGGAGATTGATCGTAAAAGAGCAGTGCCCACAACCAATATTCGCAGCAGGCATACATCATCATCAAAATAATTCATTTGATGAATTTCACAAAGACGGATACGCTCGCGCCCATCATGAGAATTCGACGCCCTGAAGCGGCAGGAGCGTGGGGAGTTCTTGGAAGGTTCATTCATCAAATCCAAAACAAAACAGTGAGACGCGTCAACATCCTGCCTGGAACTAATCAGCGGGCCGGAAGAACGCGGCTGCATGCCGGTAGGCGACGGCGTTTTGGGTTGTGATTCGGGCAAGTTTGAAGCAGGGGGGAATATGGTTTTCGAACAGTGCCGTCTAGATGGTCGTGCCGTCTTATGCCGCTACGCCCGTACCTGGAAACGGGTATCTGCGATGAAGTCACTCACGCTCTTTTTGTGCCTCGTGTTCGCAACCTTAAGGGCGTACGGGCAGGGCGTTGGAACATCGGGAGAGATCACTGGAACTGTGACGGACTCTGCCGGCGGAGTTGTGCTTAATGCTACGGTCAATGTCGTGGACACGCAGACCGGAGTGAAGCGCACAGCGACGACGAACAACGCGGGGCAATATCGGGTAGCTGGGCTTTCGCCAGCTACCTACGACGTCAGTGCGGCAAGGGCGGGTTTTGCGACTGAGATTCGCAAAGCCGTGCCGGTTGCCGTCGGGCAGACCGTCGTCTCCGATTTCAAGCTGAGTCCGTCAAAGGTTACGACGGTTATCGAAGTGATGGACCAGCCGCCCGTGGTGGAAACTGAACGGGGAAGCCAGGCGGACAGAATCTCACAGCAATACATCGCTAATCTGCCCATCGACCGGCGCGATTATCTTACGTTTACTTTGCTCGCACCCGGAGTCTCCGACGCCACCAGGCTGGCGGGGGACCAGGATTTCAGGGTCAAGCAAACACCGCAAAGCGGACTGTCATTTTACGGCAGCAACGGCAGAGGAAACAGCATCACGGTGGACGGCGGCGAGACCTCAGGCGACAGCGGTGGCCAGCGCCTTACGGTAAGCCAGGACACGGTGCAGGAATTTCAAATCAATCGCAGTAACTACGGCGCAGACCTGGGTTCGGCCACCGGCGCTTCCATCAATATTGTCACCAAGTCCGGTACCAATAATCTGCATGGCACGCTCTATGGTTTTTTTCGCGACGATGTGATGGACGCTCGCAACCCGTTTGCGTTCAGCCAAGCTTTGCAACCCGGCCAGGTTTTCAATCCTGCCAACCCCGATACCGTTGGTTCGCCCATTAAGGATACTTTGACTCGCCAGCAATTCGGCGGAACCCTGGGCTTCCCCATCAAGAAAGACCAGACGTTTCTGTTTATCGGATTCGAAGGCCTGCTTCAGGATGCGCAGAACGCAGTTCCCATACTGACCAATACCGACATTTTTCGCCCAACGGCAGCGCAGGATGGCATTCTTGCCGGCTTGGCCGCTTCCACGGCGCCAGTAACGTGTGTCGCCGGTTTGACCCTCCCCTCGAACCTCTGTGCCTTTGCCCTTCAGAGCATTTTGACGGTGAACCCGAATCCCGGTGCGAACCCATTCGTCACCCCCGGTCAGGCCGCCTTGAATGCATTTCTGGTAAATCAGTTTGAAACCCAGGGAGGACTCTTTCCCTATAACACGCGGGAATACCTGGGGTCAGTACGCTTGGATCATCATGTGAACGTGAACAATGAGGTTTCGGTTACTTACAGATATGGGCATGATCTGGAGGAGTCGCCGGATGTGCAGTCTCTGACGGCTTTTTCGGCAGGAAGTTCGATTCACACCTACGATAATAATTTGCAAGCTGCCTGGTATCACCAGTTCAGCGCAGCCGCTCAGAATGAGGCGCGAGTGCAATGGGATTACAACAGCTTTAACGTGATCCCTAATGAACCGGGACAAGTGGGACTCCAGATTCCCAGTTTTATTAACAACCTGGGAACCAACATCTTCCTGCCCAGCATCACCATATTGCGCCGCTACGAATTCGCGGATAATTTCACCATGATCCGCGGCCACCACACGCTCAAGTTCGGCGCCTACGAGCTGCTCCGCGGCAATCACACGGAATCGCACACTTTCTTTCCTGGCCGCTTCGTGTTTGGGTCGCTTCCCGGGGTCTTGATCAGCCCACAGCTTGCCAGCACCACCATCAACCCGTTGCAATCGGCATCGCTCGGGCTGCCTCAGGTTTATCAGCAGGGTTTCGGGGATCCGACCTATCCGTATTACACCCGCCCATTGACAGCGTTCTATGCACAAGACTCCTGGCAGATAGTGCCGAACCTCACTTTAAACTACGGCCTCCGCTATGAATTGGACTCACAATTCGCTCCTTTGACTACTTATGGGAAGGATTTTGCGCCTCGGGTTTCATTCGCGTGGGATCCCTTCAAGGATCATAAGACGGTGATCCGAGGCGGATACGGAATCTTCTACGGACCCGTTGACGTCCAGATTCCCGACGTCGATTTGAGCCTGGGAGTTGTGAACGCCAATAAGTCTGCAGTCGAGAACCGCGTGGGCGGAAGCCAAGTCGCAAACCTGACCGCGATCTGTGGGATCGCCCCCTTATTTCCCGGTAACGGCAGCAGCCCTTGCAACCGTGAAATTTCTATTTATGTAGATCCGATTACTCCGACCGGTCTGCCTGGCCTGCAAACCGCCCCCGCCGTTTTCCAGACACTCTTTGCCCAAGGATTGATTCAATGCACCACCCCGACTCCCGGGAACGCCGCTTGCATTACACCAGCCGCGGTAGCTCCGCTTGGCATCAACGTTACTAACCAAGGGATTCTGTCTCCCCTGCAGGTCATTTTCGTGAACCAGCCAGGCTATCGCCCCCCGATCGCGCAGCAGGCTTCCTTTGGAATTGAACAGGAGGTCGCACCTGGGTTCTCAATTTCACTGAGCGGTATCTATACTCATACCCAGAGACTCCCGGTCGCAATCGATACCAACCTGCTGCCGGCGCCATTCACCACGGTTACTCTGGCGAATGGCCAAACGGTTTCCTATCGCAACTGGAATACCAGCCCGGCGGCAGATCCCCTGGGAGGCACGGAAGGTCTTCCCTGTGCGGTCGATCCAGCTATTTGCTTTGTGAATCCACTGGTGACACAGAACAACCAATATAGTTCTGAGGCATACGCTCTGTACGAGGGCGGTATCGTGGAAGTCAAAAAGCGTTTTAGCGATCACTTTACCTTGTTCGGCAATTACACCTACAGCAAGGGCTTCGACACGTCGACCGATTACAACTCTGACTACGGTCCACAGGATCCGACCAACCTCAACCTGGATCGTGCTCTGTCTGAGTTTGATCAGCGGCACAAAATTGTGATCGCGGCAGTGCTCGACAGTCCGTGGAAAGAAAGCATCTTGTCGGGCTTTCAGCTTGCCCCGATTTTTTCCTACCATAGCGGACACCCTTTCAACCTGCTGGCGGGAGGAGAAGTGAACGGCGACAATCACACCACCAATGAACGTCCCATCGGTGCCCCGCGCGACACCGGACTCGGTCCGAATTACACCGACTTCGACATGCGCCTGAGTTGGACCCACAAATTGGGCGAGAGGGTGAACCTGCAGTTCACTGCGGAAGGATTCAACATCGCGAACCATACGAATTATGCCGGTGTCAACAACGAGGTCAGCCCTCTTTTCGGATTCACCCCAGGCTTCACAACGTTCAATGTGCATGGGATGCGTCCAGGTACTCTGCTCGCGGACGGCAGCACAGCTACCTCCAGCACACCGCTGGCCTTCACCTCAGCCTTTCCCAAGCGCCAGGTCCAACTCGGGGTGCGCTTGTCGTTCTGATGGAGGCCGTGAGCTAAGCTCTGAGAGCAGACGTCAAAAACGAGCTATCCTGGGTCGACTTCACGGTTCAGCCTGAACCGCATTGTTAGGTTGGTACTTCTTCAGTTCCAGCTTGGCGATTAATGCACGATGCACTTCGTCGGGACCGTCGGCGATGCGCAGTGTGCGGATCGTAGCATAGAGTTCGGCCAGGGGAACGTCGTCGGAAACGCCAGCAGCGCCGTGCATTTGAATCGCCCGGTCGATAATTTCCAATGCGATGTTGGGAACGGCGACTTTGATCTGGGAAATCTCGCTGCGGGCGCCTTTGGTGCCGGCTTCATCAAGCATCCATGCGGCCTTGAGTGTAAGAAGGCGGGCTTGCTCGATCATGATGCGGGCGTTGGCAATGACGTCGGCATTGCCACCCAGTTCGGCCAGAGGTTTGCCAAAAGCAACCCGACGTAGCGAGCGACGGCACAAAAGTTCAAGCGCCCGTTCGGCCGCTCCCAGCGTGCGCATGCAGTGGTGAATGCGGCCAGGACCAAGCCGGCCTTGCGCGATTTCGAATCCGCGGCCGGGTCCGGCGACGATGTGGTCGAGCGGCAACCGGACGTTCGTGAAACTGACCTCGCCGTGACCGAACGGTGGATCATAGGATCCAAACACCGGCACCATGCGCTCAATTTTGACGCCCGGCGTATCGAACGGCACCAACACCATGGAATGGCGCTTGTACTTGGCGGCGGAGCAGTGCGTCAGTCCCATGAAGATGAGCAGCCGGCAATAAGGATGCCCAACTCCGGAACTCCACCATTTCCGCCCGTTGAGCACGAGGTGGTCTCCCTCGATAAGCGCGGTCGCTTGCATGTTCGTAGCATCGGACGAGGCCACGTTAGGCTCGGTCATGCAGAACGCTGAACGAATCTCGCCCGCCAGCAGCGGTTTGAGCCAGCGTTCTTTTTGCCCGGGCGAGCCATACTTCACCAGCACTTCCATATTGCCGGTATCGGGAGCGTTGCAGTTGAAAACCTCAGGCGCAATCGGGCATCGGCCGGTGATTTCTGCCAAAGGCGCATATTCCACGTTCGTAAGTCCGGCGCCATAATGCCGATCGGGAAGAAACAGGTTCCAGAGTCCGGCCGCCTGAGCCTTCGACTTCAGAGCCTCCATAACCGGAGGCTGTTTCCAGCGTTGCCAATCAGGGAGGTTCTGGAGCGACGCATAATACTCAGACTCCGCCGGCAGGACATGCTCTTGCATGAACGCCGAAAGGCGCTGGACATAGCTCTGGGCCTTTGCCGAGACAGAAAAGTCCATAGATAAGCGCTGGCCGGTAAGCACGGACCCTGCAGCCACCCTAGCCTAGCGACTTCAGCAGAATTCTCCTAATGAATCCTATGAATCCTGTAATATATGCGGCGTGCATTTAAGCCAGGTCGATTTGAACCTGTTCGTGGTGCTGGAAGCCGTTTATCGCGAGGGCAACCTTACTCGCGCAGGCCAGCAACTGAACCTCACTCAACCCGCGATCAGCCATGCGCTCAAGAGACTACGTGATCTCCTTCAGGACCCGCTTTTCGTCCGCCAAGGACCGCACATGGTGCCAACCCCGTTCACCCGAAGCATAATTGAACAAGTGCGGCAGGCGCTGCAAATACTCGAAGTGAACCTCAGCCAGAGTCGCAATTTCGTTCCAGAACACACGAGGCGAAACTTTCACCTGGCGGTGTGGGAATACGCCGAAGCCCTGATTCTTCCCCACCTGTTGCGGCACCTGACGCACGCCGCCCCCGGAATGTCGGTCACGACGTTGCGGGTCAAGCGCCGAGATCTGGAGACCGAACTGGCGAGCGGGTCAGTCGACCTGGCCATCGATATTCCCCTAACCATGAGTGATCGCATCCGGCACAAGTGGCTCCTGAATGAACCATTCGTTGTTGCCGCTCGGCCCGGTCACTCCGCGATCACAAACAAACTCGACCTGGATACTTATTTGGCGCAGCGCCATATTCAGGTGTCTGCCCGGCGCCATGGTCCCAGCCTGATCGACATCGAACTCAGCCGGCGGGGACTTCGCCGCCAGGTGTTTCTGCGCAACCAACATAACCAAACGGCTTGGATGGTGGTAAGTGAGACCGACATGCTCCTCACTTTGCCTGAGCGCCATGCACTGATACTGAACCAGGGTTCTGTGAACATGGGTCGGATGAATCGGGTGTATCCCTTCCCACTGCCGGCGCCCCGTCTCGAAGCTCACTTGTATTGGCACGAGAGTGTGGAGAATGATCCGGCAAATCGCTGGCTGCGCGAAGAAATCGAAAACGTGTTGGCTCCGGAGGCGCGAGCACCGGGAGTGTCGCGCAAAGGCGATGGGCCCCGGCGCAGGAACAGACTAGACGTGGCGAAGCTAAAGCGGGATCGAGTTGTTTGAGTGCCGATGCGAAGCGAGTATGGCGGAAGTCGAAGTACGAGTTCCCTCCGGGTACCAAGGATGCATTTGGCCTCATTAATCCCGAGAAACGATGGGGTCGTTTGAACTGAGCCGCTAGCGTTTGCGGCGGATGCGGTGAGATCTATAGGATTTCGATTCATCTGTGCAGGTTACGCCGTCTTTGCAGCAACAGACCGGCACGAACAGAGCGGTGGACCTGTTCTTGTAAGCGTCCGTGGGATCTCGGACTGCAGAAGAATACTCGGGCAGGCTAGGAACGCGGCACGAAATACCCGCCATAACTCGCGCGCTATAGAGCAGGCGGCGGTCATCTTTGTGTTGTGCCTTGTGGCCCGGAAGAGTCAAGCTACTCTCCTGCTGACCATTGCTGGATTCACTATTGGCCTTCGTCACTAGGAGTATCTGTGACGGTAATCACAACGTGAGGTGACTACCGGTCGCTCTAGCGCTTCCCAAAGACATCCAAGTAATATGCGAATGTCCGGAGTCATCCCGATGCCCGACGCTTTACAGTTGCTTGAACAAATTCGATCGGACCTCAGACCCCTCGAGACGAAAATCTCAGGTCACCCTTACCTGAGAGCGCTCGAGGAAGGCCGCGTCTTTTGAGGAGCACAAAAGTGACGTTTTGATAGTGGGAGCGGTTGAGACAATCAGCGAAATTGCGGGCCGCTTCAGTAACGCTGATGGAGGTCCTCTTCATAAAATCAGATTATCAGATATTCTGTAGGCGGTCAGAACATAGCCGCCCGGGTAGAAAAAGGTCGGTTCGCACGCGGGACAACCCGAAAAACGCCATGGTGTGGAGTAGAAAGCGGATCGAGAGTGCCCGGTGTCATCAACCCGGCGCGTGGGTGCAACTCTCCGACTGCAAGAAATCAATGTGTCACGATTACCGAGGGGCAGTGTCCAATTGCACGGAGGAGAAGACACCATCGTGTCAAGCTTTGTTGGCCAGTCTAGCGTTACTTTACTAGAGAACTCGAGTCCACGCCACGGACACGGGCAGCGCGCACACTTCGCCAGAAGGGATAACCATGCACGCGCCAAACCTACCTGACTTACGTCGTAGTTCGAGGCTACCGATCGCACTTCCGATACTTGTCACCAGCCTGGAGCCGGATTCCCGCTTCTCCGAAGTATGTGAGACGTTGGTCGTCAGCGCCCATGGCTGCGCGATGCGTTCTTCGATGAAGCTGGACGCTGGCGTTCCGGTGCAATTCCAAAGCAAAGACGGCCGCTGGACGATGGCTCACATCGTCGACTGCCGGCCGATGGACTCCGATCAACAGAGCTGGAAGCTAGCCGCGAGGCTGGATCAGCCAGATAACTTCTGGAGGCTCGAAACTTGTCCTGACGATTGGTCACAACCGTCAGAGGTAGCGGGCCGCGCAGAACAACCGCCGCGGGGGAAGCGACTGCCCGAGTACGCTCGCTTTCGGGCTGTAATTGCCGAATTCGTTGAGCCGTTGCAAGCGGAAATTAAAGAACTCCGCGAGAAGCTGGCGCAGGGATCACCCAGGCGTAGCCAATTTGACATATCGCTTTCGCACATTCCCCCTGAGGTTGAAGAAAAACTCTTGGTACGTTTGCGCGAAGACCTGGGCGTGCAAGTTCTGCGCCAGACGCGCCAGCAGTCGGAACAAGTGCTTGAGGCGGCTAAGCAAGCCATCGGGAAGAAGATCACTGAGGCGCATAACGAGTTTCGCCAACAGGTCGGGCAGGACCTGCAGGCGGTTGAGCAACGGGCTCAGGGGTTCTCAGAGGAAATCACCGCTGCGGTACAGAACCATCTTGTTTCTGGAGCAAAGCGGTTTCAGCAGCAAGTGGTGGAAGCGGGAATCCGGCTGGAGCGTCGCAGTGAGGAGTTCTTGCGAACTCTGCAGCAGCGCCTGAGCGAAGAGCATGATATGTACCGTCGGGAAATGCAGAAAGTCCAGGAAGAGGCAGGATCAGAATCGTCGCGCTTGCAGGCACAAAACGCTGATCTTGCCAGTCGCATGACCAAGCTGGCTGAATCAGCACGCCAACCGGAGTTAGATCTGGA
>Ga0187802_10000064_pt1 | contig 22313 bp, 18 predicted proteins | sample NC_wetland_sal_i_FD_130584 | JGI IMG/M metagenome (GOLD analysis project Ga0187802, IMG submission 130584) | Wetland sediment microbial communities from Neuse River Estuary, North Carolina, USA - Control_2 | ecosystem: Environmental > Aquatic > Freshwater > Wetlands > Sediment | place: USA... | reverse complement strand
TGCGGTGGTCTCGGTGGTGGGAACTCCGTAGTTGACCCTGCCGCGGGCGCACAGCCCGCATCACCACCCGGATCGCTTCTTCCCGGCCGCGGTCCTCTCGCAGGCGGCGGAGTTCGACGAGCACTGCCCGCCCGGGCCGATCAGGGCCTTTCACGCCGCGCTTGACCCGTATTACGCGGCCGAGCCGGACAGGATCGCGTACGTCGAGTACCCCGGCGTCCGGCACGCCCTGACCCCGGAACTCATCGCCGAGAGCGAGCGGGGACTGGTGGCCTGGTTCCAACGGTGGCTCCCGCAGTGGTCGGGGGAGGCACCACCGCCGTTCGGGGAATGGAAATAATGGTCTTCCGTGAAGGTCTATATCTCGTTTGACATGGAGGGCGTGGCCGGGATCGTCGACTGGTCGCAGTGCCTGGGGCCCGGGCAGGCGTACGAGGAGGGGCGACGGCTGCTGCTCGGCGAGGTCAACGCGGCGATCGACGGGGCGCTGGAGGCCGGCGCGACCGAGATCGTGTGCAACGACTCGCACGGGACGATGAACAACCTGGACCCGTCCGAGCTGCACGGGCAGGCGAGCTACGTGTCCGGGCGGCACAAGCCGCTGTACATGATGCAGGGGCTGGACGCCACCGCGGACCTGGTCTTCATGGTCGGCTACCACGGGTCGATCTCGGGCGAGAGCTCGGTGCTGTCGCACACCTACAACCCCTCGGTGATCTCGCACGTCGAGCTGAACGGGGTGCGGGTCGGGGAGAGCGGCATCAACGCCCTGGTCGCGCTGGCCTGCCAGGCGCCGGTCGGGCTGATCACCGGGGACCAGCAGACGATCGACGAGGCCGACCCGTTCCTGGCCGACGCCGAGCTCGTGGTGGTCAAGGAGTCGTTCACGAGGTTCGGCGCGGCGAACCTGCACCCGGAGGTAGCGCGCGAGCTGATCGCGGACGGGGCGCGGCGGGCGGTCGAGCGGGCGGCCGTCGAGGAGTCGCAGGTGTGGGAGATCGCGGCGGCGCCGGCCGGGGTGGCGGCCCCGCGGGCGCCGGCTCAACCGGTGGTGGAGGAGGATCCGGAGGAGGCGGAGCCTTCCGTGCTCGCGCTGCCGGCCATCGGGCTCCCGGCCACCCTCGAGGTGCACGTGCAGACGGCGGACATGGCCGAGGTGGCGAGCTGGGTCCGCGGGGTCGAGCGGACCGGCGCGCGGACGGTGAGCATCCGCGGGGAGGATCCCCTGGAGGTGTTCCGGGCGTTTGTCGGGATGACCTACATCACCCGGGTTTCCGAGGGGCGCTGAGGTCGGGTCAGGTGGGCGACCCGGCGGCGGCGCCGGTCACCTGGTCGCGGTCCCAGCGGGCGAGGGTGGCGTCCCAGTCGAGCGGCAGGGTCCCGGCGCCGTCGGTCTCGGTCGGCCAGTCTTCGGCCGGGACGCGCCACATGACCTCGAACTCGATGCCGTTCGGGTCCTTGGCGTACAGCGACTTCGACACGCGGTGGTCGCTCTCCCCCACCAGCGCCCCGGCCGCGACGAGCCGGGTCCGGGCCTCGACCAGATCCCGCAGGGTGCCGACCTCCCAGGCCAGGTGGTAGAGCCCGACCTGCGGGCGGTCCGGCGCGTGCCCCGTGCCGATCTCGAACAGGCCGAGGTCATGGTCGTTGGCCGAGTCGGGCGCGCCGAGGAACGCGGCGCGGCCCGGGATCTCCATGCGGATCTCGAAGCCCAGGGTCTCGGTGTAAAAGCGGACGGTGCGCTCGAGACCGTGCACGTACAGCACAGCGTGATTCAGGCGGCGGACGGCCATCGGGGCTTCCTTCCCTCGGGAACTGCTGATACCTGCAATTCACGACGGGACGCCGTCATTCCCGCGGGCGGAAACCGAGCGGCTAGCGGATCTGGCGCTGCCGGCGGATGTTCTTCAGGCGGCGCCGCTGCGCGGGGTCGAGCATCAGGTAGGCGCCGGTGGGGATCGCGATCGCGAGCACGATCAGCGCCAGGGCTATTTCCCAGGGGACGACGAACAGCAGAATAAAGCCGATGATGACCCCGGCGATGCCCCACTTCATGTGCGGTGTCATGCTGACTCCATCCTTTCCGCCCAGGCCAGGGACCCCCAGCCCAACCCGGCCCTTCTAGCTTATAGCGCGCCGGCGCGTGTAGTGGATGATCGCCCGCGGGGTACGCTGCGGGCATGCGCGATGGGGAGGGTCACGTGACGATCTCGATGCCGGTGGAGCCCGAGGCCAACGAGCTGCTGAGCCGCAGCCCGCTCGCCCTGCTGATCGGGATGCTGCTGGACCAGCAGGTGCCGCTCGAGCGCGCCTTCAGCGCGCCGCTCGACCTGGTCCGGCGGCTCGGGCACGAGCCCACCGCCACCGAGCTGGCGGACTTCGACCCCGACGCGCTCGCGCGTATCTTCTCCGAACGGCCGGCCCTGCACCGCTACCCGAAGGCCATGGCGGCCCGCGTCCAGGACCTGGCGCGGCTGATCGTGGACCAGTACGACGGGGACGCCGCGCGGGTCTGGGAGACCGCGGCGACGGGGGCGGAACTGCTGAAGCGGGTGGGGGCGCTGCCGGGGTTCGGCGAGCAGAAGGCGAAGATCTTCGTGGCCCTGCTCGGCAAGCAGCTGGGGGTGCAGCCTACGGGATGGCGGGAGGCGGCGGGGACGTTCGGGGCCGAGGGCTCGCACATGTCGGTCGCGGATATCTTCGACGCCGACTCGCTGGCCCGGGTCCGGTCCTACAAGCAGGGACTGAAGGAAGCCGCCAAGGCCAAGGCCGGCGCGAAGGCGCGGTAGACCCGCGGAACCGTATAGCCGGCCTGCCCAAGCTTGAAGGTGACCGCCCGGCGCGAGGCGGGCCTGCGTGGCTGCCGGGGTGGCCGGTACCCCGGGCTTCCCCGGCCGGGCTAGCGCTGGATCCCGGTGAACAGCACGGCGGCGCGGTCGTGGTCGCCGATCTGTCCGGAGCGCCGTAGCTCGAGCAGGCCGGCCAGGCCTGCTGAGCCGGTGGGGTCGACGCGGATCCCGGTCGAGGCCACAGCCATCTGGTTGGCCTCGACCAGCAGGTCCTCGCTGACGACCAGCGGCTGGCCGCCGGTCAGCAGCATGCCTTCCACGTCGGCGCGCCAGTCGTAGGTCTCGTCGTCGAGGATGCCGGTCGCCACGCTCTTCGGCTCCTCCTCCCGGGGCTGCATGAACGCGGACCGGTGGGTGGCGGCGCTCGTCATGGCCTGGCGGATCGCTTCCGGACCCGGCTCGCCGGGCAGCAGCGCCCGCACCCGCCAGTACGCCCGCTCCAGCGGGTGGGCGCCGAACGTCTGAACGGTGTGGACGCGGGGCAGCGCGCCCAGCGCGCCAAGCTCCGCCGCCTCGCGCAGCGCCTGGATGGTGGAGCTGGCCAGCGCTCCCCCGCCGACCTGGATGATCAGGTGATCCAGGCCGCCGCCGGGCGAGCTCGCGAGATCGGTCACCAGCTCGTAGCCCAGGGTCTCGCCGCCCTCGAGGTTGAGCCCATTCTCGTTACCCTGGGCGGTGAACGGCAGGGCGCCCCGGCCCAGTTCCTCCCGCAGCCGCAGATACGCCGGGTCCCCGAGCACGCCGGGCTCGCGGGGGCACGGAACCACGTCCGCCAGCTCGCGCAGCCGGCGGACTACGCGAGGATCGGCGTCCGGCGGCACGAACACGGCCAGCCGCCAGCCGCCTGCCCGGGCCACCACGGCCGCGGCCAGGGCCGCGTTCCCGCAGCTCGCGATGGCCAGGCTGCGCCGGTCCCCGGGATCAAGCACGCCGATCTCTTCCATGACCGCCAGGTGGATCAGCACCCCCATCAGGTGCCTGCCCTTGTGCGAGCCTGACACGTTCCCGGTCTCGTTCTTGACCCACACCCCACCGTCGGCGGACAGGCCCAGTGACTGGCTCAGTTCCCCGCTCCTGCTGAACGGCGTGGCGCTGAACCCGTGCCCGTCCACGGCGGCGACCGAAGAGTCGAGCAATCCCACCAGGTCGCAGTAGTCGGCGTCGGACATCCCGTGGGTCATGGCCACGTGATAGGAGTGCATCAGCGCGCGGTAGCGCACGAACGGGTTGGGCTCACTCCCCGAGGGAAACCGGGCACCGCCCGGGCTGAGCACCCGCGTCATCACGTGGTCAGTGTCATCGGTATCGGCCCGCGGGCACCGGAACGGGTACGGGTCATTCGCGTCGGCCACGTGCCCGCACCCGGAACAGCGGATCGTGCTGTCCGGTGCGCTCATCCCTCCGCCGCCAGGCCGGTCCGCTCGTTGAATTCCCCGATCATGGCGTCCCAGGCGGGCAGCAGGTCGCGCAGCCCGGTCCAGAACCGCTGGTCGCGCCGCGCCTCGAAATCAGGCAGCGAGACCCCCTGCTGCTCGACCCAGGTGTAGTAGCCGAGGTTGAAGATGCGATCCCGGTCCGCCAGCGTCGTCTCCAGCAGGTCATCGGTGCCGGTCCCCAGCATCCACCGGCCGAAGACCCCGGCCGCGTCGGCCGTGGAGAACCCGTCGGGGAAGTCGCGGGCGGTGATGCGCTCACGCTCGCTCGAGTACATGTCCGCCCCGTCGGTGGCCACGGTCACGATCACGTCGTCCGGCCCCAGCCGCAGGTACTTCGCGACCTTCACCGCGGCCAGGATGTTGCAGATGCTGGACAGCCCGAAGGACGGCAGCGACCCGAGCACGTGGTCAGGGACCCGCCGCCGGGCCCGCAGGTACTCCACACCCTCCCCGGCCGCGAACAGCACCGACAGCTGGTCGGTGGCCCGGTCCGAGATGCCGGCCACCAGGTCGGTGTTCATCACGTTGTGGATCAGCGGGATGTGCTTGTCGCCGATGCCCTGGATGTTGTGCTCGCCGAAGCCGTTCGCCAGCATGGTCGGGCACTCCACCGCCTCCACGCCCACGATCTTGGCCCCGTAAGCCTCCTTGAGGTAATCACCGGCGCCGATCGTGCCGGCCGAGCCCGACGCCGAGACGAACGCCCGCAGCCGAAGCCCCGGCTCGGCTCCGGCCAGCGACTCGAACACCGTCCCCAGCGCCCGGCCCGTGCACAGGTAGTGCACCAGGTGGTTGCCGAACTCCGCGAACTGGTTGAAGATCACGTTGCCGGGATCGGCGGACAGTTCCGCGCACTTGTCGTAGATCTCCTTGACGTTGCTCTCGGTCCCGGGCGTGCGGATGATGTCGCCCGGGTCGGCGACCCAGTCCTCCAGCCACGCGAACCGCTCCCGGCTCATCCCCTCGGGCAGGACGGCCACCCCGCGGCACCCCATCAGCCGGGAGATCGCGACGCCGCCCCGGCAGTAGTTCCCCGTGGAGGGCCAGACCGCACGGTGCCTGGTCGGATCGAACTGACCCGTGATGACGCGGGGCGCCAGGCACCCGTACGCCGCCAGCACCTTGTGCGCCCGGATCATCGGGAACACATCGCCGATGGCCACCACGATCCGCGCGTCCACGCCGGTGAGCTCGCGCGGCAGGACGACGTGCACCGGTACCTCCGCCCGGCCGGTCCTGGCGCCGTCGTTGTACCAGTGCACCCGGAACAGGTTGCGCGGATCCGCCTCGTCGGCCTTAACCCCCTCCAGGGAGTGCCGGATCCCGGCCGGGATGGTGCCCGGCGCGGCCAGCTGCGCGAACGTCGGCAGCAGGATGCCCGCCTCGCGGAACCGGCCGACCGTCCGGTCGTAGGTCGCGCGATCGACGACATGCCGTTCAAGCCCCAGTGACGCCACCTCAAGACCGCCCTTCTGCGTATGGTGCCCCGGGCACGATTCCTGGCCAGCCCCGGATTATGCGTTCGTCCTGGTCGTACCATACGCGCGTCACCCGCTCACAGGGCCAAAGGACCCTCATCCTCAGGGCGACCGCACCTAGCGGTGAGGACGGTTCCGCGGTAAGGAGGGTTCAGCGGTCGGGGCGGGATCCAGCGTAGGGAGGCTCGATGGTCACCGCGATTCGTGATCGGGTGAGTGGCGGGGTCGGTGAGAGTATCACGCGGGTGGACGCGATCCCCAAGGTGACCGGGACGTTCGAGTATGCCAGCGATCTGCGGGCCGAGGGGATGCTGTGGGGTGCGACCCTGCGATCGCCGCACCCGCACGCACGGATCGGGCGGCTGGACGCGGCTGCGGCCGCCGCGCTGCCTGGGGTCCATGCCGTCCTGCTCGCCGCCGATCTGCCCGGCAAACGGACCTTCGGGCTCAACCTCGACGACCAGCCCGTCCTGGCCGACGGCCTCGTTCGCTACCACGGGGAACCCGTCGCGGTGGTCGCCGCCGACACTCCCGCCCTCGCGCACCAGGCCACCAAGCTCATCGCCGTGGACTGGGTGCCGCTCGCCGCCGTGACCGACATGGAGGCCGCGCTGCGGCCGGATGCCCCGCGGCTGCGCGAATCCGGCAACGTTCTGCGGCACGTGCACATCGTGCACGGTCACCCGGACACGGCCGCGGCGGACGTATGGGTGGACGGATACTACGAAACCGGCATGCAGGACCAGGCGCCCCTCGGTCCTGAGGCGGGGCTGGCCGTCCCGGCTGACGACGGAGGCATCGACCTGTTCGTGGCCACGCAGTGGCTGCACTCGGACCGCGAGCAGATCGCCCCCTGCCTGAACCTTCCGCCGGAGAAGGTCCGGATCAGCCTGGCCGGGGTGGGCGGTGCGTTCGGCTCCCGCGAGGACATCCACATGCAGATTCACGCCTGCCTGCTCGCCCTGCGCACGGGCCGGCCGGTCAAGATGAGCTACGGCCGCGTTGAGTCGTTCCTCGGGCACGTGCACCGCCATCCGTCCCGGATCTGGCTCCGCCACGGCGCGACCCGCGACGGCAGGCTCGTCACCGTCGACGCCAGGCTGATGTTCGACGGCGGGGCCTACACCTCGTCCTCTCCCGCGGTTCTCGGGAACGCGGCCACGTTCGCCGCCGGCCCGTACGACGTGCCGAACGCCCGGATCGAGGCGACCCTGGTGTTCACCAACAACCCGCCGTGCGGGGCGATGCGCGGTTTCGGGGCACCGCAGGTCTGCTTCGCCCACGAAGCCCAGATGGACAGGCTGGCCGCGGCCCTTCGCATGGACCCGGTGGAACTGCGGCTGCTCAACGCCCTGCATACCGGCTGCGTCCTGCCGACCGGCCAGGTCCTGACCGGGAGCGCGCCCGTGCGCGAGCTGATCGAGTCCTGCGCCCGGGCGCACATGCCCGCCTTGGAGCCTGCGCGGGGCCGCGACCCGCGTCACTACCCCGGGGGGACGGGGAACGTGACGCGCGGGGAGGGCCTGGCGGTCGGCGTCGGGTACGCGGTGGGATTCAAGAACACCGCGTTCAGCGAGGGATTCGACGACTCCGCGGCCGCGCGCGTGACGCTGAGCCTGACGCAGGACGGCCCCGTCGCGGAGATCCACACCGCGGCCGTCGAGATGGGTCAGGGCCTGACCACGGTCCTGACCCAGGTCGCCCGCACCGAGCTCGGCATCCAGCGGGTGGTGCTGCACGCCGCGGACACCAGCGTGGGCAACGCGGGCTCCACGTCGGCGTCCAGGCAATCGATGATGGCCGGCGGTGCGGTGCAGCTGGCCTGCCGCCAGGTCCGCGCCGCGCTGGCCGCGCGGGCGCGGCAACGGGCCGGCGGGAACGGCGAGGCGTGGCCGGAGCCGGTAGAACTGCGCGACGGCCTGCTGGTAGCGGGCGGCGAACCGGTCGCCGACCTGGCTGACCTGCTGCCGGAACCGGTCGCCGAGACCGCGGTCTACCGTCACCGGCCGACCACGGGCTTCGACGCGGCCGGGCAGGGAGACATCCACGCCGCCTTCACGTTCGCGGCCGAGCGCGCGGTGGTCGAAGTGGACACCGAGCTCGGCCTGGCCCGGGTCCTGCAGATCGCGGCGGCGATCGACGCCGGCCTGGTACTCAACCGGACCGGCTTCGAGGGCCAGATCGAAGGCGGGACCGCACAGGGGCTCGGCTTCGCGCTGATGGAGGAGATCCAGACCGAGGATGGCGTGGTCAGGAATCCCTCGTTCACCGACTACCTGATCCCCACGTTCCTGGACATGCCCCCGGTCATGACCTACGCGGTCGAGGAGCCCGATCCGGGAGCTCCCTACGGGCTCAAGGGCATCGGCGAGGTACCGACCATCCCCTCGACCGCGGCCATCGTCGCGGCGTTGCGTGACGCCACGGGCCGCGAACTGAACCGGGTGCCTGTCACCCCCGACGACCTGGCCGGCCTGCGGCCCCCGCGGGCGACCAGCGGGCGGCCACCGGTCCCGGACGTGCCGGGACAGTGGCCAGTCCCGTACTACGGCGAACCGGCCGCGGACGGGCAGGCTACCGCGAGCCCGTCCGCCGCTCCGGGATCGCCGGGCGCCTAATCCCGGACGATCCTGGTGCCGGTCGTGCCGGCCAGCGCCTGCTCGATGCTGTCCGGGCTGGTGATGAGGGCCTCGCGGCCGCCGTGCTCCAGGTAGTTGATCACCGCCTGGATCTTCGGCCCCATGCTGCCGCTCCCGAAGTGCCCGCCCTCGGCGAGGTAGCGTTTAGCCTCGCTCAGCGTCAGCCGGTCGACCGACCGCTGCTGCGGGGTACCGAAGTTCAGGGCCACCCGTTCGACCGCCGTGGAGATGAGCAGCAGGTCCGCATCGAGCGCGTTCGCGAGCAGGGCGGAGGCCAGGTCCTTGTCGATGACCGCGGCTACCCCGTGCAGTTCGCCCGTCTCGGTGGTCACCACGGGGATCCCGCCGCCGCCTACGGCGATGACGGTCGCACCCCAGTCGAGAAGGCTGCGGATGACGGGAAGCTCCACGATGCGCAACGGTTTCGGCGAGGCGACGACCCGCCGGTACCCGCGATTCGCGTCCTCGATGAGGTCCCAGCCCTGCTGCCGGCGCTGCTCGGCCTGCTCTTCGTCCATGAACGAGCCGATGGGCTTGCTGGGGTGGCTGAAGGCCGGGTCGTCCGCGGCCACTTCGACCTGGGTGATGACGGTCGCCACGGTCCGGTCCAGCCCGGCCTGCCGGAAGGCGTTCTGCAGGTTCTGCTGGAGCGCGTAGCCGATGGCGCCCTGCGTGTCGGCACCGCAGACGTCCAGCGGGACCTCGTGCAGTTCGCGGGCGGATAGCTCCGAGCGGCGCAGGATGAACCCCACCTGCGGGCCGTTGCCGTGCGTGACGACCACGTTCCAGCCGTCTTTGATCATGCTCAGGATGTGCTCGGTGGTGTCGTGCGCCGCCAGGTACTGGTCGGGCACGCTCTGGTGCCCGGCGTCCTTGATCAGCGAGTTACCGCCGATCGCCACTACGGCGACCCGGTTGGTCATCGATCCCGCCTTCCTCAGCTCATGGTCAGGGCCATCACGGCCTTCTGGCCGTGCAGCCGGTTCTCGGCCTGGTCGTAGACGGCGGACTGCGGGCCGTCGATGACGCTGTCCGTCACCTCGACGCCGCGGTCGGCGGGCAGCGGGTGCATGTACACCGCGTCCTCGCCGGCCAGGGCCATCCGCCGGTCGTCGGCGATCCACGACGCGTAACTCGCGATCAGGCGGGCGGCCTCCGCGTCGTCGGTGGTGGTCTCCACCGCTCCCCAGCTCTTGGCGTAGACGACGTCGGTGCCGCGGATCCCCTCCTCGAAATCGTGCATGATCTCGAAGCTGGCGTGCCCGTCACGCGCATTCTGCTTGGCCTGCTCGATGATGTCGGGCATGAGCGGGAACTCCGGGGGGTGCACGAGCCGGACGTTCATGCCGTAGCGGGGCAGCAGCAGCACCAGGCTCTGCGGCACGCTGATCGGTTTGATGTAGCTCTGCGCGCAGGCCCAGCTCACGGTCGCGGTCCGCCCGCGCACGTCGCCGAACCGCTCGATCATGGTCATCAGGTCGCCCAGCGCCTGGTGCGGGTGGTAGATGTCGCACTGCATGTTGAGCACGGGAACGCGGCTGGCCCGCGCGACGTCGCGGAGGTAGACGTTGCCCACCCCCCAGTCGGTATACCGGATCGCGATCCCGTCGTTGTAGCGGCCGAGGATCTCCCCGATCTCCTTGGCCGTGTCGCCGTGCGCGATCTGGGTGGACCGGCTCTCGATGAACTGGGCATGCCCGCCGAGCTGGGCCATCCCGGCCTCGAACGAGGTCCGGGTCCGCGTGCTCGCGTAGAAGAAGAGCATGGCGAGCACCTTGTCCCGCAGGTACGGGTGCGGCTGGCCGAGAGCGCGGTCCCGCTTGAGCGTGAACGCGACGTCGAGCAGCGTGTCGATCTCGTCCTTCGTCCACTCCTGGAGCGTGATCAGGTCACGGCCCCGCAGGTGCGTCTGCATGACACGTCCTCCTTACTCGGCCGCGCCGAGGACCAGGGCGAGCAGGGCCATGCGCATGACGACCCCGTTGAACGCCTCCACCCAGTACCGCGCGTGGCGGGTGGCGTCGACGTCGGGCGGAAGCTCGTCCATCCGGGGCAGTGAGTGCAGGATGATCGAGTCGCTCTTCGCCTTCTCCCGCAGCAGTTCCCTGGTCACGCGGTAGGCGGCGGGCGTGTGTCCCGGCTCCGTGCTCGGGTCGACCCGGGCCTGGGTGTAATCTGCCTGGACGACGGGTTCCATGTAGATGACGTCGGCGTCGGCGATGCACTTCTCGACGCTCTCGACCTCGCGGTAGAGCACGTTGCGCTCGTCGATCTCGGCCTTGAACTCTGGCAGCAGCGACATGTCCGGCGGGGAGACGACGAAGGCCTCCATGTCGAACTGCGACATCGCGTAGAGGATGGAGTGCATCGTGCGCATCCGCATGTCGCCGACGCACAGCACCTTCAGCCCGTCGAGGCGCCCCTTCGCCTGCCAGACCGTGTACAGGTCGGTGAGCACCTGCGTCGGGTGCTCGCCCCAGCCGTCGCCGCAGTTGATCACCGGCACCGACGCCCACCTGGCCGCCTCGGCCGGCGCGCCCTGCTGGTGGTGACGCATCGCGATCACGTCCGCGTAGTACTCCAGCATGTGCACGGTGTCCTTGATCGTCTCCTGGTAGAAGTCGCCGGCCCGGGTCATCTTCGAGTCGGAGAAGCCCAGGACGTGTCCGCCGAGCCGGTGCATGGCCGCCTCGGTCGCCATCCGGGTCCGGGTGCTGGGCTGGTAGAAGGCGGTCAGCAGCGTCTTGTGCTTCAGCAGGTCGGTGTTGCGCCGGTCGGCGGCGTGGGGCCTGAGCCTGTCGGCCACCGCGAAGATGTGGAAATACTCGTCCCGCTCCATATCCTTGAGCGACAAGATGTCGCGGCCTGCGAAGCTGCGCATGGTAACTCTCCTTACGAGATCGTTGCTGGTGCAAAGGTATCGATCATCAAGCTCACGTCATCGCCAAGGGGGTACAGGACCGGGCAGGTCGCGCCGCTGGCGATGTACTCACCGACCTTGGCCCGGCATTCGTCCGGGGTGCCCGACGCGCTGATCATCTGCACGGCGTCGTCGGGTACCAGGCGCATGGCCCTGTGGATGTCGGCCTCGCTGGCGGGCCAGGTGAGGATCTTGCCGATCTCCTCGATGAGCCCGGGGTCGACGCCGCTGGCCTTCATGATGTGCGGCTGCTGCCCCAGGTACTGGGTGAGCAGTTCGCGTGACCGGTCGAGCGCCAGGTCACGGTCGGCGTCGACCGAGCACACGACAAGCTGGGGGCGGTCGATGTCGTCGACCGAACGGCCGGCCCGCTCGGCGCCGGCCGCGAGCGCGGCCAGGGCCTGCTTGTTGTACTCGGGGCTGACCATGTAGTTCAGCACCACTCCGTCGCCGATCTCCCCGGCCAGCTCCATCATCTTCATGCCGGTCGCCCCGACGTAGATCGGCACCTGCCGCGGCGACCTGTCGCCGTGCACGATATCGATCTCTACGTCGTCCAGGTGGACGAACTCGCCGTGGTAGGTCACCCGCTCCATGGCCAGCAGCCTCCGGGTGGCCGTGACCACCTCCCGCATGGCCTGGAGCGAGTGCTCCCTGCGCACCCCGACCTTGCTCGCCAGCGGCTCCCACCACGCGCCGAGGCCGAGGATGACCCGGCCGGGGGCGAGCTCGTCCAGGGTGGAGAACGTCGCGGCGAGCAGGCCCACATTGCGGGTCCAGATCGGGATGACGCCGGAGGCGACCTTGATCCGATCGGTCACCGCGGCGAAGGCGGCCATGGGAACCGTCGCCTCGCGCACGAGCCGGCTCTCCGCCTGCCAGACCGCCTCGAAGCCGCGCTGCTCGGCGTAGCGGACGTAGTCCATGCCGTCCCTGATCGGGTGCTTGTCCTGCAGGTAGAGCGCTACCCGCCCGGTGCTGCTGACCGTCACTGCACTCACCTTGCCTTCGGGGTAAACGGGTGCGGGGGGATCTCCTCCAGCCGGGCCCACAGCCGCCTGGCCTCGGCGGCGGCCTGCTGCGCGATCTGCGACTCGTCGACGCGGGTGGAACGCCGGTCGGCGACGACAAGCTCGCCGGCCACGATCACGTCGCGGACCTGGTGGGAGGAGAGGCCGAAGACCCAGTGGCCGGGCAGGTTCTCCGCGGTCACGGGGGTGGGGGATGGATAGCTGAGCACGGTGAGGTCGGCCGGGGCGCCCGGCGCGACCGTGCCGTGCAGCGGCTCGCCGAAGCTGCGCCCGGTGATGCGGGCACCTTCGGCAAGACGGCGCACCGGCCAGCCGGGGTCGGTCGCGGCGCCCGCTTCGGCGGCCCGGAAGTACGCCACCTGGGACTCGGTGATCATGTCCCCGCCGATCCCGTCGGTGCCCAGTGCGACACGGGCCCCGCCGTGAGCCAGCGGAGAGTAACCGACCCGGTTGTTCATGTTGCTGCGCGGGTTGTGCGCGACCGCCGCTCCGGAGGACGTGATGTCCGCCACTTCCTGGCCGGTGACGTGCACGCAGTGCGCGAGAAGGGCGTCCGGGCCTAGCAGCCCGGCCCGGCCCAGCCGGTCTACGACGCGCATGCCGTAGGCGGCTTCCGCGTCCTGCTGGTCCGCGCCGTCCTCGGCGACGTGGATGTGGACGCCGACGCCGGCGGCCGCGGCGGCCTCGGCGCACGCGGCCAGGGTCTCGTCGCTGAGCGTGAAGGATGCATGGGCGCCCATCATGCCCCGCGCCAGCCGGCGCGGCCTGGCCAGGAACCGGCGGTTCTCGGCCACCCCCGCGGCGGCCCTGGCTGCCCCGTCCCGGTCGGTGACCTCGTAGCAGAGCACCGACCGCAGGCCGAGTTCGGCCAGTGCGTCCGCAATGACGTCCAGGGAGCCGTCGATGACATTGGGCGACGCGTGATGGTCGATGACGGTCGTGGTTCCGGCGTGGAGCGCGTCGAGCCCGCCGACCAGGGCAGACAGCCGCACGGCGGGCTCGTCGAGGGCCCGGTCGAGCCGCCACCAGATGCGCTGGAGGATCTGCAGGAAGTTGCGCGGGGCCTGCAGCCGGTAGGGCATCCCGCGCGACAGCGCGGAGTACAGGTGATGGTGGGCGCAGACGTTGCCCGGCAGGACCAGCGTGCCGGAGCAGTCGCGACGGGCCACGCCCGCGGGCGCGATGCCGACCGAGGCGATCCGGTCGCCCGCGAGGACCACATCCGCCGTGATCAGGCTGACCGGGTCCAGCGAGGTGACGACCGTGCCTCCGCACAACGCGAGGTGGGGAGCCGGGAGGTCGGGATCGTGACCCCGGCGCGCGGCGACTGCGACGTTCGCGGCACGTCCCGCGGGCTCAGCGCCGGCGGCCGCCGGGACCGGTTCGGTGCTCATTGCGCGCGGGCGAGCTTCGGGACGGCGGCCCGCGCGGCCGGGGAGTCCTTCATCGGCAGGCGGGTCCGGTAGACGCCGTCGAAGCTGCGCAGCGCCCCGGCGACGGCGGCGGCGGTGGGGACCAGGCCGATCTCGCCGACGCCCTTCGCGCCGTACGGGCCCTCGGGCTGGTGTTCCTCGACGAACACGCATTCCACGGGGGGCATGCCGGTGGGCGGGATGATGTTCAGCGACTTCAGGGTCGTCGTTACCGGCAGGCCGTCGCGGACGACGTATTCCTCGGACAGCGCTTGGCCGAGGCCCATGTGCACGGCCCCCTCGATCTGGCCTTCGAGGAGCGTCGGGTTGATGGCCTTCCCGACGTCGTGGGCGGCGATGAACCTCTCGATGCGGCCGTCGTCCGCGAGGATCGCCACCTGGGTCGCCCAGCCGTAGGCGAAATGGGTGACCGGGTTCTCCACCGCTGCCCCGGGCGGGGTGGTCCAGTCGATCCGGACCTCGCCGTGGTACTCCCGGCCGGCCAGCGCGGCCAGGTCCTGCCCCGCCAGGTCGGCCCGCAGTTTCGCGGCGGCGTCGATCACCGCCCGGCCGCCGAGCACCGTGCCGCGGGACGCGGTGGTCTGCCCGCAACCCAGCTCGTAGCGGGTGTCAACCTCCACCGTGACCTGCGCGGGGGCTAGGCCGAGTTCCTCGCAGAGCACCTGGCGCAGCACCGTGTGCACGCCCTGCCCCATCTCGGTCCAGGGGTGGAACAGGGTGACCATGCCACCTTCCCCGACCCGCAGGACGGCCCGGCCGTACTCGGTGAGGCCGTTGCCCACGCCGGTGTTCTTGACCGCGCACGCGATGCCGGCGAACCGGGCCTCCTTGTAGGCGTCCCTGACCGCGAGCAGCGTCTTCTTCAGGCCCACCCCAGGGCCGAGGCGCTGGCCGGTGCCGAAGGTGTCGCCGGTCTCGACCGCGTTCAGCCACCTGATGTCCCAGCCGTCCAGGCCGACCGCCTCGGCCAGCCGGTCCAGCATGCCCTCCAGGGCGAAGTTGACCTGGTTGGCGCCGAATCCCCGCATCGCGCCGCACGGGACGTTGTTCGTGTAGACGGCGCGAGCCTCGACGTCGACCGCAGGGAATTTGTAGCCGCCGCAGGCATGCCCGGCGGCCCGCTCCAGCACCTTGTCGCCCACGCTCGCGTAGGCCCCGGTGTCGCCCACGATCCGGGCCCGCAGGCCGAGCAGGCGCCCGGCCGCGTCGCAGCCGATCGTGTAGGTCATCGTGAGCGGGTGGCGCTTGGTGTGGAAGCGCAGGCTTTCCGCGCGGCTCAGCGTCACCTTGACCGGCCGCCCGGTGTGCCAGGCCAGCAGGGCGGCGTGTCCCTGGACGTTCAGGTCTTCCTTCGCGCCGAACGCACCGCCGTTGGATACCAGCGTGGCCCGCACCTTGTCCTCCGGTAGGCCCAGCAGGCTGGCGACCTGCCTGCGGTCGCTCCAGATCCCCTGGCCCTGGCTGTAGAAGTGCACCCCGCCGTCGCCGTCGGGGAACGCCAGCGCCGACTCCGGCTCGAGGAACGCGTGCTCGATCCACTGGGTCTGGAACGTATCCGTCACGACGTGCGCGGCGCCCGCCAGCGCGCCGTCCACGTCGCCCCGCTTCACCTGCGACAGCGACAGGACATTGCCCCCAAACCGCGGGTGCAACTGCGGCGCCCCGGGGGCCATGGCGGCGATCGGGTCGGTCACCGGCTCGAGAACCTCGTACTCGATGTCCACCAGCGCGGCCGCGGCGCGGGCGGCGGCCGGGGTCTCGGCGGCCACGATGGCCAGCACGTCCCCCACGTACCTGGTGGTCTCCCCGGACCCGTAGATCTGGACCCAGTCCCGGGTGAGCTCGCCCTGGACGCGATCGCCGGGCACGTCGCCGGCCACCAGGACGGCGGTCACGCCCGGGTACGCCGCGGCCCGGCTGGTGTCGACCGAAACAATCCTGGCTCGCGGGTGGTCGCTGAACCGCAGTGCCCCGTGCAGCATGCCGGGCATGGTCAGGTCGTTGATGTACGGCTTGTCCCCCAGGGCCAGCTCGCGGCCCTGGTAGCGGGCGGCCCGGGTCCCAACCCGGCCGCTGTCGTCGTGCTGCGGGAGGGGAGTACCCTGCCGGGCCGCGGCGTTGAGCAGCACCCCGTCGATGATCTTGGCGTATCCGGTGCACCGGCACAGGTTCCCGGCCAGCGCCGAGGTGACCCGCGCCCGGGCCGGGTTCGGGTTCCTGCGCAGCAGCGACTCTGCCTTCATGACCATGCCCGGGGAGCAGAAGCCGCACTGAGACGCTCCCGCCGCCACGAAGCTGTCGGCCCACAGCGCGCGCTCTTCTGGCGGCAGGCCCTCCAGCGTCGTGACCTCACGGCCGGCGGCGCGGGTCGCGGCCTGGGCGCACGACACCACGGCCTTGCCGTCCAACAGCACGGTACACGCGCCGCACGAGCCCTCCGGCGCGCAGCCGTCCTTGGCCGAGGTGATCCCGCACCCGTCGCGGAGCAGGGCAAGCAAACTCTCACCCTCCTCGACCGGCACCGACGTCGGCTTGCCGTTGAGAGTGAAGTCCATCTGTCCCACCTGCCTACCTATCGAACGTCCGATGACCTTCCGCCGCAGGCTGGAGCGGCGCGGGTCCCGCTGTCACTATCCATCACGTCACTGTCCTGCGGCAATCTCTAGCCAGCCGGGCGATCCGGCGCGGGCTGGCGCGCGCGATCGGGCTCGTGAGCCTCTTGAGTCGCTTGAGCTCCGTTGGGCCGGGCCTGCGCGGCCGACACCCCGGCCATCAGGAGGCCGATGGCCTCCCGGCTCGTGGTCCTGGGATCGACCTCGCTGATGATCGCTCCCTCGTAGATGACGAGGATCCGGTCCGAGATGGTCATCAGCTCGTCGAGGTCCTCGGAAATGACCAGCACCGCGGTGCCGTCGGCACGCTGGGCGATCAGCCGCTGGTGAATGTAGGCCGAAGCGGAGACGTCGATGCCGCGGGTCGGCTGGGCGACGATCAGGACCTTCGGCGAGCCGGACAGCTCGCGGGCCATGATGAGCTTTTGTATGTTGCCGCCGGACAGGTTGCGGGCGGGGGTGTCCAGGCTCGGCGTGCGGACGTCGAACTCGGCGACCAGCCGCCGGCAGTGGCGGCGGATCGCCCGGTGGCGCAGCAGGCCCCACCGGGCGTAGGCCGGATCGGCGCCGGCCACCAGCATGAGGTTCTCGGCCACGGTGAAATCGCCGATGACCGCGTCGCGCATCCGCTCCTCGGGAACGTAGGCCAGCCCGGCCTCGCGGACCACCCGCGGGTGGCTCCCCGTGACGTCGGTGCCGCCGATCTCGATCCGGCCGCTGACCGCCGGGCGCAGGCCGGCGATCGCCTCCGCTAGCTCCCGCTGGCCGTTACCTGACACTCCGGCGACGCCGACGATCTCGCCGTCGTACACCCGCAGGGAAAGCCCGCGTACCGCCTCGGCGCCCCGGTCACCGACCACCCGGAGGTCGCTGACGGCCAGCCCGGCCGGGCCCCGCTGCCCGTCGGACGGCAGCCTGACCTCGGCGACCTGATGCCCGACCATCATGTCGGCCAGCTCATTCGGCGTCGTATCGGCACCGCGGACCGTGGCGATCTTCCGCCCGGCGCGCAGCACGGTGATCCGCCTCGACAGCTCGAGTACCTCGTTGACCTTGTGCGATATGAACACGATCGACAGGCCGTCGGCCACCAGCCGCTTCAGGACCGCGAAAAGGTCACGGACCTCCTGCGGGGTCAGGACGGCCGTAGGCTCGTCGAGGATGAGCAGGGAGACTTCGCGGTACAGGGCCTTGATGATCTCCACGCGCTGGCGCTCGCCGACCGACAGCTGCCAGACGTACGCCTCCGGATCTACCTTGAGCCCGTAGGTCCGCGACAGCTCGCGGATGCGGCCGGAAACCCGGCCGAGGTCGGTCAGCGGTCCGCGCGAGGACTTGACGCCGAGGGCGACGTTCTCGGCCACGGTGAGCGTCTGCACCAGCATGAAGTGCTGGTGAATCATGCCGATACCGTGCTGGATCGCCGCGGCTGGGGAGGTGATGGTCACCCGGTCGCGGCGCAGGAGGATCTCGCCCTCATCGGGCTTGTACAGGCCGTAGAGAACGCGCATGAGGGTGCTCTTGCCCGCGCCGTTCTCGCCGAACAGGGCGTGGATCTCACCCGGCGCCACGTCGAAGTCCACGTGGTCGTTGGCGAGCACCCCGGGGAAGCGCTTGGTGATGCCGCGCATCTCCAAGAGCGCGGAGTCCGAGGCGCTCCCCCCGGGTGCTTGCGTCATGGTGATGCTCCTTGCTCAGTTCGTCGGCGGCGTGATGGACCCGGCGATGATCTCGTTAATCACCTTGGTCGTGGCGGCCTTGACCGAAGCGGACAGCGGGTACGACGGGTTGTAGACGATCTTCTCACCGCCGTTGCCGAGGGTGATCGTGTACGTCGCGCCGCCGAGCACGCCGCCGCGGATCGCCGTGATCATCTGCTTCAGGACCCCTGTCCAGTCGTAGACCTGGCTGGAGACGACCTCACTGGGCGCCAGGGACGACTGGTCCCACTGGGTGCCGAACCAGGCGACCGAGTCCTGCTTGGCGACGCCGATCGCGCCGACGACCGATTGCGAGCTTCCGGTTAGGACGTCGGCCTTCTCGGAGACGTACGCCTTGGCCGCGGTCTCCATCAGCGTGTCGTCGCTGAACGACCCGGTGAAGCTCGTGTGGACGGTCGCCGTCGGGTCCTCGGCCAGCGCTCCGGCCTTGAAGCCGACCACGTACAGGTGCGCGTCGCCGACGTTGATGGGGCCGATGACGCCAAGGACCTTGCTCTTGGACATCATCGCCGCCATGTAGCCCTCGACGTAGCCGCCCTCCTGCGAGTTCGCCTGGTAGGCGAAGACGTTACTCAGGCCGTAGGTCACGCCGGCGGTGCCCCACGCGAAGGACACCTTCGGGAACTGCGGGGCGAGCTGCTGGACGATCCCGCCGTACTGCGAGCCGTGAGCGATGATGAGGTTGTAGCCCTCTGCGGCGTACTGCCGCATCGCGTTGGCCGCATCCGTGACGTTGAACAGGTTGTCGGAAACCGAGACCGTCAGGTGCATCGGCCCGGCGAGCGACTCGACGGCCGCGTACATCGACTGGCTGAAGGCCAGGTCGTTCCGAAGGCTCGGTTCGATCAGGGCGACCTTGAGGGTCGTCACCGAGGACGAGCTCGCGGCAGGCGCGCTCGTGGATGCCGACGAGCTTGAATTGGACGAGCTTGAACTGCATGACGCGCTGGCGAGCACGACGGCAACGCCGGCCGCGAGCACTACTAGGCGTGGCAATCTCTGGCGTTTCATTGTTACCTCCGTAAGAGGGTGATTTCAGGGTGAATCACAGCCGGGTTGCGGCGATAGGATGCGGGGTGAGCGTCAGTGCGCGGCAAGGCCTCACCCGCCCCTCTCGTAGGGCTTGCCCAGGGCCGCAGGCTGCCGGAAGCGGCGCGCGACCAAAAGCAGGGCGAGGACGGTCAGGACGGCGGGGGCCATCGAGGCGATGTCCGATGCGGACGTCGGGATGATACCGAGCGTCTTCCACGACACCACGACCGCGGCGACCAGGCCGTAGAGCAGTGATCCGGCCATCACGCCGACCGGCCGCCAGGCGCCGAAGTACACCAGGGCGACGGCGATGAAGCCCTCGCTGTTGGTGATGTCTTCCTGGAAGATCCCGATGAACATGAGCAGGGTGGCACCCGCCAGGCCGGCCAGGGCGCAGCCGAGGATGACCGTCGAATAGCGGATCCGGGTGACGCTCACCCCGACGGTGTCCGCCGCGGCCGGGTTCTCACCGACCGCCCGGATCTTCATCCCGTACGTCGTGTGGTTCAGCACCCAGGTGAGCGCGGGCACCAGCAGGAACGCCAGGTAGACCAGCCAGTTCTGGGTGAAGAACATGCTGCCGAGGTCGGGAATGCGGTGCAGCAACGGGATCCGCACCGCGGGCAGCGCAGGGATGGTGACCGGAGACGGGAAGAGCTTCAGCAACAGCACGTTGGTGAGCCCGAGGCCGAACAGGAAGACACCGATCCCGCTGATGCCCTGCTCCGCCTTGAGCGTGACGCTCACGAACGCGGTCACCAGGCCCATCACCAGGCCGATGCCGAGCCCGACCGCCGTGGCCGCTACCAGGCTGCCGGTCTTGGCGGCGACGTAGTAGGCGCCGAACGCGCCGAGCAGCATGATGCCGTCCACGCCCAGGTTGACCACCCCGCTGCGCTGGCCCATGGTCTCGCCGAGCGCGGCGAGCAGGAAGGGCGTAGTCAGCTGGATCGCGGCGGCCACGGTGGCGGTCAGCACGGCGGCCGTGAAGAAGTGGCTCATGCTGTCACCCCCTTCTCCTAGCTGGCGGGCGCACCGCGGGCGGCAGGCCCGACGGTCCCGCCTGCCCTGGCCCGAGCCCGGGCCCGCCGGCGCAGGTATTCGACCGAAACGACGAGGACGACCACGATCCCGTTGAACGCGGTGACCAGGTCCGAAGGCACGCCGGTAATCACCTGCATCGAGGTACCGCCGACCAGTAGCCCGCCGAACAGGAACGCGGTGAGGATCGTCCAGAGCGGGTTCAGGCCGGCGAACAGGGCCACCACGATGCCGTTGAACCCGGCGTTCCCCGTAAAGCCGGTCAGCGTGCCGTCGGTGCCCATCCGGTGCGAGATGCTGCCGAAGACCAGCATGGCGCCTGCCACTCCGGACAGCGCGCCGGCCAGGGTCATCGACAGCGTCATGGTCGACTTGACGGACATCCCGGCGTACCTGGATGCCTCACGCGACAGCCCGACGGCGCGAATCCTGAAGCCGAGGCTGGTGTGCCACAGCAGCACGTAGACCGCGACGGCCAGCAGCACGGCGATGAGCACCCCGAGGTGCAGCTGGGTGCCCGGGATGAGGATGGGCAGCCAGGAGTTCTTCGACAGCAGCTGGGTCTGCGGGATGAGCCCGCCTATCGCATACCCCGAGCGAGCGATCATGGGCCCGGAGAGCAGGTAGTTCATGAACTGCACCGCGACGAGGTTGAGCATGATCGTGCTCAGGATCTCGTTGACGTTGAAGTACGCCTTGAAGGCGCCGGGGATGGCGCCCCAGATGCCGCCGCCGACGGCCCCGGCCAGGAGCACCAGCGGGATCAGGACCACCGCGGGCAGGCCTGGGACCGCGAGCGCCGTCGCCGTTCCGGCCAGGCCGCCCATGGCTATCTGGCCCTCGCCGCCGATGTTCAGCATGTTGGCGCGGAAGGCGATGCAGATCCCGGCGCCGACGAGCAGCAGGGGCACCGCCTTCACCACGGTGCTGGTCAGGGCGTAGCTGCCGCCGAAGGCGCCGGTCAGGAGGGCGTGGTAGCCCGTGATCGGGTTCGCGCCGAAGGCCAGCATCAGCACCCCGCCGAGCAAGACCGACACGACGGCCGCGGCAGGCAGCGCGAACCAGCTGACAAGGAGACTGCGGCGGCCGACGGGATCAAGGCCCTGCGGGATCATCGCCGATCTCAGCCGCCACATGCGCTTCTCCCTAACCTTGACCATTAGCGGACCACGCTAGATACCGGGCCCATATCGTGTCGCGGGACTAAAGCCCTCCCTCGAGGGGCAAAGGTCTCGATTATCACCGCGGGCCCGACGGTCCGGGGCGGCGTCGCACCACGCGACATCGGCAGGGGCGGCCAGGTTCCGCGCGGACCTTGTCGGGATATACAAGACGAGCGGGCAACACCTCCGCCTTCCTTGGGGACCTGGCCGGTTACGGCGAGGCTGGTCCGGAGGAAGATGGGGGTCTACGCGAGAGAGGGGCACAAGCCGATGGCTGAGATCGTCCGGGCCGGGCTCATCCAGCAGCGCTGGACCGGGGATAAGGAATCGATGATCGCGGGCGCGGTGGACCACATCCGGACCGCGGCTTCAGCCGGCGCGCAGGTGGTCTGCCTGCAGGAGCTGTTCTACGGGCCGTACTTCTGCCAGGTGCAGGACGCCGACTACTACTCCTACACCGAGGCGATCCCGGACGGGCCGACTACCCGGCTGCTCCAGGACGTGGCCAGGGACCACAGCATCGTGATCGTCGCGCCGATGTACGAGGAAGAGCACCCGGGCATCTACTACAACACCGCCGCGGTGATCGACGCGGACGGCACCTACCTGGGCAAGTACCGCAAGACCCACATCCCGCAGGTGAAGGGGTTCTGGGAGAAGTTCTACTTCAGGCCCGGCAACATGGGCTACCCGGTCTTCGACACCGCGGCGGGCCGGATCGGCGTGTACATCTGCTACGACCGGCACTTCCCTGAGGGCTGGCGGGCGCTCGGCCTGGCCGGCGCGCGGATCGTGTTCAACCCGTCGGCGACCAGCCGGGGCCTGTCCCAGTACCTGTGGCGGCTCGAGCAGCCCGCCGCCGCCGTGGCCAACGAGTACTTCGTCGGCGCGATCAACCGGGTGGGCATCGAGCCGCTCGGCGAGAACGACTTCTACGGGCAGACCTACTTCGCGGACC
>Ga0187802_10000063_pt1 | contig 22328 bp, 15 predicted proteins | sample NC_wetland_sal_i_FD_130584 | JGI IMG/M metagenome (GOLD analysis project Ga0187802, IMG submission 130584) | Wetland sediment microbial communities from Neuse River Estuary, North Carolina, USA - Control_2 | ecosystem: Environmental > Aquatic > Freshwater > Wetlands > Sediment | place: USA... | reverse complement strand
TGTCCGGTTTGGGCGTTTATCAGGAGTTAGCCATCGGAATAGCGTTGATCTCGTCGGGGGCCGCGCTGGTGGCAGAGTCGTTGTGTCGAGGGCAGGGGAAGCGTAGCAGGCGCAAGTCAGAAGGCCAAATCGGAAATTCCGGATTAAGACTCGATGACCCCGTCAAATGAATCCGCGGCAGGCGTGGCATTTTTCAACGAAACGTTGATTTATTCAACGTGTCCCTACTGCGGAAGCGCAGCCGAATGAGAACCTCCCGCAGCATTTCCCGCATTCCAAAGGACATCGGCTGCGGCCTATTCCCGTGGACATTGGCCCGCACTTTGCATATAAGGGTGCGAACATCCCCGGTGAGCTAAACGGGGGAGGAGAAAAACGATGGCAACCAAGAAAGCAACTAAGAAACTGAAGAAGGCAAAAGGGCTGCACCACACCAAGCCGCTCAGGAGCGAAATAAAGATCGATTACTGAGCATGAGAGCAGTTGTTCGAATCGTCAGGCGATCGCCTTTCGTTTTGTAGGCAAGATTCGAAAAGATACGGATGGTTGTTTGATTCGCGACCACCGCAAGGTATTTATTGGCTACCTGATTTAGATTGCCAAACGCTGAGCAGCTCTTTATTCGGTCTCGCCGGTATGCCCACTAAGCACCGCACTCCGCGCCTCAACGCGAAACTCGCCTTTTTTAAGCTGCGCATCGGCCGTTCTCGGATCGAACGGTTTGGTGTGTTCGCAGAAGAAAAGATCCCGCGGGGGAAAAGGGTTATCCAGTACACCGGCGAACGGATCAGCGAGCAGGAAGTGATGCGTCGCACCGTAAGGAACTTCTTGGCGCGGAAGGCAGGACGGACCTACACGGTTCGCCTGAATCGGCGCTCGATGCTCGATGGCGCAGTGGGAGGAAGCGGCGCGGAGTTCATTAATCATAGTTGTGAGCCGAATCTGACGGTGCGCAAAATCCGCGGGCAAATCTTCCTGTACAGTTTCCGGAGGATCAAAGACGGAGAAGAGCTAACTCTTGATTACGGCTTCCGGTGTTCCTGTCCCTGCCATTGCGGCTCCTCGAATTGTCGTGGGATTATGTGCCACATCTAAGGCCGCCGCAGCACACCCATAGCAGTCGAAATATGTCCCAGCATCAGCGACTGGCCCCGGCATCGACACTGTAACTCCTGGTAAATCGGATAACCGGACACTCGTACTTGACTTGTCCGGTTTCCGCGTTTATCAGGCACTGAGAACATGTTCGACATGCCGGGTGTCCTAATTTCCCGTGCTCCGGCGGCCCTGGCCCACAAGCAGTTTGTCTTCGTTGACTTGGCTTCGGCCCCCATCCTAAGATGTGCACCCGATGGTCGATTCCTCTTCTTTAATCGGCGCAAGCCGGGCCCGCATGCGCCTGCATTAGGCGGGAGGCAGAGAGGAAAGGGAAATGGCCATGATGTCCGACTCCGGCATGCAACCGGGGCGAAGGTGCCTGTTCGTTTGTCTCTTGCTCTGTGCGTGGATACTACTCATCCCAGTCGTAACGCATGCACAAGTCTTGCAAGCGACCGTGCTGGCCGATGGCTCAACAATTGGGCTGCCACCCCATTGGTTGGTGAGTGGCCAGCATCCCGGATCCGTGGATGTAAGAGGACCCCGCGGAGAGGGGCTTTCGCTGGGCGCGGCGCTTCCCGTCTACTCTCCTCCTGGGCCAGCCCCCATTCTCAACTACCGCCCGGCGGTGGCGCCTTGCTGCGATCCCGTGCGCGCCACTATGGTGCTAGCGCCACAGATCGCGAACATGGCACGCGCAGCCGGACAGCCGGCTGCGGTCCTGCGCCGGATCCTGGATGCACAACCGGTCCCTGTCCCCCGTGGCCAAGCGGCTTACCTCCTGACGGACCTGGATATGCAAGGTCATCGGATTCTCCACTACAGCTATGTCCTCTGCGCGCCGACCGGCATGAATCAGTGGATGTATTACATCTCGGAAGTCGGCGCGCCGGAACCGGTTTTTCGAGATGAGTTTCCGTTGCTGATCGCTATATGGAAGTCCTGGAGTGTAAACCCCGAGGTGGAGCAGCAGCGCCTACAACACGCGATTGAAGCCAACAAGGAAGCTTCGAACATTTTTCAATCCGCCATGCAGCATTCGCGGGACGCCCATCAAAAGGCCGCCTGCGCGACCGACGACCTCGTCCGCGGCCAGATTGAGATCGTGAACCCGCGGACGGGCGAGCACAAAAAGGTCCAGAATGATACTGCTGCTCGGTGGATCGACGCGGGATGGGAATACGTCCCAGCATCGCAGACCACCTGCAATTAATAGCGGGCGCTGCACCGCAACCGCCGACCTCACCCACGGCGGCACGTGGATTCACACCCGCCGCGATAAGCGCCTGGCACGAGCTGGCTATCGCATCCGACTCCGCAGCTGCATTTGGGAATCGCCAGCGACGTACGACGCTGCCGACAGGTGGCGCAGATCCCGCATACACCGAGTCGGATAACCGGACAAATTCCGGGCTAGTACTCGACTTGTCCGGTTTCCGCGTTTATCAGGACTTACTTTGGATTAGCCAAAGTGTGGGCTGCGTATCCTAGGTAGATTCATGTCGCCACGCATAGGAAGGCCAGAGCGCGCGCCTGAAAAGAACCCGAACCAATTAATCACGATCCACGAAATGTAAACTGCAGAGTCCAACGCGTCAGGGAATTCGGCAGACCATTATGGAAGAGTTTGTGTAGGGGCAGTTGAGTCCTGCAATGCCCGGACGCTCCAGAATCACCCAGCTCACGCCGTATTTGCCCTTCAAGCGTTCGAAATCCGCGATGCTGAAATGCGTCCAGTTTTGCGTCCCACTCACCTCCAATTTCCACTGCCAGGAAAGATCGGGAAACACTTCGACGACCGACGTGTCTTTCGAGTTGTCGGCGAGCGCACTCCGTTCAGCGAAGCCGCGGAAACCGTAGAAGTCTTCTCCGGGGCGCTTCATATACTTCGGATCGAGAGCGAACAGGGCGTTGCGCGGAGTGTTGCGGCTGACCCAAGCGAACGCTTGAACCCACGCATTTCTTGGCGGGCGGCCGGGCCATTCCACGTGATAGCTCGATCCAAATTCGACCCGCTGGAAACAAAACATCACGATCGCCAGCGGGACAAATAAAAGGACCCATCGCACCCATTTGTCCCGCAGCACGTATTTGCCCAGGAGGCTTCCAGAAAACAGCACGAAGACGATATAGGTAAGATGAAGGATGCGCATGGGCTCGAGGCGCGCCCATGTCTCCGTTTGGAATCCCTCGGTGAAAATAATCGCCAGGATGATTCCGAGCGTAGTCGAAACCACGAATCTCTTGCAGACCCGAGCGAGCACGTCCATCCCTTCTTGCTGCGCTATCCGTGCGAAATACGTGAGGAACACAATTGGCCCAATAGCTCCGAGCCATTCATACCAGGTCCAGCGAAACGGATATTCAAAATCGCGATGCGACATCACCTCGCGCCAAATGGGATTTGCGGGCACACTGAATGGAATCGCAGGAAACGCAAAAGCAGATTGAGCTGGCAGCCGCGCCCACGCCAATATCACCAGGTGAAGAGCGCCGTACAGCGTCATCGTGGGGTGGCAAAGACCGGCGAGGACAACCCAGACAATTGCGATCGGCCGCCACTCGAGCACCGCAACAGCCGCGAATAATAAGAATGCAGTAGCAAGTGCTCGTGGATGCATGTGCTCGTCCACAATGAAGAGTGCAGTGCCAGCGACGGGCAACGTCAGGAGGGTCGCGATGAGCGTTACTCCAGCCCACTGTACGGCGGATTCGGCGAAGCATCGTCGGCTGAGCCGAAGGCAACCAAAAAGCACTAGAAAAACACTGGTCAGATGCCAAAGGAATGCAGTCCACTCGAGTGTAAGAGGCGTGTGGCGAACAATGGTGGCGATGGCTTGGTGGAAAAGCGTAACGCGGATATACAGCAAGAAAAAATTCGCATCGAAAGGATACAGGTCAGGATTAATGAGTTTCTTGATCGCTGGCAGATAGACGGACATGTCCTCAATACCATAGTGGTAGCCGCTGACCAGGATCGCGCCAGTGGTCAGCGATAACAAAAGGAGAGCATCCCACACGCGTTGTCTCCAAGGAGTGCGGATGGTAGAGTTCATTGACAAGTCGAATGACGCAGGAGAGTTCAGCCTTTCTTCAAGGTGAGGCTGCCTTTTGAGAGAGGATCCAAAACCCAAGATCGCATGTATCGTTCTTCCGACCTATAACGAGGTTCAGAACCTGCCTCGTCTTCTCCCTGTGGTTTTTCAGGAATCGGAGAACATCCCAACCTACGAGTTGCATGTGCTTGTCGTAGATGACGATTCCCCCGACGGCACCGGCGATTACGTTCGTTCGGTCATGCGATTGTATCCTCGTCTGCACTTGATCACCGGAAAAAAAAGGGGGTTGGGTGATGCGTACAAGCGGGGCATCTCATACGCGATGGGAACGCTCGGGCCTGATTTGATCCTCCAGATGGACGCGGATCTTCAACACGATCCCACGATGCTTTCCCAATTCGTCGGCATTTGCAATCAAGGATATGATCTTGTAATCGGTTCGCGGTTTCTCTTGGGAACCGACATCGCGGATTTCCCGTGGCATCGCAAGCTCATCAGTCTTGCCGGAACCAAACTCGTCCGCTGGTTCAGCGGAATTCCACATATTACCGACTGCACGTCCGGTTACCGATGCATCCGCGCCGAACTGATTTCGAAATGCGATTTCGGCCGGTACACGACGCGCGGCTATTCTTTCCAGTCATGGTTCTTATGTGAATTGCTACGGCAAGGTGGCCGGTATCTCGAGATTCCACTGCCGTTGCCGAGGCGTCTGTGCGGCCACTCGAAACTCACCTTCCGGGACAAAATTGAATTCACTCTTTGCTTATTTCACTTGCCGCGGTGGAAGGACCGGGTCAGGACAGTTCCTGTCCCCGCGTCGCAAAGTTCGAGGGACGTCGAAGAACCACTGGACGAAATCACGTCCCACGCGGAGAAGACAAAGCCGGTCAGGTAAGCTTCTGGCATGCGTCCCCACCCACGGAGTTAGGTAAGGAATCCAGCGAGGCACGTTGGCGCAGGATAATTCGGATTGCACGCCAACCGTAATTTCTGATTTGGAGCTGTGGCTTGTGTATCGTATCCGTCCCCGGAGAGCATATTCCAATTTAACAGTGTTTCAATATTCCCCATTGGAAGCGAGGCGACATGTTTCAAAAGTTTACCCTCTTCCCGAATTGCCCGGAGCACCATAAGTCCTGATTAGTCGGATTACCGGACATGTCCGGTTTCCGCGTTAATCAGATGTGGGTTATTTTCGAGTGCGCCGTGACCGAGGTGTCGGCGGCAAGGCTAAAGCTAAGAGCGTTCGTTTTCTGGACGAGAGGGCTCCAACGTGGCGGCCGAACAATTGAAGCACGTGCTTAGTCTTACGTCGAACGCTTCGCTTCAAAGCGCCCCCACGAGACGCTTGAAGCGGATTCTCTTCTGCAACAGGCTGTAATTTTCCAATACGAGCCGCCCGCCAGAGGCCGCGGAATCCTCAACGGTATGCTCCCCGCTGGGACTCGGGCTTGCTTAACAGGAATTGGAAGGCGAGATGTCAACACACACATCTAGCCACCGGTTGGACTGTCAGAGAAAAACTTGATGACGGACCCCGGGAGTCGTTCCACTTCGACGATTTCGTTGGCTTACCGGAAACTTGGGCGCGCCGGGAAAATCATTCCGAGCGAAGCGCTTGTATGACGTCGACGCGGGCGGCGCGTGCCGCCGGGAGCATCGACGCGACGACAGCAGCACCGAGAAGCACAAACGCAGAAACGATCACGGGCAATGCGCCCGGCATTTTTAACTCGCCGAAATAACTGCCCGCCACGCGTGCCGCGACGAATCCAAATGCCGCGCCCACCAGAACGCCGGCAATGGCTATCACCGCGCCCTCCGCGACAACACCTCTGAGGATGTTCTCCGGCTGAGACCCTAGCGCCATTCGGATGCCAAATTCGCGCGTCCGCGCGCTCACCGAAAACGCCAGTACCCCCGCGACGCCAACCACGGCAATCAGCAAAGCGACTGCTGCGAACACGCCAAAGACCAGCGAGTTCAAACGATCCGGCGCGAGGACTTTCGCTCGAATGTCTTCAAGCGTAGCCGCGTGCTCAACGGGTTCATCGGAGGACAGTTGTCGGATAATTTTCGTCACCGGTGTTACCAGTGCATAGGGATTTCCGGTAGTGTGGATGAAAAGGTGACCGCCAAACATCAGATCGTCTGCATAGGTGCCATAAATCGTGGAGACGGGCGCGGGGACGATGTGTAAGTCATCAACATCGGCGACGACGCCAATAATTCGGTGCGGGCCCCTCACTCGCGCCTTTTCGGCATCCGTGCCGCCGAGGAATTCGAGCACCGGATCGGTCCAATAGACATGGCGGCCGACGGCGTCGCCGGTGGGGAACATGCTGCGCGCAAGAGTCTCACTGACGATCGCGACGGGCTCTCGATTCTGGTCATCGAGGTCGTTGAAATCGCGTCCCTGAAGGATGGGAACGCCAAGCGCGGCGAAAAATCCGGGAGAGATGGTACGCCACAGTGCCCGAGGATCGTCTTTGCCATGGGCGTGACCATCGCCGGAGAATTGCAGACCTATGCCCACCGTGTCCGCATCGCGCCACGGTGCAAGCGTACTGAAAGCGGTGGTGGTCACGCCGGGTAGCGCATCGATTTGTCGCATTGATTCCTTGTAGAAATCGAGGACTTGTTGATCCGTCTTCCCGTACGACAATGCCGGCACGTCAACAGCAAGGACGTGGCGCGTATCGACACCGGTCTGCGTCGCTTGCAATGCGATCAGCGTCGTCACCAGCATGCTCGCGCCCGCCAGCAGAACGAAAGACGCTGCGATTTGCGTGACGGCGAAGATCCGCTGGCGGCGGCTCGTGCTGCTGGTAATACGGACGCTGCCGCTCGCGAGGTTGATGCCATTAGCCGCAGTGGCCGAGGGCAGGCGCGGCACAAACGCCAGAATCACCGCGGCCACCACCGCGAGGGCCGCTCCAACCCACAGCATGCTGGAATCCACCGTCAGTTCCAGCGCGCGGACTGAAAAACGCGAGGCGTACCGAGCCAGGATACTCACCAGCGGCTGCGCGCTCATCACGCCGAGCGCCGCGCCGGCCCCGCACAGCAGAAGGCTTTCGGCCAACAACATCCGGCGCAGCGCGCCAGCGCTTGCGCCCAGCGCGGCGCGGATCGAGAGTTCGCCCTCGCGGCGAACGGTCCGCGCGAGAATCAGGTTGGCAACGTTCGAGCACGCGATAATGAAGACGAGGCCTGATGCAGCCAAAAGGACGAGGAGAACGGTGCGCGCGCCGGAGGTTATCTGGTCGCGGAGCATCCTGGACTCAATGCGGAAGCCGGCGTTATCCGGATACGCTTCGGCGTGGTCTTTCTGCATGGAGGCGTAGACGGTGCGCAACTCGGTGCGAGCCTGGTCGAGGGTAGCTCCGGGAGCAAGCTTACCGAAGAGTTCGGTCATGCGATGGACGCGGCCCGTGACCATCGTGGCGGAAAGATGATGCGGGCTGGTGACGATATTGCCGATAATCTCTGTGTCCGCGGGATACGGCACACAGGGTTCAAGGACGCCGATGACCGTGGCGGAACGATCGCCAATGCTGCTGAGGCGAACTGTTTTGCCCATCACGTTGGGGTCCTTTTTGAAAACCGTGGACCAGAAGCGATAGGTGAGCACGATGACGCCAGCGGCGTTGGGACCGTCGTCTTGAGGTCCGATGAGGCGGCCGAGAACAGGACGCAGACCCATGACTTCAAAGTAGTTTCCGCTGACGACGCCACCTTGAACTCCGCGAGGTTCGCCGAGTCCGATCATCGTGAAGCCCATCTGCGAGAAATCGCCGAACTCGCTCACGGAGTGGACGCCGGCTTCGATGTCCTTGATTTCGGGTACGGAAAACGTCGTGTTTTCAGCGCCGAGGCCGGGGGCGCTCTGGCGGATATACATGAGGCGATTCTCGTCGCGGTTGACGAGCGGCTTGAGCAGCACTCCGCGCACCAGCGTGAAGATGGCCGCGTTGGCCCCGATGCCAAGCGCCAGCGTCAGGACTACAATGGCCGCAAGCCCTTTGCTGCGCATCAGCGAGTGGAACGCAACTCTTAGATCGCGGAAAAATGACATGTTTCTTCTCCCCCTCGTCGTCTGTCTGCACCGCGCGTGCCATTAGCAAAGCCCACATTGTAAACCACTTACCATGAGCTGCGCATTAGGCGATGGTCGTTTTCGGCAGCCCGTGTCCAAATTCGGACAGGCTCGGGGCAGGCAGGGCAAGCTCGACGCCAGCGCTACATGGGGAGAACCCTACCGTCCGAGCTGGCGAAGCGGCTTGGCGGTCGCGAGGCAGCGGAGTTCCCAGCGGCCGCCGCTGGCGGGGCGCTTGACAGGCGCGACGGAGAGCGCCTAAGTTGGGCGGCGATGAAAAATTTTGCGAGGGTGGGCGTTGCGATACTCTTCGCGGCCGCCGGCACCGCTGCCGTGCTGCATGGGGCGCGGGCAAGTTTACAGCAGACGGGCGATGGGACGGTCGTAGTGGTGTTGGAAACGGAGCGCGGGGAAATCGAATTGGCGCTAGATGCGCGGTGGGCGCCGGCGACCACGGCGAATTTTTTGCGTTACTTGGATCGCGGATTTTATGATGGCGGCGTGTTCCATCGAACCGTGAAGCCGGACAATCAGCCGGACAAGAAAATCAAGATCGAGGTGATACAAGCGGGGATCAACCCGGCGCGGGCGAAGGAGGATGGGCCGGCGATCGCGCTCGAACGGACGAGCAAGACCGGGTTGAAGCATCTGGATGGGGCGATTTCGATGGCGCGCGATGGGCCGGATACGGCGACTTCGGACTTTTTTATTTGCATCGGCGATCAGCCGGAGCTTGATTTCGGCGGGCGGCGGAATCCGGACGGGCAGGGGTTTGCAGCGTTTGGGCGCGTGGTACGGGGGATGGAGGTGGTGCGGGCGATTCAACAATCACCGGCGGAGGGGCAGAGGCTCAGGCCACCGGTGAAGATATTGAAGGCGGCGCGGAAATAGGCAGGCGAGAAGGTGGAATGCATCGGGCGAAAATTACGGAGACGGGCATCCGTAATGACCGCAATATGATGAACCTTCCTTGACAATCAGAGGCGGGCGCGCCTAGGCTCGGCGGAAAGCTGCTCGCGCGATGGAACCCGACCAATACTTGGGATGGTTGGCGCTGGCGTTGACGCCTGGCCTCGGGGCGCGCATGGCCGGGAAATTGCTCGTTGAATTCGGCAGCCCGGACGCAATTTTTTCGGCGTCGCTGACGGCGCTCGAAGGGCAGCGGCTGCCGGCGGCGGTGGCGCAGGCGATTCACTCGCGTCAGCCACTGAGCGATGCGGCGAAGGAATTGGCGCAGGTGCAGGCGGCGGGATGCCGTCTGCTGACGTGGGACGAGCCGGAGTACCCGCGTCGGCTCCGGGAGATTTACGATCCGCCGACGTTGCTGTATGTGCGCGGAAACGTGGAGCTTTTGGGGCGGCATTTGATTTCGATTGTGGGGGCGCGTCGTCCGACGCCCTATGGGAATCAAATGGCTGAACGGCTGGCCAGGGATTTGGCGGCGCGAGGGATCGTGATTACGAGCGGCCTTGCGCGCGGGATTGATTCGAGCGCGCACCGGGGAGCGCTAATCGCGACCGCGGGCGCGACGATTGGAGTGCTAGGCTGCGGGATTGATGTGGTATATCCCAAGGAGAACAAGAAGATATTCGCGGAGGTGGAGGAGCGCGGGGCGATCATCACGGAATTCCCGACGGGGACATTTCCGGCGCCGCAAAACTTCCCGATTCGCAACCGGATTATTGCCGGAATGGCACTTGGAGTGGTAGTAGTGGAGGGAGCGCAGTATTCCGGGTCACTGATTACTGCGCGGCTGGCGATGGAATTTGGGCGGGAAGTTTTTGGGGTACCGGGAAACGCTACGCAGCCATCGAGCTTCGGGCCCAATCAATTGATCAAGCAGGGAGCGAAGCTGGTGACGGGGTGGGAGGACGTGGTCGAGGAGCTGCCGACGCCGGTGCGGGCCGAGCTATTGCCGGTGGAGGCGGCGTCGACGGAGGAGCGGGCGGCGCTGGTGGAGGAGAATTTGGCGCCGGGCGAGCGTCCTTTATATGAGCTCCTGAGCCTGGATGAATCGCGGCACGTGGATGATTTGGTGGAGCTTTCGGGGCTGACGTCGTCGGAGGTGCTGGCGGCGCTATTTGACCTGGAGCTCAAAGGCGTGGTACGTCAGTTGCCGGGAAAGCAATTCCTGAAAGTCCTGTTGTAATCAAGTCGGGCAAAGCTGGCGTAGGATGGTACGGGGCCCCTGAAGAGGGGCTGCGCGGGATTTGGGATAAGCATCCTTCAAATAGGGGCAGGAAAAGGGACAGAAGAAGAGCATGGCAAGATCACTCGTGATCGTCGAATCGCCTGCGAAGGCGAAAACCATCAATAAGTATCTGGGCCGGGGCTATACGGTGAAGGCGTCCTACGGCCACGTGATGGACCTGCCGAAGAAAACGATCGGGATCCTTCTGCCCGGCGGGGAAAATGGAAAGAAGAAGAGCAAGCGAAAGAGCAAGGGCAAGGCAGCGGAAAAGAAGGCCGCGAAGCCGGTGGTGGTAAACGCGGAGAATATCTTCGAGCCGACCTACGAGGTGATTCCGAGCAAGCTGAAAGTGATTGGGGACCTGCAACGAGCGGCGAACAGCGCGGAAGCTGTTTACCTGGCGGGCGACCCGGACCGCGAGGGCGAGGCCATATGCGCGCACCTGGCGGAAATTTTGGGGAAGCCTCGCAAATACGCAAAGGTGACGGCCGAGGCTGAGGCTGCCGCAAACGCCGGGGCCGCTGAAGGGGCTAATGGCGACGGAGCAAAACCGAGCAGCGGAGCGAAAGGCGCGGCCCAGGCCAAGGTGACGAAAAAGCCGGCGAAGGCGCCCCTTGAAATCCGAAGCACGCCGCCAAAAATTTACCGGGTGATGTTCAACGAGATCACGCAGAAGGCCATCAAGGCTGCTTTCGAGCATCCCACGCAGGTGAACGAAAACCTGGTGGACGCGCAGCAGGCGCGGCGGGTGCTGGACCGGCTGGTGGGGTACAAAATTTCGCCGATACTCTGGGACAAGGTGCGGCGCGGGCTATCGGCTGGACGGGTGCAGACGGTGGCGCTGCGGCTGATCGTCGAGCGCGAGCAGGAGATTCGCAAGTTCGTCCCCCAAGAATATTGGACAATTCACGCGCTGCTGGGGGCGGGCGAGCCGCCGTCGTTTGAAGCCAAGCTGATCAAATACAAGGGCCAGGACATCGAAATCCCGGACCAGGCGGAATCGCAGCGGATTCTCGCGGAACTCGAGCGCGCCATCTGGCAAGTGGCGAGCGTCACGCAGAAGGAGAAGCGGCGCTTTGCTCCGCCGCCGTTTACCACGTCGAAGCTGCAACAGGCCGGGTACAACCGGCTGCGGTACACGGCGAAGCGAACCATGATGCTGGCGCAGCGGCTTTATGAAGGCGTGGAGCTCGGGTCGGAAGGGTCGGTGGCGCTGATCACTTATATGCGCACGGATTCCGTGAAAGTATCAGGCGACGCGCTGGCGCAGGTGCGCGAGCACATCGGGGCGAGCTACGGCGAAAAATACCTGCCCGAGAAGCCCAATTTCTTCAAGTCCAAGAAGGACGCACAGGAAGCGCACGAAGCCATCCGGCCAACGGACGTTGCACGGACGCCGGAGAGCGTGCGGCGGTACCTCGCGGACGATATGTTCAAGCTCTACCAGATGATCTGGCAGCGCTTCGTGGCGTCTCAGATGGTGCCGGCGGTGTTCGACCAGACGACCATTGACGTTTCGGCGAACGATTACACGTTCCGCGCGAGCGGGTCGGTGCAGAAATTCGACGGCTACCTGGCCGCGTACCAGGCGGTGAAGGAAGAAGAGGAAAAGGAAGACGCGGAGGACGCCGAAAGCCGGTCGCTGCCGCGCGTGACGGAGGGCGAGCAACTGCGTCTCGAGACCATACGCCCCGAGCAGCATTTCACCGAGCCGCCTCCGCGGTACACGGAAGCGACGCTGGTGAAAGACCTGGAAGAAAAGGGCATCGGGCGGCCGTCCACATACGCCGCGATCATTTCGACGATTGTCGAGCGCGAGTACGTCTTGAAGGACCAGGGGCGTTTTACACCGACGCTGCTGGGCGAAAAAGTGAGCGCGCTTTTGGTGAAGGCGTTCGAGGACATTTTCGATGTGGGCTTCACGGCGCGCATGGAAGACGAGCTCGACGAGATTGAGGAAGGCAAGCTGAATTGGCGCAAAGCGGTGAAGGAATTTTGGGACCCGTTCGAGGTGGACCTCGAAAAGGCCGCTGACAAGATGCAGTCGTACAAGGCCGGAATCCCGACGGGACAGAAGTGCGAGAAATGCGGGGAGGGCGAATTGCTCGAGCGCATCAGCCGGCACGGATTTTTCCTGGGCTGCTCGCGCTATCCCGAGTGCGATTTCATCCGCGATCTGGCCGAGCCCGGCCATGCGGAGCCGGAAGGCGAGGCCAAGACGGAGTATTGCGACAACTGCGGGAAAGAGATGGCCATCAAGCGCGGGCGCTTCGGCACCTTCCTTGCGTGCACCGGGTATCCGGATTGCAAGACGACGCGGCGGATCCACAGCGGCACGAAGAAGGCGCTCGAGCCCGATGTGGTGCTCGACGAGACATGCCCGACGTGCGGGAAGGCGCAACTTGTCCGGCGTCATGGACGCTTCGGCGAATTCATCGGGTGCCAGAATTATCCGAAGTGCAAGTACACGCGGCCCATCACGCTGGGGATCAAGTGCCCGAAGTGCAACGAAGGCGAATTCGTGAGGCGCGGGACGGCCCGGGGACGCGGGCGCGGGCGGATTTTTTATGGGTGCTCGCGGTATCCGGACTGCGATTTCACGACGCCGCACGAGCCGATCAACGAGCCGTGCCCGAAGTGCGGGGCGGCGTTCGTGGTCGAGAAGCGAACCAAGCACGGGAATTTCCGGTCTTGTATCAAGGAAGGGTGCGATTGGGAGATCGAAGCGCCCGCGCCCGCCACTGAAACCGTGCCCGCCGGTGCGCCGCCTCCTGAGGCGCAGCCTGTTGGGGCGGGCGTCGCCTCGCCTCTAAAATCTTAAAAGCTGCTTCCGGCCTGCTGCATCTCTACGACGAACGCTTCCGCCGAATCGAAAGCGCCCCGGCCAGCCGAGGCTTAACAAAGCGGGAGCGATCTCCCGCACTCTATATTTGGCCGTGCCGAGTTCCTGGGGACGAGAATTCCAACACGCCAGTTTTTGGGCGTGGCGATTCTGCGTTTGACTGCACGCTTCATCGCGGGACCAAATTTCCGAGGTGTGCTACCTTATCGCTCGTGCCCAAGGAAGCTGGCCGGCCCATCGACTTTTATCGTTACAAGTCCGTACTGATTACCGGGGCTTCCTCTGGTATTGGTGAGGAGCTTGCCTATCAACTGGCCCGTTCCGGGGCCAAGCTTACGCTGGCGGCGAGGCGGCAGGAGGAGCTTGCGCGCGTGGCGCAGACAATCGCCGCGGGCGGCAGCCCTGCGCCGCTCACTGTGATATGTGACGTCGCGCGGGATGGCGATATCGATCGCGCCGTAGCCGAAGCTGTGCGACAGCATGGGCAGCTCGACGTCGTATTTGCCAACGCTGGTTTCGGGGTGGTCGGTCCTTTCCAGAAGCTTTCGCTTGACGACTACCGACGGCAATTCGAGACCAACGTCTTCGGCGTCCTCCGCACGCTCTACGCCGCGCTTCCGGAACTCGAAAAGACCCGAGGCAACTTCGCCATCGTCGGCAGCGTTTCCGGCTGGGTCGGGAGCCCCGGCGCATCGCCCTACGCGATGAGCAAATTTGCGGTTCGGGCGCTTGCCAACTCGATCACGCCCGAATTGCGCGCCGCCGGGGTGAAACTGACGCTCCTGAGCCCTGGGTTCGTCGTGAGCAACATTCGCCGCACCGACAATCGGGGCAAGCTTCATGCGGGCGCCGCCGATCCGGTGCCCGCCTGGATTCAGATGAGCACCGAGCGGTGTGCGCGGCAGATGCTCGGAGCGGTGGCGCGCGGCCAGCGGGAACGGATTATCACTGGCCACGGCAAGCTGCTCGTGGCGCTCGAACGGTTCTGCCCGTGGATTGTGCGCGCGTTTTCCGGACGCGTCCGGCCAGTGTACGACTCGCGATCGTCCCTGTGATGCTTTGTGGCAACGGTCACAAAGGAGAGTGTCGCAAGTCACTGCCAAAAACATGGCTTGGGTGCTAGCCAAGCTATGTTGGCAGTTCCCTCCTGAAGCACTTTCTTAGGCTGCCGACGAGGGGGACGCACGAGGCTCTCACTGAACGAGCGGGAATTATTGACCGAAGCACAGCCCAAAGAGTCCTGGGCGCACAAGATTCGAAGGGAGAATAGCTTATGCCGAAAGAAGAGTTGAATATTGTCGACCAGCGAACTAACGTGGCTTACGACCTGCCACTGAATAAAGGCACGATCCGGGCGACGGATTTGCGGAAAATCAAGGCCGGACCTGACGATTTTGGGGTCATGAGCTATGACCCTGCATTCCTGAACACGGCATCCTGCCAAAGCGCAATCACTTTTATTGATGGAGACAAGGGGATTCTGCGGTATCGCGGGTATCCCATCGAACAGCTGGCGGAGAAGTGCACGTTTCTGGAAGTCGCTTACTTGATCATTCATGGGGAGCTTCCGACGGAGCCGCAATTGAAGACATGGGTTGACGAGATCACGCATCACACCATGTTGCACGAAAAGACGAAGGAATTTTTGGAAGGGTTCAATCATGACGCGCATCCCATGGGAATGTTCATCAGCACGGTGGCGGCGCTTTCGACCGTGTATCCCGAATCGCGGAACGTGCACGATCCAGAAGTGCGCAAGCTGCAGATTCGCCGGTTGATCGGCAAGGTTCCCACGATCGCGGCGTACACTTACCGGCACGGCCTGGGCTATCCATACATCTACCCGGATAACGAACTGAACTACACGGAAAACTTCATGAACATGCTTTGGCGAATGGTGGAGCCGAAGTATCGCGCGAATCCGGCGCTTTCCCGCGCACTGGACATCCTGTTCATCCTGCATGCCGACCATGAGCAGAATTGCAGCGCTAACGTAATGAGGGCGGTGGGGAGTTCGCAGGCCGATCCGTACGTTTGCACTGCGGCGGCAGCGGCGGCACTTTCCGGCCCGCTGCATGGCGGCGCGAATGAAGAAGTCTTGAAGATGCTGGATGAAATTGGGACGAAGGAACGCGTCCCGGCGTACATCCAACAAATCAAGGCGGGCCACGGCAAGCTGATGGGATTCGGGCACAGGATCTATAAGAATTACGATCCGCGCGCGCGCATCATCAAGTGGGCGGCCGAGCAGGTGTTTTTGGCGACGGGCAGGAATCCGAAATTGGACATCGCTCTGGAGCTGGAGCGCATCGCGCTCGAGGACGAGTACTTCGTAACGCGCAAACTGTATCCCAACGTCGATTTCTACTCCGGGATCATCTACCAAGCGATGGGATTCAAGCCGGATATCTTCACGGTTCTATTTGCGATTCCGAGAACGGTGGGCTGGCTGGCCCAGTGGCAAGAGATGCTGCAGGATCCGGAACAAAAGATCGCGCGGCCGCGTCAAATCTACACCGGATATGCGGAACGGAACTACGTGCCGATCGAGAAGCGTACCGCACAGACGCTGGCCGCAGGAGGCCAGACCAGCTAAAGGGGCGGACCAGGCAATCGGGCTGCGCAAGCATCCAATTGGGGTGTTTCAAAACGAACGGGCGAACGCCTCGCGCTAGAGGTTCTGCGTTGCAAAACGGCGGTGCTATCGTGCGCAGCGCTGTAAGACGCTTCGCCTAAGCTCGGCATGTCTCCAGGAGGATTTGCGCTGATTCACCCTTCCAACGTTGACTTGCTTTGCGACGGGGCCTAAGATGCGTCGCTAAATACTTCCTCTGAGACATGATCGGCCAAACCATCTCGCACTATCGCGTCATTGAAAAGCTGGGCGGGGGCGGGATGGGGGTGGTGTACAAGGCCGAAGACATCAAGCTGCGGCGATTTGTGGCGTTGAAGTTCCTGCCGGAAGAGCTCGCGCGCGACGCGCAGGCGCTCGAACGATTCCAGCGCGAGGCGCAGGCGGCCTCGGCGCTGAACCATCCCAACATCTGCACGATTTACGAAATTGACGAATACGAGGGCCGGCACTTCATCGCCATGGAGTTTTTGGACGGCCAGACGTTGAAGCACCATATCGCCGGGCGTCCGCTGGATATCGAAACGCTGCTCGATTGGAGCATGCAGATTGCGGACGGGCTCGATGCGGCGCACGCGGCCGGGATCATTCATCGCGACATCAAACCCGCCAATTTATTTGTAACCACTCGCGGGCACGCAAAAATCATGGATTTTGGGCTGGCGAAGCTGGCACCGATGCGCCAACAAGTGGCCGAGGGCGCGACGGTCTCCGCCGGCCTGACGGCAGGGGCGGATTTGCTGACGAGTCCAGGGACGGCGATCGGCACGGTGACATATATGTCGCCGGAGCAGGTGCGAGGCGGCGAGCTTGACCGGCGCACCGATCTTTTTTCACTTGGCGTGGTGCTCTACGAAATGGCCACGGGCGCGCTGGCGTTTTCCGGCGCGACTTCCGGAGTGATTTTCGAAGCGATTTTGAACCGCGCGCCGGTTCCGCCAGTGCGATTGAATCCCGCGGTGCCCGCGGAGCTCGAGCGCGTGATTGATAAGTCGCTAGAAAAAGACCGCGGGATGCGCTACCAGTCGGCGGGGGATTTGCGGGCGGACCTGCGGCGCGTGAAGCGGGAGACGGAGTCGACGAGGACGGCGATCCCGCAGGAGCACAGAAAGGGCGCAAGCGCGGCGCGCGCCGCGCACGCGAAGCGCTTGCCGATATACGCGGGCGGGGCAGTTCTTCTGCTGCTGCTCGGAATCGGCGGAGCAATTTGGTACCAGAAACATTCCGCGCCGAGCGTCGCCGCGGTGGCGGGGAAGCCATCCGTGGCCGTGCTGCCGCTGCAAAATCTGAGCACCGATGCGGACAGTTCGTATTTCAGCGACGGGATGACGGACGAAATCACGACCAAGCTTTCGAAGATTCAGGGGATCGACGTGGCGTCGCATTCCACGACGGCGGGAGTGAAAGTGGCGGACGCGAACGCTGCGGACCTGGGCCGCCAATTGGGCGTGCGCTATTTGCTCGAGGGCACAGTGCGCAAATCGGGCAATCAAGTGCGCGTCAACGTGCATTTGATCGACTCGACGACCGGGTTCCAGGTGTGGGCCGATGATTTCACCGGGGAGATGAAGGATGTTTTTTCGCTTCAGGAGCAAACCGCACTGAAGATTGCGCAGGCGCTCAATTTGCACCTGAGCCCGCAAGAGCAGACAGCGATTGCGCAACGGTACACGCAAAATCCGCAAGCCTACGAAGCGTTTCTGGTGGGCCGAGGCCTACTGCTGACGGAAACGCCCGAAAAACTCGAATCCGCGAGAAAAAGTTTCGAACAAGCTCTGAAATTCGACCCCCACTACGCTCCCGCACTGGCCGGCCTTTCTCACGTCGAAGGGCTTTACTATCGCGATCTCGATTCCGATCCGGCTCGCCTGGCACGCGCGACGGAATACGCGCAGCGGGCGATTGCCGCCGATCCCGATCTCGCCGAAGCTCATATCGCGCTCGCTCAATCACACGCGCTGCGCTTTGACTACGCCCGCGCCGTGGGCGAATTCCGTGAAGCCACGCGTTTGGAACCGGACAATCCGCTGGCTTGGGACCTATTGTCGTGGGCCCTCGGGTACGAGCAGCCTCCCGACGCGATCGAGGCAGAGAAAGCGGCGCGTGAGGCGATTCGGCTCCAGCCTTCTTCCTCGGCCGCCCAGTACCACCTCGGCCGCGCGCTTCTTTTTCAGGGACGCTACAGCGAAGCCGTACTCGCCTTTCAGCGCTCCGAAGAGGTGGGGAGCAAGGACTACGCCAACCTGGGCATGGCTCAGCTTTCGCTGGCACAGGGCAACTACGATCAGGCGATTGCTTACATGCAGAAGAGGCCCAGCGATGCGAAAAAGGTGGCGATCAACGACTATTGGTACAGCGCGATCTATTCCGCGAAAGGTGATAAGGACAAGGCTTTCGCGGCCATGCAGGAAGCTTTCAATCTGGGCTTCCGCGATTTTTCCGCGCTCGATGCCAGCCCCTATTTTGCCAATCTGCGGTCCGATCCGCGGTATCAGGAGCTGCTGCGCCGGTACCGGCCTTAAATTGATTTGCGAGAAGGCGGCTAAGCGGACAGCGGAGCCTACCGGCGGACGCAACCCTTGCTCGAACAGACCCCACCCCGGCGAGCCGGGGCGTAACAAAGCGGCGGCAAGCCGCCGCACTCCACATTCAGCCCTGGGCGGAAACTGGCTCTTGCGAGTTGCGATGAATAGGCCGCTCGGCGGGAGGGGTTGCCTCCCGCCGGAGACGGTTGTTGGTTTCCAGTCGGATTAGCCGTTTGCGGGGTGGGGGGTGGCTTTGTCGAGCAGCGCGACGAGTCGCTCCGCGGCTGGAGGCGTTGGCGCGGCGTGGTGGAGGACGATCTGGCGAGCGCTGATTCTCCTGTTGTAGAGGGCCTCGTTGGCGTCATTATCGGGGCGTAGCGTGGAGCCTTCGAGCGAGACGCCGGCGAAAACGCCGCGAGCGCGGGAATAGGTGAGAATTTCGGCGCGCATGTAGGCGTCGGTGTCGGCTTGAGCATCGCGGCCGACGGGGCCGGCAACCGCGGCGACATCACCGCCGAGTTTTACCTTGCTGCGGAGCAGGCTGGATGCGCCTCGTTCATTCATGATCAGGAAGACGAAGTCGGTGGCTTCGGCGCCGATTTGAAAGCCGAAACTTGCGCCTTCGACGGCCATCATGGAGGGAGCGCCCCAAGGTCCGGTGAAATCTTCGCCGGTGCGGCAGACCATGGCGCCGCGGCCGTAGCTGGCGCCGACGACGAAGGCTGCTTTGCGGACCGAGGGGACGACGACGACGCACTTGGTCCGGTCGAGGACGTAGTGCGGGATGGTGTCGGGCATGTTGAGGACTTCGCTCATCACCACTCCGGCGTCTTTCAAGCGGTCTTCGGCTTTGCGGGTGTCTTTTGTCTGGGCCGATGCCGTGGAAACAATCAAGAACATGGCCATCAATAAGGCGCTGATGATTTTCATTTCGTTTTCCTCCTTGGGATTAAAAAGACTGTGTGAGAACTCGCCTAATTCAACCTCAGGCTGGGGCATGACTGAAGTCGTGCCCTTACGAAAATCATAGTTCCAACGGAAGCCTCACGCGCCGGTCCTGCGGGCGGGCACGACATGGTTTCTTACGATTTCGGCCTGGCAGAGAACCATGTGTGCGGCGCCTGCGACTTGGGCCGAGAAAGCATCGGTTCATGCGGAGCGTGCTTTCGCGTGAGACCAAATCACGCGGGCTCCTTTGTAAATTAAATCCGCGATGACGAGGCCCGCGATCACCGAAAGAAGGAGTGCGACGTAACCGAGGACAAAAATCATTAGTGCTGCTATGGACTGAGCCAAGGTGTTGAGCAATGTAAGAAAAATCATGGGCGGCCTCCTTGGGGCCGGCGTGCTTGCGACGCGCAATCGGAGTCCCCGCACAACGCGCGGGGCGCAACTGATTTCGCGCTTCCCGGAGGAGAGAGTGCAACGAGCGTGCCAGGGAGGAAGCAAATTGCGGAAGAGATTCACAGGAAGGGACTTAGAGTGCAGTTGTTGAGGCCATGGGAGTGCTCGCTGCGCGGTACTAGCCCGTGAAGAATGTTCTCATGGCCTCCCGATTGTTCCGCTGCGCGGGATAATGTGATTTGAAGTAGGTTGCGCGAGCTGAATTCACAGAGCATCGGGAAAGATGAGCTCAGCGAAATAATCGGGAAGCGAGTTTGGCTTCGCGCCGGGCGGCCTCCGGCAACACGAGACCGAAAGAGTGAGGCGGAAGCGATCAGCGCGGCCGGCTTCCGGAGATACTTGGGGCGAACGAGTGTCTGCGCTACAGGAGTGGGACATCCCTGGGGCGAATGCTTTCATCCCAGCTCATTTCGATTTATTCTTGCACGCCCGCGCGGGACAGGAGACTCTCTTGGGGGCCTTTTGAGCGGCGGCGGGGCGGGCGGGGGGCCGGACAAATAGAGGAGGAAGTGGCGGATGCAAAAGGTGCTCGCACTTTTCGCGTTATTCCTATTTTTTGGGCTTCCGGCGAAGGGGCAGGAGATACCGGTGCAAGAGGCGCCCAAGCCGGAGGCGGCGAAACCTTCGGGGAAAAAGAAGAAGCCGCCAGTGCCGACGCCCAAATTCGAAGTCAACGGGGGCTTCCTCTACCGGTCATATGCTTCGCCGAGCGTTCCGCGCTATGGGATGAATGGGTGGACGGTAGGAATCGATTACAACCGATATAGGTGGATCGGGCTGGTGGGGGATTTCACCGGGACATATAAGAACCAAGGCGTGGACGGCGACACGTCGATCTACACGTTCATGGGCGGACCGCGCGTTTTTATTTTCGGGCACCGTCACCGGCTGATCCCGTATGGGCAGTTTCTTTTCGGATACGGATATGAGAATGTGAGTTTTCCCTTGAATGGGGGCTTCCCGGCCACGTCGCGGACGAGCAGCGGGTACGGATACGCGGGGGGCGCGGGAGTGGATTACCGGTTCGCGAAGCACTGGAATTTCCGCATTGAGTTTGATTACGAGAAGACGCACTTCAGCGATATTATTTTCTTCACGGGCGGCAATTCGGAAGGCAATTACCGGTTCTCTGCCGGATTCGTTTACCACTGGGGCGAAAGAAAAAACAAAAGCAAGTGATTCCTCCCCGGCCCGCGCGCACCTGAGACTGGGATGGGCGGCGTTGCTTGCGAAATCATGACGCGCAGGCGACTTGATTGTCCGGCACCCCAGGCAAAATCCATGCGCAAAGGCGGGCGGCGGTCTTTTTCTACTTCTATTTCCAACCGGGATTGAATTGGGGCTTGCGGAGAAGGCGATAGCCGGTGCAGATTACGGCTGCGTGGAGATCTCGCTCGATCACCGGAAACAAAAGCAAGGGCTGCTAATCCTGTCGGTGTGCGCCGCGGCAGCGATGTGCTTTGCGGCCGGGCGGCTGTGGCTGGCGGACGCGCGAGTGCGGTCGAACCATCTGGACCGCATGGAGCGGGGGGCCGCGCTCGTGCCGGGCGATGGGGAGGCGTGGGATCGCGTGGGGCATTTCCGGCAGTGGGACCTGGCGGACCCGGACCCTGCAGGCGCGCTCGAGGATTACGAAAAGGCCGTGCGGGACGATCCGCTCTCGGCGCACTACTGGATGGATGTGGCGAGCGCGCGCGAAGAAACCGGAGACATTGCCGGAGCGCGCGGGGCGTTTGAGCGGGCTCGAGCGGTGTACCCGATGTCCGCGGAAGTTGCGTGGAACTACGGAAACTTTCTGCTGCGACTGGAAGAATATCCGGAAGGGTTCGCGCAGATCCGGGAAGCCGTTCGCGTGGACTCGTCGCTGCTGCCGCTGGCGATCTCCAGGGCCTGGCGGTCCAATCACGATGTGAACCTGTTGCTCGATCGAGTGCTCCCCGCGAATGTGGAGGCTTATATTCAGGCGCTCGATTTTTTTGCGGAGAAGCGGCAGGCAGACGCGGGACTGGCCGTCTGGCAGCGTCTGATTGGGCTTGAGAAATCTTTTCCGGTGGCGCGCGGGTTTCCCTTTCTGGATGAACTCATTCTGGACGACCGAGCTGCGGACGCGGGCGCCGTCTGGCGGCAAGCGCTGGCCGCGGCCGGACTGCCGCATGAAGAGCCGGTAGACAATTCGTTGATTTGGAACGGAGATTTCGCGGGCGATTTCTTGAATGGGGGACTCGGCTGGCGCTGGTCGCCGCAGCTGGGGGCGGCAATTGATTTCGATTCGGCGACTCCGCCGCGTGGGGTGCGGTCCATCCGCCTGGATTTCGGCGGCGGGACAAATGTGAACTTGGATGAGCCGGCGCAAATCGTACCCGTCGAACCGGAGCACAGCTATCATTTCCACGCGTACATGCGGACGGAATCCATCACGACGGAAAGCGGGATGCGGTTCATGGTTGCGGATGCGCACGGCGGCGGAACTGCGAC
>Ga0187802_10000061_pt1 | contig 22686 bp, 21 predicted proteins | sample NC_wetland_sal_i_FD_130584 | JGI IMG/M metagenome (GOLD analysis project Ga0187802, IMG submission 130584) | Wetland sediment microbial communities from Neuse River Estuary, North Carolina, USA - Control_2 | ecosystem: Environmental > Aquatic > Freshwater > Wetlands > Sediment | place: USA... | reverse complement strand
CACTACCGACATTCCTGAGGAGGTGAAGCGGCGTCTCCTCCCCGGCCCGAAGGCCAAGGTCTCCACGCCGCGACCCTGATGACCGAGACCACGAGCCCGGCCACCGGCACGCGCACGGAGATCGGCGACGTTCGAGGCGGAGTCGGCGAGAGCCCGGCCCGCCCCGACGGCCTGCAGAAGGTAACCGGGGAGTTCGCCTACTCCTCCGACCTCTGGCTGGACGGGATGCTGTGGGGGGCCACCCTGCGCAGCCCGCATCCCCGGGCCCTGATCACGGGCATCGACATCGGCGAGGCGCTGGCCATGCCTGGAGTCGCCGCCGTGCTGACCCACGACGACGTGCCGGGGCACAAGACCTACGGGCTCGAGCACTCCGACCAGCCGGTCCTGGCCTGGGACCAGATCAGGTACCAGGGCGAGGCGGTGGCACTGGTGGCGGCCGACCACCCGGAGGTAGCCCGGCGGGCGGCGGCCAGGATCACAGTCGCCTATGAGGTACTGCCGCCGGTGACCGACGCGCGCGAGGCCCTGGCGCCCGGCGCGCCCCTCGTGCACGCGGGCGGGAACCTGGTCCGCCACCTACGGATCCGCCGGGGCCGGCCCGACGCGCGCGCGGACGTGGTGGTCCGCGGCGAGTACCAGGTCGGCATGCAGGACCAGGCGTTCCTCGGCCCGGAGTCGGGGCTGGCGATCCCCGCCGAGGACGGCGGCGTCGACCTGTTCGTGGCGACCCAGTGGCTGCACGTGGACCGGAGCCAGGTCGCGGCCAGCCTCGCCCTGCCCGAGGACAAGGTGCGCATCACCCTGTCCGGCGTCGGCGGCGCGTTCGGCGCCCGGGAAGACCTGTCCATGCAGATCCACGCCTGCATGCTGGCGCTCCACACCGGCAAGCCGGTCAAGATGATGTACTCGCGCGAAGAGTCGTTCTTCGGCCACGTGCACCGGCACCCGGCCTCGCTCCGGTACGAGCACGGCAGCACCGCGGACGGCACCCTCGTCTACGTCAAGGCCGACATCGTCCTGGACGGGGGCGCCTACGCGTCAAGCTCCCCCGCCGTCGCGGCCAACGCGGCGACCCTCGGCGTCGGCCCCTACGACGTGCCCAACGTCGAGATGGACTGCTACGCGGCCTACACGGACAACCCGCCGTGCGGCGCGATGCGCGGGTTCGGCGCGGTGCAGGCCTGCTTCGCCTACGAGGCCCAGATGGACAAGCTCGCCGCCGCGCTCGGCATGGACCCGGTCGAGCTCCGCATCAAGAACGCAATGCACGAGGGGTCCGTGATGCCTACGGGACAGGTGGTGGACTCGGCGGCCCCGGTCGAGGAGATCCTGCGCCTGGTGCGGGCCAGGCCGCTGCCGCCCGCGCGGGCGGGAGCTTCCGGACCCGACCTGCGCACCCTGCCGGGCGGCGTGTCCAACACCACGCACGGCGAGGGCGTGGTGCGCGGCGTCGGGTACGCGGTCGGGATCAAGAACGTCTGCTTCTCCGAGGGCTTCGACGACTACTCCACCGCCCGGGTGCGGCTGGAGCTGATCGGCGGCGAGCCGGTCGCCCAGGTCCACACCGCCGCCGCGGAGGTCGGGCAGGGCCTGGTCACCGTGCTGGCCCAGATCGCCAGGACCGAGCTCGGGGTCGAGCGGGTGGTGATCTTGCCCGCCGACACCTCCATCGGCAGCGGAGGTTCCACGTCGGCGTCCAGGCAGACGTACGTGACCGGCGGTGCGGTGCGTGCCGCCTGCCAGGCGGTCCGACGGGAGCTGGACCGCCGCGCCCGCGAGCGCTTCGGAGGGACCACGCCCGAGCTGGCCGTGCTCCTCGACCAGCCGGTCGAGGAGACGCTGACCTGGCGGCACCGGCCCACCCATTCGCTGGATGCGGAAACCGGTCAGGGCGACGCGCACGTGCAGTACGCGTTCGCCGCGCACCGCGCCGTGGTGGACGTGGACACCGACCTGGGCCTGGTCAAGGTGGTGGAGATCGCGACCGCGCAGGATGTCGGCAAGGCGATGAACCCGCAGGCGGTCGAGGGCCAGATCCAGGGGGGCATCGCCCAGGGGCTCGGCCTCGCCGTCATGGAGGAGATCCAGGTCGTGGACGGCGTGGTGAAGAACCCCTCCTTTACCGACTACCTGATCCCGACCATCCTCGACATGCCGCCGGTCCAGCTCGACGTGCTCGAGCTGGCCGACCCGCATGCCCCCTACGGGCTGCGCGGCGTCGGCGAGCCGCCGACGATCTCCTCGACGGCCGCCGTGGTCGCCGCCATCCGCGCCGCCACCGGCCTGGACCTGGCCCGGGTGCCGGTCCGCCCCGAGCACATCACGAGGACGTGACGCTATGCCCTACATGTTCCTGAACGGCGGCGGGATGCGCGGCGGCTCGCTGCACCACCGCCTGCGGGACGCTCCGCTCGTCGCCGAGACCCGCACGGCGCCGCTCTACCGGTTCTACTCCTGCGGGGATCGTTACCCCGCCCTGGAACCGGCGGAGGACGGCCAGGGCGCCGCGATCGAGGGCGAGGTCTACGACCTGCCGCTCGACGTGCTCCGCGACGAACTCCTGCCCGCCGAACCGCCCGAGCTCGAACTAAGCGTGATCACGCTGGCGGACGGTGCCTCCGCGCTGGGCATGATCCTGCGCCGGCCGGCCCCCGCGATGGACGACCTCACCGACATTACCGCCTCTGGCGGCTGGCGCGCGTACCTCGCCGGCCGCCAGGACGGGTGAATCCCGGTCAGAACGGGAAGAAGATCATCCCCTGCGGCTGGATGCTGGGACCGGTGAGCGACACCGGGCTGACCTGACCGGTGAACATGTTGAGGCTGCCCACGAAGTTCTTCGGGAAGCCGGGTGCCGGGCAGGTCGCGGGCGCGCTGTTCGAGCCGCACGGCGTGGCGACCGTCAGGACCGTGCTCCCCGGCGTGAAGGAGCCCGTGATCATGTTCACGGTGTCGGCGCTGTGGTCGGTGACGTAGAACGCGCCATCCGTCGTCGTAGCCCAGGCGGTGTCGTCGACCGACTGCGACAGGCTGAGGACGAACAGGTGCTGACCGTGGGCGGCCGGGCCGTGCACGTAGATCTGCTCCAGGTCGCCCTGGCTGTCCAGCACGAAGTAGCCGCCGAAGCGGGGCGCGGAGGCGGGCACGACCTCGTTGGAGTCCGGGTCAGTCAGGCCCAGCGTGACTCGATGCCCGGCGTGCGGGCCGTCCACCGCGGTGGCGTGCGACTCGTCGAAGAAGAGCGGTGTGGTGTACGCCACGTGGTTGACCGGGTTCAGGGTCACCACGTACACCGCCGGGTAGTACGGCTCCGGTGCCGCGGCGCCGGTGGTGCCCGGCGCGGACGCGCTGACCAGCATCAGGCCGTGGTAGAACGAGACGGCATCGGTGCCGCCGTCGCTCGGCAGCTTGTTGTACGAGTAGTGCGTGACGTGGTTGGCGATCGGGTCGATGGCCCACAGGCTGGAGTGCGCGTCCTCGTTGACCGTGGCGAAGACGATCCCGGTGGCCGGGTCGGCGGTCAGGCCGTCGCACTTGCCGCGGACGTCCCACTGGCCCACCACGGAGCCGGACTCGGTGAACTCGACCACCGTGCTGTCACGGTTCCCGTCGGTGCTGGCCTGCCCCTGCGGGCCCACCCCGTTCTGGAACCCGGTGAACAGTTCGCCGCCGACCTGCGTGATGTCGTCCGGCTGCGTCAGCGCCTCGGAATAGAGCTTGCCCGAGCCAGCCTTGGTGTACGAGTGGTGCAAGGTCGTGCCAGACAGAATCGCGCTCACGTTATACGTGACCACGGCCGGCTTCGCGATGGCCGCGGGGGCGAAAGTGGCCATGCTGAACACGACCGCCGACACCGCGCCGACGGCCGCGGCCGCCTTGGCTGCGGGCCTGGCGATGCCGCGCCTTCCCAACATTCGCATGCTGCTCAACCCTTCCTATGGGGATGGCGTTAGTTCTAGCGGGCAGGCGTGACGTACAACTGACAACGACATGGCACATAGGTGAACGAACGAGGCGTGGGAGACTGGGCGGCTGTGCGCACCCACGGTCTGCGGTTCGAGGTCATCAATCGGGTCCGGGCCTGCGGCGTTGGTAACATCGCGTTCCTGGCCGACCTGTACCACCTCGGCCGGACTGGCGGCGCAGGACTACCCAGGCTGGATCGGCTGCGAGTACCGGCCGTCCGATCCGGCGGCCAGCTCATCTAGCTTCGCCTGGAGGCCGGAACATGCGGTATGACCTGGTGATCCGGTCCCAGCGGGCGGTGCTGCCCGACGGGACGCGCGGCGCGGCGGTCGCGGTCAGCGGCCAGTCCATCGCGGCCATCGACGGATACACCGCGCCAGTCGAGGCCGACCGCGACATCGACCTGGGCGACCTCGCGCTCCTGCCCGGCCTGGTCGATACCCACGTACACGTCAACGAGCCAGGCCGGACCGAGTGGGAAGGGTTCACGACCGCCACCCGTGCCGCCGCGGCCGGCGGCGTGACCACGATCTGCGACATGCCGCTGAATTCGGTGCCGCCCACCGTGTCGGTGGGGGCACTGCAGGAGAAGCGGAGCGCCGCCACCGGGAAGTGCTGGGTCGACGTCGCGTTCTGGGGCGGCGCGGTGCCGGGCAACGGGGACTCGCTGCTGCCCCTGCACGACGCCGGGGTGGTCGGGTTCAAGTGCTTCCTGCTCGACTCCGGGGTGCCGGAGTTCCCGCCCTTGGACGAGGCGGGGCTGCGGTCCGCGCTCGGCTCGCTGGCCGCGATGGAGTCGGTCCTGATCGCGCACGCCGAGGACGCGGCGGAGATCAAGCCGGCGTCCGGCCGTGACTTCGGCTCGTTCGTGGCCTCCCGGCCGCCGGTCGCCGAGCGGCGGGCCATCGAGAAGGTGGTCGCGGCCGCCGCCGCCACGGGGGCCCGGGCGCACATCGTGCACCTGTCGGCGGCCGAGTGCGTGGCCCTGATCGCCGGGGCCAAGGCGGCCGGAATCCGGCTGTCCGCCGAGACGTGCCCGCACTACCTGTACTTCGCGGCCGAGGAGGTGCCCGACGGCGCTACCGAGTTCAAGTGCTGCCCGCCGATCAGGGACGCGGTCAACCGGGAGGCGCTGTGGCGCGGTCTCGAGGCCGGCGTCATCGACTGCGTGGTGTCCGACCACTCGCCGTGCCCACCGGAGCTGAAGTCGCCCGAGTCGGGGGACTTCGGCACCGCGTGGGGCGGCATCGCCGGGCTGCAACTCGGCCTGTCCGCGGTATGGACCGTCGCCCGGCGGCGCGGGCGGACGCTAGACGACGTGGCCCGGTGGATGGCCGCGGCTCCGGCCGCCCTGGCCAGCCTGCCGGCCAAGGGGCGCCTGGCGGTCGGGGCCGACGCCGACCTGGTGGCGTTCGACCCGGACGAGGCGTACGTGGTGGACCCGGCCCGGCTGGAGCACCGGCACCCCGTCACGCCGTACGCGGGGCGCACGCTGACCGGGCGGGTCCGGCAGACGTGGCTGCGCGGGACCGCGCTGCTCGGCGCTGATAGCAGAGCGCCGGATGGTGAGCCAGTGGGCCGGCTGCTGAACCGGGGCTGACGGGGTTATCCCGCGGGTACAGCTATCTCATGGATGAGCAGCTTCTGCCTGACCTGCTCCAGTTGCGCGGGTCGGTCGTGGCGGCCAGCGACGAGTTCTTCGCCGCGAAGGAGAACCTGATCACTCCCGCCGCGCCGGCCTTCGCCCCGCACACGTTCGACGTCAAGGGGCAGGTCTACGACGGATGGGAGACGCGGCGCCGGCGCGGACCGGGCGGGGCGCTGCCTGATAGTTCGGTGCGCGACTGGGTCATCGTCCGCCTCGGCGCACCGGGGGTGATCCGGTCCGTCGTGGTCGACACGGCGTTCTTCACCGGTAACTTCCCGCAGGCCTGCTCGGCGGACGCCTGCTCGCTGACCGGGTACCCGTCGGCCGAGGAAGTCACCGACGGTCCCGGGCCCGGCGGTTGGCAGGAGATCGTGCCACGTTGCCTGCTGACCGGGGACGCCCGGCACTCGTTCACGGTGAGCTCCGGGCGCCGGTTCACCCACGTCCGGTTGAACATCTTCCCTGACGGCGGCGTCGCCCGTCTGCACGTGCACGGCGAGGTGGTGCCCGATCCCGCGCTGCTGGAGGGGATCACGGTCGACCTGGCCGCGCTGGAGAACGGCGGCGACATCGTCGCGTGCAGCGACGAGTTCTACTCCTCACCGCGCAACGTCATCTCCCCCGGTCTGTCGCGGATGATGGGCGAGGGCTGGGAGACCCGCCGGCGCCGGAAGCCCGGCCACGAGTGGCTGGTCGTGCGGCTGGCCGGGCGCGGCGTCATTGACGTCGCCGAGATCGACACCTCCCGGTACCGCGGCAACCAGCCCGAGGCCGCCTTGCTGCAGATCATGGACGCCGACGAGGACGTAACGAGCGCAGTGCTGAGCGATGAGAGCGGCTGGCGCGATCTGTACCCGAAGGTCAGGCTGCTGCCGGACACGCCGCATAGGTTCCGGGTCAGCGGGACTCCGGCCACGCACGTTCGGCTGAACATCTTTCCCGACGGCGGCGTGGCCCGGCTGCGCCTGTACGGATCCCTGACCGAGGACGGCCTGGCGGCCGTCAGGCGCCGCTGGGAGGAAACCAGCTGATCATGAAGGTTGAACGAGACCCCGTCTCACCTACCCAGAGCGCTCCCCTACAGAGCGCGCGTGGGTCCGACGCAAACGAGCGGGCATCGTCATGCTGGCTCCCAGCGCCAGCCGTCGTTGTCCTCGCAGATGATCCGTTCGCCATCACCAGCCACCCCAGATGCGCCGTGGTCGCTCTCACGGCAGAACTCGCCGGGCTCATAGCACTTCCCCCCGTTGGTTAGCGGGTAGCAGCCCGAGGGCGTCGGCGACGCGGGAGCGGGCGCAGTCGTCGGGGGCGGGGCGGGAGCGGAGCTGGCCGCGACAGTTGGAGAGCCAGCGGGCGAGCTGCTGGGGGAGCTGACAGGTGAGCCGCTGGGAGAACCGGCCAGGGAGCTGAGGGCGGAACCGCTGGCGATCGGTGAATTGCTGCCACTTGGCACGGCATTCCCGCCGCAATTGGAAATCCCGATAATGAGCAGCACCATGAAGGCTAGAACAGTAAGTCCGGCCTTGTGCTCTTTCTTCATTGGCTATCCTTTTGATGGTCCTCCTGTGTCGGCATGACAGTACCCCCCAGGGGCGCGGAAGACCACCAGTAAGGCAGACGGTCCGAGAAGGGCGATGCGATCCTCGGCGGGCACCTCCTGCTGGCCATGGAACGCCCAAATCACGAGCCCGTAAATCTGAGCCTCAAGGGGAGTCACGTTATCAGGTGACCAGAAGTACGGTCCCGATAAGGCTGAGGACCATCATGATGGCAGAGAAGTACAGGTTGCCGTGGACATGAATTCCGAGCAGGGGAAAGGTGTTGGGGTGGGCGGGGTCGGGGTTGGGATCGGTCCCGGGCACCAGCAAGGCGGCGAACTCTCCGCCCCAGAACACGAGGGGCACGGCGGCGGCCAGCCGGGTTGGCCTGCGGCGTCCGTTATGCAAACCCGGATTCGGTCGCCAGTTGCGGCGTAACCAGCCGCACGGCCGCCGCGACGGCGGTGAGCCATCTGTGACTTCTCCGGCCCGGTGACGTGGGCATGATCAATGCACGCCCACCAGGGCGGCCACGGCCATGCGCAGCTTGCCGTCGTCCCATAGCGACGGCTGCTGCTTGCCGTTGACGGTGATGTCGTAGGCGTGCGGGCAGGCGCCGAGGGTGACGACGGCGGATCGTCCCCCGGCGGCCCGGGGCGTGAACCGCAGGATGTACACGGTGGCCACCGCGGCACAGTGCAGCCCCGCCACCGCGCCCGCGGGCGCGGGGGTGCCCGAGTTGATGATGGCCGTCAGGCTGCTGATGTCGGCCTGGGCGGTAAACGCGCGCGTCACCACGCGTGTCTGCGCCCAGCGTTGCGCGGCGATCGTCACCGAGCCGAAGGCGGCCGGATCCAGATGCTCGGCCGGTGTCCGGGCAGGCAGCCAGGCTGCTTCGGCCACGGCGACGATGAGGATCGTCGTGCCGGACAGCTGGACCAGCGTGACGCCGAACTCGGCCACGTCGATGCCAGGTTCGGGGGCGGGCAGCACGGTGCTGCCCGTAGAACCAGGGGTAATCGGGTCGATCTGCCTGAGCGGCGTGTGCGCCACCAGCCCGGCCCAGGCGGACCCAGGCTGCGCCGGGGCCTCCAGGGTCCGCTGGACGCGGACCCAGCCGGCCGGCACAGGTGGCGGCGGGCTGTCCAGCGGCGGCGGCAGTTTGGCCAGGTGCACCGTCCTGGTTCCCGGCGGCGGGCTGAGCTCGCCGACCAGCCGCCAGATGAGCGCCTGCGCCCTTTCCCGCAATCCGTCAGGTGAGGCCGTGGCCCGCCTGACCGCCGCGGAACGAGCCCGCCGCGAGCAGGTGCGGTTCGCCACGGCGGAGGTGACCTCACACTCCCGTAAATCCTCGACAATCGAAGATTTCTAGTACGGCATCAGGCAAGGTTTGTCCTCGTGGCACTATGCGCTGGGGTCACGGAGGCCGACTAGGTCGTACCGCCAGAACGGCTCGGCATAGACAAGTGTCCCGGTCATCCACGGCTCATAGGCCGGGAGCCTGATGGCCTGGAAGCCGCCATCCGGAATGCGCAGGGATGGCTTCCGGAAGCCCAGGTCGCCACCGGGCGCAAACCCGAAGCGTGAGTAATAGCCGGGATCCCCCTCCAGGAAGACCAGGGGGACGGCCCGATCAGCAAGTGTCTTCAGCCCCTGTTGCACCAGGGCCGAGCCGATGCCGCGCCGATGGTAACCGGGCATGACCGCCAAGGGGCTCAGTACCTGTACCTCAACCAGCCGCCGGGGGGCGTCGAGCAGACTGCGGGTGAACATGGCGTGCCCGACGATCTGCCCGTCGTGCCCGGCAACCAGCGACAGGCCGTCCGCCGGCGTGATGGTCTCCCGCAGGGTATCCACTAGCTCGGCCACGGCAAGGCTGCGGTCACCGAACGCCCGCAGGTGGATCTCCCGCACAGACTCTTTGTCGCCCGGAAGTTCTTCGCGAAGCTCCATGCCCGGATGGTAAGGACCCCTCCCAGTAGCTCGCACACGGTTTTTGAGCCCGGATACGCCGAGTGGCCGCCTGGGTTCTCCGGTAACCAGCCATCCAGGCAGGGCATGCAGGGCGGATTACCTGCCGGGTACTGCGGGGGTGGTTGCCAGCAGGCGCAGTCCGGCCTCGACCAGCGTGATGCCGATCCGGCGGCGCAGCCGGGCGCGGTCGAGGGGCTGGCTGCCTGGCCGGGAGGCAGGGCGGGGCGGGCGTGAATGAGGGCGGGTGGCCTGGTCCAAGGTTTCGCGGATGCGCTGATCGGCCAGGGCCGCGGTCAGGTGTGGGTTCATGAGTCTGCTCCGGATGTCTGGGTGTCGGATTCTGGTGGAGGGAGGTGGACCGGGTAGGAGACGACCAGCATCTCGACGGGCACGGCGCCGGGCGGGCGCTGCGATGGGTCGGTCAGCCGCTCGCGGAACCGGGGCAGCAGCAAGGCCAACAGCTCCTTGTTGAGCTGCTGAAGTTCCTCGGCGGTCAGATGGAACAGGTGCTGGCTCTCACCGGCGGCCTCCTGCCATTGGCGCGGGTAGCTGGATTTGGTTTCCAGCCAGGTCTGGTATCTGCTGAGCTGGCGCTCGCGGATCAGCCGGAGCAGTACGCCGGAGGCAAGCTGGGCCTCGGGGTCGTCCCCGGCGGTCAGGTCGATGCCGGTCGCGGTGACCCGCCAGGGCCGGGCGCGGCCCTTGCCGCCGCCTGCCTCCTCCACGAACCCGTACTTGGCCAGCTGGCGCAGGTGGAACGAGCAGGTCGTCGGCGACTCGCCGATCCGCTCGCCGACTTCGGTGGCGGTCATGGCGCCGCTCAGGATCAGCTCCTCCAGCAGCGCAATACGAACTGGGTGGGCAAGCGCCCGCATCGTCCGCGGATCGGTGATGCTCCGCAGTTCTGGCGCTGGCGCGGTGTCCCTTGGCTGGGACGGCCCGGCTTCTTCAAGAGGCATGTCTCGATAATAAACTATCGAGAGACATATCTCAAGAGAATTCTCTCGAATCATGCGGGGGTATCGCGATCGTCTGCGACAACTTCAGCCCGCGCCTGACCGAGGAGGGCCTGGCCGGTGTCAGGCGCCGCTGGGAGGAAACCGGCGGACCTTGAAGGTTGAACTAGACACCGTCTCACCTACCGAGAGCGCGCGGGCGTGATCTGATGGCTCAATGAGCCAGGTGGTGGTCGCCCCGACAAGTCGATCGCACCTATCTCCACAACGCGGTGACCTGCGGAGACTGTCCCAATCTGGGAGGCGTCACCCACGTGGATCACGAACTACAAGACGGCAATTTCGCTGACGACACACCAGTCTTCGTACGGTATCCACGCAAGCCCGAGGAAGAGCGGGGCGACCGGGCCAAGTGGCCGTGGCTGCGCGGGAACGATTGTCCAGCAGTGCGGCCCGGATGAGTGGCAGGTCTGGGTCGAGGACGTGACCGTGGCCGTGCGTAAGGACGGCAGCAAGCCCACTCGCCGCACGCCACGGCGCAACCTCTACTGCCCATCCCGCCGGGCCGGCTGCCGTGGCTGGCGGCGCTCCTCGGCCTGGCTCTCGCGGAGCAGCTCGGGCTCAGTTCGTCGTGATGACGCGCCAGGGGCCCGCCGAGGCAGCCGTCGCTCAACGGCCGAGGTTGAGACGGAACGCGCGCAACGGCGCCAACCGTTCTCGCAGCTCGGCCGAGTTCGAATAGCAGCAACTCAGGGCCACCGGCCGTTCCGCCGTTTCTTACACCTCGGCGCACCTGGAGCAGGTAATAGCGATCCTGTGGACGGGGCCCGCTAGGGCAACTCGCGAAGTCGGCGGGCGTCCACGACGTCCACGACGATCAACGTGCGGCCATCGTCGAGGTAAAAGAGGCCGAGCTTCGCGGTAGGGAGGTACCAGAGGACCCCTTTGCGGGCCAGCCGCCCGTAGTTGAACCCCGTCGACGCCATGCGCTCCATCGCCTCGAGGGCGTCGCGTGCCGCGGCGGGCATGTAATCAGCAAGTTGCTCAAGCGCGTCCAGCGCGCTCGGCTCCCACATGAGCCTGCGAGGCTGGCGGCCCACTTCACCCGGTGCGGCGGTCTCGGATGTGCTTCTCGATCCGTTCGCGCGCGGCCGCGTGGTCGACAGGCTGGACCCTGCCGCTCTGCAGGTCGGCAACGATTCGCTCCAGGCGCTCCTGCCGCCCATCCATGTCCAGCAGGGCCTCGGCCTCGTCGAGGACCCAGTCGTCTCCTATGGATTGGGACATGGGTTGAGAGTATCACCAAGCCGCGCCGGACTCCGGCCCACGATACCTCCCTGCTCCACCCGCCCCACCATCGCAGCTAAACGCGCCATCGCGACGATCAACAGCACCCTGAACTGCCCCAACCAGCGGAAACGTTGTTTCTTCGCTGGATATTACGGCCGGGCCTGGCCGACGCCCAGGTGCACGCCACTCTCGCCCACGCTGCCACGTTTGCGGACGTGGCTCCGTAGTTATACGGATACTGCGGTTTTGATCGACGTGCCCGGGCTTCCAATCTCCGTACGCGTACCCGATTTGCCGTTGGCGTTCCCCGCCTAGCGTCGAATCCGTCAGACAAGACGGCCGACCGCGGGTGACAAGAGCCTCACCGCGGGCGGCATTCCGAGAACGGAGACGGACATGCTTTGGCTTTGGCTCAACATCCTTCTCATGGCGGTGGTGTTCATTGCCATCGTCGGCCCCTCCATCTGGCTGGTACTCAGCTCGCCAGATGAGAGGCCGCAACCCGCGCGTCAGCCGTCTGCGCGCACGTCCCAGCCCTCCGCAGCGCGCCCGCAACGTCAGCGGGAACCACAGCTGACGCACTGACGGCTGCCGCGGTGATCGGATTTCGCTGGCCACCGCGACGAGAGAAAGGAAGCAGAATGCCCGCCTTGGTCCGGCCGGGCCACGATGGGACGGGGATCTCGCCCCAGATCCCCGTCCGGCCCAGCGCATCCGGCCATTGTCCACCCCCTTCACCTCAACCCGCCGCCGCTGCGCACCGCCGACGGTCACGACCTGGATGAACGCCGTACCAGCTGGCTCGACCTCTTCTTTGACCTGGTGTTCGCCGGAGCGGTCGCGCAACTCGCGGGCGCTTTGCAGGATGACCTGACCCTCGGCGTACTGGCCCGCTTCGTGATGATCTTCACGCCCATCTGGTGGCTGTGGGTGCAGCTGTCCTTCTACGCCGACCGGCACGAATCCGACAGTGCCGCACATAAAGCGCCTTCCTGGCCGCCATGCTGCTCTGCGTGAGCCTGGTGGTCAGCGCGCCGAGGGCCCTGGCCGGCGATACGACCGGCTTCGTCACCGCCTTCGTGCTGCTGCGTGGCCTGCAACTGGTGCTGTACGCCAGGGCTCGCTGGCAACTGCCGGCCACCCGCCAGCTGTATGGCTGGTACCTGATCTTCTTCGGCGCCGGCGGGGCGCTGTGGTTGTCCTCGCTCGCGGTCGCTGGGCCGGTCCGGTATGCGTTCTGGGCCGCGGGCCTGCTCACCGACGCGGTCGGCGCGCTGGCCATGCTGGCACCGCGGCGGCGTGTCCCGCTCAACACGTCCCACCTCGCCGACCGGTTCCGGATCTTCGTGCTGATCCGCAGGCATTCATCGGCGGCGCTGCGGTAGAACTCCGCGAAGTCCGGTTGTTGGGTCCTCACCTGCACAGCAAGGCCGTCGGGTTGATTCCGCTGGGAGGAGACCGGCTGACCTTGAAGGTTGAACTAGATCCCGTCTCACCTACCGAGAGCGCGCGGGCGTGATCTGATGGCTCAATGAGCCAGGTGGTGATCGCCCCGGACAAGTTCAAGGGAACGCTCACCGCATCCCAGGTGGCCGGTCACGTGGCGGCCGGGCTGCAGCGGGTCCGGCCCGGCCTGCCGTGCGTCCTGGTTCCGGTGGCGGACGGCGGCGAGGGCACGGTGGACGCGGCGCAGGCCGCCGGCTACCGGCGCGTCGAGATGGGAGTCCGCGGGCCGACCGGCAGGCCGGTCACCGCCGCGTTCGCGTTCGGCGAGGGAACCGCGATCATCGAGTCCGCCCAGGCGTCCGGGCTGAGCCTGCTACCCGGCGGCGCGCCCGCACCGCTGACCGCGTCCAGCCGCGGGGTCGGGGAACTCATCATGGCCGCGGCCCGGATGCGCGCGAAGCGGATCGTGCTCGGCCTCGGCGGGGTCGCGTCCACCGACGGCGGGGCGGGGATGGTGGTGGCCCTGGGAGCCAGGCTGCTCGACGAGTCGGGCGCCGAACTGCCGCCCGGCGGGGCGGCTCTCGCCCGGCTGGCCAGGATCGACCTGTCGAAGCTGCGGGACCTGTCGGGCCTTGAGATCATCGCGGCCACCGACGTGGACAATCCGCTGCTCGGCGAGCGCGGCGCCGCGGCGGTCTACTCGCCGCAGAAGGGCGCCTCGGCGGTCGACGCGGCGGCGCTGGAGGAGGGCCTGTCCCGCTGGGCCGACGTGGCCGAGCACGCGGTCGGCCGGGTGAAGCGGCACGACCGGGGAGCCGGGGCGGCGGGCGGCATCGGGTTCGCGGCGCTGGCCTTCCTGGGCGCCACGATGCGCCCCGGCATCGAGGTGATGCTGGACCTGGCCTCCTTCTCCCACCGGCTGGCCGGCGCCGGGCTGGTCATCACCGGCGAGGGCGCGATCGATACGCAGACCCTGCACGGCAAGGCCCCGGCCGGTGTGGCCAGGGCGGCCGCGGCGGTGGACCCCGACCTGCCGGTGGTCGCGGTGGCGGGCATGTGCTCGCTGACCGACGCCCAGCTCCGGACGGTGGGGATCGCGCGCGCCTACGCGCTGACTGATCTCGAGCTAGACCCCGCCCGCTGCCGCGAGCAGGCAGGTCCCCTGCTCGAAGACCTCGCCGAGCGGATCGCGCACGACTGGATCACGCCCTGACCGCTCCACCGCCCCCGGTGACGAGGTCGTATTCGGCCAGCGCGGCGGCCACCGCGGCGGCTTCCGTGGGCAGTCCCTGAGCGCGGTTCGCCGCGGCCGCCCGCAGCCGGGGCGCCAGCGAGGGGTCGGTCAGCACCGCGCGGACCGCATCGGCCAGCCGTTCCGGGTCGCCGGGAGGGATGAGCAGGGCGGCGTCCTCGCCGACCAGCGCCGGGGTGCCCCCGACCTGGGTGGCCACGATCGGCACGCCGGCGCGCATGGCCTCTTGCAGGACGAGTGGCTGGCCCTCCCACCAGCTAGGCAGCACGAAGACGGCGGCCGAGGCCAGCAACGCGGGCACGTCCGTCCGCAGGCCCGCGAACTCCACCGTCAGCCCGAGCGTGGCCGCCTGCGCCTTGAGTTCCGCTTCGAGCGGGCCTTCGCCGACGATGACCAATACCGGCTCGGGCCGGAGGTCCCGCCAGCGGGCGGCCGCCTCGATCAGGGTGCCGAAGCCCTTCTGGGCGGCGAGCCTGCCCACGGCGAGGACGACGGGTCGGCGGGGAACCCCACCGGCGGCGGCGCGCGTTTCCGCGGAAACGTCTCCGGCGGGGCTCGGCGCGGCGGGGGTGGCCGGAACGGTCGGCGATACGGCGCGGGTCGGCGGAGCGGTCGACGACACGGCGAAGGTCGGCGGAGCGGCGGAGGGCGGCGGAGCGAGCAGCGACACGGAGGGCGCCGGGACGACCGCGAGACCGACCCGGCGGGCGCCTGCGGCGCGCATCCGCTGTTCCAGGTCCGGGGAGACGCATAGCACCGAGTCGGCGTTGCGGGCGACGATCAGCTCCAGCACCCGGTAGATCGCGCCGGTCAGAGCGCCGTCGGGCGAGGCGTTATGCACGGTGACGACCAGCGCGGCCTGTACGGCGCTGCGGCGCCGGGCGAAGGCCAGGGCGATCGCGGTGAGCGCGCCGGCCCGCAGGCCGTGGGCATGCACCAGGTCTGGCTGACCGGCCTCGATGAGGCGACGCAGCCTGGCGATTGCCCGCAGGTCCGGCAGCACCCGCGGCCGGTCCGCGATATCGACCGCCGCGAACCTAATCGGGGTGGGTGGTGAGGCGGGGGCGTCTGGTGAGATCGCGGATGTTGAGGTGGGGGCCGTTGTTGAGGTGGGGGCCGTTGTTGAGGTGAGGTCGGTTACTGGGGTGGAGGCGGACGGTGGGGTGTCACCAGTGGTGAAGCCGAAGGCTTGATCCGTCGGCGCGGGGCCGAATACCTCCACCGGTATTCCCCTGGCCGCGCACCCGGCCGCGAGCATCTTGACGTGGCGGCCGGTCCCGCCTGCGCTGGTGCCCAGCACGAACGCGATCTTCACGCGCGGATCACCCGGCGTACCGCCGCGCGCAGGTCTCCGCCGTCGGCCAGGACTACCACGGTCAGGAAGGCCGCCAGGACGGCGGCGCTGGCCATCAGGGTGAGCGCCACGTTCGGCAGGAAGCCGTGCGCGGGGACGGACAGCGTCACGCCCAGCCCGGCGGCACCCCCGGCCATGGCGCCGGCCAGGCCGGCCAGGGCGGCCCGCATGCTCCCGCGCAGGGCCTGTGCCCCTCGGAAGCGCCGGACCAGCATGATCAGTACTACACCCGACCCGGTGAGCCCGATCGTGGAGCCCGCCCCGAGCCATCCCACCACCGCGGACCTCGGCGCGAACGGCACGATGAGCAGGTCCGCCGCGATCACGAGCAGCCACCCTCCGCTGACCGCCGCGGCGGCGGCACCGGTCCGCCCGATCGCGTACAGGACCCGGGACAGGTTCGCGGTCAGGCCGTACCCGACCAGGCCCGGCGCGAACGCGGCCAGCGCGATCGCCAGGTGCCTGGCGTCCGCCGCCTGGGTGACGTGGGACTGGAAGACCCGGGCCAGCGGGAGGCAGGTCCCGATCATCGCGGCCACCCCCAGCCAGGACGCCACCGTCACCGCGCGGGTGGAGGTGGCGCAGGTCGCGTCGAAATCGTCGGTGCGCGCGGATAGCTCGGGAAAGGCGCTGGTGGCGATCGGCACCGCGAGCACGGCGTAGGGGACGAAGAAGACCGCCCAGGCGAAGCTGTACAGGACGAGCGAACCGCCGCCGCCGCGCGAGTTGGCCAGCACGATCACGACGGCCACGGAGGCGTCCTGGGCGATGAGCGTGGCGATGCCCGCCGCCGCCAGGGACCTGACCCGCGGGCCCACTCCGGCCGGGAACCTCAGCGTGGGACGCAGCGCCAGCCGAAGTCGTGTGGCCGGGATGAGCGGGGTCGCCACCAGGGCCGCGACCCCGGCGGTGGTCCCGGCGGCCAGGATGACCCAGGCCGCCGTGGGCAACGGCCTGGCCAGGTCCTGGTATCCGTTCCCGGCCACGCCGAACCAGAGGTACGCCCCGATGACGACCAGGCTGGACAGCACGGGGGCCAGCGCGGGAGCGGCAAACCTGCGGTGCGCCTGCACGATGCCGTACAGGACCACGGCGAGGCCGTAGAGCAGGATCTGCGGCGCGAACACCGCGAGCATCCGGGCGCCCAGGCCGATCATGCTCGCCCGCGGGCACCCGGGTGCCCCGTCGAGCAGCAGCGCTACGAGCGGCCGCGCGGCGACCGCGATCAGCAGGCTGACCGGGACGAGCAGCAGGACCGTCCAGGTGAGCAGGGCGGAGGAGGTCTGGCGCACCCGTTCCCCGTCGTTCGCGGGGCCCGCGAGGACCGGGACCACCACGGCGGTGAGCGCGCCGCCCAGGACGATGTCGTAGATGATGTTCGGCACCATGTTCGCGGTGGTGTAGGCCGTGCCGAGGCACAGCGCCTGGACCGTGTGCGCGAACACGACCTGGCGGCCGAAACCGATCACCCGCGCCAGCATCGTGATGGCCCCGATCAGCACCGCGGCGCGGCCGATCCCCTGGCTCCGCTGCCGAGCACTCCCCCGCTCGGCCACGGGAACGGTCACTCCCGGGGCGGCGCTATGTCAGAGTCCGCGGCCTGGTCCGCACCCCGCTGGACCGGGATCACGATCGGCGGCGGCGGGCTCGGGGGCCTGCGGCCGAGCAGGTCGAGCCGGCGCAGGGCCGGCGTCCGCTCGATGACCGCGGTGAAGCTGACCCGCTCACTGGCGACATTTAGCCAGGCGGCCCCGGCCAGCAGCGCCACCCTGGCCGGCCGGGGCAGGCTGCACGCGGCGGCGCCGATCATGGCGCCCAGGGCGTTCGCGCCGGCGTCGCCCAGCATCGCCTTCTCGCCCAGGTCCTCCGGCAGCAGGGCCAGCGCGGCCGCCAGCGGCGGTGCTAGCCCCGGGGGGACGACCCCCCGGGATCCCCCCGATCTTGGAGGGACTGCCCGTCCCCCCAAACCCCCCTGGCCCGGGGCGTTCCGGCCGAGGGACCCGCCGAGGACGACCAGCGCGCTCGATGCGACCCCAGCCTTGATGGCCCGTCCCGGCCGCAGATCGAACAGGTTGAGCAGGTTGGCGAACCCGGCCACCAGCCCGGTGTTGATGACGAAATCGGCGGCGTTGCCGCCGCTCAGGGCGGCGCTCGCCATCCCGGTGGCACCGATGCCCGCCAGCTTCACGGCGCCCGTGGTCACCTCGCCCTGCCGCAGCGCGCCCAGGTGGCCGCGGAACCCGCGCCGGTCTGGCGACCCGGCCAGATCGTCGTAGGCCCCGAACGCCGCTCCCCCGGCCCCGGCGACCGCGATCGCGGCGGCCGTCCGCCAGGCCGCGCGGCCCTCCGCGGGCCCGGCCACGGATTGCAGCCCGGCCTGCGCCAGCACGCCCGCGATCGCGCCGACGGCGGCCGCCGGACCCTCCAGGAGCGTCACGGACTCGCCGCGGTGATTCGTCCGCGACCACGCCTTCGGCCCGCCGGGCGGGTAGCGGTTCAGGACGGAATAGGCCAGCCGGGCGGCCCCGGCGGCGGCCAGCCCCGACATACCAGCCCCGGCGACCCCGACGATCAGCCCGCGCCCGGCCCGGCGTGGCGGTTGGCCGAGGTTCACTTCTGCCCCTTCTTGCGGCCCGACCGGGTTCCGGTCGCGCTGGCCGACGCGCTCGCGCTGGCGCTGGCGCTCGGGCTCGCCGTGGGCGCGGGGCTCGGGCCGACGGTGCTGGCGCCGTTGCCCGACATCCCGAAGCTACCCGGCTTTCCGCCCTCCAGCAGTACCGCCAGCGCCTGGATGACCACGCTCTGCCCGGACACGAAGTCGGCGTCGTCGACGGTGGATACCTGGTCGGCCACGTTGCTCGCACGCAGGACGGCGATCGGGCTGCCGGGGCCCGAACCGGTGGACGTCCCGGCCACCACGGTGGCCGAGCTTTTCGCGGACAGTTCCTCGGCCAGCGCGACGAGCATCTGGTCCAGCGGGTCCGCGCTGCCGTCGCTCGGTGCGGTCTGCGGGGTGACGATCACCGCCAGCGTGGCCGTGGTGTACGGCTGGCCGCTGGTGGTCAGGAACCCGGAATTCGCGTAGGCGGTGAGCATGGTGGCGGCGTGGGTGTCTGACCCGGTGCCGGAGGAACCGCTGCCGGAGGAACCGCTGCCGGACGGCCCGGTGCCGGCCGACGGGCTGGCGGACGGCGGGCCCGACGGACTCGCGGTGGCCTGGCTGCCCGTCGATCCCGGAGCCTTGGTGAGGATCTCGCTGGCGATGATGCGCGCGGCCTGCTGCTGGTAGGTCGTGCCGCTTTCCAGCGTGATCCCGTCGGACTGGGCCAGGACCAGGTTGGTCTGGTTCAGGTAGGCCTGCGTGGTGTCGCTGGTGTCGAAGAACTTGGGCTGCAGGGCGATCTCCCCGGTGATCGAGGCCCCGGCGAACTGCGTGGCGGCGTCGCTGATCGCGGTCACCACCGCCGGCGAGGCGCCGGGCTCGGTGACGAGGAGCAGCCGCTGGCCCGCCAGCAGGTTATGCAGCACGGCGGGCTCGACGGCCTGGGCATACGACTCCCCGAGGTTGGCCTGCGCCTGGGCGGTGTTCCGCTCACCGTTGGCCTGGTTCAGCTCGGTCTGCAACCGGCCGGTCGTCTGGTTCAGCAGGTTGTACGTGGGTCCCTGCAACTCGGTGGAGCCGAGCACGATCCCGATCGCGAGCGCGAGGAAGACCGCCACGATGGAGACGAGGTGATAGCGAAAATCGATCACTAGAGTTTTCCGGTCAGCCAGAGGGTGAAGGAATGCCAGGTCACTTCGAAGTACCTGGCCAGGACGGGTTCGGCGGGCGAGAACAGCACGGCCACCAGCACGGTCACGGCCGCGGCCAGGACCAGCGCGAGCAGGGACCAGCCGGAGATGCGGCTCTGGTAGAGCTGGTGCACGCCCCGGGCGTTGATGAGCTTCCCCGCGACCCGCAGGTGCGTGATGAAGGTGCTCGACATGCCGGGGCGGCCCTTGTCGAGGAACTCCTCGAGGGTGTGGTGCGTGCCGACGACCACGATCAGGCTGGCTCCCTTGGCGTCGGCCAGGAGCAGGGCGATGTCCTCGCTCGTCCCGGGGGCCGGGCAGGTCACCGCCTCCAGGCCGAGCTCACGGAGCCGCGATAGCCCCGGGGCGCGGCCGTCGCGGTAGGCGTGCACGACGAGTTCGGCACCGCAGCGCAGCGCCTCGTCGGACACCGAGTCCATGTCCCCGAGGATGACGTCGGGCTCGTATCCGACCTCCAGCAGGGCGTCGGCGCCGCCGTCCACGGCCAGAATGATCGGCTTGTACTCGCGGATGTAGGCGCGCAGGGCGGCCAGGTCCTCCCGGTAGTGGTAGCCGCGGACCACGACCAGGACGTGACGCCCTTCCATGTCCGTGTCCAGGTCGGGCGCGTGGACGCCGTCGGTCAGCAGCTCGTGCTCACGCCGGAGGAACTCCAGGGTGTTGGCGGCGAACGACTCGATCTGGACCGGCACCATGGCCCGGGCCTCGGTCATCGCCGCGTCCACCGACTCCTGCGTGAGCGGCGTGCCCTTCGCGACCACGATGTCGCCGAGGTACAGGGTCTCCTGGTCCAGCCGGACCACCGCGCCGTCGGCGACCTTGACCAGCACGTCGGCGCCGACGTCATCCAGGACGGGGATGTCGGCGTTGAGCAGCAGCTGCGGCCCGAGGTTCGGGTAGCGACCGGTCATGCTCACCGAGACGTTGACCACGGCCGACACCTTGCGCCTGATCAGCTCCTCGGCGCTCACCCGGTCCAGGTCGGCGTGATCGATGATGGCGATCTCGCCCGCGTTCAGCCGTCGCGAGATGACCTTCGTCTTGCGGTCCACGCGGGCCACGGCGACGATCCCGGGCGGCTCCCCAGCCTTCCCCCGGAACGGCATCGGCATCCTGACGGGTGGGACCTTCATCACGTTCCATCCTGCCAGAGCATTCCAACAGCGCAGGCCACGTTGGTGATTACGGCGTGTCATGGGGGTAGTGGGGGCCGAGGCACGGTCCCGTTCCCGGGATCGGACAAAGTCATCGGGTAGGGTGAAATCGTGATCAGGGGGGCGCGCTTCACTGAAGCTGACGCCGAAGCACATATTCACGGGATCTGCTTCAAGACCGGACCACCGGAAAAGGTCGGCGTCGAGCTCGAATGGCTGGTCCGCGATCGCCGCGATCCAGCCCGGCCGGTGCAGGCGGATCAGGTAGCCGCCACATTGGCGCACTTCGGGGGCCCAGGGGGGTCCGGGGGGTTTGGGGGGACGGGTGGTCCCGCCAAGACCGGGGAGATTCCGGGGGGTCGTGCACTCGGGGCTAGCACAGTTCCGGGAGAGTCACGCAGCGCCGTTCGGAATCAAGGTATTGCTCTTTCATCTGGTTCCAGCCTGACGGTGGAGCCAGGCGGGCAGCTTGAGCTCAGCTCGGCTCCCGCGGCTACGCTCGGTGAGCTCATCGATGAGACCGGGCGTGATCTGGCCGCCCTGCGGGACGCGGCGGCGGCCGCCGGCCTCGAGCTTTGCGGGTACGGCCTCGATCCGCTGCGACCGCCCCGGCGCCTGCTGGATCTGCCGCGTTACGCGGCAATGGAGAAGTTCTTCGACCGTGAGGGCCCGTGGGGCCGGCAGATGATGTGCGGCACCGCGTCGGTCCAGGTCTGCCTGGACTCCGGCGACGAGGGCCCGGGCGAGTCCGGTTACCGGGCGCGCTGGCGGCTGCTGCACGCGATCGGGCCGGTGCTCGTGGCGGCGTTCGCCAACTCCCCGATCCGGCGCGGGCGGCCGACGGGCTGGCGTTCGGCCAGGCAGCAGGTGTGGTCGCACATGAACCCGGGCCGGACCCGGGCTCCGGCCCCGCCGACGGACGACGGTGACCCCCGCGACGCGTGGACCGCCTACGCGCTGGACGCCGAGTTGATGTGCGTGCGGGAGCCCGAGTCGGCCGACTGGAGCGCGCCGCCCGGGCTGACCTTCCGCGAGTGGGTGCGCGACGGCGGTTCGGGCCCGCTGCGCGCGCCCACCCAGGAAGACCTGGACTATCACCTGTCCACCTTGTTTCCGCCGGTGCGCCCGCGCGGGCACATGGAGGTGCGCGTGATCGACGCGCAGCCCGGCGACGGCTGGATCGTGCCCGCGGCCGTCGCCACGGCCCTGACCGTCGACGAGCGCGCCTCCGAGGCGGCGATGGCCGCCGCCGAGCCCGTGTGGGACGGATCGGCCGATGCGCAGGAGCCCTGGCTGCGCGCGGCCAGGAGCGGCCCGGGTGACCCGGACATCGGCCGGGCCAGCCGGGCGTGCTTCGAGGCGGCCAACGCCGCGCTCGGCCGGTCGGGGGCGCCCGCCCCGATCCGGCAGGCGGTGGCCGACTTCACCGAACGCTACGTACTGGCCGGCCGATGCCCGGCCGACGACCAACTGGAAGGAGTCCCTAGTGACCGAGCCATCACTTGAGGGGGCCGCGCTGCGCGAGCAGATCGCGGCGGAACTGACCGGCGCACGGGAGCGCACGGCCCTGCTCACCGACTCCGTCGACGAGGGCGACCTGGTCCGGCAGCACTCGCCGCTCATGTCTCCGCTGGTGTGGGACCTCGCGCACGTGGCCAACCAGGAGGAACTGTGGCTGCTGCGGGAGGTCGGCGGGCGCGAGCCGATGCACCCGGAGATCGACCCGCTCTACGACGCCTTCGAGCATCCCCGCTCCGAGCGGCCGACGCTGCCGCTGCTGCCACCTGCGGAGGCGCGCGCCTACGGCCACGAGGTGCGCGGGCGCGTACTCGACCTGCTCGACCGGTCGCAGTTCAGCGGCTCGCGGCTGCTGGGCGACGGGTTCGCATTCGGCATGATCGCGCAGCATGAGGTGCAGCACGACGAGACGATGCTGATCACCCACCAGATCCGGACCGGGGCCCCGGTGCTCGCCGCCCCGGCCCCCGGCCCCGCGCCGGCGGATGCGGCCCGGCTGCCTGCCGAGGTGCTCGTGCCGGGCGGCCCGTTCACCATGGGCACGTCCACCGAGCCCTGGGCGCTGGACAACGAGCGGCCCGCGCACACCGTGGACGTGGCTCCGTTCTACATCGACACCACCTCGGTGACCTGCGGCGCGTACGCCGAGTTCATCGCGGACGGCGGGTACGGTGATCCGCGCTGGTGGACCGGGGCCGGCTGGGAGCACAGGCAGCGAGTGGGGCTGTCCGCGCCCATGTACTGGAGCCTGGATGGCGGTGTGTGGGCGAGGAT
>Ga0187802_10000059_pt1 | contig 23213 bp, 30 predicted proteins | sample NC_wetland_sal_i_FD_130584 | JGI IMG/M metagenome (GOLD analysis project Ga0187802, IMG submission 130584) | Wetland sediment microbial communities from Neuse River Estuary, North Carolina, USA - Control_2 | ecosystem: Environmental > Aquatic > Freshwater > Wetlands > Sediment | place: USA... | reverse complement strand
GCTCCGATGCGATCGCCCCTTCGCTGCAGATGGGAGATGCTGAGCATCCGGTGGAGATCTACTACTGGAACGCCACGCGCGGCGCGATGCTGATGCAAGCCCAGGGACGTGGCACCACGCGACGCACGGGTCAGAGTTTTCCGGTGAATAGTACCTATCAAAATGGCCAGTGGAACGTGACCTTCGAGTTGCCTGATCTGCCCTCGGGTACGACTGTGGCCTTCGCCGTCTGGAACGGGAGCCAGAAGGACCGCGACGGCCGGAAGTATTTCTCGGTCTGGCAAGTACTCGAATAGAGACGGAAGTTCAAGAACAGGAGTCGCGATGCTAACAATCGTTCCAGATGAGAAGGCGGTTACCTCGATCGACTGGCAGCAGAACGATCTCTACCGGTTCTTCGCTTTCGTCTTCGCGCCGCCAACAAGCGAGTGCTTCGACCTTTTGTCGCAACCTGGCCTTCCGGAGGCACTACGAAATCTATGGAAGCAATTGGGGTGCGAAGGCGAATTTCCTGGATTCGAGTGGTTCGGCAGTTACGAGCAGTACGAGTCCACCTATATCGCGCTCTTTGATGTTGGCATACCCGAACCGCCCGTGCCTCTTTTCGAGTCAGCCCATGACAAGACTCATCCGGCGCAGGAGATTGCGCTGGAGAATACCTACTTCTACGCGGTTCTTGGCCTCAAGTCGGATCCCGGCCGCGCCGTCCCCGACTACCTTGTCACGCAGTTGGAATTCCTAGCCGCCCTGCGCTATACCTGCGAACATACATCCGAAGAGAGCACTGCTGTTTCGCTCGCGCGAGCCGAGACTGAATTTCTGGAGCGCCATTTATTAAACTGGCTCCCTGCCGCTAAGGCTAAGCTGGACCGGACCAATGCACCCGGTTTTCCGGTGATGATGACGTTGCTGGTGCAGTTTCTCAGCCACAGGCACGAGGGTAGTTGAGAATATGATTGCAGTAAGACTGTTGCCGATCGGAGGTTCCGATGCGTTTTGTGGCTTTTCTCAGTATTCTCCTCTTCCCGCTGATTACGGTCGCTCGTTCCCAGGTTTCCCCAGAAGGCCAAACATGCCTGGATTGCCACAGCAGTAGCACGCCGGGCATTGTGGAGCAGTGGCGAGAAAGCGCCCACGCCAAGAAGAATGTGGACTGCTACTCGTGCCATCGTGCCAATGAGAAGGACCCCGCAACGTTTGAGCACTACGGCCAGCGTATCGCCGTTATTGTCACACCCAACTATTGCGCTCGCTGTCACGGCAAAGAAGTAGAACAGTTCGAAAAGAGTCGTCATGCTCAGGCAGCACAGTTCATTGGGTCTCTGGACAACATGCTGGGAGAGGTAGTGGAGGGCGGCCCAGCTGCAGCGAACGGATGCCGGCAGTGTCACGGCAGCGAGGTCAAGTATGTAAAAGACGGCAAGTTTGATGCGGACACCTGGCCGAATAGCGGTATTGGCCGCGTGAATCCCGATGGCAGCCGAGGCTCCTGCGCTGCCTGTCACGGACGGCACTCCTTCAGTTCAGCACTGGCTCGCCAGCCCGAGAACTGCGGAAAGTGTCACCTGGGTCCCGATCATCCGCAAATGGAGATCTACACCGAATCGAAGCATGGCATTCAGTTCCGTGCCAACATTGCCAAGATGAACCTGGACGCAAAGTCCTGGGTGGTCGGCAAGGACTACTCGGCAGCGCCCACCTGCGCAACCTGTCACATGAGCGCTACCAGTAATCAGCCAGTGACCCACGATGTGGGCGACCGTATCAGCTTCACACTGCGGCCAGTCGTCAGCTTCAAACTGGAGAACTGGGAGAAGCGCCGTGCTGCCATGCAGGATGTTTGTTCGAACTGTCACGCGACCGGCTGGGTAGACAACTTTTACAAGCAATACGAGAACACGGTCGACCTTTACAACGAGAAGTTTGCCAAGCCAGCTAAGGCAATCATGGATAAGCTCTATGCCGCCAATAAGCTGACGAAAACACCGTTCGATGAAAAGATCGAATGGACCTACTATGAACTCTGGCATCATCAGGGGCGGCGTGCTCGGATGGGCACGGCAATGATGGGCCCGGACTACACGCAGTGGCACGGCTTCTACGAGGTTGCGAAGACGTTCTATACGGAATTCATTCCCGAAGCCGAGGCGCTTCTTCCCGGCGTGACCGCAGACGTTATGAACAACCCTTACCACCAGTGGACAAAAGGACTGAGCAAAGAGCAGCTTCAACAACAACTTGACTTCTATAAGAAGAAGTACAACCAGTGATTCGCTCTACTTGCATTACCTGAGGCTCTGCTAAGATCTCTTTTCGGCGCGTGGTGAGCAAGCGGATAGGAGCAGTTTCCGGAGGCAGGAAAATGAAGCACGCAACGAAGGTCATCGTTTACGAAAAGCCGACGTGAAGCAAGTGCCGCGAGGTCAAGCGTGTCTTGACTGCGAAAGGCGTCGACTTCGAGAGCATCAACTACATGGAGGAGCGGCTCTCAGCAGATGAACTGAAGCAGCTGTTGCGCCGTGCTGGCCTGAGGCCGCAAGATGCGTTGCGGACGAACGAAGGCGCGTATCGGCAGCACGTGGCAGGGAAGAATCTGAGCGACGACCAACTGCTCCAGGTCATGGCTGAATATCCTGAGCTGTTGCAGAGGCCCATTGTGGTGCGAGAGAACAAGGCCGTACTGGCGCGTCCTGTCGACAGGCTGACAGAACTCGACATCAAGTAAGCAGCGATTTTCGGTGCAGCTTGTCCCACAATCCTCGTGTAACGTATTTCGTCGCAAGCATTGAAGCACGCGACTTGATACCGCCGGAACTCCAGTTAAGAACTATGCCGAAATGCAAAGTGGTGAGCAAGAATCCACTGCTCTTGGAGTTCGTTTACAGTCAGAATCGCTCATTCGCCTCGGGGAGCCTTACCTGCTTCAAGCTCGCTTCGGACGGCGATCGCACGAAGCATTCCGGCGAAAATCCAGCGATGGACAGGATACAGCGCGTACCAGTAGATAAGACCACCCAAGCCCGCAGGGTCGAAAATGGCAGTCTGGTGGATATTTGACTCTTGAGCATTTGGCTGTGAACCGACCGGCTCAACCTTCGCGGGATTGCGATGGCGACATTACCCCTCTCAGTCTTGGCCGTTGAATTTGCAGCGGCAATTGCTTTCGGCTTGATCTTGGACGGAGTGAAGATCCCTGTCTTTGCTCGTCTTGGCATTTCGTAACTACGGCTTGAACTCCTGCGAACACTGGCCGGCGGTTGACGCTTAAGTTGAAAGAGAAATTTATCGAGATCCACGGACGATATTTGCGCACACGTATATGGGCTCTCACCGCCACGCGTTCACCGTAGGTTTCATCAGCATGATGATTCTGGGAGTGTTGTCTCGAGTGGTTCCCATCCTCGCGGGGATCGACGCGAAGCGGATGAACTCGCTGTGGTCTCCGTTCATTCTATTCAACGTCGGATGTGCAGGCCGCGTGCTCTTGCAGGTGCTTACAGATTTTGTGCCCAATGTGGCGTATCCGCTGATTGTGTTCACGGGTTTCATCGAATTGACCGCGTTGCTGTGGTGGGGAATCGAGTTGTGGCACACCATGAACGTGGCGAAAACGGGTCGGACGAAATTGCTCACGGCGCCATTCCCGCTACCGGCACGATAAGTCGTTAGCCGGTGCCGAGGCATCCAATACTGAAGACAGGAGACACACAGTGAGTTCAACCACAGCAACAAGTTCAGAGATTGCGGGAGCACAATCTTTGCCTTTGCCCGGACTGGTCAATTACCAAGAGGGGGCAGTCGTGAGCCGAGTCATCCTGAAACGAGAAAAGGGCAACGTCACCATTTTTGCCTTCGATGAAGGGCAGGGGTTGAGTGAACACACCTCCCCGTTCGATGCGCTCGTGCAAGCGATTGAAGGAGAAGGAGAGATTACTATCGCTGGTAAACCCATTAAGGTGAAAGCCGGAGAGATCGTTCTGTTGCCTGCCACGCAACCCCACGCGGTCAAGGCAGGTACTCGTTTCAAGATGCTGCTGACCATGATCCGCCCATAGACCCAGAGAGACAAATATTCCTGCCGTCGTTACCGGCTCCCGACAAGTAGGGGGAATCGAGCTTGTGTTGTTGCGTCGATTCCCGAACGAGGAAGCCGATCGCCCATATATCACGGGGCGGCGGTTGCCGATTGAAACGTGCGTTCTTTCATGTCTATCGTGACACGATATATACTATATATGTCAGCCTGCGGAGGACAAAATGGCGAGAAATTCAGCTGTACCCAAGTCGAGTGAAGGTACCAAGGCTCTAAACAGGCTGCCCTATCTAGCCAGCCCACTGCTGCGATTCAATCTTTCGGATGAACTCCGACAGCTCCGCAACGAGGACTCATGGCAGCGCGAAACCGGGCGTAGTTCTAAGACGCTCGCTAAGTACCCGGATTTCCGCATCGTGCTGGTGCTCATGAAGGCGAACACACAAATGAAGGAGCACCATGCCGATGCCAGAATTTCTATCCATTCGCTCCAAGGCAGGATCCGCGTTCATCTGCCAGATCAGAAGATCGAACTTCCTGCCGGGGAATTGATAGCACTCGACCATGGCATCTCTCACGATGTCGAAGCGGTGGAGGAGAGCGCTTTCCTGATCACCATTTCCTGGCCGGAAGGCACAACGGAAGAGCGCCACAACGCGAGCTGAGTTGTACGACTGCGTGCTGGTGGATGCGGATTGGCGATGACAGACGTAAACAAAACGGTGAATGGGAAGAAAATAGTCCAGCCAGCTGGGACACTGCTTATCGAGGCTTGCAAGAGTGTAGGAGTTGAGATTCCGTCCTTCTGCTACTACCCCGGCTTATCGCTACAAGGGACCTGCCGGATGTGTCTCGTAGAAATCGCCAAGATGCCCAAATTACAGACAGCCTGCACTACCTTCATCAGCGAGGGGATGGTGGTAACGACGGAGAGTGACAAGGATGGTGCTGGAACTGATTAAACGCGTTTGATGAAATGGGGCCACAATGGCTTCGGTTGCTGCTTCAGATTTACTGCGTACCGATCACCGGCAGATCGAGATGGCGCTTGATCGTCTCCTGGCGACAGTAAAGCATCCTTGTGAAGGGATGGTGTTGCAAGTGGGCGAAATCTTCGCTGAGATTCAGCGGTTGATGGAACCTCACGTCCATAAGGAAGAAAATGTTTTTTATCCGTACCTCCAGGCAGCTTTTTCTGAGCTGTTGGCAGAGATGGATGAACAGCACGAGTATATCGCTGAGGCACCGCCGGCATGGACGAGCTGACCGGACTGGCTTTCAAGGGTCTTACTGAGCGCCAGTTTCTGGAACTCATCAGGCTTTCAATGGAACTCTTCGATGCAATCCAGCATCACATCGTCAACGAAGAAGATCAATTGTTACGCCTCGCCGATCAGCATCTGTCTGTGGCTGAACAAGACTGCTTGGCAACCAAGATGAGAGCCTCGAAGTCAGTTCAAGACCGAATAGGTACAGCGGGTCTGGGCGGCAGCGACTCTGCGACCAAAATTGAAATGTGTTCCTTTTTGGCCGGAAGCGTTTCTTCCCAGTGTCTACGATACCGTCTTGGATCACCCGCTGTTGATCCGAAGACTGGAAAAAGGAAATAGCGACTCCGAAAGCCGAGAAGTGTGTACATCCCGTTTGTTGGTGTGTGACAACGTCGAGCAAGTGGTGCAGCACTCAGTGCGAGGCCATGGAAAGGACGCCGGACATCGATGGTTCGTGTGGACACACCGGCTGTCCCGCCGGCCAGGTTCTCAACTACGGTGGTCGCAATCTGCGGAACCGCACCTATGCCTACATCGGGACTCGCAAACGTTGTGGTGGGTGTGCGCTGAAAGCCCAATGCACCGGCGGGGCGTTTCGCTTTCTTGCCATTCACATGGATGAACCAGCCCGGCAACGGGCACGGGAGTTGGCGAACACGCCCGAGTTCGCCGAGGCACAGCGGCAAAGAAAGAAGGTGGAAGCCTTGTTCGCGGAACTGAAGAATCAGATCGGGCTGCGGCGCTTGCGTCTGCGGAGATTGAAGTTCGTGCGGGAGCAGTTCTTCCTGGCCGCGGTGGCTCAGAACATCAAGCGACTAGTACGGTTCCTCAGCCAACCGACAACACCCACTGTGGAAGCTGCCGCTTAGCTGAGGTGAGAGGAAAAACTCGACGGCAGCGATGATCGCAGCCAAAAGGTCATTCCGATCACGGACTTTTTCAACAGCCACTCTCGATTACACTCACTGACCCCTGGCCCCCATTTCTGCGGACTTTTAGATCGTCATGGGTCAAGTCGCCTGCCGCGATCGCCTCTGCGTGGACCAGAACTGACTGCGTTGCCCCAGAGATGCTCCGGCTCAGGAAAACGGCCACAAAGATTCCGATACCCAGTGCCGCAAAAGTGGTCACTGCCATCGTCAGGTCCATAGACCGTGTCTCTGCATTCATCTGTTCGGTGCTCTGCTGCAGCAACGTAGCGAAGGAATCCGCCATGTCTCCGAGGGGCTTCTTGATCACCTCGGTGATTGGCGTAGCCTTTTCGGCAAATTCGTCTCCCGCCTTAGCGACTGCATCGCGCTCCGCTGCCCGTTGCATGTTTCATGGCCGCCTCCTGGGCCTCGCGGAGGGCAGGAAGCTGCGTCTTCGTCTCTGAGAGCCGGTCACGGTTGGCCTGCAGGGACCACCCCGGAGACAATTCGTCTAATCTTGCAACGTCCTTCCCAATCTCGTCCCAGTTCGAATCGAAAGTCTTCTTCACGCCCTCCCCCTGCCTTCGGTGCTAGGATGCTTGTTTGGTTTCTTCTTCTCCATTTTTCTTGACAGCGGAGAAGGCGACACGTGCATTTTGCGACATTGATTCCAGACTGGAATTCGCTCGATTCAGTCAGGCGCGCCCATAGCGATTTAGAGGCCGCTGCGCTTGTATTCTTTGCGCTACTCGTGCTCTTTGATATCCTGGCACACCTTTCAACAGACGATAAAAAGAAGACGCTCTTGGAGAAGATCGGCCTATACTGCTTTGCGATAGCCGTATTAGCCGAAGTAGTGGCATATCCATACGGGCAGAGGAACGATACCCTGTCAGGGCAGGTAATTGGGTCTTTGGATGCCGAGACGAGGGAAGCCTTAATTAAATCTGGGACGGCGTTAGCCCAATCAAAGGAAGCCGAAACCAAGTCAGGCGATGCTATAGATAAAGCAGGAAAAGCCCAAGAATCGCTGGGCAACGCAGAGAATAAAGCAAATAGAGCACAAAGGGCATCATCGAATGCCTTGGGCATCGCAAACGATGCAAAACAGGTTTCCCGCGAAGCCAGACAAGAGGCCGATTCATTCGAGAAAGACATTGGGGCTGCTAAACAACAAGCCGCTGATGCGGAATCGCACCTAGCAGAGGCTCTTAAAGAAGCTAATGCCGCCCAAGCAGAACTCAATCGTCTAAAAACAACTAGATCGCTGACTAACGTCAGCGCGTTGGTTTCCGCACTAAAGTCTTTTAAGGGTACGGAATTTGGGTTCGAGGGACTCAACGAATCTTGCTGCAGAAATCAGTGATGCCTTGCAACAGGCTGGATGGAAGCCCGCAATCGCTCCAACTACTGGAGCGGAATCTTCATTCCGCCTTAAAAAGTTTCCATATGCTATCGCATTCACCGTAAGTACGGGCGTACGCATAATGGCAGAATCAGAAGAAAAACTCGAAACTCTGCAAGCGTTACCGCCGTCAAAATGGCCACAACAAGTCCAAGCAGCACACGCGCTTAAGGTAGCGTTGGCTTCTTCCATCACTCCTTCACAAGACGATCTAGCGAGCAGTACTGTGGGGATAACTGGACTGGACCCCAATTTTGAGACAACCAGATAGGGCACAATTTTCAGCGAATGGAGAATTGTGTCATGGGATTGTCACGCAGGAAGTTCACGCGGGAGTTCAAGGAAGCCGCCGTGCGGCGGCTGGAGTTGGGGGCCTCCGTCGCGGAAGTGGCGCGGGCCTGTGAAGTGAACCCGAATGTGCTACACCGTTGGCGGCGCGAGGTACGGGATTTCGGCGGAAAAGCGTTCTCTGGGCCAGGGCGGAGCCGGGCGGAGGAGCAGCGGGTGGTGGCGCTGGAGCGGAAAGTAGGGCAGCAGGCGCTGGAGATCGATTTTTTGCGGGGATGCTTGCAGCATGTCGAAGAGCAGCAGAGGCGGCAAGCATTCACTACCCGCGGCTCGTCTATCCGCACTTGGAAAAGCAAATGAGATTGGCGACTCCGCTCCCGCTAGGGAAACTATGCCAGTGGGGCCAGGTCAGCCGGGCGGGTTTCTATCGTTGGCGGAAACCCAGACCCGCCGACGATCCCGACCTGGCGGTGCGCGATGAAATGCAGCGGATCGCGCTGGAATTTCCCTGTTACGGCAGCCGCCGGATTGCGGCCGAGCTGCAGCGGCGCGGGCAAAAGGTGAATCGCAAGCGGGTGCAGCGCCTGATGCGGGAAGACAACCTGCTCTGTCTGCGGAAGCGGAAGTTCGTGATCACCACCGACTCGAATCACGATCTGCCGGTGTATCCGAACCTGGCTTCCACCCTGGTGTTGACTGGCCTGGACCAGCTCTGGCTGGCCGATATCACCTACATCCGCCTGGAGTGGGAGTTCGTCTACCTGGCGGTGATGCTGGACGCGTTCTCCCGGCGTGAGATCGGTTGGGCTCTGGAGCGCACGCTGCAAGCGTCGTTGGCGATCGAAGCGTTGCAGATGGCGCTCCGGCGTCGTCGTCCGGCGCCCGGACTGGTGCATCACTCCGATCAGGGCGTGCAGTACGCCTCGACCGACTACACCAATCTGCTGCAGGCCAGCGGCATCATCAGCAGCATGAGCCGGCGCGGGAATCCCTACGACAACGCCACCTGTGAGTCGTTTCTGAAGACCCTTAAGTACGAAGAGGTGTACCGCAGCGAATACCGGGACCTGGACGAGGCCCGCGCCTCCATCGGCACGTTTCTCGAAAAGGTCTATAACCAGAAACGCCTGCACTCGGCGCTCGGTTACCTGCCTCCGGCGGAGTTCGAGCGCGGTCTGCCCGCCCAACCCAGCTCTAAGGTGGTGCGTCAGTTGGCCATATGAGTTTTCTGAGGCATGGGGAAATCTATCGTCCGATGGTGGCAGGAAAAACACCGGAGCGGCCTGGGTGCGACCGCCCCGGCCTCATCGGCACGATGAGTTTCCGGCTGGCTATTCCTGGCGGGTTGCCCTCCGGCAGCGCCCGCTTCCGCTTCACCAGCCATGCGCAGAATGCGCTACAGTGGTCCTGCCGGTCGAGAATTTTTCAACGAACGGTCAACAGTGTCTTATTCGATTGTCTCAGCGCAGGGGTCCACCCCAAACTATGTTTAAGAAATTTACTGCAGTGCTAATTGAGGTAGGCAAGAAGCCGTAAAGGACAAGGACGAGTACGAGCTTCATCATAACGACCCTGTGGACGCGAAACAGCACCAGCACCGAACGTTGAGGCGGTAAGCCCCCATTGCCAACCATCATCCCATCGCGCGGGAACCAGTTGCGACGCCGAATTGCTGCTGTAAAATCGCGATAGCACTCATTGACTTGTATTGGCCAATTCTCGATCATCAGCACGAGGCGTGGACGATGATGACAGAAGAGCAGCATAATTGGCTCAGTCCGATAATTCCGATCTCGAAAACACTGCTCCTTTCATCCAGGATCAAGAAGGAGCCAGGGCAACCCCTTGATGCTGCATTCCCCAGAGTGTTATGAATAAAGTTGAATGTCCGAGATCAGAAGGTGTGCGATGCCCCAGAAGCTCTCCAGTTACCGTGTGATCTTGGTATGGATCGCCTTTCTAGCCTGTCATCCGCTGTCGTTCTGCCAGAGCTTTGCCGGTGTTCTGACGTGGCATAACGATAACGCTCGTACCGGGCAAAATCGGCAAGAAACTACACTCACCCCCGCAAACGTAAACTCAAAGCATTTTGGCAAGTTGTTCTCCTATCCGATCCGAGGTCAGGCTTTAGCCCAACCACTCTATGTTCCCAACGTCAATATCCACGGTAAAGGCACTCATAATGTAGTTTATGTCGCCACTGAGCACGATCAAGTCTATGCGTTCGATGCCGATGGTCTGGTATCACAGCCGCTTTGGCAAGATAGTTTCATCGATCCTGCCCACGGGATCACAACCGTCTCGACCAAGCATAGTCCTTGTCTTTCTCTCAAACCGGAAGTTGGAATCACATCAACACCGGTGATCGACGGTACGAGCGGCACACTATATTTGACTGCGGAGACGGATGAGAACGGCATCGTGGTGCAACGTCTGCATGCTTTGGATATCGCTAGCGGGGCCGAAAAATTCAATGGGCCGGTTGTTATTCAAGGCACTTTCAAAGGCGTTACATTTGACCCTACTGAGATTCAGCGATCTGGATTGTTGCTGGAAAATGGTACCGTCTATCTAGCCTATGCCTCCCTCTGCAATCCGCATCCGTACCATGGCTGGATACTGGGATACAACGCTCAAGATCTCCAAAAGCAAACAGCGATCTTCAATACGACACCCAATGGCGACAAGGGGGGGATCTGGCAAAGTGGTGGCGGCTTAGCCAGCGACGGCAAATCCATTTACTTCATGGATGGTGACGGCACTTTCGATGCGCATAAGGGCGGCGCTGACTATGGCATGTCGATGATGAGAATGAGCGGTGGCGACCTAAATGTACAAGACTACTTCACTCCCTTCGACTGGGCTCAGCGTTCTGCCAACGACCAGGATTTGGGATCGGGAGGCGTTCTTTTGCTGCCCAAGCAGAGCGGGTCGCATCCGAACGAGATGATCGGAGCGGACAAGAACGCCGACATTTTTGTGGTTGACCGGGAACACATGGGAAAATTCCATGTCCATAGCAACGACGTGGTGCAGCAGCTCCATGGTACGGCCGCCGCGTACCTCAGTGCTGCGGCATACTGGGAGCAGAATATCTATTACGCTGGTATTAAGGGCACACTGGACAGGTACTCGATTACCAATGGGCGGCTCTCGTCCAAGCCGGTTTCGAAAAGCACAGTTATCTTTGGCTTTCCCGGCTCCACTCCATCGATATCGTCCAACGGAACAAACGACGGGATTGTCTGGCTGCTGCAGAAAACCTCCGGTGCGGCGATTCTGCGCGCCTATGACCCAATCGATCTCTCCCAGGAACTCTACGATAGCAATCAAGCTGGGACGCGCGATCTGCCGGGTCCAGGAACAAAATTCTCACTTCCTACGATTGCCAATGGCAAAGTGTACATTGCAACCCAGACCGACTTCGACGCATACGGGCTCCTCCACTAGCTCGTTCATCGCTGAAAGCCAATACAGCCATGCATCTTCATCACCGCTATACGGTGCTGCCTGCAGTCCCCCGGGCCGGTGGTCACTGAACTTGACACGGTATCGACTGTATTGGCCTCGCCCGATGCGCGATGCGCTTGGCAGAGCGGGGACCGACTTCTACCTCCTGCACAACAGCATCTCGTGTTTGCCCGAGGGAAGATCATCCGCTGACTTCTCGACGGGCAGAGACTCTCCAGTGAGCGCTGACTCGCGCACCTGCAGGTCGGTTAACTTGAGCAGCCGAGCATCCGCCGGCACAAGGTCGCCAGCACTCAGCCGGATGATGTCTCCTGGAACCAGTTCCGCTATTAGAAGTTCCCGCTCTTGCCCATCCCGAATAACGGCAGCAGTCGTGGCGACCTGTTTTTGAAATCTTCTCGACTGCATGTCGAGCCTGGAACTCCATGAAGAAGTTCAGCAGCACGCTTAGCAGCACGATGGAAATGATGATGAGTCCCCCGATTCGGTCACCCAACGCCAGAGATGCGCCGCTGGCGATAAGAAGGATGATGACCAATGGATTGGCAACTAAGCGGAGAAAGCTGAAGAGAGTTGCGAAGCGCGACTCCTTCACAAAGCTGTTTGGCCCATAGAGACGCAGTCGCCGGTTCGCCTCGTCCGAAGTCAGCCCAACCGGAGTGGCCTCCAGCGTTTGAAACAGGTCGCGCAGCGGCCTATCCCAGAAATCCTTTGCAAGGGTGGCTCGTGTTGGCATGCGCCGTCGCTCCGCTAGCCGTTTTCCTTACGCAAGCACGGCCCGAGGCTGAGGGAAAGCCTCGACGTTTCACTACGCCGCAGTGTACTTGAAGTTTGCGACCTAAGAGTAATTCAGAATTTCATCGCCGTTAACGCAGAAATCGACTCGGCTAAGCGTATTCGGTCCGCTACAAGCCTTTCGTGCCGTCGCAGCGGGTGCTGCGGCAGTCCTGCCTGCCTTGGTTCCCGAAGTGGACACTGCGTAGGCCCCCTGAGTTTTGCGTCGACGCGCGCCACATCTCCTGCAATGTCAGAGTGCGGGCGCTCACACTTCCGAATGCGGACTTCGCCAGTACTGTGCGAACTTTCCTGAATCCAGAGATCGTTTCGAAAGGTGTAGATTTCGGCACAGCCTCTCAGCGCTAGGCGGGCGGTTTCAGATCGCATGTTCCATTACTTACGCCGAAATGCAGGTTGAGGACTTTGGGACAAGCTAGACATGCCGCAAATCTGGCACGTGCCCTGCAAAAGCTCGACGGATCCGAACCGACGAGAAGGGGTGTTCTGCAGAAGCCGTCTCCATCCTTATTGTTATTGTTATGCGGATTTCCGCCCACATTTCCTCACGGCACATTCCGCGGCACACCTTGTCAGACCTACCGGCCTCGTTGGACAAGTGATCCCGAGGCCGGAGAACAAACTGCTGGTACAAGCTCTCGGCTTTGGAAACATGATCCTCCTCTTCACATCGGCTTCTCCATGAGACTTAATGGGCTATAAGATTGAGAACAAAGGCAACGGGAGGGTTTGGTCTTGCCGACCTGTTTCTTCGCCACGGATCTGCACGGGCATACCGACCGATACGACAAACTCCTTGCCTCGATCATCAAGGATCGTCCCACTGCAGTGTTCCTTGGTGGAGACTTGTTTCCTCGTTTGGCATTCTCAGCCATCCAACCCGGACAGATTGACTTTGTTCATGATTATCTAATCCCGGCTTTCGCGAGAACTCGTGACGCTTTAGGCGTGGACTATCCTGACATCTTCCTCATCTTTGGCAACGACGACCCACGCTGTGAGGAGGAGACTTTCGTCGCGGCAGCGGCCGAAGGCCTCTGGCACTACGTCCACGGGCAGAAACTCCTCTTCGGAGACTTCCCCATTTATGGCCTCGCCTATGTTCCGCCGACTCCTTTTTTGCTGAAGGACTGGGAGCGTTACGACGTTTCCCGGTACGTTCCTCCCGGTTGTGTTTCCCCGGAGGAGGGGTACAGGAGCGTGCCAACCGAAGAGAGTGAGATCAGATGGGAAACGATCCAGAAGAACCTCGCTGCACTTGTAGGCGAAGATCCTCTCGATCGTGCAGTATTTCTTTTCCATGCGCCGCCGTGCGACACGCCATTAGACCGCGCGGCACTGGACGGGAAGACTTACGAGCACGTTGCGCTAGATGTCCATGTAGGTAGCATCGCGGTTAGGCGGTTCATCGAGGAGCGACAGCCTCTGCTCACCTTGCATGGTCATGTGCACGAAGCTGCGCGCTTGACCGGCGAGTGGAAAATCCGGATCGGGCGAACTGTCTGCATAAACGGCGCTCACGATGGGCCTGAATTAGCACTGGTGCGCTTTGATCTGGAATCACCCGAAGCCGCCACGCGGGATTTGCTCTAGTTCAGGCCTGTGAATCCTTCATCGGCAGTTTACGCGCGGGATCCGTGATGGCATCGATTTTGACGGCGAAGCTCGAGCGTTCCGCGATGTCCTTGTCAGTAACCAGGTGCACATCAAGAAGACCTTCATTGCGATACCCGGTCTTTAGGAAGTTGATTTCTGCGAGGCAGCGACTCCAGCCTTCGAGCCAGAGCATCAGTTCTTTCATCTGTTCTTCGTTTCCCTGGAAATGCAGTAGGATATCGATGTCGCTAGCTGGCCCCGCCGTGGCGTTCTTCGTGCTGCCGATCAGATAGAAGGATTTCACCCCGAACTTTTGCGGATCGAGATCTGCCGCGATCCTCTGTGCCATGCGAAAACGCCAGCGCCAGTGTTCATTCGTTCCCCGGTCATTGAACTCAGCCTCGGATTCGATTGATCCGGTTTTTTGCTGTGATGGTGCCAGGAACCCAACTGCTTGGTCCAAATCGGCATTCATCAGCACCCGCAGGATGAGTCCTCCCGTTTCGAGCGGTACGTCGATTACCCGGAGGGTCTCCGCAAGGTGCGCGAATTCGGGGAGCACTTCCTCAAGTACATTGCGTGACCGACGAAAAAACAGTTCGTTGAACGCCGTCGTTGGGTCGTCGGGGTACAGCGGCAGGTAGCGGATCGAGGCCTCTACCAGGTCCTGGAAGAAGTGGGTTCCGAAGGACAGTTCTGGCAGGTAATTTCCTTTCTGGCGCGCTACTTCGATCAACATTGCCGTGTTGTTGATGTCGGAGTAGGTCACCGGGACTCCCAGTTTGATGTCTCCCCGACTACCCCAGCGCCCCGGTCCGACCAGGATGAACTGGCGTTTCGGCAACAGCTTATTTAGTCTGCCGACCGCACGCCCGACATCGCGCATGGCGGTCTGATCAGGGAGCTGACTGTAGCCCTCGAGATCGACATACACAATATGTGTGATCTCCGGTACCTTACCGTTCGAAACAAAATGGGCCGCCGAAAAGATGACTTTGTCTGACGGCAGGTTCTGTGGAATCGCAACCGGAACCGCGTCAGCACCATAGCTCTGGGGTCGGCACTGCAGCAAATAGAAATCCTTCCCGTCGTAGGCGAACTCCATGTCTACCGGCGTCCCGAGCTTGGATTGCAACAGGTGCAGCAATTCGGCGATGCAGCCTACGAAGGGCGTCTTCCGGATCAGTCCCTCGAACGTGAAAACTGCATCCTGCGAACTGAAGTCAGGCATCGGTCCAATTATTGGCTCGATCCTGTCATGGCCCACGAGCGATACCAGGTTGCGAATCTGTGGGTACGTGGCGCCGGCATGGCGCAGGAGCTCGGCGACGTCAACGGTTTCGAAGGCGTTGGTCTCCAAATTGATGAGATCAATGCGCTTGGGTGAATACCTGAGCACTTCGTCGGCGGTCACGTTGACACGCAAGTTAGGCTGGCCGGGAGCGATCAGCACGGGATAGTCATCGGCGACGCGATCCACAGCACGTGTTCCCAGACCAGGTACGAGCCGTATGAGGCCATCCTCGCGCTTGATGCGGGCGGACCAGCGAAACTCATTGTTGCTGAATGCAACGCCAGAGCACGCTGGCAAGAAGTACTTGCCAGCGGACTGACCCACTACTTCCTGAATCATGATGCCCATTTCTTCGTGGACATCCAGGAGACCGCGCTCGGAACGGTACTCGGTAGGATCCGGGCCGAAGATTGAGGCGTACACTTCGGCGATAGCGTCCATCAATGCAGTAAGCCGCTCTTCCTTGGTCCCGCGGTTACCCAGAAATAGGCTCTTGTACTTGCCGGAGAAAGCGGATCCAGGACGGTCCTCCAGCAAACTGGAGCTGCGGACAATCACTGGAACATCACCGAGATCATCCAGCGCGAGTGCGAGTCCCTTGGCGAATTCCGAAGGGAAAGACGATCTTTTGAACAGAGCCACCAGATGCGGGTATTCCTGCCGAACCTGGTCGATCTCCATGTATTTTCGGTTGAGAACGTCCTCCAGATCGTTATGGTGTACGAAGTTCTGGATCCAGTCGGAGGTGAGGTACCAAGTCCTAGGCACTTTGACTTCGTGCAGAAGTGCGCTCGCTTCAGGAGCCTTGTCTATGATCTTCTTGGCCAAGAACAAGCCCGCAGTCTTACCGCCCAGCTTCCCGTGGCAGCCAGGCGGGAAGATAACTTTACCTAACAGATCATAGAAATCCTTAACGTCGATGAAATTCTTGGCGACATTGATGAAGTCGAGGTTTTCGGAAAAGAAGCGGCGGATCAGCGATACCCGGAGACCCTTCTGAGTGTAGAGCGAAAGTTCGCCCTCCTCGACGCCGATGTGCCGATAACGCTCGACACACTCCATGACCTCTCCCAGAGAAGTGTCCTGGTTCTCCAGCGCTCGCACCAGAAAGCTGGCTTTGTCTTCTTTGATCCATCGAGTCACACAATTGAGGATCTCGGTCTCGCTCAAATGCTCGCCGGCGATTCGGAGTGCCTGGGTCGTCAAGTCGGAGGAATGGCCGGGAGCGTCCTGAGGAAGAGGCCGGTTTTCATCGGTGGCAAGGCCCGGTTCGCGCAGCAAGATCGCCCCGCCGCTCCGGAGGAGTTCCTTGGCCTCTTCGACTCCGCTCCAGCTCAGATAATTGATCAATTTGCGCGAAATCCGCTTCAACAGGGCGGGGTCCGTTTCGCGCAGAAACTCGAGCACGACACGCCACTCGCCTTGCGCCGATACTGCATCCGCTGCCGCCCAGCCCTCGAACGCGGCTCTTAGCCGCCGTTGCGTCACCGCGCTTGCGATTCGCTCTGCAATCGTCCCAATCAGCTTGCGCTCTTCCTTGAGGAACGGGCCTTCGTCGGATCGCGGCATCTCTAGACGATACGAGACCTCAACTGAGCCGACGGTCTCACCCTGCACGACGATGTCGGCCTTCTGAACCCATGGCGTTGCTCGGAAATCCGGCGGCTGGATTGTCAAGTTCTCAAAGAGGATCCGAGCTTGACAGTCATGCGGGTATTGCCAGCCTGGCGGCAGGACTTCGATGATGCCGCGGAAAATCTCCTCAAGAGGTCGGGTTGACTGGCTCAGGCACTCGCCCACCTGATACAGACAGTTCAATTCCTTGGCCCGCTCTTGCAGAGCGTGGAGCATCGTCCCGAATTGGGTTTCGTCTGCTTTCACCCTGTTTTGTCACCAATCTGCGCCAGGATGACTCCGCGCGCGGTCCGCCCATCGACGCGCACTGAGAGCCTCTCGGTGGGCCGCACATGGCGAACGAATTCCGTCTCGTGCACAACGGGCTGCCGGCTTAGCCAATCCCAATCGATTCCAAAGGGGCGCCCGTGTTGCACCATGAAGTAGCTCGCCCGAAAGCTCGATAAGTTGTGAAAAAAGTGGGAGCCCTGGCTCAACTCCACATTCATCTCTGGCAGCGTCGCCTCAACGATCGTCCGGGCCCCGGAGATCTGGCTCCAGTCGACGGGGATGCCGAGCGACGGATGGGAACTGCCCCAGCGGCCGAATCCAATCAGCAGGAAAGGCCGGTGTTGTTGCTGCAGTTCACGGTTTACCGACTCCAGTTGCTGAGCGATGGCAGGCGTGTGCAATGGGGAGAACTTGTCCGGTCGCACGAAGACAATATCTTGTATGTCATCAGCAGTACCGTTGCCCATCACCATGTCCGATGCAACAATCGCCCGCGGATCAGAGAGATCATCTACTGTCACATCCACCAGTTGGTCGGAGACGACCATGGAGCGAACCTGCAGGAATCCCAGGCGTGCCCGAAGCCGCTCACCGCGCGGTTCCTGCAGCGTGATGGCGAACTCGATCTCGACCTTGGCGTTGACGGTCTTCTCCGATGCATTGAGCAGAGCTTTCACCAAGTCGTTCAGGGGGAACTCCTCCTGCACTAGCATCGGAGCGAAATTCAGGATCCGCGGTCCTCGAGATCCAATTCCCGGGACGACGCGGTCGCGGTCCGGATCGTAGGCGGAGGCGAGGAAATACAAGGCCTCGTCGGCTTCGGCATCGGACAGATTAGCGTGCACCAGATATTCTGTCTCACTGACTGGATCGTAGGCGGGTGCCTTGCCCATGTTGACGGCCCAAAACTCAGTTTGGGTGCCGTTCAGCAACTCCTGCACCGAAGCGAAGGGGGGTGGTTTCTTCGGATATGCAGGTGAAAAAGTCCAAGCTATGCCGCCGTCCACAATCGTCTTCCCTAACCCCAGTGCCAGCGTGACAACGCCATCTTCAGGGCGCGCCGGTTCCAACGAGTAGAAGTTGTAGGAACGCGCCACGCCGGAAATATCAGGATAGAAGCGATCCCCTCTGCGCTGGCCGACCACTTCTTGGATAATCACCGCCATCTTCTCTTCGCCTCGCTTGGTTCCAGTAGTCCGAAGGTAGTCTCGAGCCTCGCGGAAGTAGGTCGACGCGTACACAAACTTAATGGCCTCCACCAATCGGCGAAATCGTGTGTCCGGATCGAACTGGTTGTTGGGGATCATTTTGGTCGCGTAGACTCCGGCAAACGGACGCTCTAATGCGTCCTCAAGCAAGCTAGAGGAGCGGATCGCCAGAGGAGTTTTGACTTGAACGATCAGCGCGCGGAGATCGCCGAGCAGTTCAAACGGAAGGTCGCCCTTCTGAAAGGCATAGGCGATACGGTCGTCTGGCATTTCTTCGAACGGCAACCCCGCCAGGCGGTTCTGTGCGATGAATTGGTCAAAGCAGTCCGTCGCGATGACCGCCATGGTTGGGACGTTGATATCAACATCAGGAAAGGAGGCGGAGTTGATCCGCTTGGTAAGGAGATCTTTGATGAACACCAATCCGCTGGCCTTGCCGCCGAGTGCCCCAGAGCCGATTTGTGTGCACCGGAAGGTACCGTCCCAAAACTTGCGATCGAAGAGCGGCAACTCGGCAACGAGAGGCTTCAGGACGCTCATAGACACCTCCCACTGCATCATAGCGGACGCCGCACGTTTTCACTGCACCGCGGCGGAGTGGCGCGCATCTAGCTCGGGGCTGGTGACGACCGTCACACCCAGCCGCGTTCGTGGCACGCCTTGGCTACTCGACCGATCGCGATTGCATAGGCAGCATCTCTCATGTACAACTTTTCCCGGCGAGCCAGATCGGAGACGGCGAAGTACGCTGACGTCATCTTCACGTCGAGCTTTCCGAGAACCTCGTCTTTCTCCCAGAAGTAGTTCATATTGCTCTGCACTTGCTCGAAGTAGCTGCAGGTCACACCACCGGCGTTCGCCAGGAAATCGGGGATAAGGAGAATGCCGCGCTCCCGAATCTGAGCGTCGGCTTCGGGAGTCGTCGGCCCGTTGGCGCCTTCAGCAATGATGCGCACGCGGGGGCCGATGCGGCCGACATTATCACCGGTGATCTGGTTTTCCATCGCTGCCGGGATGAGAATGTCCACATCCTGCTCAAGCCATGCCTCTCCCGGCAGTACTTCATAGCCCAGTTCCTTGGCTTTACCTTTATTGATCCCGCCGAAGTGATCGGTAATCGACGATAGCTGGCTGAGATCGATTCCGTGATTCTTGCGGTAGGTGTAGGGACACTGGTCCGACTGGTCCCAGCAGCAGACTGCGATGACTCGTCCTCCCAGCCGCTGGTAGAGCTCGATTGCGTAGTGAGCTACATTGCCGAACCCCTGGACGCTGGCCTGGGTACTCTCGGGCCGGATGCCTAATTCTTTGAGCGCCTCGCGCAATGTAATAACGACGCCATAGCCGGTAGCCTCGGTTCGGCCAAGCGAGCCACCCATGCCGACGGGCTTGCCGGTGATGAAGCCGGGGAACCGGCCACCGTGGATCTTCTCAAACTCATCGAGCATCCAGAGCATGTGTTGCGCATCTGTCATCACATCCGGGGCCGGCACATCGCTCACCGGTCCGACATCCTTTGCCACTTGGCGCACCCATCCACGGCAAATCTGCTCCTGCTCTCGTGCGCTGAGATTATGCGGGTCACAGATCACCCCACCTTTCGCCCCGCCGAGCGGAATATCCACCACCGCACATTTCCACGTCATCCACATTGATAGAGCGCGTACTGTATCGATCGTTTCTTGCGGGTGGAAGCGGATGCCGCCCTTGCCTGGTCCACGTGCATCGTTGTGCTGCACGCGGAAGCCTCGAAAAATCTTCACCATCCCGTCGTCCATGCGCACCGGGATGGCAAACTGGTACTCGCGCAGAGGGTACCGAAGGAGATCTCTGGTGGCCGAGTCAAGCCCGAGGTATTCCGCCACTTTGTCGAACTGGGCCTGCGCGATCTGAAACGAATTGAACGCCTTGGAGGACCTCTTTGCAGGTGGGCCTGGAGCCGCTTTAGAAACTTCTTTCTCGGCGCTGATCGGTTCCGTCAGTACGCTCTCCGGCATGGTTTTTCTCCTTGTTCTCTTACAGCCTACTCTAATTATCGCCCTCGTGATGGGAGGGTCCAATATGATCGTGCGCACATCGTCTGGTGATCCATACACCTCGCCGACGCTGAGTCCCAAAAGCAGGAAAGAACACCAATGGGCTATTCGCTTCAGATTCATACGCGCATCGGGCCCCGCAGTCCCTTTAAGAAAGGAACTGCGGCACTGGTTGTAGCACGCAGTAACGTCTACACGAGCAACAAGACGATTGTCTATGGCCCTTGGGTTAACGTCAAAGACCGCTATCTTGGACTTAAGTTCCAGATAAAAGGCAACACCCACTACGGATGGGCGCGGCTGAATGTCAAGGTTAGCAAAACCACGATCACGGCCACGTTGACCGGCAACGCCTACGAGACCATCCCCAACAAGCCCATCATCACGGGCAAGACGAAGGGACCGGACGATGCCAGCGTCGAAGAATCGAACGCAGCATCCTTCGCCACTCCCGAACCTGTCACGCTGGGCATACTCGCGCTGGGCTCACCCGGACTTTCCATCTGGCGGCGCGAGCAAGTGTGTGTAGGGCGGTGAGAATCGGATAGCCAACAAATTACGGAGCTGAGACGAGAGATCGAGGGCATCCAAGAGCTAAACAGTCTTTATCGTTCCCAGAAATACCACAGCTACCAGGATAAAGTGGCCTACGAACAAAGGAAGATCAGGCTGGAACAAATCAAGCAGTAACTGGCCGCACTACGGCCTAAATGAAGACACACGGGTCTAGGTCGATGAGCAACCCCGATTAGTTCGAGGATGCTGGGTTCCACTTCGGACTAAGCCAGGTCCGCCAAACTCAAATGGCCTTATCGGCCCTTAAAAAATTCGACGTAGATCAAGACAGAGCCAACCCATGCAACTACGACGATCGCGACTTTCTTCCACATTGGCATGAACCAAAGTTTACTCCGTTCAGCCTGAGACGATGAATTGTTAGCTCCCTGTTTTCGTCAATTGACCGTTCCCGGCAACCGAGTCCGCGCCAAGGCGAGATTGTTTTGCCCGTTCGCCGCCAGCAGCCGATCAGTACGTCGCATGCTCTTCCAGTCGTACTCGTAGGCAGTTCCACAAATCAGACAGATCTGATAGTGCTGGCCATTGCCAATCAGCCGTGGCCAAGCAAACCGATGGGAGCACAAGTCTCCGAAGAGTCGATGCAAGAATCTCATGTGTGTCTTTCGCTTCCGCGCGGGCCAGGTGGCGCGATCTTCAGAAAAGTGGCGACTGAATCGATTTGACTACCACGCGGGCACTCTTTCAAATTACGTGAGTGCATTCCAGATACAGGTTACCCCCATACATGGACGGCGAGCGTGCAGCCGGATGAGCCGCGCCAGTTGGTGTTTCCGGCTGTACTGGTATCGGTGTCGAGCCAGACGGGTAGGGTGTTAAATGAGTTGCTCATGATGGTTTTTTTCACTTTCCGGACGGAGAGCAAGAGCGGTCACAAGGAAAGGGCCGAGGGATTATCGCCTGCGCTCCTGACCAGCGGTCAAAACGTGTAATCGCCTGTTAGCAACACTTACCGTTCTGGGCGGATAATGAGCGAAGGCCAAAGATCATGAAACAGCACTTCATTCCGCAGGATGACACTGTCGCCGACCTCGAACGAAAAGCCGCCGATGCAGAGGAAAAATCGGTGAAGGAACCGGAGCCGCGTGCAACGGAATTACGGGAAGAGGCGAAACGCTATCGAGAATGGGCCGCATCCCTGCGGTCTGGCCGGTGGACTTCTTGAGCGGATGTTTGAGAAAGCTTCTAGGAATCAGGCCATCCCCGGAGATCTATACTGTCCGTCCCGTCGGGGTCTGGGATCGGTACTAAGGTGTGATCTCGAACACCGTCCCGTAGCCGTAAGCGCCGCCCCCGTATGTTGTGCCATAGAGATTGCCAGAGGCATCGAAGATCAGACCAGCTTCAGGAAAGGCTCCTTCCTTTCCGTCGGGGTTGAAGCTATGCAGCACCTTCTCCGTCCAGCCGCCGCTCGCTTTGGGCGTCAGCTCGAACACCGTCCCGCACCCGAATTTGCATTCAGAAGAAATGCCGCCGCCGGAGCTTGTAGTGCCGTAGAGATTGCCAAAGGCGTCGAAGATCAGGCCCGCGATTGGATAAGCCCCGTCCTTGCCGTTGAAGTTATGCAGAATCTTCTCGGCCCAGCCCCCGCCAGCTTTGGGCGTCAATTCGAAGACACTACCGCAGCCGATGCCGTATCCGTCGTTGCATGATCCGCTGCCGCCATACTCCGTCGTTCCGTACAGATTGCCGGAGGCATCGAGGATCAGGGAGGCGTAGGACTGGTACCCGTCCTTACCGTTGGAGTTGAACCTATGCACCACCTTCTCCGTCCAGCCCCCGCCCGCTTTAGGCGTCAACTCGAACACTGTCCCGCACCCGAATCTGCATTCAGAAGAAATGCTACCACCAGCGTTCGTGGTGCCGTAGAAATTTCCGGAGGCATCGAAGGTCAGGGCAGCCTCGGGTTGGTACCCGTCGTTGCCCTTATTGGTGAAGGTGTGCAGAATCTTCTCGGTCCAGTCCCCGCCCGCTTTTGGCGTCAGCTCGAACACTGTACCCAAGCCATTAGAGGGTCCGCCCTCCCACGTTGTGCCGTAGAGATTGCCGGAGGTATCGAAGATCAGGCCAGCGCTGGGATAAAACCCGTCGGTGTAGAGATTAAAGCCATGCAGCACCTTCTCCCCCCACTCCCCGCTTGCCGTGGGGGTCAACTCGAACACCGTACCGGCATCAGAGTCGCCGCCCCCGGTAAAGGTAGTGCCGTAAAGGTTGCCGGAGGCATCGAAGATCAGGCCGGCGTGGGGAAGAAACCCGTCGCTCTCATCGAAGCGATGTAGCACCAACTCCTGCCACTTCCCGCCTACGGTGGGGGTCAACTCGAACACGGTGCCGCAGCCAAACGGGTCGCTACAGCCACCGAACGCCGTTGTTCCGTACAGATTGCCGGAGGCATCAAAGATCAGGCCGGCCGCGGGATTTTTG
>Ga0187802_10000057_pt1 | contig 23300 bp, 19 predicted proteins | sample NC_wetland_sal_i_FD_130584 | JGI IMG/M metagenome (GOLD analysis project Ga0187802, IMG submission 130584) | Wetland sediment microbial communities from Neuse River Estuary, North Carolina, USA - Control_2 | ecosystem: Environmental > Aquatic > Freshwater > Wetlands > Sediment | place: USA... | reverse complement strand
CGCCCTGCAGCAAAATGCCGAAAATGGCGTTCATCGGATTTGCCCCTCGACCCTCATCGCAGCCCGGCAGAATTCAGTACGGCGTCTTGTTGATCTCTCCCGAGCCGGCGACATACCAATGTTCGCTGACGAACGGCTTGCCGGCGAGCCGATCGGCAAGCCAGTCGGCAAGCAGAACCGGCGGAAACGGTCCAAGATTGGCAGCCGACACATTGCCGACGGAATGGCGCGATTCCTGGTAGACGACCATCTGCTTCGGCCCTTTGAGCGCGGCCATAAGACGTTCGGAATGTTCGAGCGGACTGAGCTCTTCCGCTTCGCCGGCGACGCAAAGATAGGGTACGCGAATCTTGTCGGCGTGTCCTTCCCAAGTGATGGTCTTGCGGAACGCGTCGAACTCGTCCTCGTCGGTGATGCCGCACATATACATGAAGCGTTTTTTGAAAGTCGGCGAGGCTTCCTGAAAAATCGTGTGGCCGCCCGGTTCGTGGCACACCGACATTACGGCGCAGGCTTTGATGCGCGGCTCGTTGCCGATGAGCACGGTGCCGAACAGCGAACCGAAACTGGTGCCGGCGACGCCGATGCGCGCGGCATCAAGCTCAGGCCGCGCCGCGATCCAGTCGACCAACGCCGGTCCGGTGGCAACCCAATTCTCCATGCTGAAATAAAGCCCGATCATCGGCGCCTCGTATTGGCCTGGGCCGTCGATCGCCAGCACCGCCATGCCGCGATTGAGATATTTGTCGCCGTAGAGCGCGACCTGAATCTCCTTGTAACTGTCCATGCCGGGTATAGCGATCACCACCGGCAGCCGGCCGCCGCTATAGTTCGGCGGCAGATGCAGCCAGGCCGGAATCGCCTTGTCCTTGAACGGCACCCACACCGCTTCGACGTGATGATCGGCAAGCGTTGCGTATTTGGCGTAGCATTCGCGTTTCTTGTTGTTGTAAGCGACATTGATTTCATCATTCTCGTCGTAGGGCCATTGCGCCGCGCCCCAGTGTACCGCGGCCATGAAAAAATTGTCGCGCGCGGTGACTTTGCGATCGGCTTGCGCCGCGGCATTGGCCTTGGCCTCGCGACGGCGTGCCACCGCCGCAAACGCCGGACCGATGTCGGCCATTTTCTTCACCCGCTCGCGGATGCCGGCGAAATCGGCATTGGCTTCGATGCCGCAGGGCAGATGGATGTAGAGCGAACGCGGTTGGTCCCAATCGATGCCATTGGCGCGAATAATATTGTCGATGAGCCAGCGCTGCTCGTCGAAGCGGCGCACCCGCGGCGGGCCGCGGCGGTCGAGAATGGGCGGAAAGCCTTGCTGCGGGCGGTTCATGCACTTCCTCCGATGACGGGCGGCTCGCGGTGGCGGACAGGGCCGCTTGTGGCGGCATTATCGGCGCGGCGCATACCTTGTTGTCAACGACGCTGCGGCTATCATCGTCCGGCATGTCCGCTCGTTCGGCACCGCAGCGCCGGACAGGGGCAGCACGTTATCCGCACTCTCACCTCACAATGCACCGCCTTTTGATGCCAACCTTTTGATGCCAACCTTTTGATGCCAACCTTTTGATGCCAAGAAAGAAGTTGATCCGATGAAGCTTGCCGTCCCGGATATGATTTCCAACTCGTATTTCCCGGCCGAAGCCGCGGTCGCGCTCGGATTTTTCAAAGCCGAAGGGCTCGATGTCTCGCTCGAACTGATTTTTCCGGTCGACAAGGCCTATGCGGCGTTGCGCGATGGCGCAGTCGATTTCGTCGGCGGTTCGGCGCATTCGGCGCTCGCCGCTTTTCCCGATTTTCGTGGCGTCAAGCTGATCTGCGCGCAAGCGCAGGGCATGTACTGGTTTCTAGTGATGCACGCGGACTTGAAAGCGCAGCGCGGCGACGTTTCCGCCGTCAAAGGCCGGCGCATCGGCGCCGCGCCGTGGGTGGACAAGGGCTTGCGCGGGCTGTTGGTGGAAGCTGGCATCGACATTGCGCGCGATCGCGTGACTATCGCGCCGGTACCGGGCGCCGCCGGCGCCGGCATTAATTTTGGTTTGACTGCCGCCAAGGCGCTCGAGGAGCGAAAGATCGACGGCTTTTGGGCGAACGGCATGGGTGCCGAAGTCGCGGTGCGCCGCGGGGTCGGCACGATTGTGCTGGATGTGCGCCGCGGCGACGGTCCGAAGCGCTGCTTCAACTTCACCGCGGCGACGATCGCAGCAACCGATGTGCTAATCGCACGATCGCCGCAGCAAGCCGCGGCGGCCGTACGCGCGATCGTCAAGACCCAAGCCGCATTGAAAGCGAATGTGGAGCGCACCGGCGAGGTTGGGAAAAAACTATTTCCGCCGCCGGAGGCGGCGCTGATCACCGAGCTTATTCGCCGCGACCTGCCCTATTACGACGCCGCGCTGTCGCCGGAATTCGTCGCCGGTATGACACAGTTCGCACGCGATCAGGGCTTGCTCGCGGGACAAGTGTCTTACACCGACGTCGTCGCCACGCAATTCGCGCCGCTGTGGAAGGGGTGAGTGGGTAGCTTGAGTTTAGATAGACCGTCACCCTGAGGTGGCCGCCAACGGGTCCGGCCCGAAGTGGCCGGCCCGATGACAAGCTCCGCGGCCCTCGAAGGGCGACGGCCCCGGGCCGTTCATCCTTCGAGGCTCGCTTCGCTCGCACCTAAGGATGACGGATCACCGAGCGATTTCACTCACCCCGCGCTCGGCCGCTCAGTGCCTTTCACGAACATGCGGTAGCCTGAACGCACGTTCGGCCAATAGTCCCAGATCGCATAATGCTGGGTGCAGCGATTGTCCCAGAACGCGATCGAATGCGGCGTCCAGCGGAAGCGCATGTTCCAGTGCGGCCGCGCGATGTGATCGTAGAGGAATTCGAGCACGCCGCGGCTTTCGCCGGCCGACACTTCGTTAATGTGGCTGGTGAATTCGCGGTTGACGAACAGCGCCTTGCGGCCGCTTTCGGGATGGCGGATGACGACCGGATGGACCGCGACCGGATAAGTATCGGCGTTCTTGTCGAACCCGCGGGCGCCGTCATGGGTCGCGGTCTTGCCCTCGAGATAGGCTTTCATCGACGGGCTCAGTTCTTCGTAGGCCTTGTAGGCGGAGGCGAACATGGTGTCGCCACCGCCGTTCGGCGGAATGATCTCCTGGTAGAGTACGCTGTACATCGGCGGGATTTCGGCGCAGCTCTGGTCGGAATGCCACTCCTCGCCGGAGACGCGTTTTGAATTGGCGTCGAAATATTGCTTACGGATCGCCGGGTGACCGGGAACGGTTTTCGATGCGGTGCCCTTGCCGCCGACATGAACATGCGGTTCGCCGAAATATCGCACCAGACGTTGGTGCGATTCGAAGTCGATTTTCTGATTGCGGAAGAAAATGACGCCATGCGCGATGATGGCGTCATGCACCTCGTCCACCTGGCGATTGGAAAGCGGCCGTGTCAGATCGATATTGTCGATCTCGGCCCCGATATGCGGCGTGGAAGGGGTGACAGTGATGGTGTCATATTCTCGGACTTGGTCGCGGATTTGGCTCATGGTGCGATCTCTTGGTGCGATCTCACGCGGCGGGGAGCGGCTTAAAATTGAGTTCGGATCGTAGTCGAGGCGCGGTGAGATTGCCAGGGTGAGCGCGGACCAGAGCTAGAACGCCCCGGCATGAAACTGCAGGCGCTGGGTGACGTCGTAATTCTGCTTTGCGATCGGATAGGCGTAATCAACCCGGATCGGGCCGAACATGGAATCCCAGATCAGGCTGGCGCCGACCGAGGCGCGCAGCGCCTGCGAATTGGCAATCTGCTGCGCCGGCGATAGCGAACGCGCGAGGCCCGGCACGGTCGAAGCGTTGGTCGCCCACAAGCTGCCGGTGTCGGAGAACAGCGCCAGCTTGAGCTGCGCATCCGGCGGTACGAACGGCATCGGCGCTTGCAGCTCGGCCGACGTGGTCCAGTAGATGTTGCCGCCGAGATTATCCATTGTCGTACCCGGCGTGATGTCGCGCGGTCCGAAGCCGTTCGGGGCAAAGCCGCGAATGAGCTGCGGTCCGCCGAAGAATCCGCTCAAGAGCGGCAATTGCTGACCGCCCCATGGCGTCACGTAGCCGCCTTGCGCCCGCACCACGCCGACGAGATCGCCGGCAATGGGCTGATAGAATCGGACATCATCCGTAGTGCGTGCGAATTTGGCCGCCCCTCCGAGTCCGGCGAACTCGTTATCGGTCCGCGCCCAAACGCCGCTCGTCGGATTTTTGGGATTGTCGAGCGTAGAGTAAGTCAGGCCGCTGCCGATCGATGAGACCCAATAGGACCCCGCCTGTGCCGCCTGCTGGATCGGCAGCGAAACCGTGCCGATCGCCGGATCGAGCGAAACGCCCTGGTTGTAGATCGAGTAGCTCCACGTCACCCCGAGATTGTCGGTGATCGGCGTGCCGGCGGAAAGTTTGGCGCCGTAGAGACTGGTGTTAAATGCCTGATTGGAATTGGCGAAGGTTTGGCGGCCGAACAGTTCGCCGCCGACCGAAAGGCGCTGACCGAGAAACCAGGGATCGGTGAAGGCGAGATCGAATCCTCTCGCATATTGTCCGTAGGTCAGCGTCGTTTTGGCGATATCGCCGGTGCCGAGGAAATTCGTGTCGCTGATGGTTACCTGGGCCAAGAAGCCGTCGCTGGTCGAATAGCCGCCGGAGATCCAGAAATTTCCGGTCTGCTGCTCCTCGACGGTGACGTCGAGCACGACGCGGTCCGGCGCCGAACCGGGCGCCGCGGCGATCTTCACGGACTTGAAATAGCCAAGCGCCTTGAGGTGACGCTCGCCGCGATCGACCAGCGCGCGATTGTAGGCATCGCCCTCGCCGACATCGAATTCGCGGCGGATCACTTCGTCGCGCGTTTTGGTGTTGCCGTGAATCTGGATGCGCTCGACATAGACGCGTTTGCCTTGCTCGATCCGGTACGAAATATCGACGATCCGGCGATCGGCATGGCGCTCGGTCCGTGGAACGACGCTGGCAAAAGGCTCGCCGCCCCTGGCCAGTACGATCGCAAGCGCCTCGACCGATTTGGCGACCGCGTCCGCATCGTAAATGTCGCCGCTTTGGGTACGCAGGTTGTCGCGCAGCGCGCTGCCGTCGACGGTCTTCAAATGCGACTCGATGCCGACTTTGCCGAAGCGATATTGCGGGCCTTCGTCAATCCTGAAAGTAACGACGGCGCCCTTCTTGTCGGCGTCGTAGCGCACTGCGGAAGACACCCGCACATCGGGATAGCCATGCGCGAGATAGAACCGCCGGACCAAGTCCTGGTCGTTTTCGATCCGGTCGGCGTCGTAAATATCGTTGTCGAGAAGAAAGCTCAGCGGATTGCTGACGCCGGTCTTCATGACGCCTCTGAGCTTGACCTGCGAAAAGGCGGCGTTGCCGGAGAAGGCAATATCCTTAACCGCAAGCTTTTCGCCTTCCTTGATCTCGAAGACGAGATTCACCCGGCCGTTGTCGCCCCGCTTTCCCTCGATCGTCTTCGGCACGACCTGCGCGCTGAAATAGCCGTGGGCCCGATAGAGATCGAGAATGCGCACGACATCGCTTTGAATGAGTTCACGCGACAGCGGCCCGTTGGCTTTGGACTGCACCTGCGTTTTGAGATCGGCGTCTTTGAGCTTTCTGTTGCCTTCGAAAGCGACGATGCCGATTGTGGGATTTTCGACCACCACGACCAGGGTGCGATTTCCCTCATGGGAAATCTTTACGTCGGTGAACAGGCCGGTGGCGTAAAGCTGCTTGAGCGCGGCATCGCGCGCTGCGGCGTCGTATTGGCCGTCCGGCGCAGCATGAAAAAACGAGCGGATCATGTCGGCACCGGTGTGCCGATTGCCGAGCACGGTAATCGCAGGATCCTGTTCCGCGCCGCCCGCCGCGGCCGGCCCGATGCAAGCCGCTGCCGCAAGCCAGACGGCAGCGATCACGGCGATCACCGCACGATGCATCCCGCACAACTCCTCGATCCGACAGCCAAATTCACCGAAAACCGAGGGCGGGAGCATGTCCGATTGTGTCGAAATCTGAGGTATTGTTGGGGCGCCTGCCACAATGGTTTACGCCGGCAGGCGCAATCCCCGGCCCAATGCGCAGCGGCGGCGTTTGTCGGATGTAAGGACAAATGCAGCGTGACGGGGTTTCGGCTCGATCTCGGCGCGGCCAAATCTTTCCGCTCGCCGCTGCGGCGGCGTTTACCGCGATTGCGCTCAGCGCCAATTCGGCGCCCTGACCCCTGCGACATCGCATCATTGGAGTTCCCGGGAGCTTTCTAGCTGCTGAAAATTTACCCAGCCAGGGGGCGGCTATGGGAGGATGACATGGCTGTCGATACCGCTGTTGACGCGGAGCTTTGGCTCATTCTTGCGGCAATGTTAGTGCTGGGCTGCTTTCTCACTGCACGCCACCGTCACCACGCGCCGCGGCAATCGTGGCGGCACTAGCCGCGCCTGAGGCACACGAGGCTTCCAGCAAGCAAACGGCGCGAGACCGTTGCCGCAAGTCATGCGGCTTGGGACCTCGCGCCGCTTTCGTTCTCAGCGCGACGTTTGGTTCAGCGATTAGGCGTTCAGCGACAGCGTCGCCTTTTCATAATCGCCGCTTCCCATACCGCTATCGGCGAACATGCCATGCGCGGCAATCCACTCGAACGACTGCTCGTAGACTTCTTTGGTATACGGCTCGAATACCAGCCGCTCGCCGGGTCCCCAGCGCCGTGTATCCATCAGCGCATGGAAGCGATCGGGAAATTCGTTCTTGTAATAATGGGTGTAGAGCTCCGGCCGCAGGTCGATATCGCGTTGCGCCCGGCGCAGTGCGCGGAAGAATTTGCGCAGATCCTCCGGATCGGGGTCGCCGTGGATCATCGTCGCGATCATGAAGGTGGTGTCGATGACTTTGCGGAAGCCGAGCTGCTCGGCAAAGTAATAAGGACCGCTGAACAGGCTCACCGCGGGCGCCTTGTCTTCAATCAGCTGCTCCATGCGCTTGAACAGCATGCCGTCGGCAAAGTTGAGCTTGATCTGGTCAGGCTTGAGATACGGTTCGAGCGCCTGGACGGTGGCATAATGGCTGCCCGATTGGTAACCGACCGAAATCGGCACATTGCCAAGGTCGGCTGGCGACTTCACCTTTGAATCGGGCGGCACGAAAATGCCGGCCGGCGACACCGAATAGACGTCGGTGAACATGCGGCCGATGCCCTTGGACGCGGCAACGTTCACCGTCCAATGGCAGGCACAGCTGACGTTTGATTTGCGTCCCTCTTCGAACGATTGGAACGCGCCGACTTTGTCGCCCTTGTCGTGGATCTTGCCGCTGGTCGCGCGCACCAGCTCGCGGAATTCATAATCGAGCCCCTCGTCACGGAAGTAGCCTTTTTCTTCCGCCACCCATTCGTGCAGGCGGAAATGCGGTTCGATGATGAAATTCGCCATTGCTCTCTCTCCCTTGTTTTCAGCAGGCATTGAGGTGACCATTGCGGCGCATTTGACCGCGCTCGGCGACGCGCCGCGCCCGGATCATCTTGACGTGATCGTCCATCAAGGTGCGCGCGCCGCTCGGATCGCGAAGCTCGATCAGGTCGGCAAGCTTGGTGTGAATTTCAAGAATGTGCCGCGCCAGCTTGGGCGTCGCGGTGACATTGCGGCGCGGCCAGGACACGTGCTCGAGCGACACGAGCTGCACCAGGATGACACGGTTGTGCGAGGCCTCGGCGACGGCGAGATGAAAGTCGCGCGACAGGCGCGTGAATTCGTCGAGATCGCCGATCGCCGCTTCGGCCTCGCGCAACAATCGGCGCAGCTTTTCGATGTCCGCCGCCGTGGCATTTTCCGCCGCAAGTTCGGCGCCGAGCGTCTCGATGGCGCGCTGCGCGTCCATGATTTCGGCAGCGCTCACGCCGGTGAGATCGAGCTGCACCGCAAGCGCTTCGGCAAACAGGCGCGGATTGCCATGGGCAATGCGCGCGCCCCCGCCTTTGCCCATGCGGATTTCGACGATGCCGAGTGCTTCGAGCGTGCGCAGCGCATCGCGCGCAACGATGCGGCTGGCGTTAAACCGCGCCGCCAGATCTTTTTCGGTGCCGAGAAAATCGCCGGGTCGCAGCCGCTTGGCAAACAGCGCATCGCGCACCTCGGCCACGACCTGCGCGGAGAGCGACGACGAGCGGCCCGCCAGCATGATGCGGGCCGTGGCGTTTGTGTTCGGCTCAAGCGGCATTGGCGTGAAAAATCCTTGGGCACCAAAATCCTTGGTGCACCTCAGATATTAAAGATAATATCTTTTACCGTCAAACAACCGGTGGATTTGGTAACGCTTTGAATTCAAAAAAGAAAATGTCGGCCGGAATTCTTCTTGGATGCTGAGGCCCTGGCTATAGCGCCCGCGTGGTGTCGTCGAACAATTCCTCGACGCTGAAGCGGCGCGGAATGATTTTCATTTCCAGCGCGTAGCTCGACATCAGTTCGAGCGCCGGTCTCACCGCCTCGAAGCCGAATGGAATCGTGTCGATAACGCCGGGCTTCGGCAGACCTGCGGCTTTTTTGCTCGCCGCCAGCATGCGGAAGATTTCCCGCACCGCGCCGGGATCGGATTTGGCGAGCGCAGTCTTGACCACGACCATGTGATTGACCGGCACGGTCGCGTGCTTCTTGTACCACTCTTTCGCCGCTGCCTCCGGTTCGGCGATCACGCTCTTTAATCGCGGCTCTTTTGGAATGTTGCCGCCGAAGATTGCGGCGTCGAGTTCGCCTTCGAGCAGCATTTTGGTCATGTCCTTGCCGGCAGCGGCGCGCTCGACGCCCGGCGGGTCGCGATATTCGGGAACATGGGCGTCCTCGAAGGTCACCCATTTCACCTTGCTAAGATCAAGCCCGTAATCCTTCCAGAGGATGCCGCGCAGCCAAACGCCGGTCGTCTGCGAGAAAGCGCGCACGCCGACGCGCCGGCCCGGCAAGCTCTCCGGGGTCACCGTCCCGCGCTCGGAATTGTAGAACATGGTGCCGTGCTGAAAACGTCCCATCATCGTCGCCGGCAACAGCGTCAGCGGCTTGCCATAGGCCTTGGCCTGCAAATACGTCGCGATGGCCATTTCGCTGACGTCGAATTTCTCCTGCTGCACCATCATAAGGAAGGCCTTGTTGATCGGCTCGACCTCGTTGAAGCGCAAGGCGACGCGATCGGAGGTGATCGCGCCGTCCTTGAGCGCGCGCGTATGCGGGTATGTCCCGAAACAGGCATCAAGGGTCGCGATTTTTTCGGCAGTCAATGTGGCCATATTGGCTTACCTCGTTACTTCGATTGATCTTATGATCTGACGCGGGGCAGCGCCAGCCGCCTGCCGCATCATGGCTTTGGCATGGATTGGAAATGGATTGAAAATGGATCAGAACACAAGGACCAAGGAAATGACGGCCGAAGCCCGCGTCCCGGCAGCACCGCTCGGCGATTTCGTAGCGCGCGCGTTTGTCGCCGCCGGGTTGCCGGACACCGACGCGCAGGCGGTCGCGGGTTTGATGGTGGAAGCCGATTTGCGCGGCAGCGATACCCATGGCGTGATCCGGTTGCCGCTTTACGTGCGCCGGCTGCGCGCCGGCGGCATCAATGCCAACCCGAATATCCGGCTCATCAGCGATCGCGCATCAGTGGCGTTGATTGACGGCGACAATGGCATGGGCCATCTGGTGATGCGGCGCGCCGCGGAATTGGCGATCGAGAAGGCCAAGGTGACAGGCATTGGCTGGGTCGGGGCGCGCATGAGCAATCATGCCGGACCCGCGGCGCTTTATGTCACGATGCCGCTGGCGCATGACATGGTGGGCCTCTACTTCGCGGTGGGCAGCAACAATCATTTGCCGCCGTGGGGCGGCAGCGAAAGTCTGCTTGGCACCAATCCGATGGCGGTTGCGGTCCCATCGCTCGACGAGCCGCCGATCGTGCTCGACATGGCGCCGACCGTTGCGGCCTATGGCAAGGTGCGGTTGAAAGCGCAGCGCGGCGAGCCGATGCCGGTCGGCTGGATGATTGATCGCGACGGCAAGCCGCTGACCGATCCCAAGCGCGCCGACGAAGGCCATTTGCTGCCAATCGGCGATTACAAAGGTTACGGCTTGAGTTTAATTATTGCGTTGCTTGCCGGGGCGCTCAATCGCGCGGCGGTGGGGCGCGAGGTGATTGATTTCGTCAAAGAAACCGGCAGGGCGACCAATACCGGCCAGGCGATCATGGCGCTGTCGATCGAGGCATTCATGCCGCCGATTGAGTTCAAGAAAGCCGTAGACATTTTTATTCGCGATATCCGGCAATCGCGGCGGCTGCCCGGGGTCGACCGCATCTGGCTTCCCGGCGAACAGAGCCACGCCAAGCGGCTCGATCGCCGCGCCCGCGGCGTGCCCATGTCGAAAGCGCTGCGCGAGAGTCTCGATACCGTGGCGCGGGAGCTTAAGGTCGCGCCGCTGCCCTAGCGTCTTGGTCCAATATACGCGCTGCTTCTTCGTCGGCGGTTTGATTCGAGCGAACCATCATTCGGGCAAGTCGCCGAGCCTCAGAAAGGAACAGCCATGCCTCCGCAACCACCCGTCGGTCTGATCGGTCTCGGCTTGATGGGAGAAGTGTACGCGCAGCGCCTGATCGCCGCCGGATTTGGCGTCATTGGATTCGATATCGATGCGGCACGGATGAAACGGCTTGTACAGATCGGCGGGCGCGCCGGAACGCTCGCCGACATTGCACGGCAATGCGATCCCATCGTGATCGCGGTGTTCTCGACCGATCAAGTGGAGGATGTCGTTGAACGCACGCTTGTGCCGGCAGGATCAGGAAAAATCGTGATCTGCACCAGCACCTGCGATCCGGATCGCATCGCCGCGCTCGGCGCGCGAGTCGCGCGCGATATTCGCTTTCTTGAGGCGCCGGTCTCCGGCACCAGCGCACAGGTGCGTCAAGGCGACGGCGTCGGGCTGATCGGCGGCGATGCGGAGACGGCGCAAATCGCCGCGCCGGTGCTGGATGCATTATTTCCGCGACGCTTTCACATCGGCAAGATCGGTGACGGCGGCCGCGCCAAGCTCGCCATCAATCTCATTCTCGGCCTCAATCGCCTCGCCCTTGCCGAGGGCCTGGTCTTTGCTTCACGGCTTGGTCTCGACGCTGCGGCATTTTTGCAGGTAGCGCGCGCGTCGGCAGCCGCTTCGCAGGTGATGGACACCAAAGGGCCGAAAATGGTCGTCGGTGATTTTGCTCCGGAAGGTCGCGTACGCCAGACGCTCAAAGACGCGCATCTGATGATCGATCAGGCGCGCAAGATCGGGCAGGAGCTACCGCTGCTTGCGGTCCACGCCGCCGTGCTCGAAGCCTGTGTCCGCCACGGCGAAAGCGAAAAGGACAACAGCATTGTCATTGAGGAAATTAGGCGTCGCGCGCACGACAAAGCCTCATAACGCCCATATTGATTAGGGAAACATCCAATGAGCCTTGCCGATGAACTGAACTGGCGGCCGGCAACGGAGCTCGCGCGCCTCATTCGCAGGAAAGCCGTCAGCCCGGTCGAACTGTTGCGAAGCTGCCTTGCAACAATTGAGCGACTCAATCCGAAAATCAACGCGATCTGCACGCTTGCGGCCGAATCGGCAATGGCCGCAGCGCAACGCGCGGAACATGCCGTGATGGCCGGCAACGCGATCGGCTTACTGCACGGCGTGCCGATCGGCATCAAAGATCTCACACCGACTGCTGGCATTCGCACCACCTTCGGTTCGCCGCTCTATGCCGACCACGTCCCGAGCGAAGATGCCGCGGTGGTGAAACGGATCAAGCAAGCCGGCGCCATTGTGGTGGGTAAGACCAACACACCGGAATTTGGCGCCGGCGCCAATACCGTCAATCGCGTGTTTGGCGCCACACGCAATCCCTGGGATCTTGCCTTGAGCGTGGGCGGTTCGAGCGGCGGCGGGGCCGCAGCGCTGGCGTCTGGCATGCTGCCGCTTGCCGAAGGCACCGATTTTGGCGGCTCGTTGCGAGTTCCGGCGGCGTTTTGTGGGGTCGTCGGCTTGCGTCCGACGGTCGGACTGGTGCCTCGATATCCCACGCCGCTGCCATGGGATGTTGGAACCGTACACGGACCGATGGCGCGCAATGCCGAGGATGCGGCTTTGCTGCTCGAAGCGATGATGGGTGACGATGACGGCCTCACGCCTATTTCAATAACCCCACCGTGGAAAAGTGTAGCGGCAGCGGTGGCGCAAATCCGCGATCTGAAAAACGTGCGGATCGGCTATGCGCCGGATATCGCAGGGTTGGGGATCGACCCGGAAATCGGCACCACGTGCCGAACCGCGGCCATGCGCTTGGATGATTACGGCGCGACCGTCGAAGAAATGGAATTCTCGGTGGCTGACGGTCTCGAGCCCTATCTGGTGTTGCGCGGTTTGACCATGGCCGTGCGGTTTTTCGAATCGTTGCACGAACTCGAAAAATTTGGGCCAAATCTAAAAGGCAATATCGAGGCTGGCTCAAAGCTGACGATCGGCGACATTGCGCGCGCCGAGTGCAAGCGTGCGGAGCTGTGGCATCGTTGGCGCACATTGTTTGAGCGGATTGACCTGTTGCTCACGCCGACAACACCTGTCCCGCCATTTCCCGTCGAACAAGGTTATCCGGATACGATCGCCGGCCGAAAGATGACCAGCTACATCGATTGGATAGCGCCGACTTTTTTAGTGACGCTGAGCAGTCTTCCGGCCGCCTCGGCGCCGTGTGGGCAGACCGCCGCCGGGCTTCCGATCGGGCTTCAGATCATCGGGCCGCGCTTTGCCGAACCGAAAATCCTTGCCGCTGCAAAGCTTGTACACGAGATCAACCCGACCACCTGGCCCCCAATCGCCAAATCTGGTGTGCCGAGTTGATTCGCCGACCACCACCTTGTGGCGGCAGAATCTCGATCACCTGCGGAGCCTCACAGGACCGCTTGTCTGATCAGGCGACGGATCGCGACGGCACTTTCCTTCGCCCCCAGGGTTGGCGTGCCCGGCTGCGTGAGCCGGGCAGATCGGTCGGTGAGAGCCGCAGACATGTGTCTGAATGCAAGCGCAGTATCCGACCAGACCAAAAAACAAAACGCGGTCACCGGATGTATTTGTTGTGAGTATCGCTGTCGTCGTTCAAAGCTCCGCGTGAGGCCGCGGAGCTTTTTTCTTGTTAGACAGCAACAAGCGCACGTAGGAAACGCCAGCGTGGGTGCCATCCAGAATTGCGTGATCGGCCAAAAGGGACCACAATTAGGCTCACCGAGCCACTATTGATAATACGCCCTATGTTGCGCCACGGGTCGGCGCGGGGCCGGCACGGCCGGAGTGGATAGGCCACCAAACCATCGCGTGAAGAAGTTCAGCCCTCCCCCGTAGCCACGTCCCCAGCCGCCCCAGGGATTGTCAGGCATTGCCAGAAGCTGCCGACGAATCGTGCTGTCCTTGCGTTGGATGGGAATATCAGCAAGTTTGCGTTCGCTCCCCTTCAGTATAGCAAGCAGCGCTTGGTCGCGGCCGTAAAGATCCTCGCGGAATTCCAGCTTGCCGTCGTCATCAACGAAAGCGGTCTGGTAGGTGAGGTGGACCGGGATTAGGGTCGGAAATTGAATGTCGGCTTCGTTGTAGCCAAACATTCTACGAATGCGATCCTGCGTGTAGCCTTCCCCTGGCCGCACGATGGATAGCAGCACCTCCGCGTATTTCACAGGATCCTGGACCCGCATACAGCCGTGGCTCTCAGCGCGCCTATCATGGGCGAACAGATATTTTTGGTTCGAGTCGTGCTGGTAAACCAGAAACTTGTTGGGAAAATTGAAGCGGAGCTGACCGAGCGCATTCTGCTCACCCGGCGGCTGGGAAAGATGAATGGTGCCATCGGCGTTGTAGCTGACTTGCAACCCCATCCGCTGCAAGATCGTGGGGTCCTGCTGCAGCAAAGGTAGATATTCGTTAGTGGCGATCGAGTCCGGCACATTCCAAGTCGGATTGACGGTGATGGACTTCATCTGGGCGCTCATAATTGGCGTCGGCGTGGTCGGTTTGCCAACCACGATCTTCGTCATCCAGACCAGCTTGCCTTGGCGCATCACGCGCAGCGTGAAATCGGGCAGATTGACGATGACGTAGGTCGCACCCAGATCGTGCGGCATCCACCGCCAGCGTTCCATATTGGCGATAATGATGTCTGTCCACCGATCTGACTGCCGGCCGTTGAGCGTTTCGAGCTCGCCGTGTCGAGCGTGCCGCTCGGCTTGAGTTCATGCGTCTCCTGGAATTTCTTTACGGCATCGGCAAGCACCTTGTCGTAGGTCGTGCCGCCGTCGCCGGCAACGTCGAGCCGGGAGCGCAGTAGCGGCACCCGCTCATCGCGCATGCCAATCTTGAGCGGCGGCCCGTTCGGGATGCGAGTCTTGTGGGAGTCATGCTGGCTGGCACGAAGTTCCGCCAGCTTGGCTTTGAGCGCGAGGTAGGGCTCAGAATGCGGCTCATAGGCGTCAAGTGTCCTAGCCACGTCCTTGGCTTCCGCAACAGTCGTGAGGACCTCGATGGGATCCGGCGCACTCGCTTCGTAGAAGACATCGCCGCTCACGCGCGACCAATGTACGCGGCCTATTCGCGCGTGATGCGCGTAAGTGACGACCGAAGTCGTCAGACTAATCTCGGCTTCCGCAAGCACGACCGGATCACTGATTGAGTCAAAATTCGGAACTGGGTAATCGGTTGGATCAAGACCGTCGGCCGAGACCCCGCCAAGATAGGCAATTACGGCCTTGGCGCGCGCATTAGCCTTGCCCTCGGTGATCCACAGCGGCGCATAATTGCGGCCGGAATAGAATGTGTCGATGGCTGTCCTTTCCTCGGCACTGCCGATGATGTGATCAAATTTTCCACTAGCAAGATTGCGCAATTGTTCGGTAATCGGAGCATCGGGATCGATAGCAGCGCTCGCATCGGTCGTCACCGCGGGCTGGTTCGGGGCACTCGGTGGTGCTGCAGTGGTGGTCGGTGGAGGATGATTGTCGGACGCGGCAGGCGTTTGGGAATTATCGGGCCCAGACCCCGGTGCAGCCGCAACTTCGACCTCAGCGGCGGTCAGTGGGTCCGGAGTCGCTGTCGCTGCTGATGTCGCCGCGACGGGTGTCGACACGGCTGCCGACTTCTGGATCTCGGCCTGATCGCTCGAGTTACCCGGCTTTTCGTTCGCGGCCGACGTCCCATTTGTTATCGGTATGGTCTCCGCAGCAGCGCCGGTCGCTTTGTCTGTTGCATGCTGCGAATCTGCTTCCGCCGGCGGCGCCACAATCTCCGCATTCGGCACGGATTTATCCGCATCGGCATCGCTGAGCGCGGCACGCGGAATCAGCAGTAGCAAGGTCAAGCAAGCCAAAGCGACAAGCCGATCAAGGCGGAGGCCTAGCATTGCAAATCCCCAGGCGGATCGGCCTAGCTTCGTCCGAATCATGAAAGCTCCCCCCAGCGGTGCGTAGCATACTGAGGGATCTGGAGTTTTTTGCGGAATTTTTTGGGCTGCTCAACTCGTTTCTACTGTCCCACCGGCATGGGCGGGCGCGGGGCTTCCTCGCTGCCGCAAGTGGGTCGTGGCGCAGCATCTGCTCGAGACCAGAAAGAACGCCAGTTTCTTTTTCGGCCGGAGGTGTGGCAGACAGTCGAACGGCGGCCACTGGTCGAGACTGGACTGCTGCGCAGGAACTGACCCAAGCTCAACGGTCGTGGGAGATGCTGCTCCGGTCACCGCATTCTGGCTTGAATCAGCGGATGGCCGATATGGAGACCCTCGCTCCGCGCAGGGCTTCTGACCCTCATTCACGGCTCTATTCTGGCTTTATGTTCGCGGCTCTCATCACTTTAGCCCACTTCTGGGCATCGCCTACGAACAGTCTTTCAAATTCGGCGGCCGTGCCCTTAAGCGCAGTGCCACCGAACTCACCAAGCCGCGCACTGAGGGCAGGATCGGAAAGTCCCGCATTAATCTCTTTGTTGAGCACTTCCACGATTTCGGCTGGCGTCTGTCTACGCGCCGCAATACCGAACCAAACGCTCGATTCATAACCCGGGACGTATTCGCCGATTGTGGGGATATCCGGAAACACCGGTGACCGGGTCGTGGTTGAAACGCCTAAGGCACGCAGTTTTCCGGATTGTATATAGCCGACCAGAGTTGGCATCGCTTCGAACATGACCTGTGCCCGGCCAGCCAACATATCAGTGAGAGCCGGTGCAGCGCCTTGGTACGGAACGTGGAGTAAGTCTACGCCCGCCATCATCTTGAATAACTCGCCAGTCATTTGGGGCGTGGTGCCATTGCCGACCGATGCCATGATGATCTTGCCGGGATTTGCCTTCGCATGTGCAATGAATTCAGGAATTGTCTTGGCTGAAACCGATGGATGGACCACCATGACCAGAGGTTCGAGCGCAACACCACACACCGGTACAATATCGTGGATTAGATCAAAGCTAAGATTCCGATAGTAAGATGCGCTAATGACGGCGGACGTGCTGACCAATAGTAGCGTATAGCCATCAGGGGGTGCAGTAACGACGGCCGAGATACCGACCGTACTGCCCGCACCGGGACGGTTTTCAACGATGAACGCCTGGCCGAGCCGATTCGACAGCCATTCACCGATTAGACGCGCAAAAATGTCGGTGGGACCGCCAGGGGGAAATCCGACGATGATGCGCACCGGCCGCGTTGGATAATCGAGCGCCCACGCCGCGCGCGACACGGCCGGCAGTACGGCAGCACCGGTCACGAGTCGGAAAAATCGTCTGCGGGGAAGTCCCATGGTGATGCCCCGCGAACTTGGAGCGCAGGCGTCGAGCAGGCTCAAGCGACCTTGACCTTGAGATGCGGAAACATGGCCTGGATCGCTTCAGCATCCATTTCTGTCTTGAACTTATGCCGATCTTTAAGTGCAACGGCCTTTTGTGCCGCTGGCCGTGCGCTGATCTCGTCCACCAGCCGTTTTAAATTCGGAAACTTCGTCCAACCGCCGTCGCCAAGCACGGTCGGGATAAGTCGCGCCCAGCCCCACACATTCATGTCGACAATCGTGTAAGTGTCGCCGAGCATATATTTTTGTTTGGCAAGCCGGGCATCGAGGATGCCGGCATGGCGCTGCGCTTCAAAGGCATATCGATTGATGGCGTACGGAATCTTCTCTGGCGCATAATTACGGAAGTGCACCGACTGGCCAAAGTAAGGGCCAACGCCCGAGGAAACGAAGAACATCCACGACAGCAGTTCGCCTCGCGCTTTGTCGGATTTGGCGGGCAGGAACTTACCAGTTTTCTCAGCGAGGTAGAGCAGGATAGCGCTCGAATCGAACACCGTGATATCGCCGTCGACAATGGCAGGCAGCTTGGCGTTTGGATTGATGGCAAGAAAATCCGATCCGTGCTGTTCGCCTTTCCGGGTATCGATGGGAATGGCTTCGTAAGGGGTGCCCGTCTCTTCGAGGAAGAGGGCGACCTTGGTGGGGTTCGGCGCTCCGCTGTAGTAGAATTTGAGCATCATTGCCTCCTTGAAACGGGAATATCGACTAAGTCTGCGGTCGGTATTGAGGACCTAGGTCCGTAGCGTGCCTGATTTCGGCCGCTGATTGTCGGAATATCGCCCTCGGGTCAACCCACAGCTTCCCCACCCCGTGCGCCGGCAATTCGTAATCAGGCGGTCCTTGACGCCTAGCCCTCGCAACGACGCGGCTGCATCTTTCAATGCGGGTGACGATGCAAGAGTAAATGCGTCAATGGGCAAATCAGCAACACCGGCAGCAATAGGAGTGTCCCAATTGATGGTCCATGCTGCCAGAGCACGAGGTCCGATTATTACCAATCCCATCGGCGAAAAGGGTTCGGCGCATGCACTGGCGTCGCGCGAGTGATCGTCATGAACTGACATTGGCTTTCTCTACGAGCTGATCTGGAACGATAGCATCCAGCTCGGACAAGTCATTGATGAAGATCAAACCGCCAAGATTTAAAATAGAAAAGCGAAACAGATCAGGAGCCTGGGGGAGGGTTCATCCAGTTGAGGCGCCCGAATTGCTGCGTACGGGGTCCGGAAGTAGCCAGCCGCTCATTCGTCGGTCCAGGTCTTTGGGCAGGCGTCTAAAAACTCCCGCGACGTCTCGCGCAAGCGACCTAGCTCTTCTTCTGGTGCTTCTTTCGTAGCCGCACGCCGGGGGCACCCCGCCGTTCTCGTCGATGAAACTCGACCATCCGTCATCATTAGGCCGCCCGTTTCCGGCCAGCTTTGATAAGGGATTCTGCCGGGATACTAAGTCCCGCGTGTAATCGCTGAATCATCTTGAGTGTCAGCGATCGCCGACGGTTGAGCACCTCATGGACGCGGTTACGACTGCCGATGAAGGGAATAAGATCGCGCGGCTGAAGTCCGTTCTGGTCCATATGATATTTAATTGCCTCAATTGGATCGGGAAAACCGGGTGGGTAGTGCTGGCGTTCCCATGCCTCGACCAGCGTCACCAGCACATCGAGGCGATCGCCCTCCGGCGTGCCGCGCTTCGCCCTCATCAGGCTCTCAATGCGCTTTAGGGCATTTCGGTAGTCGCGTCGCGTTCTGATCGGTGCGATGTCCATTTTTCGTTCTATCCTTTCCCTACTCGTACGAGGCCAACGATAATCGGTTTAACGAAAACAGCGGATTTTCAACCGCCGGGCATTTTTTCACCTATATGCGCGATGCATTCGATCTGCTGTACCGCGAGGGCAGCAACGGCTCACCGAAACTGCTCTCAATCGGCCTTCATGATCGGCTGATTGGCCGGCCCGGCCGATGTGGTGGTTTGATCAAGCTCCTCGAGCACATGCGCAGTTTTGATCGGGTGTGGTTCTGTCGTGGCGTCGATATCGCGCAACATTGGCGGAGCAAGTTTCCAATCGAAAATGACGATAAACCAATTTAGCGGCTTGCGTAGGCCGGATAGTACGGGCGCGATGGTTGCGGGGCGTCTGCCGGCGCTCCCCACTGTGTGCTGAGCCACTGTGCTATTACAATCCCAGCATGCGCCAGGCGTTGCGGCTTCATCCAGACTCGTCTTGCCTTGCAGTGACGCACATCGAGGTAGAAGTTGCACGCCCACGAACCGGTAATTTAGTGTTTGCCTATGCCGTAACCGGTAGGATAAGCGATCTGGCTATGTCACCCGTGGCCGCTGCGGCACGGACCGACGAGCTCTGGCGGCATACCTGCTTCGAGGCCTTCGTTGGCAGTTCCCAAGACGTCGCATATTACGAATTCAACTTTGCACCCTCGACACGATGGGCGGCCTATCGGTTCAGCGACTACCGCACCGACATGCGTGTTGCGACCGAGATCAACGCGCCTCAGATCACGGTGCAACCGACTCCCGACCGCTACGTCTTGCAAGCGTCACTGGAGCTGGGCCAGTTACCGCTCTCCCAAGGCTCGACGTTGCGAGTTGGGCTCTCGGCAGTGATTGAGGAAATTAGCGGCCACCGGTCATATTGGGCGTTGGCTCATCCACCCGGCAAGGCGGATTTCCATCATTCCAATTCCTTTGCCCTTGAAGTCATATGAAATCCTAATGACCATGAAATTTGGCATCGATCGATTTATAGCCGAACGGGCCTTGCGCAAGCCGCTCAGTGACAGGCGCATTGCATTGCTGGCTCATCCCGCCTCGGTCACGGCAGACTTGACACACTCGCTCGATGCGCTGACCGCATGCGGCGATATAACGATCAGCGCGGCGTTCGGTCCGCAGCATGGCTTACGTGGCGACAAGCAAGACAACATGATCGAGTCGCCAAACTTCAAGGATCCGGTACACGACATCCCGGTGTTTAGCTTGTATGGCGAAGCACGCAGGCCGACAGATGCAATGATGGATACGTGCGATGTCATCCTCGTCGACCTGCAGGATTTGGGGTGCCGGATTTATACGTTCATCACGACACTCCGCTATGTCCTCGAAGCGGCTTCGAAACATCAAAAAGCGGTGTGGGTACTGGATCGACCGAATCCTGTTGGCCGACCTGTCGAAGGGTTGATGCTGCGAGCCGGATGGCAAAGCTTTGTGGGCGCCGGACCGCTGACGATGCGTTATGGGCTGACGCTCGGTGAGCTTGGTTCGTGGTTCACCAGGACCCTCAAGCTTGATGTCGAGTATCGTGTTATCGAGATGCGAGGCTGGCAGCCCGACGCTGCGCCAGGGTTCGGTTGGCCGCTTGGCAAGCGGACGTGGGTTAACCCCAGTCCAAACGCTTCAAATTTGTGGATGGCTCGCGCCTATGCGGGCACGGTGATGGTCGAGGGCACGACGCTGTCGGAAGGCCGCGGGAGCACGCGACCGCTCGAACTTTTTGGCGCTCCCGATATCGATGCGCGAGCCGTCATGAAAGAAATGGCTTCTCTCGCACCACATTGGCTGCGCGGTTGCCGGCTGCGCGATTGCTGGTTTGAGCCCACGTTCCACAAACATGTCGGCAAGTTGTGCAACGGCGTTCAGATCCACACCGAAGGACCCGGCTACGATCACCAGGCGTTCAAGCCATGGCGTATCCAGGCGCTCGCGTTCAAGGCTATTCGCCGTTTGTATCCCGACTACCAGCTATGGCGCGAGTTCGCTTATGAATACGAGCGAGACAAGCTCGCCATCGATGTCATCAATGGCGGTCCGTTACTGCGCGAATGGGTGGACGATGCGACCGCGACGCCACAAGATCTGGACGTACTGACTCTAGCGGATGAGCAGGCTTGGTTGAGTGACCGGCAGGAAGTGCTGCGCTACTAAAGGAAGATGATCGGGGTCGCCCAAGCCACCAAATGGCAATCGGGGTTGCCGTTTTCAGTCCTTGCGCGTGCCGACGAGCATCAGGGTGGCAGAGCGGGATACTGAACGGAGGCAGGCCCGCCAGTGAGAGTTTCCAGAAATGCAATGAGGTCGGCCTTCTCAGCATTAGTCAGGCCGAGTGGATAGATTTCGGGTGCTCGGCTTGGCCGCTCGATGCCACCACGATCGTATAGGTCTATCACCGCCGCCAAAGTCGGCACCGATCCGTCATGCATATAGGGCCCCCGTCGTGCGACGTCGCGTAGGGTCGGCGTCTTGAACGCATAACGCAGTGTTACGGAATTGGGAAATAGTTCGCCGCGCCCGAGGTCGTCATTTTGCGCGCTTCCGATGTCGTGGAATGAGGAATCAGTAAAGGCCCAACCGTTGTGGCACGCTGCGCAATTCGCCTTGCCGTTGAACAGATCGAAGCCGCGCTCTGCCGATTTGCTTATCGCGGCCCTGTCACCGCTGATCCACCGGTCGAATGGCGCTCGGGTTGGTACAATCGAACGTTCGAATGTTGCGAGCGCCTGTTCGATCTCGCGCCGGTCAATCTGAGCTTGATGGAATGCATCCTTGAATGCACGGACGTAGCCCGGAATCGCGGAAAGACGTTCGATCAACAAAGTCTCCGGCAGATTCATTGTTTTTGGGGCGGTGATGGGCGTCATCGCTACGCTCTCCAGATCGGGAAAGTGGCCGGTCCAGCCAAGCTTTGGAATCCATGCCACACCGAATAATGTCGGACAGCGCAGCGCTAGCGGATCCTGTGTTAGGCTAATTGCCCGCGGCTGCCCATCCGCCCAGGCCAGCCCTGGATTGTGACAACTGGCGCAGGACCGGGTTTGCGGTCCGGACAGGATTGGATCAAAGAACAACATGCGGCCGAGGTTGAACTTCGCCTCCGAATATGGATTTTCCTTAGGATATGGAATCTTCGCGGGCCAATGGTACTTCCCGCGTAAGCTCCCTCGATCTGCCAATGTGATCCCAGAGACTTGGCCAATTGCGCTTGCGGCAAATACGACCGCGCCAATAAGGCCCACAGTCCTCCAGAACCCCGATCTGCGATGGCATGCTTGCATAGAAACAGACTTGATCGATCTGTCTTGATGTTCATTTAACGCCGATGATCAGGGAATTCGGCATTTAACATAAATTGTCTTGCAGCTTTTTTAGCGAGCGTCCCTCGCAAATTCGCGAGCCGGACCAATGCCTAAAAAAGGTCATCAACTACCAACAACGTTACCTGAATGCTCGGCGCCAACCTGCAGCTTCCGCTTCCTCAGGAGTGCAAAACCATCGCTTGCCTTTGCCAGGGTCCATCTGGACTTTGTCATAATAAGTGCAATCTCGATCAGGCGGCGAATTGCCTCACGACTGACATGTCCGCTTTGTGCCAATCGGAGATATGCGCTCGATCATTGTAACGCATTAAGCGAATGCTCGAATATTCAGAAAATACTTCCGAAAATTCTGTTCCTTACGGCAGGCAGTATTTTAATCGGCATCGCATATGTTTCTGACCGTTGTTCGTTGTCTCGGGCGACAATCTGGCCCCAAAAGCGTAGCAAAACTTGAACGCCAAACAACTGCGCTTGTACGCCACTCGCTTGATGGCTTTCGCGCTCAAAGCGCTTGAGGAAGGGGATGGAGATTTTGCTAAGCGCGTATTGGCCAGAGCCTCAGGGTGCCTAGACAATTCTCAATTAGTGGAAAAGTCAGAGCAAGAAAGAGCGCGCCCGGAATGAGCGCGCCCCGGCGCCGATCTTGTGGTGCACCGCATTAACCATCAGGCAACTATGGTAAAGAAACGATTAAGAAATCTTGTTAACGTCGCGCTGCTGTCCAGTGGTGGAGGCGGCATGTTGGTGCGCGTGGCTCTCGTCTGTCTATGTGGATTGGGAGCCGGGATTTTAAGAACGGGTTGGGCCGCAGCCGAAGATCTCGCTCCAGAGCAGGCCGGCGCGTTCGTGGTGGGCCGGCTGTTCTCCTATACCTGTTTCGAAGGCACCGCAGGCATCGGCCGCATTTTCCCCGATGGTTCCGTCGTCGGTACTATTCGCATTCGCGGCGAGGGCGAGACGCGCTTTGCCGCATTGCCACCCGGCACGATCCGCGTGGATGGCCCGGCGATCTGCGCGCACCTGTCGGGCTTACCGATTACGCCGTGCTTCAGGGTGCAGAAGATCGACAACCGCAGCTTCCGCGGCTCAGTCGCTGGATTGGACTTCGCCTATTGCGACTTTTATCAGCGCAGTCCGCGCACGCACCTCGTCAGCAACCCGGTCAAGACGCCGGCCGCAACACCGATAGCGACGCCCCAGCAGTCGATGCGACTGTCGTTTCACGAGTAGTTCATGCGTGCAATTGTATTCGTAATTATCGGT
>Ga0187802_10000054_pt1 | contig 24004 bp, 23 predicted proteins | sample NC_wetland_sal_i_FD_130584 | JGI IMG/M metagenome (GOLD analysis project Ga0187802, IMG submission 130584) | Wetland sediment microbial communities from Neuse River Estuary, North Carolina, USA - Control_2 | ecosystem: Environmental > Aquatic > Freshwater > Wetlands > Sediment | place: USA... | reverse complement strand
TTCCGGGATAAGCCCCAGCAATCAGGGGCACTAGGCAGGATGTCCTCTTCGGACGATGGGAAGGAAAAATCTACAGACTTCCGTGGGACAGATTAGTGGCTGCCCCCAACGAAATTTGTCAACTCAAATGACCAGCACGCATTTAGCGCGCCGGCCTACATATTCACAATATCGCTCTCCGCTACACTCCATTTTCAGTGGTCGCGCTTGCGGCTCTCGATCACCACACCACCCTACAAATTCAAAATATCCGCATCCGACATCCGCGCATAATCAATATTCCGCGGCCCGATCGTCCGCCGCCCATCGCTTCCCGTGCCCCCGGACCCCGCAATATCCACGCGCCGCTCCGCACTCCGCTGCCGCGCACGACGGTCCTGGTTCGCCGCCACAAGCGTTGAAGTCCATTCCTGAAGCACCCGCTTCGCCACTCCCGGCAACGCCTGCCGCGCTCGCCCCGTAATCAACGACACCACCGCCCGCCTATGCTCCTCATCTAGCGAGCCCGACCGGAACGCTTCCCGCAATTGCTGGGCCAATTGCCGGTTCGACCGCAGCGTCGCATCCAGCTCGCGATAAATCTCCCCCACCACGCGGCCCCGCGCGTTCTTATTTACGCCTTCCGGCAGCAACCGCTCCACCTGCGATTCAATCGCCTCCAACACCCCTTCCACCGCCGAAACGTTTGCCGAATGAAAAAACTCCGCTTGCTCCGGCGCCAATCCGCGCGCCTCCGCTCGAGCCGCGTTTTCCTCCGGCCTCTGCTGCCTCACCTCGCGCGCTTCATTCTCCTGGCCGCGCCCTTCTAGCGCGTCGCTGCCCTCCAGCGCTCGCCCTGCATTGTTCGCCAGTTGCGCATTGATTGCCCGCGCCAGGGACGCAAACGCCGCCGGGTCCAGGTCCGCAATCGCATGCGCAAGCTGGGCATGATCCTCAGCCCGCTGCGAGAAAAATAGCGCATCCATCCGATTCAAATCCGCAAGCAGCGCCGTCGCAGCCTGCGCCTCCTGCGGGGTCGCGAACACTTTCCTGTACGCCTGTGCGTCCTCCCAGGCCGCCCGCAATTTTGGATTGGCGTCGAAGACTCCCTGAAGAGCCTCCTCTTCCGTCGCCGCGGAATCCGGCGCCGCGCGCTCGCCTTCGTCACCCACCGGCGCCACTTCCCCGCCGTCGAAGCTTCCTGTTTCCGCAGGCTGTTCGTCAGGCTGCGCCTTGGAACGCGAATCCTTGCGATGCACATCCGAGATCCCAAGAATTTCATCATCCGTGGCATTCCGCCGCAGACTCGGTGCCGTCTGACGCGCTGGCGTTGTCGCCGACTGCGCGACAGATTCTGCCGCCTGCTGCGAAGTCGCCGAAGTTGTTGCCCCTGGAGGTGCCATAAGTTTTTCCCTCTCGATTTCTCATTCTGGCGTGGCTCTGTTGACTTCCTCTTTCCGCCGCACCCCGCCCGGGATCGTCATTCTGAGCGGAGCATCCCGACGCTTTTTCCTTCCCGGAGATCGGCTTTTTCGATCCTGGGGTCGGGATGCGCAGTTGAAGAATCTCTCTTCGGCGTAACCAAAACTTGGTATCTCAACAGCGCTATCTGATGTCTTAAATCCCCGCTTGCGGCTAATGGCCTCTCGCTCACACTTCAAGGCACACCGCCCTACTCCTTAAGTCTCAGTAGCCAAGCCGTTTAGCGAGTACTAGTTCCAAAAAAGTCAGAAGTTTCCCAAATTGAAACTAAGGTACTATTCCCGTCCCCGTCCTCCCCTGTAACTATATTGTCAGCGGGGGAGAGTCACGGAGCTTCGATAAGCTTTCGCAACCCAGTGCTCTCAGCGTCGCCCGCGCCCTATCGAAAATTCTGAGGTGTAGAATGAGCACGACGACAACCTCCGCAGAGGCCAGCATCAAAGCCGCAGGATCAACCTCCCCAGCAATCGAACGCCGCCGCCGCAAGCGGGCTAAAATTTCCGCCCAGGTTCACGTCCGCGCAGTAAATTCGCCCGAGCCCATCGAAGAAGTCTGCAAGAGTGTCGACGTCTCCCGCGACGGCTTGCTTTTCATGTCCAGCCGCGCCGGTTACTGGAAGGGCCTGCGCCTCGACGTCACCTTCCCCTATTCCAACGCCGCCGCAGCTCTCAATCAGGCGCAACCGGCCGAAATTGTTCGCGTCACCGACCACGGCAACGGCCAGTTCGGCGTCGCCGTCCAATTTCAATCAGCGAAGACGGAAGCCAAGAGTGAAAAAAAAGGTGTGTCGGCCGATCCCTTTGCCGGCGACGTGGCCACTGCGCCTGCACCGGCCGCTAAGCAGCAATCCGTCGTCCTGGCGGTCGAGCCGGATCAGCGCACGGCTGACACCATGCGCAACATACTTCAGAGTGACGGCTATACGGTCATCATCGTTCCCTCCGCTCAGCAGGCACTCGATGTCCTGCGCACCACCACTCCCGCCGTCTTCCTCGCGGAAGTGGAAGCGGAAGACATGTCCGGCCACGACCTCTGCCTCATCATCAAGCGCAACGATCGCCTCCAGCACGTTCCCGTCATTCTGCTCACGCGCGCCGCGCAACCGAAGGACTATTCGGCAAGCCATCAGCTCGGTGCCGTCGTCTGCATGGCCAAGCCTTTCAAGCCCGAGCGCTTGCTCCATGTCGTACGCCTCGTCGCCCCGCCCCCGGCGCAAAAAAGCGCCTACGGTGCATCGCGCCTCTCGAACAGCTCTGTCGAGCGTACCCTTTAATTCCTTACTCCTCGCCCCTGTCTGACGACCGTCCCCGAAATCTGCGCCTCGCCCTGTCCCGCCTCAATCGCACCCGAGCAGCTTTATTTCCGCCTCGCAACGCTCATCGCTGCCTGTAATCCCGGCTGCTGCTTCAGCACGTACGCCTTATGCATCATCGCGTGCGCCCGCACGTTCGCATACCCCGCCGGCGCCTCGATCTTCGCCACCTGCCCCGCGTCCGATGAGAACCACCGCATGCAAATCTCGAGTTCCACCGAGTGATTGTCCGCAAACTCATCCGGCAAAATGCTCGGCAAAATCGTCTCCGCCCCGCTCACCTTGTCCCGGCTCACCACCGGCGATTCCGCCACCAGTTGCGCGATCTCGCGGTACTGCTTCGTCCGCGACTCCTCATCCGGAATCACGAACTCCTCGAGTCCGATCAGCCTCTTCAGCAGCGCCATATTCTCCGGATGCGCCAGCACCGACTGAATCTCCGGATCCGGATTCGCCAGCAGTTGCAGCAGCACCGCGCGTTGCTGCGACCACAGCGTCGGATATTGCTCGTCCGTCTCCGGATAGCTGAACAAGTTCCCCTTCAAGTCCGCGAGGCGAATCCATCTCGATTCAAACGCCGATCCCGCCCCCAGCAGTGTCACTTCCACGTCGTTCGGCCGGTTCCTGCGGAAGCAGTCCACCGCCAGCAGCATCACGTCCGCATGGAAAAATTTCATCCGACGCCACACGAGGCCAATCCGCCCCATGGCCTGGTCCCGCGCCATCGCGTACCCCGACGCCGTGTCCGTGTTCGACATCACGCCCCCAAAAAGCGCGGGGAACGCTCCAGTCAGAAATTGCGCCACCGGCCCCATCAGGTTGGCAGCATGCTGCGCCAAATCCGGCGGCACTTCAGCCGGCGCCGGCTGGAAAAATCCCGCCGCCAGCGATTGCCCCGGCTTCGCGTGAGCCGGATAGTGCGCTCCAGGCTCCGCATTCTGATTTTGCAGCGCGTCGAAATCGAGCACTTCGCTGTCCGCGTAAATCGGCGGAATCCCATACTCATAAGTCTCAATCTGAAGATTCGAAAGCGTATTGAACCGCTCCTGTACGCTGATCAGCGCGTCCCCCAGCGCAGGACGCCCGCTTGATCCATCTCCGGGCAGCGCATGCAGCACGCGCCAGTGGTCATCCATATTTTCATTCCGCGATTCGCAATACGCATCGCCCGCAAACGCCACGTACGCCCCGTCGGGAAACATTTGCAGCAGCTCGTCCCGCAGCGATTTATCGTCGAGCGCGAAAAACGCCCACGGCCGCAGCCACGTCCGCTGAAACGTAATCAAGTTGATGTTGAAGTCGCCGCCTTCCGTCAGCGGCCCGCCCTGCGATTGTGCCAGCCGCGCCAGACGCTCGTACTGCTGCCCGCCCATCGCCACCGGCGCGCCGATCTTGTCCGCCGCATGCGGATAAGCCGCGCGCAATCGCGCCTGGTGCACCTCCATATTCCATTGTAGGTACGGATACTCGTGCATCTCGTTGGCCCACGGCGGAGTCTTCAGCTCCAGCCCGCCGACAATCGTCACCACCTCTTGCCCGTTCGGCACCCGCAGCCGCGTCTCCGCTGAAGGAACTGTCACCATTTCCGCCGCCACAAAATTCTCTTCCGTTAGCAGCGCCCCGCATTCCGCGCAAGCTTCCGTCCCCTGCTGCTCCGCCTCATCGCTCGAACCCTTCCCACTCGCTTCGACCACTGCCAACTTCTCCGCCTCGTTCTCCACTCCACAATTCGGGCACACATACACATCCGCGCCCAGTTTCACCGTGCGTCCCACGATCTCCGTTTCCGGATGAAATCCGAATCGCTGCCCGTCCACCACGTACCGGACGTACGCCCCCACCTTCCCGTCCGTCCAAAGCTGAAACGCTTCCTCCACAATCAAATTTCCGATGCGGTTGTTTCGCTCAACCAGCCCTGCCACCTCCGTCGCCGCCTTCGCCGCGGCCACGTCCTCCTCCGCCTGCGCCGACGAAGGAAAAAACCGCACGCGCGGCACATCCTGCGAAAGCACCGACACAATCGATAGCCCGAACGCCTGATAAATATTCGTGACGAACTCATACCGCGGCAGGTCCTCGAGCGACGACCCCTCCGTCATCTTCTGCTCAAAAGGCAGATGCCAGTTCTGATCGCGCTCGCTCCACCACAAATATTGCAGCCCGCGCCAGAATTGGTGCGCTTGCTTGATCCGCCGGATCTCCTGCCGACGCGTCGCTTCCGATTCCGTCGAAAATTGTTGCACCAGCCGCCGCAGCGCTTCCTGCAACCGCTCCGGAAGCTGCTCGTTGTTCTGCCCGAAAGGTGCCTCCGTTCCCGCTTCCGCGCCCCCGCCGCCTTCCCCTTCGTTCGCCGGGGCGGCGATTGCGCGCGCGCTCTTCCCGAGGGACGAATCGCCCGCAGGCTCATTTCGCTCCACTGGGTTTGCAACGGACGCTTTTCGACTCGCCCCCGCGACCGCCCCCTGCGTAGATCTCCCACCGGAATTCTTCGCCGGGCCCTCCACCGGCACAATCGCCGGGTCCGCCTTCGGAATCATTTTCTCCATGGGCATTCGTCTCTCGCCTTGCCGGCGCACAAATTCCTCGACGCCACGGACGGCGCCCGCGCCTGTTTCTGTTTTCTTGGGATCGCTTACTGCCCGCGTCGCAACTAATGTGGGGAGGTCGAACGAAGACTACGAGCCTTCCGACTCCGGTTGCCTTCTGGTCACCGACTCTTCGAGCTCGGCACCGTGCATGTGGAGTGCGGAGGCTTGCCGCCGCTTTTCTCCCGTTTCAGCGTACCGAAAGCAAGCAACTCGACCGAGGCTCGCCTCGGTCGGCACGGTTCACGCACAACTCGGCGCATGTATCAATCAGGCCGGATGGCTCCTACTTGCCAGCCTACTCGATCACCAGCGAAGTCTGCCCCAGCGCAATCGTATTCGCCAGCCTCACCCCGCGCTCATCGGTCGTGAACCCAAACTTGCACCGCACAAAATGCACATTTTCGAGATCCACTTCCCCGCCCTCATACCGCAGCCGCGTCCCCATAAATGTCACATTCTTCCAGTGCATCCCATCGAGCGTCTGCGTGGCCCCCGCAATCGTCAGGTTCTCCACGCGCACGTTGTCCACAAATAGCCGCGAAGCCGGCGGCTCCAAAATCTCCGCGCTCGCCGGCATCAGCGTCGCATCCAGAATCTTCCCGCCGAGCGATTTCGGATCGAGCAAGCTATCCCGCGCAATCGTTCGCGGCGCTCCGATCCCCACGTGTTTCGACTGGCCACTATCAGCCGGCGATGCCTCGAGCGCCGACCGAAACTGCGCCAGCTCGATCCGCATCAGCGCCGCATGCTCGCCGAGCCGCGCGTTTTCCGGATGCACCGCCACAATCTGGTCCAGCTGCCTGATCGCCGTCTCAAAAAATCCCGGCGGCGCGCTCTCGCCCTTGAACCGCGCTCCCGTCACCACTGCCGCCGCGCGATCCGTCGCCACTTCCGCCTGCGTGATGTTTCCCGCGCTCGCCTCGCGCACCCCGTCCTCGAGCGCATTCGCAGTATCTGCCTGCCACTCCGGCCGCGCGGGTTGCGGCACCGCAGTTCCCGCTGCCGGGGCCGTCACCGCCGCCTTATGACCCGCCCGGAAGAACCGCGCCGCTCGATCCCACCCAATCGTCCCCACCGTCGCGCCGAATAAAATCACGAGCAGGATCGCCACCCATCGCGGCACGCGTGGCCCGGGGTCCTTCCGCCGCCCCCAACGCCGTGTCCGTCCGCTCGGCGGGTGATAAATCTCGTAAGCCATGGTGACCCGCGGCATCTCCACCGCCGCGCCACCATTGTAGTCCACCGCGTCACAAAAAGCGTTTCTCTCGCACCTCGCAGGGCAAGCGCCCGAGCTTCACAAGATCAACGTGAATCCCGCCGCGCGGTTCGTTGCTCTAAACCAGTCCGTCGCGCGCCGCCGCCACCCCGAGCCCTCATGCATTTCTAACTGTTCTCAGCTTTGAGCTCTCGCGCAAGCCCCCGTCACTTCCCGGCGCAATCCTTCGCGAATTCATTCCGCAGGAATCCCACCAGGTCATGATGGTCCGAGAAAACGTGCGTCTCCGGCCGCGTCGCCGCCGCCCCGGAAGGCTTGTCCCCCTGCCTCCCCGCGCTGCCGGGATGGATCAACACCTCGCGATGCACCCGCGCAACAAATCCCCGCTGCGCCCGCCCCGAGTGCGAAGGCACCATCTCCGCCGCTTCAATCTCAACGCGATGGATCGGCCCGCTGTCTAGCTGCGGACCATTTGCCGGCCCGAACTCGTCCCCGTCATCGTCGCTCTCGCCCTGCGACCCCGGTTCCCGCGCCGCCAGTCGAGCGGCTTCCGCCTCCCGCGCCGCCTCGATCGCCTGCCCCACAATCGGATTCATATGGTATCGCCCTCGAATAAACGGCATATTCTCCCCCTAGCTCCTGTATTTTTCCGCGACTCCCTCTCCTCAAATCCCGCAAACAATTCCCGTTTCCCTTCAAGTGGCCCAGGCATTCATGCCTCTGCTCCAACCGCAACCCGGGAACGCCAATCTCCTGATTGGCGTGTGACGCATCTCTCCTCCCTAAATAGCAGCCGTATTCAAGCGCGCTCGTCTTCGCCCGCCGTGTCTTCTCCGCGCCCTCCAGCAGTTCTCCGTGCACTCTGTGTTAATTCGCCCTTCGAATTTCCCGCAAATCAAAAATCCCCGCGCCCCCATGCCAGCCCGCCCCCCGCCAAGCGCCGCAGGCGCGTCACAATTTAGCCCAGCCCGCAAGGGCTGGGAACCGATGCGCAATAACCCCCAAGCACCGTAGGTGCGCCACAACCCTTCCGCCCATCACCGCAAATCTCACCCCGTCCGTTTCTTCATCCCCGATTCCAATTCCAGCATCCGATTAATCTGCTGCCACGACCGCCTCCGCATCGGCGCCGCCATTTTCAATCCCGCACCGTTCCCGGCCGCCCCCTTCGCGCCCGCCTTCGCTGCCGCCTCCGATTTCTGCCCGCCCAGCGTCGCCCCCGGCAAAACAGAAATCGGCGGCACGCCCGCAATCCCCAAAATCGAATTCAGCAGCCCCAGATTCTCCGCCCGCAGCAATGCAATCTCGCTGTACGCATGCTCGAGTTCCTCCTCAAGCGCTCGCGTATACCGCGAAGTCGTAATCCGCATCCAAAATTCCCGTAGCGTCATAGCTCTGTTGTCTTCCTCATCGAGAAATGCCTGCGCTCCGCACCGCTGATGTGGAGTCGGGCTTTAAGTGGCGCAGACACTCCTGTCTGCGCTCTTCCGAGTAACTCTCAACCCGGATCCTCCATCAACATTCGGACCGAAAATCGCGGCCCCACTCCCGCCGTCAACTCTCAAGAATGTCCTGGCAATGCCCCTCTCATCTCCGCCGTCGCCGAAACGACACCGGCTGCACCTTACGCATCTCCTCAATCCGCGCCACACTCGCCTGAATCGCCCGCACCGTCGGATCCGCCGACGTCACCCGCGCCGCCAGCCGGTACTCCATCGGCAAATGCTCCTGTCCGCCCCGAGCCGCATACCTCGACTTCAACCCATACCGCGCCGCATCCGCCGCATCATCCCCGTCCATCTTCTCAATATCCTCAATGCGCGCCGCGTCGCGGACGAGCGTCGGCAACGTCCGAATCAGCTCGCTACAGTTATCAGTCAGCAGCCACTCCCGCGCATCCAGCATCTGGTACATCAGCATCCATCCGCCCACGCGATCGTTGTCCGCCGGAATCGGCCGCGGGAAACCCTCCGCCGCCAGCACGTCCCCCATTTGCTCCGCAATCGAAGCCTCATCCGTCCGCCGCGCAAACGCGTCCGGCGAAAGATATATCGCATCAATTTTCTCGCGCGCCCCACCCTCGCTCTGACCGAAAGGTTTTCTCCTCGGAATAGGATCGTAAATCGAAAGCCGCGGCGGCTCGCCGCCCGGCGCCTCCTCGCGAGAAGACAAGACGCTCTTCTCGATAATCCTTCGCGCCAATTCCCGCGGCGGCGTTCGATGCGTCACGTACTCGCGATAAGTGATCACGCGGCCCTGCGAATCCGCGTTCTTCACCGCCCTCGATTCCGCTCCCGGCTCTCCGCCCCCGCCCGCAGCACCAGGGGTCGCCGCATGCCAATAAACAGCCGCAGGATGCTCGAATCCCCAGTCCACCGAAATCCACCGCGGCCACCACGGCTTCCACTCAATCTCTTCCGCCCGCGCCACGTGCCGCGCCAGATCAAACCGGTCGAAATACTGTCCCGCGAACACATCCCAATCGCCATCCAGAAAAGCCCGCTTCAGGTGCGAAGGCAGCGCCCGGAGCGTCTTCAGATAATTTTCGTCCGACGCGTAAATCGGATTGTCGCTCACCCGCGCCGGGATGAATTCATAATCCGAAGCCGTGTACTCCTCCGGATTCTCCATCCCCGCCGCCGGCTGCTTGTCCACCCACAGCGCCTTCACCCACGCGTGCCCGATATTTCCCGGATTCGTCGCCCCGGCCATGCATGGAAACGAGCCTGGAATGGGGCACCGGTTCCGGCTGGTCAGAAATTGCCACTGCCGCAACGTGAAGAGCGTCAGCTCGTCAATTCCGATGAAAAGGTATTCCCCGCCCTGATACTGATAGACGTCGTTCTCGTTCTGGCAGTACCCGAATCGCGTGGTCGACCCGTTCTCCCATGTCACCAAGTGCTTCGAATCCTGAAAACTCCTGTACAGCTCCCGCGGAACCTCGCGCCGGAAATATAGCAGCAGCGATTGCTCGAGCTCCGGAAACGTCCGCCGCAGCAGCAGCGTGTTCGCACCGGGGTGCTCGTCCGCCTGAATGATCGCCTCCATCAGCAGCGCTTTCGATTTCCCCGGCCCCGCGGCGCCGCCAAAAAGGCGGTATTTCGCCGCCGAAGCGTGAAATTGCCGCTGCTTCGGAAACGGTTCATACCCGAGGTTAAGCCGCAGGCTGCTTTCCGCCGCCCATCGCTCGAACCCCGATCTGATTTTGGCCATGAAGAGTACGAAGGGGACTCACCAGAGTCTGGGAGAAATCCACCCGGCACAAACAACCAAGCGCAACTGCCACTACTCCCACACGTCATCCGTCACCGACGACGTTACGCAATCGCCCGAATCTTCTCCCCCACGTAAAACGCCGCCGCCCCGCCCACAAACGTCGCCGCAATCGCCAAATGATGAATGCTCAGCACCGCCCCCACCGCAAATGCCCCAATCCCGCCCAGCTGCACCAAATATCCAATCGTCGTTTTGCTTACGGCCATATTCGCTCCTTTGATTCCAGTTATCTCGTTCTAAATGGCTCTTTCGACTTCCTGAGAACGACCCCGGTTCTGCTTTAAGTGGCACAGACACTCTTGTCTGTGCTCTTCCGATCAATCATTACCCCAACCGCCCCAATCAAAAATCGGCCCACCCCGTCGCGCTGTCATCCTGAAGGCATCCGACAAGGATGCCTGAAGGATCTCAGCCACAATTCCCAGCACCCAATTTGATCTTCCAGCCCCCCGACGTCCCGCGGCCGCCGTTTCTTCTCCGTGCCCTCGCGCCGTTCTCCGTGCCCTCTGTGTTGAGTTCAGCTTCGAATAACCCTCAAATCACAAATCGCAACACCCCGCCGAGCCCTCCCGATCTAAACCTTCGTCTTTTCCTGGTCTCCATCCCGCACCGGCCGCGGCACTTTATGAATCAATTTCACCGCCCTGAATCCGCCTCGGCTTTTGCTTCCCCCGCCCGCGCGCTTCGCATCCAAAAGCCGCACGCACTCCTTCAAGAACAACACTTTCGCCCCGAGTTTGGGCTCGCTCTCATGCAGCGAGCCCAAAACCCGCAGGTACGTCCCCGCAATCGCCTGCTCGTCGAGACCGCAAGCGCGCATCGCCTCACCCAATTGCATGCGCTTCGCCTTGCGCTTTTTCCGTGCCCCTGAATTGGTCACCGCTTTCGAGATTTCCTGCACTGCACCCTCGGACACCGCCTTTTCAGGCGCCGGTTGGGGCGTTCCGCTCTGCGGCCCGCCATTGATCTGTTCTGTTTCGGCCATAAGGCCTCCGTTTACGAATCTCCTTCAACGCCCGGATATCTTCCCGGGTCACCACACTGTGAAGTCCCAATACAACGCCGCAAAACACCGCGCGATGTTCCGCGCACAAATGGTCGTTCCGTTCCGCCATGCGCACACACGGCCCCCAGCCATTCTCATCCTTGCTGAACGCAACGAAGGCAACGCACCGCGACATCGCACAATTCGCCCGAATCCGCGCTCAGCTCAGCACTTGCACGATCACGCCCGACCCGCCCGTGATCGACGAAATCTTCGCCCGGATGAAATTCGCGCGCACTTCCGTCACCGTGCGTGCCTCGCCCGCCGTCGCCGTCGAAGTATCAATCGTCGTGTACTGCGAATCCGCATCCGTCATCGCCGTTTGCAGCACCACGCTCACGGCGCTCGGCGTCGTCCCGAAAATCGTCTGCCACCTCACCGTGCGCCCGTTCTCCGGAAACCCCACGTGGCTGGGCAACGCGAATTGCTGGCTCGCCTGTCCCGCGGCCGGCGATTCGCTGTTGAATGCCAGCGCCACATCTCCCGGAAAAATCGAGTACGGCGGTACTTGCGCATTGTAATTCGGCATGTTTTCTCCGTTTGCTCACTGCTCGGAAGGATGGAATGAAAATCGAGGCCCGTTACGGCTTTGCTGCCCCTAGGCACGGCTCAAATGACACACTTCAGACACACTTCCAGCCAATAGAGGTTTCGTTGGAGCGAAAATCGTGAAAGGCTTACTTACTGCGACACAATTCGAGGTTAGCAAAATAAATTATACTCGTCCGTCAATAGTTTGTCAAGTATTTATTTTCGTAAGCGAAAAATATCCAAGGCAACTCCGCGCGCCGGCGCCTCCTAATCATCGTCCCACGCATCAACTCGCGCCCCTCGACGCGCTGCAACTTCAAGATACCGCTAAAATTATTCCACTCTCCCGCTATTTCCGCGCCGGCTCATTATAAAGCGTAAAATTCACCCCGCGCCCCGCGTTCTCATCCACCGTCTTCTGCAAGTCCAGCTGCTCCACCGGAATACTGTTCTCCCCGCCATACGTCGTCACGTAATGCAAATTCCCGTCGGCCATCCAATAGTCCGTCACTCCATAGCTCGACCCATCTTTCAGATAAATCGTCACCGTAGGCCTCAACAGCGCCCGCCGCTTCGCCGATCCCACGCTCCCTGCGTCCCGATCCGCATCATCCCCCGGCAATCCTCGATAAACAAACGGCCCAAATTCCTCCGGTCGCGCACTATCAATCCCTTGCGAATCATACCCGCCGCTCACGTCGTAGTTGTCGCCGTTAAAGTACCCGTAACCCTCGCAGCCCCAATCAGGATCGCACCCAGCTCCCCACGCCAACCCAGGCCCCCACCAAAATCCCGCCCCGCACAATCCCGGGAAAAATCCGTCGAAGCATCCGTCCCCAAAAAATCCAATCCCACGACCTCCGGGCCCCCGCGGAAACCGGATCGGCCGCGGCTGAAAAGTAAAACCTCGCGAGCCCCACGCCACTCCTTCTCGCGTAGCTCCCACGGCCATCGGCGTCTCAGCCCCGCCAATATGCCCCCAGCGCGAATTCGGCGGCTCCTGCCACCTCGACACTCCGTAGAACCACTTGCCCTGCTCGGCACGCGATTCCGCTGCTCCACCGCCCGCCCAAACGCGCGATCCCGTGCTCACCGTGCCTCTCGCCCCATAAGCCGTCGCAGTTCCCCGCGCCGCTCCACCCTTCGCTCCGCCGTGCGATCCGCCCGACGAGTGTCCGCCTCCGCCGCCATGCGAACCGCCGCCGCCCCCGCCGCCATGCTGCGCCCAGGCAGTCTGCGGCCCAAGCGCCAGCGCCGCCACCGATAAAATTGCCATGGAAATTTTCAGCGTGAGAGGAACTCGCGTCCTGCCGTTCTGGGCCGCCTCGCTCATCTTCGTACCCTCCTCGCTGCTGGGTAGCAGGAAGGGCCTTTCCCGGCTCATTCTACTGTATGGGACGCCTAGGTGCACCCTTTGGTTGCAGCCACTCCCATCGCCCGGATTTCCCAGCCGTCATAAGCCGCACCAAGCCCGCCGTTTCTTCTCCGTGCCCTCCAGCAGTTCTCCGAGCCCTCTGTGTTAAATCCCCCTTCGAATTTCCCCCAGTCATAATTCCCCGCGCCCCGCCTTCAAAACCGCCGCCCCGCATCTCAATTTCCTCCTCGAAATTCAAATTCGCTCCAATGTCACCGCGGCTTCCCGAGCCGTCTCGGATTTTCCGCTATACTCATCCGCGGTGATTCCCTTCCTCCATCTCGGACCCATCACCATTCCCACCTACGGCCTGATGTTGGCCCTGGCCATGCTCGCAGCCTACTTCGTCTTGCGCGCGGATCTGGCGCGACGCGGCATCGCTCCCAACACTTCCACCATCGCTGAATCCCTGATCGCGCTTCCCTGTCTCGCGGGCATCATCGGCGCAAAGCTCTACCACGTGCTCGAATCCCCCAGCGAATTTTTCGCCGACCCCTGGCTTCAGCTCTTCAGTCAATTCGGATTCGCGTGGTTCGGAGGACTGCTCGCAGGCTTCTCGGTTTACGTCCTGCTCGCGCGCAGGGAGCGCGCCCCTTTGCTCAGCATGCTCGACGTCGGCTCTCCCGCCGCCGCCCTCGGCTACGGCATCGGAAGAATCGGTTGCCTTCTATCCGGCGATGGCGATTACGGCATCCCCACTTCCCTGCCCTGGGGCATGAGTTTCCCCGATGGTCTCGTGCCCACAACCGCCCGCGTCCACCCCACTCCCATCTACGAATTCATCGTCGCCTGCGCCATCGCCTGGTGGCTCTGGAAACTGGGCAGCCGCTCAGCCATTCCATCAAAAGCCGGCTCGACCGCAAAGAGCGCGCCACTCGCGCCCGGCATCGTCTTTGCGGCGTACCTTGTGCTCACCGGTGCCGCCCGCTTTCTCGTCGAATTCATCCGCATCAATCCTCGTTCCTTTCTTGGTTTGACGAACGCGCAGGTCGCAAGCCTCGCTTCGATTCTCGCTGGGTTGGCGCTTTGGTGGTGGGTAAGACGCGGAAGGTTCGAAACCTGATACGGCTCTGTTGAGATCCTCCTGCGTGGGACTAGCCGAGAACCGATTCTCGGCGGCTTCCAACCTTGGGCCCGTCGGCGACGGGAAAGAGGGGAAAAGTTGGCGATTGAAATTTTGTAAGTGGTTTATTTTATTTGACATGGCTCGATTTCTACTTGTTGGAGTTGTCGATTGACTGGACACTCGTGAGATGTCCTGTGGAGTCTGATTTGAGCGCATCCAGGACACTACCCGTTAATCAGGCATACGGCCTCGAGCGATCGTGTGTTCTCCTTTGGTCTGATTGCCAATGAGGTGAAACAAGCGCATACTCTGCCCGCTTTCTGTAGTAAATCTCCTTTCTCACAATGTGAGGTGCCCTCATGTTGCATTCGAGCAGAGGGCCTTACTGGCACCCTCCGCACGTTGTCCTGCAAGGTCCTCCGCTTCCGATACGAAATAAGACAAATGCTGAGCTTGCAGAGAAATTCAGCGAATGGGTCGTCGCTCAGAGGTATGCCCGCGTCACTCAACTCGCGTACAAAAGGGTCGCCTTTCGATTTTGCCATTTTCTGGGTCGTCGCTGCGTCATTGGTGCGAGCCATTTGGATGTCCGATCCTTTCTCGTAGAAGTAATGAAGCGGGACCTCTCAATTGACGGCTACAACAGACATCTATGGGCATTACGGCGATTCTTTGATTTCTTATTTATGGGTGGGATTGTGGACTCGGTTGCTCCGCGATTCGTCATAGGCAGAGGGCACAAACGACCCCTACCTCGCGTTCTTGGAGAATCTGACGTGAATAGCCTGATCCGCGCAGCCACCTGTCCCCGGGACACGGCAATTCTTGAATTGCTCTATTCGACTGGTTGCAGGATCGGGGAGTTGGTTCGGATTCGGGTCGAAGACATTGATATGACGAGGCGGGCGATCCGAGTAGCTGGCAAGGGCGGGGAGCGAACGGTCTTCTTCGGGAGCCATGCGACAACTGCATTGAGGAAGCACCTTAACGGTCGCAAGGCTGGGCCATTGTTTCAACCCAAGTACAGGAAGCAACACGGATGCGTCCACTGGAACGGGAAGGCGTGGGCTGCTAAGTGGGTGGACTATGCAAGTTCGCCAGGAACTCCTCGCCAGCACTATACGTTTCTTGGAAGAAAGCTCACCTACAGAAGCGCGTGGCTCCTTTTCGAAAAGCGAGTGTCAAAATTCAAGCTGGCACGTCCGCCAGAGCAACGCCATGTCTGCACGGCAGTTGTTGCGAGAGTTATTGAGTTGGCCTCGAAGCGCGCTGGCCTAGGCCGTGTCACCGCGCACATGATCCGGCATTCCTTCGCTACCCATCTACTCAGTCATGGAGCGGATATTCGGTACATCCAAGGATTATTAGGACACGCTTCCCTGCAAACCACCCAAATCTACACGCGGGTAGTCCCCGCCGAATTGGCTCGCGCGCACAAACAATTCCATCCGAGAGGGTGACCATGAGGCAGCAACCAGCGAGGCAAGTGAAGTCAAAGCGCGGGACCGGGAGTGCTAAATCAATCCTCGAAAACGAAATATTTCTACAACCATGGTACTTGCCCAGAGAAGTGTATCTGGAGATTCGCAGGATTCTCCCGAATGTCCACCTCAGCAAGATGCACTTCTACTTCGAGGATTATGGTTGTCTCAAATGCGGGACAAGGGACTCGCTATATGGCAGCAACGGTCTCTGCGAGAAGTGTAGTGTGTTGATCAGGGGGCGTGTTGTTCGTGCTTTGAAGAGGCGACTTAAAAAGGTTGGCGTCATGGAGCCTGAGAACACCATTTCGAACGCCCTCGCAGATGGCATGACATCAGCACAAGAGTTGCTCCATACCTTAACATCCCGTCGTCATGCATCCCGTTAATTCCTCCCAGTCTCGTCTAACTGGGCAGTGAGTCTGGGCCCCCAGAGCTCAACCGAGTAGGTAAATTTTGCATAGAGACATTCGTCTCCTTGTGCGGGCAGCTCTGGGCTCCCATGCTGCGGGCTGGACCGGAATCCTCTGCTTTCGGGTTGGAATCACGAGGGGATCAATGCGTTCTTATGCCCGATTCAATCGAGGTCTGGCGACACAGTACGACGAGTGGATGATAGCGATGCACTATGCAAAGGTCACGCAACACATGTACAGGCGCGCTATCCGGCAGTTTAACGACTTCTTGGGAAGAAAGTCTCTCGCAGTTGTCACTCATGTCGATATCCGTCAATTCATCACTCAGATGTCCGAGGATGGTGCGTCCTTGGGCGCGGTATATCGTGCGCTAGGCGTCCTCCGTCTCTTCTACGACTTCTTGAATTTGGGAGGATTGGTTAGTTATGTGGCACCCCGGTTCGTCAGATTGCGCAGGCCGTGGTGGAACAGCCTGGCTCCTATGAATGAATCACAGGTTCAAAGGCTAATTGCCGCGACGAGGACCTTGCGGGAGCGGGCTTTGGTCGAATTTTTCTACGCGACAGGCTGCCGATTGGGCGAGGCGATACGCTTAAAGGTCGAGGACATTGATTTCCGTGCGCGGACCGCACGTATCCTTGGAAAGCTGGGAAAGGCGCGTACTGTAATCATCACCAAGAGTGCAGCGGAAGCCCTCCAGCGTTATCTCGAAGATCGACGGAGCGGCCCGGTATTCCGGCAGGATCTTCCCGTTCAGAAGGGCAGTCTGATTGCACAAAATGGGAAGTGGTTCTCCGTGTGGCGCGATTACCGCGGAGACAGTTTTGTTCGCAGGAAAGAATGCCTCGGTAGAGTCGATGATCTGTCTTACGAAGCTGCTAGAAGATTGCGCGATGAGACTCTCGTCGGTTCCAATCTAATTTGCCCGCGAAGAAATCGCGCCCTTTCGAAAATGGCCGTGCAAGTGCTTATAAAGAAGATCGCGAACCGTGCGGGCCTAAAAAGGGTTACTCCGCACACGCTTCGGCGCACGTTTGCAACGCATCTGTACGATCACGGCGCAACTGTCGAAGTGATTCAAGCACTCATGGGGCACGTATGGATTTCGACGACCATGAAATACACCCGCATCAGCACGGACAAACTGGCCAACAGCCTCGATCGATATCATCCCCGAGGAAAACTGAATGGCCAAGCATCGCAATAGTTCCTATCATTCGATTGCAGAGAAAGTCTTGTTCCAGCCGTGGTTTTTGCCGCAGCGAATCACGTTTGCCATTCACGGAATGGTGCCTCGTGACTTTTGGAACAAGATGCGGAACTTCTTCGATGACTACGGCTGCATGATCTGCGGAGCCGAGTCCGAATACCATTCCAACGGAATGTGCCGACGCTGTTATGCCAAGGTACGGATGAAACTGATTCGAAGCGTCAAGCGTCGCTTGAAGTCTGAACCGAACCGGCCGTTCGCGCTTGCTCTATTCCGCCAGGAAAAACTCGCCAAGAAACTACTCGGACCATACGCTCGTCGCAGCCGGGCTTCCTTGAAAGGGCGGCACATCGATATACCGGGAGGAAATAATCCGGTCTACGAAGCTTTAGGTGCCTTGCCTCTAGACCGTCCTCGTGGTGCTGCCACACCGAATGCAGTTTCTTCTCAACGGCGTCCAGCGTGAATGCGTGCAAAATTTATCAGATGAGAACCTACGCGCAATTCAACCATGAACTAGCCAGCCGTTACGAACTCTGGATGAACGCACAGCAGTATGCTGACGCGACAAAAAAAATATACCGAAAAGTTGTCCAGGATTTTTGCGCCTTCCTGGGTAGGAAGTCAATCACCAGTGTGACACACTTCGACATTCGCGCGTTCCTGGGCACCTTCCCAGATAGAGGGCTTTCTTTTAGGTCTGCACACCGTTACATTATCGTGCTCCGTCAATTCTACGACTTCCTCAACATGGGCGGCTTGGTCGTGCATGTCGCCCCGCGATTCGTACGTCTTCGTCCGCTGCGCGGTACGCTGCCCATCTCGTTGACTGAAGAACAAATTCGGAAACTGATTCGCGCATCACGTAATCCACGTGAAAGGGCCATCATCGAATTCATATATGCGACCGGCGCCCGCGTCACGGAGGTTTCGTCAACTCGGCTTCGGGATATTGATTTCCATGCCCGCCGGGTTCGTGTTCTGGGTAAAGGGGGTAAAGTGCGCTATGTGTATTTTGGTCCTCAAGCAGAAAGTGCGATTCGCAAGTATGTCGGAGACCGTGAGACCGGCTTCCTTTTTGAAGATGACTGTCGTCGCCAAAGAGGATGTGTCTCTGCCTCTCCGACACACTGGCGCGGAATCTGGGTTGATTATTCCGTTCCAAATGGAAAGCCTATGGAGAAGAACCTCGGGTCAAAGTCGGAAGTCTCCTACCTTGAGGCTAAACGCAAACTTCGCGCGCTTACCGCCCGGGCGTGTCTTATACGCCTCAAGAGCGGTAAACCAGTGAGCACCAGTACTCTTCGCAGAATTGTCTTTCGGGCGGGCGTCCGCGCTGGAGTTGGGAACGTGTGTCCGCGAACTCTGCGCCATAGCTTTGCGACCCACCTGCTCGACCACGGAGCGGACATTCGCCTCGTACAAGAGCTATTGGGGCACGCCTGTCTACAAACGACCGAAATTTACACTCACGTAAGCATAGGTAGAAGGGCTAATGATTATCAACGGTACCATCCACGAGGGGAGATGAACCATGCCAGTCCAGACTGACAATTCGCGCATATCAGCCACCGATAGAGCATTACTCCAGCCTTGGTTCCTGCCACGCCACATAAGTGTTGCGGTCCTTCGATTGCTCCCATACGAACGCAGGGGGAAACTGCACTATTTCTTTGATGATTACGGCTGCATGCGTTGCGATAGGAAGGACATTCCTTATGGTGCAAACGGCATGTGCCATAAGTGTTTTGATACAGTCAGAAGAAGATTGAAAATTTCAATGAAAAGGCATTTTAAGGCCACAGCGGATCCGAAGGATACGCCGTCCCCCAGGGATTTTTTGAGCAAGGCGGAACTCGCACGGAAGCTTCTTTCCGGCCTATCCCAGCGTGGGCCAAATCCACGACAATTACCGACCGACCGAGTTCTTGGCAGACTGAATCCTGCCCGCGAAATTTCCGGGGCCTCAACCCCCAAAGACTACAGGCGGTCCCTTTTCCCCGCGGTTGGCGAAAAACAAGAATAAGGGCAGAATAACTACTGATGTGGTTAATACGGATTGACAAATAGACTTAATCAGATAATCTATCCCAAGTGCCCGAACCCCTCCACACCTACCTACGAGAGGGAGACGGTGGAGCAAACGCGTTGCGGGCACTACTGGGGCTGACCCCGCGCTAGGTGACAGCCCCAGTTTCGCTTAGCGCATCTGCCTTGGCAGACCATGCTCGACTTTGTTTACTAGGGCATGGCATCGTCTTGCCGCCCGAAACCCCTGATGGTCGTGCGCCCCTGGGAATCGGCATCGCCGGCATTCGCGAGCGCGTGAAGCAATTGAATGGTGAGTTCAGCATTGAGAGCGCAACGGGAAAAGGAACCTCGCTCTCGGTTCTTCTCCCGTTGCCGAGAGATAAGACTCCTATTTGAGAAGTACCGAGGTGCACGGATGGACGCCACACAAATGAGTTATCGGGTTCTTGTGGTGGACGATCACGACGTGGTTCGCCGCGGTGTTCGCGCCTTGCTCGAATCGCAACCCGGCGTGGAAGTCAGCTCCGAGGCCGGCAACGGCATCGAAGCCGTGGACTTTGTCAAGAAGAGCAGACCCGATCTCGTGGTCCTCGATTTGACCATGCCGGACATGAACGGCCTTGAAGCCACCCGGCTCATCCGCGAATCCTCGCCCGAAACCGACGTATTGATTCTTTCCATGCACTTCTCGGAGGAAATCGCCCGCGAGGTCTTGCGCGTGGGTGCTCGAGGCTATCTGCTGAAATCCGATGCCAACACGGAACTCATCGCCGCCCTGCAGCGCTTGCGCCAGGGCAAACCCTTCTTCACCAGCCGCCTCACGGCCTCCATGACCGAAACCTTCGTCCACGCCGTCGTGGATCCGAATTCGGAAAATCCCGTCCCCGGCGTCCCCCTCACCCCCCGCGAAATCGAAATCATCCGCCTCCTCTCCGAAGGGAGAAGCAACAAGGAAACGGCCGCGGCTTTGGGCGTCTCCACGCGCACCATCGAGAGTCATCGCAATCACATCATGCACAAGATGGGCTTCGCGAGCTTCAGCGATCTGATTCGCTTTGCCGTCCGCAATAATTTGGTCGAGCCTTAGCTGGAATTTTTGGAAGATTTCCCGGGTCGAAGCCGCATGGGCAGGAAATGCGGAAAGCAGAGGAGACACTTCTGCGCCATAAACAGATTTACGAGATGGACCCACCAGGCGCCGGGCTGGCGCCCGTCGTCAGGCCTTCTTGGCGGTCTTGCGCCTTCCGCGGCGCTTCGTCGGACGCTCGGCAGGTGGTTCGCCGATCAATTCCGCGCTCCATATCGAGGTGACGAACTTCTTCAACCCGTGATCGTCGAAGTCAATCGTCGTGCGCTCGGTATTCGATTCCGTCACCACTCCGAGCCCGTACTGGTCATGCCGAATAGCCTGTCCCTCAATCAGAATCTGCACCGCGCCCTCCTTGGATTATGGCCGGAAATCGTTGCCCGTCGCTGCTTGCATCCTGGTGTTCGGATGCCAAGTATCCTTACAAGCCACCTGCTTTTGGGGGACGTCCCGCAGCCTGAGAGACCCCACAGGCTCGTCACCCACCCACACCTGGCTCATAAAGCAGTACTTAGGCGCCTCGCAATGGCCTGGCCCAGGAGCCAGCCTTAATCCCGCCACAAAAAAAGGCCGCTGGGTGGTTGCCCGGCAGCCTTCTGGAACTCATCAAAAGGATTTGACGAGCAACAAACGCAAACACATAGTAACACATACGAGAAGCCTGCGCAACCCAATCCCATCGCCTCGAATTGCCCCGCTTGACGCGTAGGACCCTCTGAGCCTATTGCGCCTGCAAAAAACGCTTGGAAACGTATCCCCTTCTGTGGCATCTAAGTAGCAGTGTGTTGCCCACGCCGCTACGTCGGCTAGGCTGGGCCTACCCCCGGGGGCTCTCGGGTCGCACGACAACGCCCGGCCCAGTGCAATTCGTCATCACCTTTCATCAAGGAAGCGGAGGCCTGAGTGTCGCAATTAAAGCATCCGATTGGAATTTATTATGAGCACCCGCGTTGGTTCATGCCCCTTTTCGCGGAGCTGGACCGCCGGGGGGTCCCCTACTCCCGCCTGGATGCCACCCGCCACCATTTCGGTCTTCTGCCCAACGGGAATCAGCAATACAGCCTGATTTTCAATCGTATGAGCCCCTCCGCGTGGACTCGCGGCAACGCTCAGGGTGTCTTCTACACACTCAGTTATCTGGCGCACCTTGAGCGTCTGGGGACTCGCGTCGTCAATGGCAGCCAGGCCTTTCGCAACGAGACCTCCAAGGCCCTCCAGCTCTCCTTGCTCCAATCCCTCGGCCTCCCCTACCCGCCCTCCGCCGTCATCAACCACCCCTCCCAAGCCCCTGCGGCGGCTCGTGGATTTCGCTTCCCTGTTGTGGTGAAGCCGAATATCGGGGGGAGCGGGGTGGGAATCGTCAAATTCGATTCGCCCGACCAGCTTGAAAACGCGGCCCGGAACGATGCGTTTCAGCTCGGTCTCGATTCCGTCGGAATCGTGCAGGAGTATATACCGGCGCGGGGGGGGCACATCGTGCGGGTGGAGACGCTGGGGTATAACTACCTGTACGGCATCAAGGTCTACACTTCGGGAGAGACGTTCGATCTGTGTCCCATGGACATTTGCAAGACCAGCGACGGGGCGGAACTGAAGACGACTTGCGTGATCGAGGGGGCGAAGACAGGGCTGAGGGTGGAGGGGTACCGGCCGCCGGTGGAAGTGATCACGGCAGTAGAGCGCATTTTCCGCGAAGCAAAAATCGAGGTGGGCGGGGCGGAGTACATGGTGGACGACCGGGATGGGCAGCTCTACTACTATGATATCAATGCGCTTTCGAATTTCGTCTCGGATGGTCCGCGGGTGGTGGGATTCGATCCGTTCGAGCGCCTCGTCGATTATCTGGTGAAGGAGGCGCGCTGATGCGCTACGGATACTGGCTGCCGATATTCGGGGGGTGGCTGCGCAACGTCGAAAACGAGCAGATGCAGCCGAGCTGGGAGTACGTCTCGCGGCTGGCGCGGCGGAGCGAACAAATCGGCTTCAGCCTGACGCTCATCGCCGAGCTGAACTTGAATGATATCAAGGGGGTAGACGCGCCCTCGCTAGACGCCTGGTCCACCGCCGCGGCGCTTGCCGCCGTAACCGAGTCGCTCGAGCTGATGATCGCCGTCCGCCCGACGTTTCATCTCCCTGCCCTGCTCGCCAAGCAGGCGGCCAATATCGACCACATCAGCGGCGGCCGGGTGTCTTTGAATGTGGTTTCCTCCTGGTGGGCAGACGAAGCGAAGAAATACGGCGTGCAATTCGATCAGCACGACGATCGCTATGCGCGCACGTCGGAGTGGCTCGACGTGGTTGATACCGCCTGGAAAAAAGACCACTTCTCCTATACCGGCCGCTACTATTCGGTGACCGACTGCGTGCTGCAACCCAAGCCGGTTTCGAAGCCGCGCCCGATGATCTATGCCGGTGGAGAATCGGAAGCTGCAAAGGAATTAATCTCGCAAAAATGCGATGCCTACGTGACGCACGGCGATCCGCCCGAACGCATCGCGCCGAAACTGCGCGACATGTCGGAGCGGCGCGAGAAAAAGAATCTCCCGCGCATGCAATATGGAGTTGCCGCGTACGCCATCGTGCGCGAGACGGAGCAGCTAGCCCAAGAGGAACTGAGGCGCATCACCGACGTGCAGCAAAACGCGGCCGGCTACCAGAATTACCAGCAATGGCTTACGAATACGCAGCTTGAGCAGCGCGTCTCGCTCGAGGATTATTCGGTGTCGAATCGCGGGCTGCGATCGGGGCTGGTGGGAACTCCTCAGCAAGTGGCTGATCGCATTGGAGAATTCGAGGAAGCGGGGGTGGATCTGCTGCTACTTCAGTTCAGCCCGCAGTTGGAAGAGATGGAACGTTTTTCGGAACTGGTGATTCGCCCGAGGCAACAGGCCGTGGCCACGCGCGCGTAGGCGCGCTTTTCTGCCGCAAGTCCATCAAGGAATTTGATCCTAAATGCCAATCTGAGGGGCGTTCAAGCGTGTCCAGGAGCGCCTAAAATCGGATAAAACACCCTTCGAGCGGCGCAAATCGCGCCCGAATCACGTCTTGGGGCCACCATTCAGCCCCAATGCATAGCTTTTATCCTAGCCGTTCGCGGCTCGGAAGAGGTTTCCGCTTGGCCGGAGGACTGGTGAAGACTTCCGTGCATGCATTTCACGCGTGCGCGGCGTGCCTTCGCAGTCGATAAACTTCGATTCCGCGTAAAGGCTCTCCCCCTGGCACGCCCTGCACCGTAATGTATAAACCCTGGGACCCAATTCCAGCGCGAGACCGCCGTCTGCTGCTGTGACCTGCGCCTCGGCTTTTACAATCGCTTTTGGAACTGGAATTGGCTGCCTGCAATGAGTACAGAGAACTCCGCGATAAGATTGTTTCGCTTCCTGAATCATTCTGAGCCTCGCGCTGACGATTTTGCCTCGACTTACCGAAGGAGTCGGAGCATACGCTCGTGTGAAGCAGGAGTCCAGACTGAAAATTCAGGCCGATAATCGAAAACCTAAAGGACGCGTTTCCAGCGACTTAGCGGAATCAACTCAAGGCGAAAGTGTGTGGGTTCAGCCTGAAATGGAAGGAGGCCGCTCTCCGCTAGCGAGTAGTCCACCCTTCGGGCGGGGATTTTCAAGGCATCGGTACGACCAGACTCTGTTGACATTCCGGGAGTTCGTAAAGGTTTGAGAATAAGGGTGCCGCACCTACGGCGCTGGTAACTATTGGGAATTGGTACCCAGCCCGCGATAAGGCGGCGGACTGGGCTAACTGTGGAGTCTCAACAGGTTGTTCAGTTCCAAGCCGGAGCGGCTGACCGGTGGCGCGTGGTTGAGACTACCATGAGGGCGATGCCAGTTGTAGTGATGGAGCCAAGGAGCCATC
>Ga0187802_10000052_pt1 | contig 24119 bp, 25 predicted proteins | sample NC_wetland_sal_i_FD_130584 | JGI IMG/M metagenome (GOLD analysis project Ga0187802, IMG submission 130584) | Wetland sediment microbial communities from Neuse River Estuary, North Carolina, USA - Control_2 | ecosystem: Environmental > Aquatic > Freshwater > Wetlands > Sediment | place: USA... | reverse complement strand
TCGGTCGGCGACATGTATGAGGGCGCTTTCATTCCCGGCCTTGCCCTGGCGGGAATGTACGCGGTCTACACTTTCATCATCACAGTCGTGTCTCCGAAGGCGACGCCCGGTCTGCCGATGGAGGCCGTAGGCTTTCGCGAGGACGACGACAGCCGCGGGCTTTGGTCGCTGCTCGTTCTCACCATTGCCAGCGCGGTGTTCGGCTGGTTCATGATGCGCAATTCGGAGACGCATGGCGCCGACTTCGTCGTGCTGAGCATGTTTTTCGGGATCCTGTTTGCATTCGCTGTGGCGATCGTGAACTGGATCATCGACCGTCTCACCGGCTTCCGCTTCCTGTCGCGGATGGCGCAGCAGACGGCATTCGTCATGGTGCCGCCGCTGTTCCTGATTTTTCTCGTGCTGGGCACCATCTTCATCGGCGTCGCCACCCCGACCGAAGGCGGCGCCATGGGCGCGAGCGGCGCGCTCATTCTCGGCGCGCTCAAACGGCGCTTGACCTGGGACTTGGTCCGCCAAGCGACCGAGTCCACGGCGAAATTAGCTTCGTTCGTGATTTTCATTCTGCTCGGCGCCCGTGTGTTCTCGCTTACTTTCTATGGGGTCAGCGGCCACATCTGGGTTGAAAGCATGCTCACCTCGCTGCCAGGCGGGCAGGTTGGCTTCTTGCTGTTCGTCAATGCTTTCGTGTTCGTGCTGGCCTTCTTTCTCGATTTTTTCGAACTGGCCTTCATCGTCATCCCGCTGCTCGGGCCGGCGGCTGATCATCTCGGCATCGACCTGATCTGGTTCGGCGTTATGCTCGGCGTCAACATGCAGACCTCGTTCATGCATCCGCCGTTCGGCTTCGCCCTGTTCTATCTGCGCTCGGTGGCACCCCGCGATTCGTTCCTCGATCGCGTCACCGGCAAGCTGACACCGGGCGTGACCACCGGACAGATCTATTGGGGCGCGGTGCCATTCGTGCTGATTCAGCTCATCGCCGTGATCTCGGTCATCATGTTCCCCGGCATGGTCATGCATTACAAGGCTGGGCTGTCGACTGTCGATCCTAACAAGGTGCAGATCAATATTCCGCAAGTCGATCTGCCGCCGCTCGATCTTGGCCAGCCGCCAGACATTAAATAGCGAGTTCGAGTCTCGTTGAGAACGCAGCCGCGAGCAGGGTCGGGCGTGATAGGCCTAAACCTCGACCTTGCAGCAAGATCAGAAAACGCGAATATTAACATCAGCTTGAAGGTCATCCGGCGAATCTGGAAAAATCAGCGCGGGCTGGATGTTACGGTTCCTCGAACGCTTCCTTGAAACAGTATTGGCCGCCGCCAAATGGCTGGCGCTGCCGGTCGTGACGTTACTGTTCCTGCAATGGCCACTACGTTCAATTGTCGGTCTTTATTCGCGGGAAGCAAACGATCTCGGGCAATGGCTGTTTGCGCTCTATGTCGCAGCCAGTATCACCGCCGCGACGCGCGCGAAAACTCACCTCGCGGCTGATACGCTATCGCGCAACTATTCAGACGCGGCGCGCCGGTGGTTCGCGCGCGCCGGCGCGCTGTTCGGCCTTATTCCGTGGTCGATCATCGTGCTCGTGACAAGCTGGACTATCGTGCGCGATTCGACGCTGCTGCTCGAGCGGTTTCCGGATACCGGAAACCCGGGCTATTTCATTATTAAGATCGCGCTGCTGATTTTGGCGCTGTTGATCTTGATCGAGGGCACGATCGGCCTATTGCGGCCGGCCCGCGTGCCGCATCCGTAAATGGCATCAATGATGCCTTGGCTCGGCTTAGCTCTGTTGCTGCTGGCCGGCGTCGGTGTCGTCTTTACTGGGATTCCAGCGGCCGTGGTTTTGCTGGCGACGGCTTGTTTCGGCGCCGCAATCGGGGCCTTGGGCGGCGATGTGCCAATTCAGCTGCTTGGCGCCTTGCCCGAACGTCTGATCAATCTGCTCGAAAACGATTTGCTGCAGGCCATACCGCTTTATGTGCTGATGGGCGCGCTCATTAACCGCCTGCCACTCGCTGACGCGCTTTATCGTTGCTGCCTCGCCTTGGTGCCGGGACCGGCGGCCCCGGTGCTTTCCGGCTTCGTACTGGGTGCGCTGCTTGGACCGATGAATGGTTCGGTGGGCGCCAGCGTGCTGGCCTTGTCGCGCGTGGCCGAGCCGCGGCTTGCCGCATCGGGCGTCGCGCTGCCACGCCGGGCCGCGATCATCACCGTGGCGAGTACGCTCGGGGTCGTGGTGCCACCATCGCTCGTGCTGATCCTTCTTGGCGACGCCATGTTGAATGCACACACGATTGCAGTAACTGCGACCGGCCGCGAAGACCGCGTGATTAACACGCAGGATGTGTTTCACGGCGCGCTGGCGCCGGCCGGCCTTTATCTCGCCGCTTGTCTCCTGCTCGGCTGGTGGTTCAACCGGCGAGCTACGCCGGACGGAACAGCCCGGGGTGTAGCGCCACGACCGACGGTACAGCAAGCGATCCTGGCGACGGTGACCGTGCTGGCAATACTGATCCTGCTCGGCGGGGTCGCCACCGGTTACTTCTACGCTGTCGAAGCCGCCGCGATGGGCGGTTTCACGCTTCTGGTTGCAGGCCTCGTCAGTGGCCGATTGCCGCTTCCAGTCCTCAACGAAGTGTTGCGCGAAACGCTGGCGCTCACTGGCGCCTTATTCTTTCTGCTCGTTGCCGCCACCACGTTGACGCTGGTGTTGCGCATCCTTGGCACCGATCAACTTGTGGCCGCCTGGATCGCTGCGATACCTGGCGGGACATTGACCGCGACCATCATCGTGCTTGCCGGCATAGCGCTGAGCGCGCTGGTGCTCGACGCGTTCGAAATCATCTTCGTCATCGTGCCGATCGTCATTCCGCCGCTCCTGATCCGGGTAGCGGATGCGCGCTGGGTCGCGGTTCTCGTGCTGCTTGCTTTGCAGGCAAGTTTTATCAACCCGCTGATTGGCTACGCGGTGATGATGACGCGAACCGTTCTCAAGCAGGCGATTCCGTTTCCAGCGCTGCTGCGATCGCTCTTGCCCTATCTGTTTGCACAAGCCGCTCTCTTGCTTGCCGTGCTGCTTGTGCCGCAGCTCACGCATGTCGGCGAAAGCGCCGCTGATCTCAGCCGCAAACCGCCCGCAATTTCAAACCAAGAACTGGAAAAACGCTTCGAGCAGATGATTCAGCCGGCAGAGCCGCCGCCGCTCGACGTGACGCCGGGGAGGTAATGGTCAGCGTGGCGATAAATTCGCAAAAAAGGGGCCGACCCTCGGCCGGCCCCCGGTATTGCGAAGATGGTTGTTCAGCTCTTCGGCCGCGTGCGGATCATGAAGGTCTCGTAGCTATATTCAGCAACCTGCCACCAGAGATTTTCCTCATTGCGAAATGCCTGCTGCGATTCCCACATTTTCTTGTAGTCCGGATTGGCGGCTGACGTTTCCGCATTGACCTCGGTGGACGCCTTAAGACAAGCCTCCATTACCTCCTGACTGAACGGGCGCAGGATCGTGCCGTTAGCGACGAGGCGCCTAAGCGCCTGCGGATTGCGTGCGTCGTATTTGGCCTGCACGTCCATATTGGCGTAGCCGGCGGCCGCGGTAATGAGAGCTTGATAGCTCTTCGGCAGAGCGTTCCACTTGTCGACATTGACGAAGAAGTGCAGCGCCGTTCCACCTTCCCACCAGCCGGGGTAATAATAGTTCTTGACGACTTTATAGAAGCCAAGCTTCTCGTCATCGTAGGGGCCGACCCATTCGGCTGCATCAATGGTGCCCTTCTCCAGCGCCGGATAAATGTCGCCGCCAGGAATTTGTTGCGGTATGAGCCCCAGCTTGGCCATGGTCTTACCGGCCCAGCCGCCGATCCGCATCTTGATCCCCTTGAGGTCATCGGCGGTCTTGATCTCTTTGCTGAACCAGCCGCCCATTTGCGTGCCGGTATTGCCGCCGGGAAGCGCATAGAGATTAAACTTCTTGACAAACTCATTGACCATTTCGTTGCCGCCGTGATCGAAAAACCACGCGTTTTGCTGTCGGGAGTTTAGGCCGAACGGCACCGAGCATAGAAGCGCAAAGGTCGGGTCTTTGCCGAAGAAGTAATACGCCGCGGTATGACCCATTTCGACAGTCTGATTGCCCACCGCGTCCACCACGCTGAACGGCGGCACGATCTCGCCGCCGGCAAAGGTCTGAATCTGGAATTTGTTGTCGGTCGCTTCGGCGACGTATTTCGACATCGTTTCCGCGGCGCTAAACGGCACGTCGAGCGACTTTGGCCAGCTTGTCGTCAGGCGCCACTTCAGTTCCGGCATGGATTGAGCGATTGCAGGCGCGGCGATCGCGGAGCCTGCAACGCCGATACCGGCGGTCTTCAAGAATTGACGACGTTTCATAAGACAAACCCTCCCTGACGGCGGAGCCTTTGCGGCACCGCTTCGCCTGGTTGCAGGCGCTAACACATTTTAGGGGGCTTCGGCCACCGCGGGAAGCGTAAACACGTTAACGCCCGCGCACTGCAGCGGCCGCGGCCTGCGCTACTCCCCGCCGGTGTGCCGCTAAGTCCCAGGTTGGCGCCGAGGACGGCGATGCAATCAGCTCTTTTTCTTCTCTTCCGGGAGCTTCTTCTCTTCCAGGAGCGCCAGTTTGCTTCCGAGCCATCGCGTCGTGGGCGCCTGAATGAGGATCGTCATGAGGATGGCAATGAACGTCACCGATGCGATCATTTGCGCGCCGGGCGCCTTCATGCCGAGCAAGATGCCGGCGAGTGCGGCGGGAATGACGCCGGTCTCGCGCGTCCAGCACATGAACAACATCTCGTTGAGGCTCCACCGCGCCCGCCGGTCGGGCAGCGTGCAAGCGAATACCGTGGCTGGCCGCGCCACCAACATGAAGATCGCAACCACGGCAACGCCGCCCAGCAGGTACCGGTTCATCAGGCCGAAATCGACTTGGCTGCCAAGCAGTATGAAAATGAACAAGCGCATGATGAATGACGTCGTCTCGACATACTGATCGAGCCGTTGCGCTTCGGTCTTGCCCATTTTGAATCCGAACGAATCTTTGTTGCCCAGCATGATGCCGAACACGAACACCGCCATGAAGCCGCTGGCGCGCATGCCGTCGGCGGCGAAATAAGCGCCGATCACCGCCATGATCGTCACAACCGGTGCATATTCCATGAAAAATGCCCAGCGTTCGTGCGCGATCAAGAGCGCGGCGAGATAGCCGAGTATGGCGCCGGCAGCGATGCCGAGCGCGGCTTGGGTGAGTAGATCGAGCAAAGACGACGACAACGAAAACTCGCCGGTGCCCATCGCAACCGTCAACACGCCGAACGTGACGATCGCGCCGGTGGCATCATTGAAAGCGGACTCGCACATCACCGTTTGCGCCACCCGGTCGCGGACATGGACTTGGCGAAAAATCGGAACCAAAGTCGCCGGATCTGTCGAAGCCAGCGTAGCGCCGAGCAGCGCTGCCACGATCCAAGGCACGCCGAGAACAAAATGTGCGGCGGTGCTGGTGATGATCGCGGTAATCAACACGCCTACGGTTGCGATGACGATGATCGTAATCCAAACCTGCTTCATCACATGAAAGCGGAGCGAGGCGCCGCCGTCGAACAGGATGTAGCTGGCGCCGAACAACAGGAGAATTTGATAAAGCGCGGAATCGGCCTTTATGTCGATCAAGCCCAAGGCCTGCGGCCCGATCATCATTCCGGCGACAAGGAATACCGCGACGTCGGGAATTTTCGTCTTCTGCGCGAACAGTCCGGCGACCGTGCCCACCGCCAGAATGAGCCCGCCGGCCATCAGCGTATGCTTGGCAATTTCGACTGAAGCCGGCTGGTCCAAGTGCTTCCTCCCGATCGAACGCGGTTTTGCAACGCACAACGATCGAAAAGAAATATAGCAAAACTGTTTGTCGTGCACTGCACCCGATCCGTATCCACCATTCAAGCGCTTCACATCCGCTGTTTGGTGCGGCATCATCGCCTCGGGCCGGCAGTCCACGGAACAAGTGTGATGGGCAGCAGGTTTCTGAATGGCCTGCGCTTGCCGCAGAGCTAAAGTTTTTGGGCCGGTCGAGGCTCCCGAGGATAATAGGCGCGAGATGGATCGGCCAGACACCAATCGGCGGCGTGCCCACTCCGGCTGGAGCTGGTGGTACCTGCTGTTTGTGATCCAGTTCATCGCGGTGCTTTGGCCGCCATTCTACAATTCGGTCGAGCCGTCCTGGGCCGGCGTTCCGTTCTTTTATTGGTATCAGCTCCTGTGGGTCATCATCGGAGCGATTCTGACCGCGATCGTTTACTTCGCCACCGAGGAGTAACGGGCGCTTCCAACCCAAATCGGCGTCAATACGGACGCGAGGTTTAGGTCAGGCAGATACGACGGGAGAGAAATGCCGTGGCCGACGTCAATTGGACCGCTCTGATCATCTTCATCCTGCTGTTCGCGTTCGTCACCTGGCTGGGTTTCGCCGCCGCGCATTGGCGCAAGGGCGACCTTGATCTGCTGCACGAATGGGGACTGGGCGGCCGGCGCTTCGGCACGATCATCACCTGGTTCCTGGTCGGCGGCGATCTTTACACGGCCTACACATTCATCGCCGTCCCGGCGCTTGCCTTCGGCGCCGGCGCGATCGCTTTTTTTGCGGTGCCCTATACGATTGTGATCTATCCGATTCTGTTTCTGGCATTCCCGCGGCTTTGGTACGTCTGCCACAAGCATAATTACATCACCGCCGCTGATTTCGTGCGCGGCCGCTTCGGCAACCGCTGGCTCGCTCTCGCGGTCACGATCACTGGCATCGTCGCGACCATGCCCTATATCGCGCTGCAATTGGTCGGCCTGCAGGTGGTCATCGGCGCTATGGGTGTATCGGGCTCCGGTTATGCCGGCGACCTGCCGCTCGTCATCGCTTTCGTGGTTCTGGCCGCCTTCACTTATTCCAGCGGCTTGCGGGCGCCGGCGTCGATCGCGATCGTCAAGGACATTCTGATCTACATCACCGCTTTTGCCGCGGTGATCGCCGTGCCGATTCAATTGGGCGGCTTCGGCAAGATCTTTTCGGCAGTGCCGCCGGCCAAATTGCTTTTGGCCGCGCCACCCGCCAATAGCACCGGCGCCTACGGAATCTACGCGACTTTGGCGCTCGGCTCCGCTTTGGCACTGTTCCTCTATCCGCATTCGCTGACCGGCATCCTGAGCGCGTCGAGCGGCCACGCTATCCGCCGCAACGCGGCGATGCTGCCGGGCTACTCGTTCATGCTCGGGCTTTTGGCGCTGGTCGGCTTCTTCGCCATTGCCGCCGGCGTCGGCAGCCTTCCGGAATTTGCCGGCGGCTTTAAGCAATTCGGCAACAATTTCGCCGTGCCGGCGCTCTACCTGCATAGCTTTCCGGCCTGGTTTGTCGGCATTGCCTTTGCCGCGATCGGCATCGGCGCGCTGGTGCCGGCCGCGATCATGTCGATCGCGGCGGCCAATCTCTACACCCGCAACATCCATCGCGAGTTCATCAATAAAAATCCTACCGACAAAGAAGAAGCGCAAATGGCGAAATGGGTGTCGCTGATCGTCAAGTTCGGCGCGCTTGTTTTCATCCTGTTCGTGCCGTCGCAATACGCGATCTATATGCAGCTTCTCGGCGGGATCTTGATCGTTCAGACGCTGCCGTCAGTGCTGCTCGGCGTCTATACCCGCTGGTTCAACGATTGGGCGCTGCTGGTCGGCTGGGCGGTCGGCACCGCCGCCGGCACCTGGATGTTCGTCGCGGCCAATCTCACGCCGAATTATCCGCTGGCGATTGGCGGCCATACCTTCCCCGGTTACACGGCGCTCTACACCGTGATCCTCAATCTCATCGTGACGATCGTTCTAACCCCGGTGTTCAATGCGCTCGCCGGCCGGCAGCACGATGTGACCGTCGCCGCCGACTACTACGCTTAAAGCCGCGCGTTGCCGAAGCTCCCTTGCTCATGGCACATTGGGTGTGGCTTGCGATCGCGCGTGCCGAGATGCCGAGGGAGAGAAGCACATGGCCTGGGTCAAGGTGACGGACATCGCCCATGGGCGCCTCAGGGCGCCCGATCTCGACGTGATGGAGGAATTTCTCACGCGATTTGGCCTGCGCCGCACCGAACGGACCGCCAATGCACTCTACATGCGCGGCACCGATCCCAACCACCACATCCACGTCACCGAGAAGGGCGATCCGAAATTTGTCGGGCTGGCTTATTACGTCGACAGCGAAGACGATCTGAAACGGCTGACCAAAGCGCCGGGTGCCACCGGAATTGAGAATATCGACGAGCCTGGCGGCGGCAAGCGCGTGCGGCTGCGCGAGCCCAACGGCTATCAGATCGAGGTCGTCTGCGGGATTGCGCCGGTGCCCGAAATCCCGGTGCGGCGGCAGAAGCTCAATTCCGGCGAGACGCCGCTATCGCGCGCCGGTGAATTGATGCGGCTGCCCAGAGGCCCGGCGCACGTCAAGCGCGTTGGCCACGGCGTGCTGATGACGCCGCGCTTTGGCGAGACTGTCGGCTGGTTCCGCGAAACATTGGGATTTATCTGCTCCGACGATGTCTACGTTGAAGACAAGGGCAACATCATCGGCTCGTTCAATCGCTGCGACCGCGGCGATCGCTACGTCGACCATCACGTGTTCTTCTGCCTGGCGCACGAGAAAACCGGGCTCAATCACCTCTCGTTCGAGGTGTCGGACATCGACGATGTCTGCATGGGCCACGACTATCTCAAGCAATTCGGCAAATACGAGCACATGTGGGGCATCGGCCGGCATGTGCTCGGCAGTCAGGTCTACGATTATTGGGCAGACCCTTGGGGACACGTCCACGAGCACTGGGCCGACAGCGACCGGCTCAACCTCGCCAACGGCTCGAATCTCGTGCCCGCCGAGGAAGCGCTGGTGTCGCAATGGGGCGAGGCGCCGCCGGAGAAATTCATCAATCACGCCAGTCCGTGACGCGGCTGTCGCGGCACGGACCTCGCGCTTAGCGGTGTCAACGGGTTGTTTGAAGGTTAGAGCCGCGTCACCCGCGCGTGCAGGAGCGCGGCCCGGCCGCCGCGAACTTCCTTGACGCAGCGCGCCAGCGCGGCGGGCACATCGGCCGGATCGCTTACCTCCTCGCCGTAGGCGCCAAACGCTTCGGCGACCTTGGTGAAGTGCACATTGGGCGCGAGCTCCGCCTCGAAGCCGTTGGCCGACTTGGCCTCGCCTTCCGGGTACACGCGCAGCACCGACTGCTTCACTGCGTTCCAGCCGGTATTGTCCATAACAACGGTGAGGATCGGCAATTTATATTGCTGCGCGACTGCGAATACCGAACTCGGATTGCCGAAATAGAAACCGCCGTCGCCGCAGATCTGGACGGTGAGCCGATCGGGCGCGGCGAGCTTGGCGCCGAGCGCGGTGCCGCCGGACCAGCCCAGTCCGCCGCCGCCGGCGCGAACGGTCGTGTTGGCGACGCGCCGGGGAATCTGCATCAGCACCGCGGCTGCATTGGTCACACCCTCGTTGAAGATCATGTCCTGATCGTCGAGAAGCTTCGCAAGCTCGGCGGTCAGGTAATGTGGATTGATCGCGCCGGACCGGCCTTTGTCGGCGGCAAGCTTGGCCGCACGCGCGATGCGCTCGTCTCTCGCCGCCTTGATGCGCTTGAGCCGCGCCGCGACGGCCTCCTTGAAACGCGGCGTTGCTTTCGCCTTCAGCGCTTCGAGTACTTGATCGAGAATGCGGCCGCTGTCGCCCTGCATGCGGATGTTGCCCGGGAAGGTCCACATCGGCGAGCCCGGCTTGAGCGTATCGATGTCGATGTGCGCCCAGAATGCTTTGTCGTTGGGCTGCACGTCGCTCGGAAACCACGGCACGTCGACATCGACCAACAGCCCGACATCGGCCTCGGGCACCGCCTTGTCGGCGGTAAAACCGACGAAGCACGGGCTGTCGTGCGAGATATTGTTGGTCATATTGGCTTCGTAGACGGCGATCCCGGCGAATTGCGCCAATGCGTCGATGGCGCGCGAGCCACGCTCGTGCCGGCCCGCATAGCCGGTGATGAGGATCGGATTCTCCGCCTTGAGAATTTTGTCGGCGAGCGCGGCGACCAGCGCCGGATCGGCGCCGCCCGCCGACGTGGCGGCAAATTGCTCGCCGGTGTAGCGGCGAATTTCGTCGGCCCGCCAATGCTGCGTCAGCGTCTCCCGCTGCATCATCAGATAGACCGGCCCGCAGGGTTCGCTCTGCATGATCGAGACCGCGCGGCGTAACGCTTCCTTGACGACCACGCCCGATGGCAATGTCCACTCCCATTTCAGGTACGGTCGCACCAGGCTTGCTTGGTCGAACGGCTCCTGCACGAAATGGACATAAGTGTCGCGCGAACCGACCAGTTCGTCGTTGACGGTGTACGGCGCCTTGCCGGCCATCAGCAGCACCGGCAGCCGGCTGCGAAACAGATTGTGCATGCCGTTTGCGGTATTGGCGGTGCCGACGTCGACATGCACCAGCACGCCCTGGCCGCGGCCGGTGACCAGCGCATAACCCGCCGCCATATGCGCGGCCGTATTCTCATGCGGGCAGCGCACGATGGTCGGCATTGGCTCACCGCGCCTACGGCGATGCGCCATCTCGTCGATGATCGGCGCATGATCGGTGCCGAAATTACAGAACAGGTAATCGACGCCGATCTCGTTTAAGCCTTCGAGTAAGTAATAGGCCGTCGCGAAATCGGGAACATTGGTCTGGCGCGCAACCGAAGTGTCCATTGTGAGCACTCACCAAATCTTTGCTTGAGCGGAGGGAACTTTGCCCAATTGCCGCTGCCTTATAGCACCTTTGCTGTGGATGGTGCGGCAAGTCAGGCCGTCATTTCAGCATAAAGGCCGGGAATCCCCGAACTCTTGCCACAATGCCGGTTAAATACTCCGCCCGATTGAGCGGGGAGAGGGTACTCCATGAAATGGCAAGCAGCCTTGGCCGGCGCGCTGGCGTCGGCCCTAGTGACGTGCGCGGCATCCGCCGACGTGCGAATCGTCGGCGATCCTGGAGGGGAGGTCTCCTCCTATGTTCAGAAATTCAATGAGATCCGCGCTTCCGGCGAACGGATTGTCATTGACGGGCCATGCCTGTCGGCCTGCACGTTGTTCACCGGCATCGTCCCGCGAGACCACGTTTGCGTAACGCGGCGCGCCGCCTTGGGCTTCCATGCGGCTTCTTATTATGACGACGCGTCGCGCTCCTTGGTGCCGACTCGCAGGGGCAGTGCGGTCGTGATGCGGCTCTATCCGCCGGAAATCCGCTCATGGATCAACCACCATGGCGGGCTGCGGCCGCAAATGATCGTGATGCGCGGCCACGAGTTGAGCACGCTGTACCCGATTTGCCAGTAAATTTATGGGGCAGGTGAACGGCAGGGCACCGCGGCGGTTGCGGTGCTTTTCGCCGTTGTCGGAACGCCAATTCCGGCCTATCTAACCCGGGCCGGATGTCCGCCATGCCGCAAATCCTCGTACGACCGCGAGTTTCTGGGCCTTTGTTCGTAGCCAGCGCGCTGGTCGCTCTCGCGCTTATTGGCACTGGCTTGCTCTGGGCCTATTACGGCACCGCCGTGTTCTTCGAAACGATCCGCGCTGGCTTTGCGGCCTGCTTTGGCTAACGGGAAACCGCTCGTGAAGGCGAATACATCTCGCGTCATGCTGCTGCTCGCCGCTTTTCTCGGCGGGTTGTTTCTGTTTTTTGGCGCCATCCTCTTCGTTACCGGCCGCGCGCCGTCGCCGGTTGGTCCCGCGATTGCCGCGGTCGGCGGCCCGTTTCATCTTGAAGACCAGAATGGAAAGCCGTTCACCGATCAGGATATGAAGGGACGCCCCTTCCTGGTGTTCTTCGGCTTTACCCATTGTCCCGATATTTGCCCGGCCACCCTGTTTGAGATCTCGCAAGTGCTGCATACGCTCGGGTCCGATGCCGATCGCACCGGAGCATTGTTCATCACGGTCGATCCCGAGCGCGATACGCCATCGGTCATTAAGGATTACCTGTCGAATTTCGACCCGCATTTGCACGGCCTGACCGGCGATCAGGCCTCGATCAATGCGGCGCTGCGGGCCTATCGCGTCTATGCCAAGAAAGTGCCGCTCGAGGGCGGTGACTACACCATGGATCACACCGCGGTGGTCTACCTCATGGACAAGGACGGGCATTTCGTTGCGCCGTTCAACGTCAGCCGGACTCCGGAGCAGGAAGCAGCCGATCTGCGGCGCTACTTCTGATGGCCGTGGCCCAACTGAGACGGCCTGTGCGGCTGACGCTACGAGCAATCTTGGCCGCGGCGCTGCTCGGTGCGGTTGCGGCGGTCCTTGCCGCAGGATCGCCGGTTCAGGCGCAGCAGGGGGTGACGCTGCCGTCGGGGGCCGGCGTTCCGGGATTTTGGGACCCGCGGCGGCGGCCGGAGCGGCCGGACCTTTCACGCATCCAGTCGATTCGCTTTCTGACCGAGCTCGACTATCCACCGTTCAACTATGCGGGGCCGGACGGCAATCCGGTCGGTTTCAACGTCGATCTTGCCCGCCAGCTCTGCGACGAGATCAAGACCACCTGCACCATCCAGGCGCGGCGCTTTGAACTGTTGCTGGATGCGCTCGACAATCGCGGCGACGCCGTCATCGCTTCGATCGCGATCACGCCAGCCACGCGCCGGCGCGCCGATTTTACCGATCCTTATTATCGTACGCCGGCGCGCTTCGTCGCTCGCATCGACAGCCCGATCGGCGACGTGCTGCCGGAACTGGTCGAGGGCAAGAAAATTGCTGTCGTCGCCGGCACAGCGCATGAAGCCTTCCTCAAGCAGATGTTCACCGCGGCCGAGGTGCGGTCCTACGCCAATGCGGAAGCCGCGCGCGAAGCGCTCCGCAACAAGGACGTCGATCTGTTGTTCGGCGACGGCATTACGCTCGCTTTCTGGCTCAATGGTTCCGACTCCGCCGGCTGCTGCGTGTTCCGCGGCGGCCCGTATCTGGAAAGCCGCTATTTTGGCGAGGGCGTGGGCATCGCGGTCAAACGCGGCAATGATCTGTTGCGACAGGCTTTGAACTGGGCCCTGTTTCGGGACTGGGAGAAGGGCGGCTTCACGGATCTGTGGTTGCGCTATTTTCCGATCAGCCCGTTTTGAGCCCATAGCTTGCCCAGATGGCTTGAACCGATGCGTTTGACGATGCGACGCGGCCTTCCTAGTGTCCCGATTCCGAAGTTCGTGAGCATTTGCGGCACGCTCAGACGAACTTCGCGGCACTAGTGTCGCAGACCAAGTCTAACGCCGCGGAGTCGACCAAAACCCATCATGACGGCGATCGAAGCCCCCACCGCCTCGCTTCGCGAAGTGGCCGAGCTTTCCCACGCCTGGCCGTTCGAGGAAGCGCGCAAGATCGTCGCGCGGCTGAAGCGAAAGCCTAAAGACGAGGTGATTTTTGAGACCGGCTATGGCCCCTCCGGCCTGCCGCATATCGGCACCTTCGGCGAAGTGGCGCGCACCTCGATGGTACGTCATGCCTTTCGCGTCCTGACCGACGACAAAATCAAAACGCGGCTGATCGCGTTTTCCGACGACATGGATGGACTGCGCAAGGTGCCTGACAATATTCCAAACAAAGAGCTGGTCGCGCAGCATCTCGGCAAGCCGCTCACCCGCGTGCCTGACCCGTTCGGCACTCACAACAGCTTTGCCGCGCACAACAATGCGCGGCTGCGCGCTTTCCTCGATCAGTTCGGCTTCGATTACGAGTTTATGTCTTCGACGGCCTGTTACACGTCCGGGCGCTTCGATGATGCATTGCTCAAAGTGTTGCACCATTTCGAGCAGGTGATGGAGGTCATGCTGCCGTCGCTGCGCGAGGAACGGGCGCAAACCTATTCGCCGTTTCTACCGATCGATCCGGAAAGTGGAATCGTGCTGCAGGTGCCGGTCGTCGAGCATGACGCCAAAGCGGGGACCATCACCTACGAGCATCCCGATCGGGGCGGGCGCGTCACGACACGCGTCACCGGCGGCGGCTGCAAGTTGCAATGGAAGCCGGATTGGGCGATGCGCTGGGTAGCGCTCGGCGTCGATTACGAAATGGCCGGCAAGGACCTGATCGACTCGGTGAAGCTCTCGGGAGAAATCTGCCGCACGCTCGGCGGCGCGCCGCCGGAAGGCTTCAATTACGAGCTATTTCTCGACGAAAACGGACAGAAGATTTCGAAGTCGAAAGGCAACGGCCTGACCATCGACGAATGGCTGCGCTATGCCAGCCCAGAGAGCCTGTCGCTGTTCATGTATCGCGAGCCGAAAGCCGCCAAGCGGCTTTATTTCGACGTCATCCCGCGGCACGTCGACGACTATCTGCAATTCCTCGATGCCTATCCGCGTCAGGGTCTCAAGGAAAAACTCGGCAATCCGGTCTGGCACATTCACGACGGCGCGCCACCGCCGCCTGACAATCCGGTGCCGTTTGCGATGCTGCTCTCGCTGGTCACCGCCTCGAATGCCGCCAACGCCGAGACGCTGTGGGGCTTCATCATGCGCTATCGGCCTGGCGTGACGCCGACCACGCATCCGCGACTGGCCGCGCTCGTTGATTATGCGATCAACTATTATCGCGACTTCGTGGCGACGGCGAAAAAATTCCGCGCGCCGAACGCTGCCGAACGCTCCGCGCTTTTGGACCTGCGCGATGCGCTAGCGCAATTGGAGGAGCAGCCGACGCCGGAGGCTATTCAAGAGGTGGTGTACGAGGTCGGCCGCCGCGAGCCGTTTCTCGACAAGAGCGGCAAAATTAAAACCAAGGACGGCAAGCCCGGCGTGTCGCTCGACTGGTTCAACATGCTGTATCAGGTATTGCTCGGCCAGGAGAAAGGGCCGCGGTTCGGCTCGTTTGTCGCCGCCTATGGCGTCGGCAACACCATTGCTATGATCGACGGCGCGCTGGCGCGCTCGGCGTGATGTCGCAAATTTGACCCCACTATCGCAGACCAGATCTGCGCATGCGTCAGCATCGGCACCCCCGAACGGCGCAAAGAATAGGAATTATTGCTTGATGCCTCAAGGGCCGATAGGGTCGCCGCGACCTGCGGCCCGAGCTGCGGCCAATGCCGAACGATTCGTGACAACGATCTACAAAATCTGCGAGCGAGCGTCCTGGCGGCTCGCCGAGCAAACCGGGACGTATCGCGGCTCGGCGGCTGACGCCCGCGACGGCTTCATTCATTTTTCCACGGCTGCACAGCTTGCTGCAACCATGGCAAAACATTTTGCGGGACATCGTGATCTGTTGCTCGTTGCGATCGATGGCAACGCGTTGGGAGCGGCGCTGAAATGGGAGCCTTCGCGCGGCGGCGAACTATTTCCACATCTCTACGCCGCGCTGCCGCTCACCGCGGTACGCTGGACAAAGCCGGTGCCGGACGAAGTCTCCGGTCGGCGCATATTGCCGGAGTTCACGCCATGATCGGTTTGCTCGATCGATTGGCGCGGCCGTTCCTTTATGCGCTCGATCCCGAAGATGCCCATCGCCTTGCGATCAGGATGCTGCAAATCGCGCCGCTGCCGCCGGCACGGCCGGATGACAGTCGACTGGCGACCCGTGTGTTCGGGCTGAATTTTCCGAATCCAATCGGGATTGCCGCCGGATTCGACAAACACGCGGAGATTCCGGACGCGCTCTTGCGCGCCGGCTTTGGCTTTGTCGAGGTCGGTACCGTCACCCCGCTGCCGCAACCGGGCAATCCGCGCCCGCGGCTGTTTCGGCTCGACGCCGATCAGGCCGTGATCAATCGGCTCGGATTTAACTCCGAAGGCGCCGATACCGTGCTGCGGCGCCTGGCGGCGCGGGCCAGGGTCGGCGGCATCGTCGGCATCAATGTCGGCGCCAACAAAGATGCGCCGGATCGCGTCGCCGATTACGTGCGCCTGATCGAAAAGTTCGCCGCAGTGGCGAGCTATGTCACGGTCAATATTTCTTCGCCCAACACGCCCGGCTTGCGCGACATGCAGCAGGCCGGCGTATTGGACGATCTCTTGGCGCGGGTCATCGATGCGCGCGAGCGTGTGACCAAAAACGCCGGTCCCACGCCGGTCCTGCTCAAGATTGCCCCTGATTTATCGCTTGCCGATCTCGACGATGTGGTGGGAATCGCGCGCGCGCGCCGGGTCGACGGCATGATCATCGGCAATACCACCGTGACCCGGCCCGCGCTGCGCGATACTCAGTCGAGAGAAGCGGGCGGCCTCTCCGGGCGGCCGCTCTTGCCACTCGCCGACCGCATGCTGGCCGAGACTTATGTTCGGGTTGAGGGCGTTTTCCCGCTGGTTGGCGTCGGCGGCATCGATTCTGGAACGAGCGCACTCGGCAAGATTCGCGCCGGCGCAAGCCTCGTTCAAATTTATTCGGGACTGGTGTTTCGCGGCCTTGGCCTCGTCGGCGAAATCAAGGCCGCCATGCTGGCCGCGCTCGACCGCGACGGCAGCCAAACCATCGCCGACTATGTCGGTGCCGATGCGGCTTCGGTCACTGCCGAAGCGTGGCCAGTCTGACGTGCCAGTCTGAGGTCGCGGCGAGATCACACCGCTTGGTGTCGCAGCGTTTTCGCTAGTTCCGCGGCAATCGCCACCGCCGCGGGCGTGTCGGAATGCACGCAGATCGTCTCGGCCCGCACCGGAATATCGCGGCCGGTTGTCGTGGCGACAACATGATCGCGCATGACGCGCAGCACACGCGCGGCGGCTTGTGCCGGGTCGACGGCATCGTGGACGCGGCTGAGAATGAGATTGCCGTCGCCGTCGTAGGCGAGGTCGGCGTAAAATTCGCAAATCATCGCGACTCCCTTTTTTCGGTAAGCCGTTTCGTGCGCGGTGAAGGCCATGCCGAGGACCGGCACGCCGAATATGCGCGCGGCATTGGCGATCGCGCCAGCAATGGCCTCGTCGCGGGCCGCCATGCCGTAGAGCGCGCCGTGCGGTTTTATGTGGTTGAGTGGCATGCTTTCGCTGTCGAGAAAGGCTTTCAACGCACCGGTTTGATAGATCACCAGGTCTTCCACCTCGTCGGGCGCGATGACCATTGCGCGCCGGCCGAAGCCCTGCATGTCGGGAAGCGAGGGATGCGCTCCGACTTTGACGTTGTGCTGCTTCGCGAGCCGCACCGTCTCATGCATGATCGAAGGGTCCGAGGCGTGGAAGCCGCACGCGACATTGGCGAGGTCGATATGCGGCATCAGCGCCGCATCGTTGCCGAGCCGATAAAGCCCGAAACCTTCGCCCATATCGCAGTTGATCGTCATGCCCATGTTGTCATGCCCATGTTCGTGAGCCCATTTTGGTGTGATCCGTTGAGCGGCTGATCGTTTCAGCGTATCGCGGTCGCGCCGGGCGAGGGTATCAGCACCGGCTTGAGGGCCGGAACGAGGCGCCGCCGCTCGCGTCGCGCCGGTACGGTGCGATAGACCTGCTTGGTCGCTTCGACGATGTGGACCCCTGCAAATGGTGCGGACAAAGTGGCGCCGGTGCGCTCCCACGCGCCCGCCGAGCGCAGAAACCAGCGCCGCGGAATCGGCGGCACATAGAGCGCCTCGCCCCAGGCGGTTGGCGTGAACCAGGTGTCGCGCAATAGATGCATGATCTGGGTGCGCGAATACGGCCGCCCGTGACCGAACGGCGTCGTGTCCATGCGCGCCCATACACCGCGGCGGTTCGGCACCACCGCCAACAGCCGCCCGCCAGCCGCCAGCACGCGCCAGCTTTCGCGCAACAGCTCGACCGGATCGGGAGACATTTCCAGCGCATGCACCAGGAGCACGCGGTCGACCGCGGAGTCGGTAAGCGGTAATTCATCCTCCTCGACCAGCGCCGCCAGCGCCGGACGCGTCGACGGCCAGCGCACCACGCCTTGCGGCGCCGGCATCAAAGCGAGACAGCGTTCGGCCTCGCCGCGGAACAGCCCGAGATAGGGCGTGGTATAGCCGATGCCGAGGACGCGCAGCGCGCGCGCATCGTTCCAGCGCGCACGGATGCCGCGGCCGATGAAGCGGCGCGCCACCACGCCCAAGTGCTGGGCATAGAAATTGCGCAGGTCGACGACGTCCATGGCGGCAAAATAGCATGTTGCCGCCCGCTGCGCCCTTGCAGTTGGCGGCGCCGAATACTTAACTTTATTGCATCGTGATTTATCGTTACCGCTCGCCTTCCCGTCAGCCAATACGAGACAGCCATGCCGGCGCAAACGTATTTGTTCGGTTGTTTAAAGGACAATTTCGGCGTTCTGCTTCATGATCCCGCAAGCGGCGCCACCGCCGCAATTGACGCTCCGGAAGCCGCCCCCATCGAGGCGGCGCTCAAAAAAACCGGCTGGCGGCTCACCGACATTCTGGTGACGCATCACCACGGCGATCACACCGCCGGCATCGGCGAACTCAAGGCGCACTACCACTGCCGCGTGACCGCGCCGCGCCGCGAGGCGCAACGTATCGCCGATGTCGATGCGACGGTTGCGGAAAACGATACCGTCAAAGTCGGCGCGCTCGAGGGCCGCGTGTTCGACACGCCAGGCCACACGGCCGGTCACATTTCATATTTTTTCCCGGCCGACAAGCTGGCGTTTGTCGGCGATACGCTGTTTTCAATCGGTTGTGGGCGCGTCATCGAGGGCGATGCGCAAATGATGTGGAACTCGCTCCTCAAACTGCGCGCGCTGCCTGACGACACGCGCTTTTATTGCGGGCACGAATATACCGCCGCAAATATCCGCTTCGCTCAAACCGTCGAGCCGAACAACAAAGCGCTCACGGCGCGCGCGCAAGAGGTCGCAAAGCTCCTCGCCGACGGCAAACCCACGATCCCGGCGACCGTCGGCGAGGAAAAAGCGGCCAATCCGTTTCTGCGCGCCGACAATCCGGAGCTCGCGAAGTCGCTCGGTCTAGGCGGCGCGCCGGCGTGGAAGGTTTTCGCCGAAATTCGCGAGCGGAAGAATCGCTTTTAGGGATGATCCGGAAAAGCGGAGATGGGGTTTTCAAAAAAGATGATGCCTTCGGCAAAATGTTAGATCGACGATCGATTCGTTTTAACGAAATTGCGCTCTCATGCCCACGCTGACCGCACAGGACATCATCAGGATGCTCGCGCTTAGGCCGCATCCGGAGGGTGGTCATTTCCGCGAGACTTTCCGCGACTCAAGTCAAACCTTGGACGGGCGTGCGGCATCAACTGCGGCGTACTATCTGCTCGCGCGCGGCGAGCGCTCGCATTGGCATCGGCTGGACGCCGCCGAAATCTGGCACTGGTACGCCGGCGCCCCGCTACAGCTTGAAATCGCCGCCGCACCCGGGCGCATCGAGCGTGTCACGCTCGGCGGCGACATCTCCGCGGGTTTGCGTCCTCAGGCCGTGGTGCCGGCCGAGGTCTGGCAGGCGGCGCAGACAACCGGCGAGTGGACGCTCGTTGGCTGCACGGTGGCGCCCGGGTTCGATTTTGCCAAGCACGAATTGGCGCCGCAGGAGTGGTCGCCGGAATAAAAGCACGCCGCAACGCACCGCGGGCGGTAGAGGAACAATCAGGCGTAATATTGCCCGCCATTCGCCGACAGCGTCGACCCGGTAAGTAATCCGGCCTCGTCTGACGCCAGAAACAGCACGCAGCGCGCGATTTCTTCCGGCTCGCCCAGCCGCCCGATCGGGATCTGCGGCAGGATGTTTTTCTGCAATACCTCCTGCGGCATCGCCTTGACCATGTCGGTCGCGATATAGCCCGGACAGATAGCGTTGACGGTAATGCCGACGCGCGCGCCCTCCTGCGCTAGCGCTTTGGTGAAGCCGATCTCGCCGGCCTTGGCGGCCGAATAGTTGGTCTGGCCGAATTGCCCCTTTTGCCCGTTGATCGAGGAAATATTGATGATGCGGCCGAACTTGCGCTCCCGCATGCCCTCGATGACGTTGCGGCACATGTTGAACAGCGATCCGAGATTGGTGTTGATAACCTCGGTCCAATGTTCCGGCTTCATGCGGTGCAGCTGGGCATCGCGCGTAATGCCGGCATTGTTCACCAGCACATCGATGGGCCCGAGCTCGGCCTCGACCTTCTTGACGCCGGCGGCGCAGGCTTCGAATGACGACACGTCCCATTTGTAGACGTTGATGCCGGTCTCGGCTTCGAACTTCGCCGCCGCTTCGTCGCTGGAGCCGTAATTGGCGGCGACGTTATAACCGGCGGCCTTCAAGGCTTTGCTGATCGCAGCGCCAATGCCGCGCGTACCGCCGGTGACCAGTGCAACGCGGGCCATGATGTCCTCCCCGACACTGAACGCGTCTTCGCTTGAGACCGGATCACAGATGTCAGATATCGGAGGTCAGACAATTGAGCCAGCGACCTCCGTCATCCGACCTCTGACATCTATCTTTCCACGCACATCGCGATGCCCATGCCGCCGCCGATGCACAGGGTGGCGAGGCCTTTTTTCGCGTTCCGCTTCTGCATCTCATAGAGCAGCGTCACCAAGACGCGCGTGCCCGACGCGCCGATCGGATGCCCGATCGCAATGGCGCCGCCGTTGACATTCACTTTGTTGGTGTCCCAGCCGAGATCCTTGTTCACGGCGCAGGCTTGCGCGGCGAAGGCCTCATTGGCCTCCACGAGATCGAGGTCGCCGACATTCCAGCCGGCTTTCTTGAGCGCCGCGCGCGAGGCCGGAATTGGTCCGGTGCCCATGATCTTGGGATCGACCCCGGCCTGCGCCCACGACACGATACGGGCCAGCGGCGTCTTGCCGAGCTTGGCGGCTTCGCTGGCTTTCATCAGCACCACCGCGCCGGCGCCGTCATTGATGCCTGACGCATTGGCGGCGGTGACAGTGCCTTCTTTGTCGAAGGCGGGGCGCAACTTGCTGATCGCCTCGAGCGTGGTGCCGTGCTTGGGATATTCGTCGGCGTCGACGACGACGTCGCCTTTGCGCGTCTTGACCGTCACCGGCGTGATCTCGTCCTTGAACCTGCCGGACTTCTGCGCGGCCTCGGCCTTGTTCTGTGATGCGACGGCGAAAGCATCCTGCTGCTGGCGTGTGATCTGCCACTGCCGCGCGACGTTCTCGGCGGTCGTGCCCATGTGATAGCCGTTGAAGGCGTCCCACAGGCCGTCCTTGATCATGGTATCGATCATTTCGAAATCACCCATCTTCACGCCTGAGCGTAGATGCGCGCAATGCGGCGCCACGCTCATCGATTCCTGGCCGCCGGCGACGACGATTTCGGAATCGCCGTTGACGATCGCCTGATAGCCGAGCGCGACCGAGCGCAAACCAGAACCGCAAAGTTGATTGACGCCCCAAGCGGGGGTCTCGACCGGCACGCCGGCGGCAATCGAGGCTTGCCGCGCCGGATTCTGCCCTTGGCCAGCCGTCAATATCTGACCCATGATCACTTCCGAGACCCGCGGCGCTTCGACGCCGGCGCGGTCCAGCGCGGCTTTGATGGCGATTTTGCCGAGCTCATGGGCAGGCAATGATGCAAACGCGCCGTTGAACGCGCCGACCGGCGTTCGCGTCGCGCTGACGATAACGACGTCGTCTTTCATGACAGGTTCCTTCCGAACTGTTTGGGGCTATTACGACGCGGGCTGGCCGCAGGTCTTTGATATATGTCATAGGGAGGCCGCAGGACCTCGACAAGGCGCAAAGGCGCGCAAAGCCGCCGCATGGCCCGCATGCCTCGCCCTCGTTGGGCGCGGACGGCCTCCAATCACAAAAGGGTAGCCGCAAGCGGCGAAACAGCCTATTTTGGCGGCAAAGTCACGCCTTCGCCCGTCGACAATGGTTCTTCGCAAAGCCCGAAAGTTCATGTCAGAAACAGCGACCAAGACTGCTGAGCCGGTTACGATCAAGAAATACGCGAACCGGCGGCTCTATAACACCGGCACAAGCACCTACGTCACGCTGGAAGACCTCGCCGCGATGGTCAAGACCGGCGAGGACTTTGTGGTCTATGACGCCAAGACCGGCGAGGACATCACCCGGTCGGTTCTGACCCAGATCATCTTCGAACAGGAAAACAAAGAGGGTCAGAACCTTCTGCCGATCACGTTCCTGCGCCAGCTGATCCGGTTTTACGGCGACAGCATGCAGATGCTGGTGCCCCGCTATCTCGAAGTCTCCATCGAGTCCTTGACCCGCGAGCAGGAGAAATTCCGCCAGCAAATGGCGCAAGCCTTCGGCGTCGGCGCGTTCACGTCGCTGGAAGAGCAGGTCCGGCGCAACATGGAGATGTTCGAGCGCGCGTTTGCGATGTTCGCGCCGTTTGCGCGGCGGGAAAGCGGCGGCGAAGGCGGTGAAGCCGAAAAAACCTCGGGCAAATCGGGCGATATCGACGATCTCAAACGTCAGCTTGACGAGATGAAGCGAAAGGTCGATCGCCTCACCGGTGGCGGTGAATGAGTTTTGACCCTAGGCCCGGTCTGACGGCTCGATCTCGATCTGCCGTGTGGCGTTGCGCATGCCGACGATAAAGCCGGCGAGCACATCCACGAGCGCGATCGCCATCAACAGGAAGAAGGTCGAGGTCGCTGCCCGTTGCACCAGCAGAAACTCGACCAGCATGCCAATGAACAGCGCCATCGCCAGCACGTGATCCATAATGCTGCGCGTACCGGCCCGGGTCGATTTGATCAGCTCGATCCAGAGCAGGAAAATGGCGAAGGCGAGAAGAATATCCTCCCAGGTCAGCACCCAATCCTGGCCCGACATCATATGCACGGTGGTGACCGGCGAGGTCCAACTCACACCGGGGGTGAGAAACGCGATCATGTTGTAGATCGCGAACGGAATCAGCAGCAGCGGAAAACCGAGCGCAAACATGATCCATCTCGCTCAACCGCCCTCAATGGCGAGGGCGCGCGGCGGGTCAATGGCGCCGCCGCGATGAGGAACCCTGGATCGTATAGGGGCCGAGCCGGCGCAGACAATACTGCGCCGAGACGGAAGTTCAGGTTTCGGACTTCTTACTTAGCACTTGCCGGCCGCGATACATGCCGGTTTTGAGATCGATGTGGTGCGGCCGGCGCAGCTCCCCCGAATCCTTGTCTTCGATATAGGTCGGGGCTTTGAGGGCATCGGCAGACCGGCGCATGCCGCGCTTTGACGGCGACGTTTTTCTCTTCGGCACGGCCATAGCCGTTCTCCCTCTCTCTCGGTTTCGCTGCTCGGAACGCGGCTTATAGAAGAATGATTGCGACCAGGCTAGCCCCGCACGCAGGCATCCAGGCCGCTGAATTCGAGCGATCGCCGCTCATAGAGGGCGGCGAGGCGGCGCACCAGCACGCTCGGAATGCGGGCGCTGCGGCGTACCGGGCTGGGCAGGATCGCCGCGAGTTCCGCCGCCTCGGGCGGGGCGAGATCGCGGGCCGATTTGCCGAATGCCCACCGGGCGCCGGCCTCCGCCCCGAATTCGCCGTTCGGTCCCCATTCCGCAATATTGAGGTAGATTTCAAGAACCCGCCGCTTCGACAGCACCAGATTGAGCCACAGCGCCAGTGGGAACTCGAGCGCCTTTCGGATAAAACTGCGGCCCTCCCACAGAAACAGATTTTTGGCGGTCTGCTGCGTGATCGTCGAAGCGCCGCGCGCCTCGCCGAGTTCGTCCGACTGCTGCATCGCCTCGCGGATGGCGCCGAGGTCCACGCCACGATTGCGGCAGAAGCTGCCGTCTTCGGCGACGATCACCGCAAGGCGCAGCGCCGGCGCAATGCGGTTTAGGGGAACGGCGATGTGCACGACGCGCTTGCCGGTGGCCCAGCGCCACAGCATCGGGGTCGAGACCGGATCGACGAAACGATAAAGCGGCGCGATCACATAGGGGATGAGCAGGACGGCGAGTGCGAGGATTATCAAGTTCCTGACAAGCCGTCGCACGAAATGCCCTCCGCGCGCGATGAAGACGTGCGCGCGAGCTTATCGTCGTTCTAGTGCCGCGAACCCGAAGTTCGCACAAGCGTCCGGAGCCCCCTGATGCGAACTTCGGGTTCAAAGGCGGCACTAGCAAGCATATTATTTGCTAGTGTCCTTATCGATTCCGAAGTTCGTAC
>Ga0187802_10000051_pt1 | contig 24166 bp, 20 predicted proteins | sample NC_wetland_sal_i_FD_130584 | JGI IMG/M metagenome (GOLD analysis project Ga0187802, IMG submission 130584) | Wetland sediment microbial communities from Neuse River Estuary, North Carolina, USA - Control_2 | ecosystem: Environmental > Aquatic > Freshwater > Wetlands > Sediment | place: USA... | reverse complement strand
AGCATACTGAAAACATTGGCTGTGGGCAAGACCCGGCGATGGGGGAAAGGAGGGCTTGGCAGTGTAGAATATTTGCCGAGAGGAATTTGAATGGCTGATTACACCGACGCGCACGCGAGGGCCGGAATCAACGCCCGACTGCCGAAGCTCGATACCTGGCCCAACCAATTTCCAGGCTACGAAATTACCATCCGCTTTCCGGAATATACATCCGTGTGCCCCAAGACGGGCCTGCCGGATTCGGGGACGATCACGATTCATTACCAACCGAAGCAGCATTGCCTGGAATTGAAGGCATTAAAAATGTATCTGCTGGGATACCGCAATCTGGGGATTTTCTACGAGAACGCGGTGAACCGGATGCTGCGCGATATCGTTGCTGCGATTCGCCCTTCTTGGTGCCTGGTTACCGGAGAATTCACGCCGCGCGGCGGACTCACGACGACGGTCGAGGCGCGCTGGCCCCACCGGGGGAACGGTCCTCGGCAACGGCGGGGATAGACATACTGCCCCGCCTCAGCCATAATTTCGGCCGTGCCCGAGAGGCGGAAACCTCTCTGAAGGAGGCTCGATGAGTTCGTCCCCGAATCCGGCTGAAGACGTCCAGATGACGGAGGCAGCCGCATTGCCCCGGTGGGTGATCCTGCTATTCGCCATCGCATTCGTTCTGGTCGGCTATCTTCTGTTTGCAAGCTACTCCGAGAATCAGGCGCTGCACAAAGGCCTGAGCGATGCGGATCGGAAGACGCAGGCGCTCGCAGCGCAACTCGATAAGACGAATTCGCGGATTGCGGACTTGAAGGGGCAGCTTGACGTGACGTCGCAGAAGCTGGGCCTGACGCAGGATGAGCTGGCTCGCGCGCGAAGCCTGGCGCAAACCATCAAGAAAGACCAGGAGAAGAGCGATCAGGCGCTGCGGACGGAGATCGGCCAGGTGCAGGCGGACACGTCCACAAAGTTCGGCCAGGTGGCCACGGAGCTCAGCGGGACGAAGAGTGACGTGGCGGCCACGAAGGCGGACCTGGAGGCCACAAAAGGCAAATTGTCGAGCACGATCGGGGATCTGGGAGTGCAGAGCGGCCTGATCGCGCGCAATCACGATGAAGTGGAAGAGCTGAAGAGGCTCAACGAGCGCGACATTTTTGAGTTTGACCTGCGCAAATCGAATGAACCCCAGCACGTAGGCCCCATTCAGATGGTGCTCCGCAAAGTGGACACCAAGAAGTACCGCTTCACGCTCAACGTGGTCGCCGACGACAAGAGCATCGAGAAGAAAGACAAGACGGTGGGTGAACCTGTGCAATTTTATGTGCGGGGGGCGCGCGCGCCCTATGAAATCGTGGTCTTTGATCTATCGAAAGATCATGCCAAAGGATACTTGAGCACGCCCAAATCCAAGGGCGCGCCACCGCCTTCCGCGCCGCCGGGAAATTAGCGCTGTGGCGAAAGTTAAGGAAGCTCCCCATTATCGTCTTGCGACGAATTGAATCCCAAGCCCAGAGGGCGGCCAAGTGAAGACGAATTGGAAGAAAACTTCCGGGTGGCGGCTTATTTTTCGCGCTGGGGCGTTTCTGGCGCTGCTTCTGACGTGCCACGCGCTTCGGGCGCAAATTTCCTCAATTCCCGACCGGCTTTCCTCCGACACAATCTTGTACGTTCATTGGCGAGGGAAGACCTTCGCGAGCGGCGCGGATGAGAAGAACCACGTATTGCAGCTCCTCCAGGACCCCGATTTCGTTCCGCTGCGAAATGCGATGGTGAAATTGGCACAGCGCAACTCGGGAAAAGACAGCACAGCGCCACCAGTGGAATTCGCCGAGATATTGTCACTCCTCGAGAATGAGGCGGCCTTGGGTGTAGTGATGAATCCCGCCCCGGCCAATGCGGACGCGGGCGGAGGCGCGCCGACCTCAGGAACTCTTTTTGTATATGACGCGACGGGAAAAACGGCGCTGATTGAGAAATTGAGGGCGATTCTACGGGCCAACGGGAAAGAACCGCCCGTCTTGACGACTTACGATTTTGGCGGAACGCATGTCGAGGTGCGCGCGACTTCGACCGGTCCATCGTATTCGGCTCGAACGGCAAAATACTTTCTGATCGCGGACCAAAAGCAGCTGATTGAGGATTTGATCGGCCGTTTCAGCAGCGCGGAAAAGCCAGCGTCTGCGGTTACGCTACTTCCTGAATATAAGGCGGTCCAGCCGTACATGGGCGCCGATTCCAGTCTGGAATTTTTCGCGCGCATGCCCAACGTGAATCAGCTCATTCGCCCCGATGTTCAGAACACATCTGGGGCGCGCTTCGCGCAGAATCTGCATCTGGAGAAACTGCACGTCACGGGCATGAGCGTCAGTTTCGCGGGAGAAGCAGCCCGGCTACGTGGAGCGATACTTGGGGACACATCATCACCGAGCTTGTTCGACATCGCCGGCGCAAGTAGCGCAAAGTTTGCGACGCTGCCGATTGTAAATCCGGGGCCGCTTTCCAATGTGACGACTCTTGACTTGCCCGCGACATACCGATTGGTCCGGTCTGCCGCGATGGAATCGCTCAATCCGCAACAAACCGCCGGCATCGCTGCAGCGGAAGGCATGGCGCAGGGGTTCTTGGGGATGTCCGTGGAGGATGCCCTGCATCTTTTCACGGGGGAGATTGCCACGCGGTCGGTCGATTCCGACGACGGCTCGTGGCCGCGATTGTATGCGGTAGCGATCCAGAATCCGCAGGATGTGCTGCGCCTGTTGCGCGCCACCCTGGGCAAGAAGATTGTTGAGGAAAACACGGAAGGCGATGCGACCATTCTGGACGTTTCTTATCCAGACCGCGATCCGGTGAGCGGCCAGCAGAAGGCGCACTTTTTATATGTGGGGGTGAAACCGCAAATGCTTTTCGTCGCGCCGAAGAAAGCGATGTTGCACGAGGGGATGGAGCGGCTCGATGCCAAATCGGGGGCAGCTTTCACAGCAGATCCGTATTCGAACGCGGATCTGAACCACCTGCGCGGAATGCTCCCGGAGAAACTCTCAGGCCTGAGCGCTGCTGATCTTGCACGGATTCCATGGGAAAAGGTATTCGTTTGGATCTCGCAGCAAATCAACGAGGACGCCAAAGGCTCGAAAGAACCGACTCCGCAGTCAACGGATTGGCTTAAGATGATGAAGCCGGCGGCCTTCACGCGCCACCTCCATGCCGCGATGAGCGGCTGGTGGAAGGATTCGAGCGGCATTTACTTTGACTCGTACCTCGAGTAAGGCAGTTTCCGCGCTGCACCGATTCCCTTTTGCGGCGGCCCTTGGTCTCTCCCTTGCCCTTTCTGCTCTGGCCCTACTGCCATCCGCGAGTTGTGCGCAGCAGCAAAAGCAAGAGCCCATCCCGTCGGTGCAAACGCCGATTCGGACCACGAGCGAGCTTGTGAAGGTGGACGTGAGCGTGCTGGATAAACACGGAAACTTCGTCGGAGGGCTGGAGCAGAAAAATTTTCGGATTCGGGACGGCGAGGCGGAGCAGCCCATCGTGTTTTTTGCGCCCGTCGAAGCACCTGCGGAGGTTCTCGTGCTGGTGGAGACCAGCCCGGCGGTGTATCTGATTCACAATCAGCATCTGTTTGCGGCGTATGCCTTGCTGGACGGACTGGCAGCGAATGATCAGGTCGCTCTCGTTACGTACGACCGGGAGCCGCATGGCATTCTCTCGTACACTGCGGACAAGTCCGCGGTGGCATCGGCGCTGGGCCAAATTCAGTACACGCTCGGGACGACCGAACTGAATTTCTTCGATTCCATTTCCACGGTCCTCGACTGGATTGCGCTGATCCCCGGCAAGAAAGGCCTGGTAATCCTTTCGACCGGGCTCGATACTTCGCCACCGGAGCGCTGGGAGACATTGCTTCAGAAACTTCGCGGCCAGGATGTGGTGATGTATCCGGTGGCGCTCGGAGGTTCATTGCGGCAACCGAGCGAGAAGAAAAAGAAATCGGCGAAAAAGGTGCCGGGCACCGATTCACACGAGGAGGCGTCAACCGCTGATTTGGATAATCCTCTCAGCTTTGCGAAAGCGGATGAAGCTTTGCGCTCGCTTGCAAAAGTCACCGGCGGGCGCGCCTATTTTCCTATGTCTGATAAGGATTTCGCGCCGGCGTATAGGGAGATTGCCGCCGCTCTGAGGCATCAATACGTTCTTGGCATAGAGCCTCAGCACGATGGGCAGTTCCATTCGCTGAGCGTGCAAGTGGTAGAAGTCGCCGGGCAGCCAGCGAAGGAGGGCGCCAAGAACGCCGAATACAGGGTGTCGGCCCGCGAAGGTTATCTTGCGCCGGGACCCTGAGCTTATAATTCGGGGCCGCACTTCCGGTAGATGGGAGAGTGCGCGGAGGCAGGATGCGGCGGAGGAGTATTACATTCGGAATTCTAGCAGCGCTGGCACTGGGGCACATGGTTTGGCCGGCGCTGCGCGCGCAGGAAAAATCCGCACCGATCCGATTTGCCTTCGGCGGGAACGTGTCCGAGATTCCTGCCGAGTTCCTCGACTATTTGGTTTTCCTTCCCGTGGGCATCGATGATAGCCAGCCATCTTTGTTCGAGCTGGATTCGACGGCCTCCGCCTCGTCTATGGATCCCACGCGCGCCGCAGAATTGGGCCTGGGCGACCTCGATAATCCTGTCCTCCTTCTTCCCGGGGTGGAGTTTCGGCTGAGCAAGCTGCCCACAAGTGCGCGGGAGCATTTTGGGGCGCAAATCGGACGGGCTTACCAAGGAACACTTGGGAACGATTTTCTTGGCTCAGTTGTCGCGGAAATTGACTATGGGCGGCAGACTGTACGGCTCTACGATCCTGGTTCCTATAAATACTCTGGGGCGGGGACCAGCATTCCACTGACTTTCTCGGGAGGAATGCCGCTCATTCACGCCAAAATAGATTTGCCGGGACAAAAAGCACGCGAAGGAGAATTCGCGATCGGCACCGCGCTCGATGCTGCCATTCTCGTGTCCGAACAGTTCGCAGAGACCCATCATTTATTTTCGGCGCACATGAAGACCATTCAATCGTCCGACCCGCAAATCAACAACGGCGAAAATATTGCGCTGGGACGCGCAAAAGGATTTCAAATCGGGCCGTACCAAGTGGAATCGGCGATTGTCGCATTTTCGCCCGGAGGCCAGGCCGGCGGCGCGGACAAAAACTTTGCCGGCACGATCGGGGCGGGGCTTTTGCGGCGCTTTACGGTGATTTTCGACTATGCGCACAAGCAAATAATTTTCGCGCCCAACACTTATTTCGCGGAGTATGAGGAAGAGGACAAAAGCGGGCTAACCATTATCGCAAAAGGCCCGCGACTGAAAACCTTCGAGGTGCTTGCCGTGCAAGCGTCCACGCCCGCTGCCGAAGCGGGGATTCAAAAGGGCGACATCATTGCGGGCATTGATGACGAACCGGCCGCGGATCTCACGCTGACTTCCGTTCGGAGCCTCTTCCGGCAGATTGGGCATCGCTACAAACTTTTGATCGAGCGAAACGGGCAAACATTGCAAATTTCGATGCAGATGCGGCGCCTTCTCTAATGTTTCGTTGTGGGTTCCTGCGCTAGGAGCCGAATTTTTTTAACTGGACGGCCATCTCGTGGAGGCGCGCGTCCACCTTTGCGAAAACCGTTCCAGGCTCGAATTTTCCTGCGGCGTTTCGCTTGCCGGCGCGGACGCCGGTGAGGATTTCGATTCCCTGCTCGATGGTGCCGACGGGATAGATGTGAAACTGCCCCTTGGCAACCGCCTGGATCACTTCGTCGTGCAGCATCAAATCGTCCACATTTTCGGCGGGGATCAAGGCGCCCTGCTGGCCGGTGAGACCCTTCAATTTGCAAATGTCGTAGAAGCCTTCGATTTTCTGATTCACGCCGCCAATCGGCTGCACGTCTCCACGCTGGTTCACGGAGCCGGTGACGGCCAGTTCCTGGCGGATGGGAATTCCCGAGAGCGCAGAAAGCAGCGCGTAGATTTCGGTGGAGCTGGCGCTATCGCCATCCACGCCGGAATACGATTGCTCGAAGCAGACGCTGGCGGAAAGCGAAAGCGGCTTATCCTGGGCAAAGGTTTGCCGCAAATATCCGGAGATAATCTGCATTCCCTTGTCGTGGAAACGGCCGCTCAAATTCGATTCGCGTTCGATATTAATGATGCCCACTTTTCCGAGGGCCACCGAAGCGGTGATGCGCACGGGTTTGCCGAAGGCGTAGCCTCCGATTTCGAGCACGCTCAGACCATTCACCTGGCCGACGCGTGCGCCGGTGGTATCAATGAAGAGTAGGTTTTGCTCGACCATCTCGCGGATTTTCGTTTCGGTCAGGTTGTGCCGTTCGATTTTGGCATCGAGCGCCTCGCGAACGTGCCCGGCGGTAACGACGGTGTTTTTGGCGTTGCGGGCGACATAGGAGGCTTCGCGTGCTAGATCGGCGAGGTCGAAGAAGCGCGCTGTGATTTTGCCGCGGCGTCCGGCCTGACGGACGCCGTGTTCGAGCAGTGAGGCCACCGCGGTGCGATCGAAGGGGAAGAGGTGCTCATCGTCGGAAAGTTTTCGCAGGCGGCCGGCGTACTGGCGGATGACTTCATCGCTCCATTTCATTTCCTCGTCGAACTCCACGCGGACTTTGAAAATTTTCTTGAAGTCGTCTTCAAAGTCGTAGAGGAGCTCGTACATATCGCGGTCGCCGATCAGAATGATCTTCACGTGGATATCAATGGGCTCCGGTTTCAGCACGGCCGAGCTGAAGGGGAAGAAAACGTCCACGGGCTGAATTTCGAGTTTGCCGTGATTGAGTGTGCGTTTCAGAGTGCGCCACACGCCGGTCTCGGTGAGCGCGTCGAGAGCGTACATCACGAGGAAACCGCCATCGGCGCGCAGGAGCGAGCCGCCGCGCAGGTCCATAAAATCGGAGCTCCAGCCGCCGCGGGCGTCGTAGCTGCGATGAATGGTGCCGAACATATTCGCGTAGGTCGGAATGGTCTCGAAAATCACCGGGACTTTTTCCTGCTCGCCGTGAGCCAGAATCACGTTCACGCCGTACACGCGAAAGGGATCGCGTTCGGGACGCTCGGTGCGGTTTCCGCCGCCGCCCTCGGATGGCGGCTGGTCCTCCTCGCCTTCGCGCTCCTTGAAGGGATCGAGATTATCGAGGATGTGATGGCGGACTTCCTCGAGATACTCGGAGATTTGTTGGTTGGGGTATTTTTCCTTGAGTTCCTCGATGACGCCATCCACCAGCACCGATGCCGCTTCCTGCTCGAGATAGCTCATCTCGCTCGCCAGTTCGCGCGAAAGCGAGAGCGTCTTGCGATAGACGACCGTGAATTCCTGGCGGAATTGATCGTATTTCCGCTCGAGGTCTTCGGCGGCCACGCTTTCGAGCTTGCCCTCCTGCACCATTTTGGGAATCTCTTCAATCGGGACCATTTGCCCGTCGAGAACGGGAAAAATCTCCGGCAGGGCCACCGCGCCCACTTGCATACGGCCCAGCGCAAATTGTTCACGCGCGATGCGGCGCGTAAAATCATCCATCAATTCTTTTTCGCGTTGCGTGAAGCGCTCGACGATGCGCGTTTTTTGCCGTTGGAAGGGCTCGCCTTCGAATACCTGCGGAATGCGCCGCCGCAGAAAATCGATTCCGGATTCCACTTCCTTCTTAAAGGCATTGGCCTGGCCGCGGGGTAGGGTGAGCAGGCGGGGGCGATCGGTATTTTTGAAATTATTCACGTAACAGCGGTCCGGCGCGGGCTCACTTTCGAGGTGCATATCCTCGACCATGCGCACGATCATTCCGCCGCGGCTGGTGCCGGAGAGCCCGCAGACGAATAAATTGTAGCCGGACGCTTTGAGCTCGACGCCCATGCGTAGCGCGCGCAACGCGCGGTCCTGGCCCATATCGCCGGTCGTCGGTTCCACTTCCGCGGTGGTCTCGAAGGGAATGGTGGCCGGGTCGCAATGCCAGCGGAGTTTTTCGGGCGTGAGGCTGGCGTGTTTTTGGCTGGAATTCTTGCTCATCGGAACTTCCGAAGGCCGCTACTCTAGCACGCCGCTTCGCTTCCTCCCACCCGGTTTGGATGCCGTGTTTCCAGGCTGCGCACTTGGCGCGTAAAGGTCGAGAAGGCTTGCCGCGGTACCAACTATGATTGGTCCAAGGACGACGCCCAGCATCCCGAAGACGCTGATTCCGCCCAGGACGCTGATGAAGACGACCAGGCCGCCCATTTCAGCCCGGCCGCTGATGAGCCATGGGCGAATCACGTTGTCCACCAAGCCCACCAGCAGCCCGCAGATGACTATTAAGATGACGCCGCGGCCGATGTGTCCTCCAACCATGAGGCTGATCGCGGCCGGCACCCAGATCAGGGATGAGCCGACCACCGGCACCAGCGAGAGGAACCCCATCATCACGCCCCAGAAGACCGGTGCGTGGACTCCCGTGACAGCGAACGCCAACCCGCCCATCACGCCATGCGCCACTGCCGCCGCCAGACTCGAAATCACGCTGGCGAAAACTAGATCGTGCGCCTCGCGGATCATGCGCTCGCGATGCGCATCTTCAAAGGGGAGGACTTCTCGGAGGCGTTTCACGATCGAGTCGCCATCGCGAAACAGATAAAACATGGCCAGCATCGTCACGCTGAGGTGAAAAAGAAAGACGGCCGTATTGCGCAGGACTGCTCCGAGCCGGCTCGCGAAATAGCCCGCAGCCTGGTCGGCATAGCGGCGGAGCACAGTCCCGAGGTCCGCGGGGCTGGCATCGGGGAAGCGCTGCTGAATCTGCGTCCACAGATCGTTTACCCAGCGAAAATGACCGCTCGCCACGCCAAGCTGAATTTCTTGCACTGCACCCACGCCCTGCTTTACGAATGCGCCCATTACAAGGAGAGTGGGGATGATCAAAATTAATGTCACAGCGGCGGTGCTGACGACGGCGGCCATCGTCGGTCCCATGCGACGGGCTAGCCGCCAGTAACCAGGATAGGCGACAACCACGAGCACAATCGCCCAGGCCAGCGCAGCGAGAAATGGCTCGAAGACAAGGTAGGCCAGATAGACGAGCAGCGCGACGATGCCGTAAAACAACGCGCTTCCCAGGCGCTTTTGCGTGCTCAGCTCGGCGCTCAAATTTTCCCGCTTTCAGCCATCCGGCAAAGAGACTGATAGTGGCAATCGAAGGGTTTGTCAACTGCGGGATAGTTATGGCCTGGTTTTGGACTGATTTTGGGTCGTGTCCTAAATTAGCCCAGAACTGATTTTCAGCGGTTTCCAAGCATGGGCGATCGGCGACCGGAAAGAGGGGAAAAGTTGGCGATTGAAATTTTGTAAGTAGCTTATTTTATGTGACATGGCCCGATTTCTACTTGTTGGAGTTGGCGATTGCCTGGAGACTCGCGAGGTGCCCTATCGAGCCCGCTTTGAGCGGAGCTAGGACATTACCTGCTTTGGGCCTGCCCGGCGACAGAGCACGCGCCAATGGTATAATTGCGCCAGATATCGCACGAGACGGACATGCCGGATCCTGCCTGCAAACATGAGCGCACGCGTTTAATCGCCCAGGATGACGACGCGCAGTACGTCGAGTGCCTGGACTGCGGCGAAATTCTCGAGGCTGGAGAATTGAAGGACGGCATAGGCTTCGATGAATCGCTTTCCGACGCCTGAGCGCCGGCGCGCGCCGGAAAATTTCACCTCTTCCCTCGTCGCGTTGGAGTAGAATGCGCTGAAATTCCTTACCGAACGTTGCAGCCGGGTTTGTCGCATTCGAGGAGGAAACCGTGCGGAAGCATGTGATTGCTCTCTCGGCCGTGGTAATTCTGAGCTCCGCCGCATCGGGACAGCAGAGTCAGAAACCGGGCGACAAAACAGCCCCAACCCAATTTGTGATCCCGCCCGAAGCGGCGAAGCAAACGAATCCCGTCAAGCCGACGCCTGCTTCGCTCGCGCAGGCCAAGAAGACCTATGGTTACGACTGCGCCATGTGCCATGGAACGGATGGCGACGGCAGAGGTGACGTAGCCGTGGACGGGAAATTGAAGTTGCCCGACTACCGCGATCCAGCGGCGCTGAAGGATATGACCGATGGAGAGCTGTTCTACATCATCCAAAAGGGCGAGAAGACGGACAAGATCGATATGCCCTCGGAAGGGGATCGCGCCAAGCCGGACGAAATTTGGAATTTAGTGATTTATATTCGGTCGTTTGCGAGAAAAGAGTCGCCGGCAAAGACCAAGCCGGATACTCCCTAAGGAAGCCGCCGGCTCAGCGGATGGCGAGTCTTCCGATGATGCGAAGGACGTCGGCGGCGGATACATCGTAGAGCGAGTGCTCGTCTTCTTGCTCAAGACGCTCGCGCAGGTATTCGGCGGCGATGTAGCTTGCTTCGCGGTCCGACAAGTTTCTCTTGGCGCGATCGCGAAACTCCACAAATCCAGGGTGCGCCAGCCCGAGCACCACTCCCTTTCCATCCACGAAGAATTTGCAGTCCATCGTGTCGCTGTGGCGCGTGGCAATTCCATTCCAGCAGTGTGAGAAACGGCAGCGGTAGACGTAGTCCGTCACTTTGGACGGCACGTCGAACGCGCCGATGAATTCGCTCATGGTGCCGGAATTGGGAATTGTCGGGATTGCCGCGGGAGGCATCGCTTCCTCTATTTTCTTGCGCCCACGGCTGTGGGCTGCTCGGAGCGCTGGTAACTTTGAATTGCTGCGGCCACGCCTGCTCCGGCGGGAACACGGAAGCCCTGGTCGAGCAATACTTTTTCGGCGGCGCCGAGAAACAGCAGCACGTTGGTCTTCTGGCACGAATAACCCATCAAGCCAATGCGCCAGATTTTTCCCTTGGTTGGGCCGATGCCGCCGGCAATCTCGATGTTGAATTCGTCGAGAAGTTGCATACGGACTTTGCGGTCGTCGAGAGCCGGTGGGATTTTCACGGCGGTTACAGTAATCAGGCGGTCAGCAGCATTTGGCACAAACAGTTCGAGCCCGAGGGCTTCAATTCCAGCGAGCAGCGCCCGCTGATTTTGTTCATGGCGGTCCCAGCGCGCTACCAGGCCTTCTTCCAGCACAATTCGTGAAGCTTCTCGGAGGGCATAAATCAAGGAAACGGGCGGAGTGTGGTGGTAGGTGCGCTCGGAACCCCACATCGTCAAAATCGGGGTCAGATCGAAGTACCAGCTTCCCACCGGAGTTTTCCGAGTGCGTAGCAGTTCTTCGACGCGCGCATTCACAGTAATCGGGGCCATCCCCGGCGGCGCGCTTAGCGCTTTCTGCGACCCGCTAAAGCAGATATCAATCCGCTGCCGGTCCACATCGAGCGGAATACCGGCAAGCGTCGCGACCGTGTCCACGACGAGCAGCGCGCCGAATTCATCGGCCACTTTGCGGTAATCGTCAAGGTGTTGCACCACGCCCGTCGAAGTTTCGCCATGCGCTAATCCCACGAACTTGATCTTCTTGCCCTTGCCGGCGCGCCGGATATCTTCCGGATTCACTGTGCGTCCCAGCGGTGCGTCGACGCGGATCACTTTTGCGGGGCTGCGCTCCGCGATGATGGCCATGCGTTCGGAGAACATTCCATTGACGCACACGATGCACTCGTCGCCGGCCTCGACCGGATTCAGTACGGCGGCTTCGATGCCGCCTGAGCCTGAAGCGGAGATGGGGAACGTGATGCGATTCTGCGTCTGAAAAATTTTCCGCAGCAAGACGGGGACGTCGCCCATCATCTCCGTGAACCATGGATCCATATGGCCGACGAGCGGCGCGGCCAGAGCGCGATAGACGCGCGGATCCACGCATGACGGGCCGGGGGTCAGCATCAGCCGCGCAGGGGGAAGCAATTCTCCTATGATTTCAGTCATGATCCTTTACCTCGCTGAATCCGTCGCCGCACATCCGTAGAAGGACACATTAGGACCATCCTGCGGCAGGCAGTTGGGGACAAAGAGGATGCCCACTTTCAGCCAATAGTCTCCCTAAATTGGGCCTATCCGGTCAACCACCAAAATGGCACTTCGCCGATTTGGTGACGGAGCTCGGCGGCGCTTCTCCGCGGCTAACAACTTGAAACAATACGACAACCGAGGGGGTACCAGTATGGCAACTGTTTTCCCGTCGTGTTGAAAGGCCTATACCCCTATGCTAGATTTTCAAATTAGGCAGAAATCGTGATGACAGACGGAAAAATCAGCGCGGGCGCGAAGCCAAAAGTCACCCGGGTCGAGGTCTATTGGCACACGGTGCGTTATCGCACTGTCGCTCTGTACGTGATTGTAATTGGCGCGATCATTTTTGCTTCCGCTTTCCTGATTTTTCCGGAGACATCCAACAGCCTGGTGAAGCATCTCTCCGATGCATTCCCGGCGCACGACCCGGGCGTCGCAAACATCTCCGCGCGACAGGCGCGTTTCGTCAATCTGGACGGCAAGGTGCAGGTGAAAAAAGCGAACTCTGTTCAGTGGGTGAACGCGGACTATCAACTCACGCTCGATAAAGATGACCTCATTCAGACCGGCCCGGAAGGAGTGGCGCGCATTGCGTTTTCGGATGGAACCACGTACACAGTTAAAGGGGACACGCTGGTGACCGTGGAGCAGAATCACGTCGAGCCGGACAGCGCCACGACCGTCGGCGTGCACATCAGTTCCGGGCAGGTCGACTTGTCCACTGGAGCGTGGCCCGTGGCTGGATCGAAGGCGGAGGTTTCCTTCGAGAATGCCGTCGCATCCGCGCGCCCGAATAGCCGCATGGCCGTGAGCAGCGATCCGACGACGAAAGAGCAGCAGATCACGGTTGCTTCCGGCAGCGCGGAATTGGACCGCGGCGGCGAACACTTGAACATCGGCCAGTGGGAGCGCGCCACGTTCCCAGCCAGCGGCGGCCAAATTACCAAGACACAAGTGCTCGCGCCGCCCGAGCTGGATGAGCCGATCAATCTTTCGCCCATCATAGTGGCCGATACGAAGCGCGACCCGGTGCACTTTTCGTGGAAGCCGGTGACCACAGCAAAGATGTACGAATTCCAGGTGAGCACGACTTCGATGTTCAATCGAGTGGTGATGGATAAAAAGGTGGCCACGAACACAGTGGACATCACCGGGCTCGACCCCGGCGACTATTTCTGGAGAGTGCGCGCGATTGACGAGAAGAACGCCAGCAGCGATGAAAGCGATGCTTTCAAATTCACTCTCGTCAACCAGGGCAAAGAGCAGGAAATGCTGCTGGAAGTGGACTCGACGGAATTGCATGGCAACAATGTGGAAGTGATCGGCCGGACGGAGCCGAACGCGGCGTTGATCATCAACGGCGAGCAAGTGGCGGACATCAAGCCCGACGGCCGGTTCCGGTATTTCACGCAGCCGATGACCCGGGGAAGCCACACGATCGTCATCACCGGACAGAATCGCCGGGGTGGGACCGCCATCCGGCGAGTGGACGTGGTGATTCCGTAATTACGAATTCGAAGACCGCCGGATGGAACCACCGCCGCAGCAGGGTTCCTGGGAAACCTGAGGGGGAAGCAAGACGTGACGAAAAACGGCTTCAATATGCGGTCGGTCTTCAGCCTGTTCTCATCCGACCTAGCGATTGACCTGGGAACGGCGAACACGCTCGTGTTTGCGCGCGGGAAAGGCATCGTCGTGAACGAGCCTTCCATCGTGGCCATCAACAAGAATAGCGGGGAAGTGGTGGCGGTGGGCCGCGAAGCCAAGGAAATGCTGGGGCGCACGCCGGGAAACGTTGTCGCGATTAAGCCCATGAAGGATGGCGTGATCGCCGATTTCAAAGTGACCGAGCGGATGCTCACCTACTTCATACAAAAGGCGCACAACCGCCGCGTATTGGTGCATCCGCGAATCGTCATCGGCGTGCCCAGCGAAATCACGCCAGTGGAAAAGCGCGCCGTGCAGGACTCCGCGTATCGGGCGCGCGCCAGCGAAGTGTATCTCGTCGAACAAGCAATGGCCGCGGCCATCGGCGCGGGGCTGCCCATCGAGGAGCCATCGGGGAACATGGTGGTGGACATCGGGGGCGGGACGACCGACATCGCGGTCATATCCATGAGCGGAATCGTGTATTCGCGTTCCGTCCGCGTGGCCGGAAATGAAATGGACGAAGCGGTGATGCACTACCTCAAGCGCAAATACAATTTGCTGGTCGGCGAGCGCACGGCCGAGCAAATTAAAATCGAAATCGGCTCGGCTTACCCACTCGAGAAACCGCTGACGCTGGAAGTGAAGGGCCGCAACCTGATCGAAGGAGTGCCGCGGACCGTCACCATCGATGACAGCGAGATCCGCGAAGCGCTTTCGGAGTGCATCGCGACGATCCTCAACGCCATCCGCGTGGCGCTCGAGCGCACGCCTCCTGAGCTTTCCGCCGACATCAGCGACCGTGGCATCGTGCTTACCGGCGGCGGCGCGCTCATCAAGAATCTCGACAAGCGCATCCGGGAGGAAACCGGATTGCCGGTTTCGATCGCGGACGACCCGCTCGCATCGGTGGTGCTGGGAACGGGCAAAATGCTGAGCGATTTCAGGCTGCTGCGCCTCGTCTCGATTGACTGACGCCCGCTGGATTGCCGAAGGGGCTGAAAGACAGGAAACGGAGGCGAAGTTTCGTGGTGCCCGGTAAGCGTTGAGGTTGAGAACTCTAATCTTCAACCACTGGTTTCCAATATTTGAGTCATGACCGAAATCCTCTCACGCCATCGCCCGCTGGCCCTTCTCGCTGGAGTGATATTCGCCCAGGTGCTGCTGCTCGCATTCCAGATCAAACGTGAACATGACGTCCGGCTGGTGCGCTATTGGGCGGTCCAATTGCTGACTCCGGTGGAGCGCGTGGGGACGTGGTCTTTCTCGAAAGTAGGCGGGGCGTGGAGCGGCTACGTCGGCCTGCGCGACACGCGCGCGGAAAACGAGCGCCTCAAGCGCGAAGTGGAAAAGCTGAGCATGCGCAATCGCGAACTGGAAAGCAAGGCAGCCGAGGCCCAGCGCCTAGCCACGCTGCTGAATTTTCGCGAAGCTCATCCTGAAGCACCGATGCTGGCGGCGCAGGTGATCGGAGCCAGCGCCGATCCCACTTCCCACACTCTTTTCATCAACCGGGGCGAGCGGGATCATCTGCGCCGCAATCTCGCCGTCATCACTCCCGACGGCGTGGTGGGAAAAATCGTCGAAGTGTTTCCCAGCGCCGCGCAGGTGCTGCTGATCAACGACAAGGACAGCGGCGTCGGCGCTCTCTTCGCCGAGACGCGGACTCACGGCGTCGTAAAAGGCAGCGGCGATCCGGAACCCCGCATGGAGTATGTCGAGAACGGCGAAAAAGTTCACGCCGGGGAGGCCGTCCTCACTTCCGGCGAGGATCGTATCTTTCCGAAAGATTTCCCCATCGGCACGGTGGAAAGCGCTGCGCCGGGAAATCCGTTTCAGGTGATTCACATTCAATCCGCGGCACATCTCGACAGGCTCGAGGAAGTTTTGATCCTGCTCACGCAGCAGGAATTGTCGCCCAAGAAGGTGGAAGAAGTCCCGGGCGCTACGCCACAGCATCAGCCGGCTCAACCGCCCGTCGCAACACAAAAAACTTCACCGTCGGCCGCCGCTGCTCATACGGCTCCCAAGAAACCCAGGCCGGCGGCAAGTCCCGGGCCGGAATCCAACGCTCCCTCGGGCGTTCCCGTTCCGACGCCCCAGCCATCGCCATCGGTTCCTCCCCAATAACATGTCGTACATGCTTAATGCCGGGGCGCACTCCAAGCCAAATATCGAGGTGCATAAGTTTTACGGCGGGTCTATTCTTCTGGTCGCATTTCTGTCGCTTGTGATCCAGGCCTTTCTCCATAAATACGGGCGCTGGGCGGAACTGCTCGATCTCCCGCTTCTGGTGACGATTTATTTCGGCGTCAGCCGACGCAATCCCGTCACCGGCATGCTTCTCGGGGCCAGCATTGGCCTGCTCCAGGACGCGCTCGGCCACGATAATCCTATCGGGATGTACGGCATTGCGAAGACATGCGTCGGCTATCTGGCGTCTTCCGTGGGTGCGCGGATTGATACTGAGCATCCCATCAGCCGTTTCGGACTCGTATTCCTTCTGTTCCATTTTCATCAGGCTGTGCTGGCAATCACGCAGCGCGTGTTGCTGAATCAACCCGCGCCGTTTTTCACTCTGCGGCTGTTCCTCGATTCGATTGTTAGCGCGGCCGTCGCCGTGGTGCTATTCGCACTTCTCGACCGGCTGCGGAAATCTTCTTAGACTCGCCTAATCGTTCCTGATTGAAAGCCTAGGCTGCTCCGCGAGGGGCTGAAAAAGCAAAGAAACCGGCGGATGCGTTGACGAAAAGGACATCGCCGCCTTGCGGCCCGCACTTTGCAAGTGATAGGTTAGAGGCTACTTCGAATTCTTCTCGGATTCGGGCAGAAGGGCGCCTCAGGGCCTGGCAAGACCCGCCGCGCAGGAGTTCCGTTGTCGCCACCATGGAGCGGTAACGACCAGAAAATTCCCCAGGGCCGATTGGCGCTGGTATCGTACTCGTCCGTTGTTTTCGTAATCCTGCTATTAGTGGGTTTTTGGAAGCTGCAAGTCGTTCAGTCGGGACACTTTGCCGACTTAGCGGAACGCAATCGCGTTCGCTCCATCCCGATTATCGCGCCCCGCGGGCCGATGCTTGATCGCGAAGGGCGCGTCTTGGTGGATAGCTATCCTTCCTTCAGCATTCTGCTTCTTCGCGACGATCCCAAGTCCCTGGCCAAGAGTTTTCCACAAATCGAGGAGGGTCTGGGTATTAGCAAGGAGGATCTGCAACAGCAGTTGGAGGCCGCCAAGAACGAGCCGAAATTCCAACCCGTGGTGATCAAGCCGGCTGCCAGCGATGCCGACATCGCCTTTGTCGAGTCGCATCGCGTGGACCTGCCCGTCCTCGAATTAATGATGGTCCAACGGCGCCGTTACCCGTATTCGGAGACGCTGGCGAATTCCATCGGGTACGTGGGTGAAGTCTCGCCGCAGGATATGGACCGGAGTGATGGGCATTATCGCCCCGGGGACATTGTCGGGAAGGCAGGGTTGGAGAAGGAATACAACGGGGTGCTCGAAGGCACGGACGGGATGCGGCGTGTGGTCGTCAACAGCATCGGAAAAGTGGTGCGCACGCTCGACAACGTGGAAGCCATCCCGGGAAAGCCGATTCAACTTACGATTGACTATGATTTGCAAGCGATCGCGGAAGCGGACATGGCCGACAAGGAAGGGTCGGTAGTGGCCATGGATGCGCGCACCGGCGATATCCTTGCAATGGTGAGCCGCCCCACGTTTGATCCCAACGATTTCGCGGTACGAATTCCGCAGGACGAGTGGCAGAAACTGAATAGCGATCCCGAAACGCCGCTGCTGAACCGCGCCATTCAAGCGCAACTGGCTCCAGGCTCCGTCTTCAAAATCGTGATGGCCACAGCGATGCTTGAAACGAAAGCCGTGCCGGAAACCATGACGGCTTTCTGCCCCGGTTATGCGACCTTCTACGGCCGCGTATTCAAATGCCATACCTTCGGCAAAGGCGGCCATGGCGAAGTGGATCTACACAAAGCGATCGTGCAGTCGTGCGATGTTTATTTCTACAACGTCGGGAAAGGGCTTGGAATCGACCGCATTTCTTACTACGCAAATGCTCTCGGCCTCGGCCACCGGACCGGCATCGATCTCCCGAGCGAGGAAATCGGTCTTGTGCCCTCCGAAGAGTGGGCGGAACGGGTGTTTCACCGCAAGTGGTACGCCGGCGAGACGATTTCCGTTTCGGTTGGCCAGGGCGCTGTTACCACGACTCCGATCCAACTGGCGCGTATGATCTCGGCCGTCGCCAGCGGCGGCCTGCTGGTGGAGCCTCACCTGCTGAAGAATTTCCCCAATCCGCGAATGGATCATTTCGCCATTTCCGAAGACACGGTCGAGAAAGTGACGCAGGGCATGTACGGCGTTGTGAATGAAGGCGGAACCGCCTCACACGCCAAACTCGAGAACATCGAGTTTTGCGGCAAGTCCGGCAGCGCACAGGTGATCGGCTACGATGTGCGCAACCGCCTTGGCAAACAAAAGGAATTCAAAGACAACGCCTGGTTTGTGGGATATGCTCCGCGGCGGAATCCGGAAATCGTGGTTGCCGTCCTGGTTCAGGGCGGCGAGCACGGTGGCGCCGTTGCCGGACCGATCGCCCGCGATGTCGTGAAAGGCTACTACGATAAGAAGAACGCCCGCATGCAGCAGCAGGCGAATGCCGAAAGCCCCGATCAGGGCGGAGCGCCGCGCCCGTTGATTGCCACCGTTGGAGCGCAACGCCCATGAAAGACCGCCCGCGCGTTCAGGATTTTGACTGGGCCTTGCTTGCCATCGTCGCGGCCATCACCGGTATCGGAGTCCTCGAAATCTATTCCTCGACTCATGCCAGCGGCATGGCAGGGATCCAATGGAAGCAGTTGATGTGGATCGGAGTGGGAATCGTCGGGATGTTCCTAATTTCCCAGATTGACTACCACACCCTATTGGACCAAGCGCCCGCCTTATACATGTTCGGAATCGCCACTCTCCTGGTCGTCCTGGTTATCGGCCAATCCCGGTTTGGCGCCAAGCGATGGGTCTCGCTGGGCGGCGGCCCTAATTTCCAAGTGTCAGAGTTTATGAAGTTGATTATAATCATAGTGCTGGCGCGCTACTTTAGCGAGGTGCGGACGGACCGGCTGACGCTGACGGATTTGGTGAAAGTGGGGGTTCTGACTATCGTTCCGGTTGCCTTGATTTTGAAGCAGCCGGATCTGGGAACCGCCATGGTACTCGTTCCCGTCGCTCTGGTCGGAGCATTCCTCGCAGGGATTGAATGGAAGCATGTAGCGGTGGGGGTATTGCTGATCGGCTTACTGGTCCCGATCGGCTGGAACATGCGGCATCATTTGAAGCCGTACCAGCAGCAGCGCATCGAGACCTTCCTTCACCCCGAGGAGGATCAGCGCGGCGCGGGGTACCAGATTTTGCAGTCGGAAATTGCCGTGGGCTCGGGAGGCTTCTGGGGCAAAGGATTCGGCAAGGGCAGCCAGAATCAGTTGGGCTTTGTGCCCGTGCGATACTCGGACTTTATTCTGGCGGCGCTGGCCGAGGAGATGGGTTTCATCGGAGTTTGTGTTGTCTTGCTGTTGTACCTGGGATTGATTCTGCGGCTGGTGGACAACGCGCAGAAGGCGAAGGACAAGGCTGGAATGTTTGTGGTCATGGGAGTCACGGCAATATTGGGCTTCCACGTTCTGGTCAACGCATCGATGGTGATCGGCTATGTTCCGGTCACCGGGATTCCGCTGCCCCTGATGAGTTACGGAGGGTCGGCGACCGCTTTTGTATTTTTGGCTTTGGGCCTGGTGATGAACGTCCGCATGCGGCGCTTCGTCAACTGAGCCTGCCGTGATTCAGTGCCCGTGCCGCGCAAGCGAATGGCGGCCGGGATTACAGTTTTGAAATGATTGAGGAACGCATCGGGTGAAGGAAATCATCCTCCAACAGGACATGATTATCCTGGGCGGCCCGTCGTGGCGTAGGCAAGGCAGTATTTTTCGCCACGCCGGCCGAGCGAGGGCGCTGGTGTGTGGCGGCGCGCGCCGATGCTCCCTGAGGAGCTTCCATGTCGAAGGAAATGGTTATATCGGCGAACCCGCACGAGACGCGGGTCGCTATTTTGGAAGAAGGCCAACTCTGTGAATTCTACGTTGAGCGCGAAAAAGAATTTGCGTTAGTAGGAAGCATTTACAAAGGCCGCGTCACGCGCGTGCTGCCCGGCATGCAGTCGGCCTTCGTGGATATCGGCCTGGATAGCGACGCGTTCCTGTACGTGAGCGATTTCCTGGAAGACATCGAGGAATTCGATCACATCGTCACCACCGTCGAGGACAAAGTCCAAAAAATGGAGGACCAGGGCGGCCAGGTATTTGCCGCCAATGGTGCGTCCACCCCGGCTCTTGAGCCCGCCGATGTCGAATCGGGTCCCGCATCCATCGGCGAAGCTCATGCGCCTGAGCAACCGTTTATGGCGGAGGCTCCGGCGGCGCCGGTGTACCGTCCAGCGCCGCCACCGAGCCAGCCGCCCGTCAGCGGCGCTCCGGGATACGACCGAGGGCGATCCGATCATCGCCGCTCTGAGGGCCGCTTCGAGGGTCGCCGCGAAGGCCGCTATGGCCGGCGCGGCGGTCGCGGAGGCGGGCGCCCGGGCGGCCGCCCGTCAGGAGGCGGAGGCCGCGGAGGCGCGCCGCGGTACGGCCGCGAGTTGCCGCAATCGAAGTATGCGCCGTCGCGCCCCTACGATGGTGTTCCGAGCGATGTTGGCCCTGCCGAGGGCCACGTCTCGATCATTCTCCCCGGCGAATCGCTGGCAAAGTACAAGGAGCGTGAGCCTTCGGCAGCGCCGCCAACTGCTCCTGTGGAAGAATTCACAGCGGCTGCACCCTTGAGCGCGCCCTCGGAGCAGACGCCGCAGGCTTTCACTCCGCAACCTTTCACTCCGCAACCATTTTCGCCGCCGCGGTCTGAATTTTATCCTTCGTCCACGACGGGCCTCGAGCCGCTTCCCGGTGAGACGCTCTCCAAATGGAAGCCGCGCGGGCACAGCGCGGACGAACCCTCCGAGCCGGCCGCATCGCCTGAGTCCCGTCAAGAGCAGCAGGAGCCTGACGATTCGCGCGGCGCGTTCGAAGCGCGCGGTGAACACGCAGCGAGAACCGCGCACGAAACAGAATCGACTCACGACCAGGAAAAGCCACATGCTGCTGAATTCCACCATGCCGCCGATTCACTTCACGCAGAATCGACTCACGATCACCCTGCAGACGCGGAACTCAGCGAAGACGAAGCCTCCGCGCTCGCCGAGCAAGTTGCCGAAGCACAAGTGGAAGAGGCTGCCCGTAACGCGCAACAAAGAGATTTCGCCAGCCAGGAAGAATCGCGCGACGCCGCTTCCTCCGGCCAAGAAGAGGAATCCGGTGAACGAGCAGACGATAACGACGCCGAGGAAGAGTACGAAGAGGCGCAAGCTGAAGCCGAGGGTATGATCGCGCCCCCCGCCGAATTCGAGCACTCCGAAGCGATGGCACCGGAAGGGATGCATGCCGAGGGCGGCTCGCCCAACTCTCCCGAAAATGCATCGCCGGGGAATGAGGCACCGCTCGAGCAGCAGCCCTGGAAGGCGCAAGTCCGCAGCGATTTCCGCTCGCGCATGCAGCATCCCGCCCGCCGGGGACGCGACCGCGGCGATCGCGGTGGGCGCCGCGACGATCGCGGACGCCGCCCCCAGCACGGGCCGAGCGGCGTGCACAGCCATCACCGGCCGCAGCCGCGCCGCACCCAGCTCATCGCCGATATGTTGAAGCAGGGCGAGGAAATCATCATCCAGATTGCCAAGGAACCGCTCGGCAAGAAGGGGGCGCGCATCACCAGCCATGTGGCTCTTCCCGGCCGCTATCTGGTGTACATGCCCACGCTCGACCACACTGGCGTCTCGCGCAAGATTGCTTCGGCGGAAGATCGCTCGCGGCTGCGCCATCTCGTCAGCGAGGCCAAGGGCACGGGCGGCGGTGGCTTCATCGTGCGCACCGCAGCGGCCAGCGCCACGCCGGAAGAAGTCCGCGCCGACGTGGAATTCCTGATGCGTACGTGGTCTGAAATCAAATCGCGCTCCGAGCAGCGCAAAGCGCCTTCGCTGCTTCACCGGGACCTGAACCTCGTCGAACGCATTTTGCGAGATTACATGACGCCCGATTTCTCGGCCATCTGGGTGGATACCGAAGAGGAGTACACCAAGGTGGTGGATTTCATGAGCCGCTTCCAGCCGCAGCTCGTGAATCGCGTGAAGCTGTACATGAAGGAGACGCCTGTATTCGAGGAGTTCGGCATTCAGCAGGAAATAGACAAGGGGTTGCGTCCGAAAGTGTGGCTGAAGTCGGGAGGGTATATCGTCATCAACCACACGGAAGCGCTGGTGGCCATCGACGTCAACACGGGGAAATTCGTGGGGAAGGGCTCGAACCGGCTGGAAGACACCATCGTGCGCACGAACGTGGAAGCGGTGAAGGAAATCGTGCGGCAGATGCGCTTGCGCGATCTCGGCGGCATCATCATCATCGACTTCATCGACATGGAGGAGCGCCGCAACCGCGAAAAAGTGATGGCCGCGCTCGAAGACGCTCTGCGCGCCGATCGCGCCCCTTCGAAGGTGTTGCGGTTCAATGAATTCGGCCTGGTGGCCATCACGCGCAAGCGCACCAAGCAGGCGCTCGAGCGCACGCTATGCCAGCCATGCCCCTATTGCACCGGGTCCGGCATGGTGAAATCCATTCCCACCCTGGCGTATGAAATTCAGTGCGAGGCGCGGAAGATGGCCCCGGAGGTCAGCTCGGGAAGCCTCACGCTGCGCGTCCACCCGGAAATTTCGAAGGCGCTCAAAACGCGCGAGTCCTCGCTGATTGAAGAGCTCGAGCACTGGACGAAGAAGAGCGTGATCATCCAAGCCGATCCCACGCTGCATTGGGAGCAGTACGACATTTACTAGAAGCTAGAAGCTTGAGGCTGCGAGCGCCGCGGAACCCAATCCGCGGCGCTTTTTTATTGGTAGAGGGTGATGAATTGGTTCGAGTGGTGGGGTGTGACTTGCTTCGAATTGAAAGTAGAATAGACGCGTAAAACCCCTTTCCGGGACGTTATATGGCACAATTTTGCAGGTAAAAAGGGCCTGTTTGGGCCTTTTTTCGGGGTTTGGGGCATGAATGTGGCCGCGTCGAAGGCGGAAAGCGAGACGTAGCAAGTACTTAGCTCGTACCTTGCGCTGGTGCGCGCGACCGAGTCGGTGGGGGCGCTCCTCAGGCGGCAACTCATGTCGTTCGATCTGACCATGAGCCAGTTCCAGGTGCTCGAGGCGCTGCTGCATCTTGGTCCGATGAGCCAGAAATTGCTGGGGGAAAAACTCCTTTGCAGCGAAAGCAATGTGACGGTGGTGGTGGGCAACCTGGAGGCGCGCGGCCTGGTAACACGGCAGGGGCATGAACAAGACCGGCGAAAAGTGATGGTCCACCTGACGGGCAAAGGGCAGAAGCTGGTCGCCCAGGCTTTCCCCAAGCACGTAAAGTTAATCCGGGCGCAAATGAGCGCGCTGAACACCCGGGAGCAGGACACGCTGCGGCGACTGTGCAAGAAACTGGGGCACGGCAATCCGATGAAATTTGTTCTGGAGATGACGAGAGTGGACTCGGAGGAGGTTCAGGGGAATTAAGCGAGCTGTAGCGACCTGCTCCCCGTTTTTGGTCCAGTCATACAGTTAATTCAAAAGGTGCGTTCGTTTTCCGCATCGGGCGGCAGCTTCAGCCAGGCTAAAGCGAAGAGGAGCAGGATGACCGAAAAGAACGACGTGGGGGCGAGAAAGAAATAGCGTATGGAGTTGGCGGTCATCAAAGCCAACCAAATCATATTGACGAGCGCTACTCGCTTGAGCAATGAAGATCGCTCGCGCGCCAGGAGCAGATCCAGCGCACCCACGCCGAAAGCTGACAACATGAATGAGATACTAAATCCACGCAGCAACTGCGCCATGCTGCGTAGAGACCCCATGAAAGTAAATTTGTAGTTGGTCATAAGGTCGAGCAATTGCCGCTCCGTATCGTTCTTGGGAACCAGATCATGGATCAGCGATAGAGAGTGCGCCAGACCAAACACGAACAACATCACGCCGCCTGCTGTGAAGAAACGCCTTCCCCATTTATCTTTCATACCGTGAATTTGTAGCACGACAGGCTGATGTTGCGCCATATGCCGCGCGGTCTTTCGCCGCTAGTCCAAATTGTCCATTCATCCTTTTATCGAGAACTTGTTTTGTCCGGGCGCGTCGCGCTACCTTGAAGATTCGAATCCATCCGCTGGGAGGCTGCATGCTCCATAGCAATCAAGTTTCGATCTCGGAATCCGCGCTGCTCGTCATCGACGCGCAGGATTCGTTCAAGACAACCGATCGCTGGGACCGGAGAAACAATAAAGATTTCGAGAAAAATGTGGCGCGGCTCGTCAGCCTCTATCGCGAACACGGCTTGCCGGTAATCTATTTTTTGCATTCTGATGAGGACCCCGGCTT
>Ga0187802_10000049_pt1 | contig 24606 bp, 17 predicted proteins | sample NC_wetland_sal_i_FD_130584 | JGI IMG/M metagenome (GOLD analysis project Ga0187802, IMG submission 130584) | Wetland sediment microbial communities from Neuse River Estuary, North Carolina, USA - Control_2 | ecosystem: Environmental > Aquatic > Freshwater > Wetlands > Sediment | place: USA... | reverse complement strand
CCCGTGCCCGCGAAGGTGTTGATGATCCCATTGCTGACTTCGCGGACTTTCTCACTGGAAGGATCCGCAATGAAGACGTTCCCGTTACTGTCAACTGCTACGGTGCTGGGCGCGGTAAGTTTGGCGTCAACCGCCGCTCCCCCATCGCCGCAACCACCGGTGGGAGGATTGCAGGGGGCTCCGGTGCCGGCAAATGTGGTGATGTTTCCGCCGCTCACTTCGCGAACTACTCGATTATTCGTATCCGCGATGAAAATGTTGCCCGAGCCATCCACTGCCAATCCGAGGGGTGAATTAAGTTCCGCGCTGGTTGCAGCGCCGCCATCACCGCTGTACCCATTCAAGCCGTTTCCGGCCACGGTTTGGATGTTACCGCCGCTCACTTCGCGGATCCGATTGTTGACTGTATCAGCAATGTAGTAGTTGTTGGACGAATCCAGTGCTACGCCGTAAGGATCGGCCAACTGAGCTGCGGTCGCCCCGGCGCCGTCACCGCCGTTCCCGCCACCGAAGATCGTCTGGATTACACCTGCGGTGACTTCACGGACACGCTGATTGCCGGTATCGGCAATGAAAACATTGCCGGCGCCATCAACGAGCACGCCGTTCGGTCCGGCCAGTTGAGCGCTCGCCGGAGAGCCGCCGTCACCCTGGAAACCATGGATGCCGGTTCCCGCGAAGGTGTTGATCGTTCCCGACGTTACAACGCGGATACGATTGTCGCGAGTATCGGCAATGTACACATTGAATGCTTTGTCTACAGAAACTCCTCGTGGAGCGCCTAAGTTCGCTTGCAGCGCGGAACCTCCATCGCCGCAAGGATTCGTGGAGGGCGCGCACGAGTTCCCGCTACCCGCAAAAGCGTTAATGATGCGAGTTTTCACGTTCATTACGCGAATGCGGTTATCGCCTGAATCGGCAATATACACGTTGTTTTTGCTGTCCACCGCAAGTCCTATCGGGGCATTCAGGCTCGCCTTCGGTCCAGGGCCGCCATCGCCACAAGGGCTTGTAGGACTGCTGCAGGAAGCGACATTATAGTTGCCTGCAAAGGGATAGATGTTGCCATCGGTTTTGATCACGCGAACGCGGTTGTCCCCTGTATCGGCTATGTAGACGTTGCCCGCAAAATCAACTGCAACCCCTTGAGGAGCATTCAGCTTTGCGCTGGTAGCCGGTCCGTTGTCTCCGCAACGTCCCTGATAGCAAGGCTTGCTGACCCCCGCAATAGTCGAAAATTCTCCACTGGGAGTAATCTTCCGAACACTGTTGTTACCGGTATCCGCGAGGTAAATGTTGCCCAGCTTATCGATGGCCAGGCTGTAGGCATTCCACATGGGTTCAGTTTTAGCTTGGCCAGGTTTGGCATGGTCCGCGATATAGCCAACTCCTGTGAATTGCGTCACAACGCCGCCGCTCAGTTCGAAAACATATTCCGAGAAGGGCGCAGTGACGTAAACATTTCCCTGCGCGTCTTCGATCAGGGACGTGGGGCCCGGAATATCGGCCGACGCGGGACTACTATTGACCGTACCTCCGCCAGCAACAGTGTTGATGATGTTGGGGGTCTGACCATTCGCAGAAACAACGAATGCCAACAAACTCACTAGAACGGCCGCAAGCAAAGCGCGCAACTGAAAGCTGGCATTTTTCCAGGTTAAGCAATTCGCGCAGGGACGGGTAGGATACGGCAGACTTGCAAATACACTCATGATGCACTCCGTAATAGAAACTCGCGTAAAGCCTAAGGGGCACAAACGAGAGTTGAAATTGGGCATACCGCTAACGCCCGATGTTTTTCAGGGGGAAAGAAGTTGTGCATGGACATGACGAAAGTGAGGCGCATTGTCGACGCTGCCTACAAACTCTGATCCCTAGCTCGTGCCGTAGCGAGTCTGAGGACTCGACCTTGCGAGGATTGAGGGTAGGGGCCGCGGAACCATCACGTTCTTACGACGACGACGCAGCACCTCGGCGTAACCCATGAGCACGAACAGCAGCAGGGGAACGTGCCAGATCAGTTCAACGTTGAAGAAAGAGTGGACAGTGATCACAGCCATCACGCCGATTCCTTCCAATGCCAACTGCCGTCCTCTTGGATCAAGAGACTTGTCGTAAATTCCTCGAAACAAGAACCACCAGGTTCCGAAGATTACCAAAAGGAAAGGGATCAGACCCGCCAACCCCGTACCCACCAGCAACTCTACCCAGTCGCTGTGCAAAGAGGCTGGGTCAACACCCATTTTGCTCATAATATAAAACCGGCCGGCCGCGTAAGCCCCCATGCCGGTCAACGGGTGCTGCAGAAATTGCTCCCAGGCAAACTGCCAGAGGGGCAGACGGCCGGTCACACTCGCCATCGCCGCCGAGCTCTGCTCTCGTTCCAGGTAAGCAAGCGCGATACCTCCCAGCGGAGTAAGAAACCAAGTCATAGCCCCCACCACGCTCGAGAGCACCAGCAACCAAATGCGTCGGGAGGCAATTAGCACCAACAAGGCGCCCAAGGCGAAGCCGCCGATCGCATTTCGTGTTTGCGATAACAAGAGCGAGACCAGGCCGAAGGCACAAAGCACCAAGTTGAAAGGAGTGTTCGATCGCCGCCCTTCCAGCGGGAATAACCGGCACAGTGCAATCACGGCCAGGAATGCTCCCGACTGTCCCACCGCATTACATCCGGTCGCCGGAAGAAAGCCCTTGATTCGCCCATCCACAAAGGATTCACTCGGCCATAGGGGAACTTGCAGCCACACCCAGGCTAGCTCGCATCCGAATATTGTCCAGGTCCAGTTAAAGAGATCTTGGTAGTCGTCCAGTGTGTAAATGTTCGCCAGAGCAACCGCGAGAACCGAAATGTCCAACAAGTATTCCAGAGATTTAAACAATGTCCAGGCGGGATACACCGACCAGAAGGTCGAGGCAAGGCACACCAGGGCAAAAGTCGTCAGGGCCCCGGTAAGTCCCTGGAACAGGCATCGCAGCCACCTGATGGCGTCTCGCCGCTGGTAAAGACGAACCATCAGCCAGCCGAATACGATCATTTCCGGAACGATGCGAAACAAAGCCCATGCATCCAAGGGTTCCGCTTGAGTTTCTTCCTGGTGCCGAACTCGGAATACCAGACTGCTTATGTATAAAAGCAACCAGAGCGCATGCCACCACCGCAGCTTGCTCCTTATGACTCCCAATTTGCCAAGCAACTGAGGGACGGCGACGATCGCGGAATACACTCCGATCGGTGCTACTATAACCACGGCAACCGCCGCGAGAATGCCGAATTTCCCAAACCGCAGAACTACGCCCGAAAGACCAAAGATCACCAGGAAACCAATCACCGCAAAAAGTAGCGTCCAGGCGACTGTGTACTTGTCCAAGCGAAAGCCCGGTCTCGGCGTACCTCGACCGTAATTCCCAGGAAGATTAATTTGATCTGTTTGCATTTAGTACTCGAGTTCGGACCGCTGTAGACAACACTTTTCTTTTTGTGGTCAGGAAATGCTTGCAGGCGTCTGCAGCACAGAATGAATGCCCACACCTGATTCCACAACCCCAGCCGAGACCGGGTACCCCAAAGACTGGAGTATGCTTCCGGCGTGCTGCTCGAAGAAGCGTTCTTGCTCAGGACTCAATTTTGATCGCCATCCCTGCACCGAACCATCGCGCACAAAACGACCCTTTACCGACGCTCGTTGCGGTTCGACCCGCTCCTTCTCTCGCATTCTGTCGAGAGAGTTATTTGCGATCGCTCGCCGGACGCGATCGTCGTCCACTTTTACTTCCAGGAAATCTGCCATGCGCTTAAAACCATCAACCGGGTTCTGCCGCAGGTCTTCAAAACGAACCACCAACATATTGTCGGTTCCGGCAATCGGAGAATTCAGCCAGGAATTGATGTGCCGTGGCCAAGGGCCAAAGCCGCTGATTTTCCCGTATAGAAACACCTTAAGGAATTCGTCCAAATCGCCGCGAAAAAACTCCAACGCGCTGGTGTAGGCAAATTCAGAGAGCGCCACGTCGCGGCCGTCTCGCACCATATAAATGGCTTTCCTGTACTCCTTGCGATACTGCTCGTGGCTACTGATTAACCTGCCGTTCCCCGGCAAAGTGTGAAGCCCAAACTGGTGCCTGCCAACTCCGCGGATGGCTGCGTTGACGGCATGAAAACTAGCCTCGCCACCGGTCAGGATTTCATAGAGAGTGAATCGCGACCAGGTAGACCCGGACCTCGGGTATGCAGCCCAGAAAACGTCGGTTGAAGTAATGCCGCGATGACGTAGCCAGATGTGGGGCACACGCAGTTTCGTCTTGGAAAGTTCACGGCGAAATTTGCGCCAGGCAGAGGTTGGTTTCTTGCGCGCCTTTCCTGCCTCTTGGCTCGGGTTTTCCTGCCCACCCTGAGATTGCGTTGTCATCAATGTCTCCTTCCAAATCCCATCAGCGATGGATCTCGACGCGCCCCCGAATCTAATCTGCGGGCAGCTCATCGGACAAAATTGGTGCACCTGGCCGTTTCCAGCCAACAAACCGCTCGATGCTACTCACCCGGCCAGTTATCTTCCGGCGCAAAACTACGAACACGATCACCCATGAGAGTACGTCAGCCAGGTTGCTGCCCCACACCGCTCCTGACACTCCGAATGCCCAACTGGCAGGCACCCCAATCAACAGAGACAGGAAAGTCGCCAAGGCAAAAGCCACGAAGACCGAGGCGGGAGATTCCATCGCGCGCAAAGCAGTTGCCGGTCCAAAGCAGGCAGTCCAAACCATGGACCCAAACGCTACCGCGGGCAACAAGTGTGCCACTTCCGAATAGCGGCCAGAGTAGAGGAAATGAAATAGCGGATGCCGCAGAATAAGGATCACCGCCCAATACGCCCCTGAGATCCCCACCGCGACGAAAGTCAGTCGGGTGCTAAGCCTACCCACGCTGGATCGCCCGCTTTGGGCGTAAACTCTGGCTGCATACGGCAGAAATAGCAAGGCCAGCGCCGCCTTGATCTGCTCGATAGGCAACATGAAATTCATTACTGCTTTCAACTGGCCCGAGGCCGCCATGCCTGCGAATGTACTCAGCAACGGATAATAGACGTAGGCGGGAATCCAGTTGGCGATAGAACTCGCCAACGCCCAACGGCCGTACGCCCAATGCCGATGCCAGCTCTCACGTACTCCTGGGGCGCGAACCCCATGTTCGAGTTTCTTAAACAGTCGGGCAAAATTGTAAGCCGCGGTTCCGAGTGCCGCGACCCCCATCAAGGCAAAGGCAGTGAATGGCGAAAGCAGACCACGGTGATAGAGCAAATACAGGCCGCCCATGCTGAGTGATGAATAAACAAACGCACCCATGGCAGCTTTGGAAGCCGCCATCCCCAGGTAGAAAGCGCGCCGGACCACGGAGAAGATCAAAACGCATGGCGACGCGATCATGATGCCAGCCAGCGCGCCCGCCAGTACTGGGGAGCGAGAAAATTCTTTGGCTATGAATGCCGATGAACCAACCCCCGCAATAATAACGATCGAGATGGTGAGGTGAATCCAGAGTAGCGAACCCAGATATCCGCGCAGATCATTGCGATAACTGGAACCGCCAAAAACCGACATGGGCTCCAGGACCAGTGCCTGGTAAACCACCGTCAGGAGCACGAAAATACCAAAAGCCACGGCGTAGGCGCCGTATTGCTCAGGTACGAGCCAACGCGCCAACAGGATGCTGACCAGGAAATTCGAGCCGGAAATTAATCCCTGGTCGAGGACAGCGAAACCGCCCCGGTGTACCCAAGGCGTAATCTTCGCGAGCACCGTTCCCCGCTGGATCCCCAACAATCGGGCAGGATGTAACCTTTGCCAAAACCGCGCCGGCGAGCGCTCGGCTGAGTCATCGACCGATACTTGTAGCTTCGGTTCCGGCAAAGAATTTTCTCCGGCCATTAAATTCCTGGGTTGCTGAAAAACGATGGGCTCTCGATTTGCCACAATTACGAGGCTGACAAAGCGGTAGAAATGTCGCGAGATCCTGAGCCGACTCTGTCAATGCAGGATTTCAGGCATGCGGCAAGGCTGTTTACTTGCGGGTCAATCAGAATATCGTAGTGATCGCCTGGGATCTCATGAATCTCCAAGCCGTTGACTAAATCATGCCAGGCGGAAAGTGGATCCGCAGAGCTTCGCAGAGATTTTTCTTCGGCGCGAATCAGCGTAGCCTTGCCTGGATATCGCTGCAATACATATCTATCAGCCGCGGTCGTGTTGGAACTGCGTACATCCTTCAACACTTGAGGCACGCGCCAGTTCTTCATGCTGCGTCGAAGTCTTTTTCCGGCAACTCTGGGCAAGTCGCGAAACCAATGCCGCCAAGTGGGATGGACCAGCAGGTCGATCAAAGATGTACCGACGGCCTTCAGGTTGCCGGGATAAGTGTCGAACAGCACCAGCAGGCCCACCTCCTGGCCGCGCGCGCGAAGCTGCTGCGCCATTTCATAGGCAACCAAGCCACCAAACGAAAAACCGCCAAAGCAGTATGGGCCTTGAGGCTGCACCGTGTAAATCTCCTCGAGGTAATGCGCCGCCATCTGCTCGATGCTGTTATGGCAAGGGAGTCCGCCGTCCAAGCCTTGAGATTGCAGCCCGTAGAATGGGTAGTCAGGCGCCATACGACGTCCGAGTTCGCGAAAACCGATCACATTCCCGCCGATTCCGTGGATGCAAAAGAAGGGAGGCTGAGAACCATCAGGCTGAATCGGCACGAGGGAAGACCAGTGATGCGACCATCCATCCTGACGCAAGGCCGTGGCCAGCTGCTCGATAGTTGGAAACTGGAAAAGCATGGCCAGAGGCAAAGTCTTACCCAGCATTTGCCCGATTCGGTGCATCAACCTTGCCGCCAGCAAGGAGTGACCACCGAGTTCGAAGAAATTGTCTCGCGTGCCAATCGGTCTCTTACCTAGTACAGCTTCCCAGATTCTGACCAGCTGCGCATCCAGAGCGTCCTGGGGCGCATTCGGTTCACTTGAAGATTCACGCTCGGATTCGGACGGTGCCGGCAATCCCCGCCGATCAATCTTGCCATTTGGCGTCAAGGGCATGGTTGCCAAAGTCACGAAGACGGAGGGCACCATGTAGTCAGGCAGATCTTGCTGCAGATGGCGCCGAAGATCGAGGCTGGTGACTTGAGCCCCCGCCGCTGGCACAAAATAAGCTAACAAGCGTTTGTCGCCCGCGTCGTCGTCTCTTGCCACGACGGCAACATCGCGAACCCCCGGATGCCTAGCCAACGCGAATTCAATCTCTCCTAGTTCAATACGAAATCCGCGAATCTTGATCTGGTCATCAGTTCGACCCACAAACTCAATTTCCCCGGAAGGGAGATATCGAGCAAGGTCGCCCGTCTTATACATGCGCGCGCCCGACTCTGATGAGAAGGGATCAGAAACGAACTTCTCGGCGGTCAGCTCGGGGCGATTGAGATAGCCTTGGGCAACCCCGATACCGGCGATATGGAGTTCGCCAGCCACCCCAGCCGCAACCGGATTCAGCTGCGAGTCAAGCAGGTAGACGCGCGCGTTTGCTATCGGCCGGCCGATAGGAATGTTCTCCGGTGCCAGACCCGTTTCAAGTTTTGGCTCGTACATGGTCGCAGCGATACTGGCTTCAGTCGGCCCGTAAGTGTTGATCCACCGCACGCTGGCGCCCACTGAGCCAGCCCATGCGGCATAAGCTTTGGCTGACACCTTTTCGCCGCCGACAATGACGAGACGCAAGCCATCAGGCGACGGCTCTCTCAGCTCGGGAATCTGATGCATCCACTCGTGCCAGTAAGCCGTCGGCAAATCCAGGACCGTCACTCCTTGCCGTTCAGCCCAGGACAGAAACTCGGGAACGGCTAACGGCATCTCCTCCGACTTCATGATCAGAGTGGCCCCACTGAACCAGGTGACGAAGAGCTCCTCCACGGCAATATCAAAACTCAGCGAACAAAACTGGAGTACCCGGTCATCGGGGCTCATTGCGTACACCCGCGCCATATTCACGTTGTAGTTCACCAATCCCGCATGGGCCAGCAGGACGCCACGCGGTTTTCCCGTAGACCCTGAGGTGTAGATGACGTACGCGATGTCGCCCGGTTTGACGTTGCCGCTCGGATTGGTGCGAGGGTGGTGCGAAAGAAGCTCAGATTTCTCGGTGAGCAGGAACTCTTCGCAGCCACGCGATACCTCACCGGGTAATGTCCCGGCCGCCGTTATAAGCACTCGTGCGTCTACATCCTGCAGCATGTAGGAGAGCCGTTCCTGTGGATAGTTGGGGTCCAGCGGAACGCAAGCCCCACCTGATTTCAACACGGCTAGCACGGCTACCGCAAAATCGAGCCCGGGTTCGAGACCGATAGCAACCCTGACGTTGGGTCCGACACCACGACTTTGCAAATAGTGCGCCAATTGGTTGGCGCGCGCGTTGAACTCGCCGTAAGAAAGATGCTGGTCTTTCCAGATGACGGCAGTTCGTTCGGGTAATCGCTGGGCCTGCGCCTCCACTAATTCATGCAAGCACTTGTCCCGCGGGTAGGGGCAAGCGGTCTGGTTCAATTCAAACAAGATTCGTCGTTGCTCATCTGCTGTGAGAATCGACAATTTTGACTCCGCTTGCTCAGCATTCCCCTCGCCAGCCCCAGCTTCCGCAATTGCAGAAGCTCTCGCCTCCCATGGCAAAGAGGTCCTTGAAAAACTGTTCGTCTTTTCCATTTGGTGAGGTTAAAGCGGAAACAAACAGGGTATAACGGCGAGGGGAGTGTCCGCCAATCCCGAACTAGGCGGCGCCAGATCCGCGGAGAACTGCGGGAATAGTCCTAGCAAGAATTTGCAGATCCAGCCACAAAGACCAGTTACGCACGTATTGCAGATCGAGTTCCATCCATTGATGAAAGGGCAGCGAACTCCGCCCGTTCACCTGCCAGAGACACGTGATTCCGGGCCGAACACTGAACCGGCAACGTTGCCAGTCTTCGCCCGCATCAGTAAACAATTCATAATCGCGCAACTGCAGGGGGCGAGGTCCGACCAGGCTCATATCACCGCTCAGCACATTGAAAAGCTGCGGCAATTCATCAATGCTGGTTTTGCGTAAGAATTTTCCGATCGGTGTGAGCCGCGGATCGTTTTTAATCTTGAATACCGGACCCGAGACTTCGTTCAGATGTTCGAGTTCCCGCAATTTCTCTTCTGCATTTACCACCATGGTGCGGAACTTGTAAATGGCGAATCTCCGCTTATTGAGCCCGACCCGTTTTTGCACGAAAAACACAGGGCCGCGGGATGTAAGTTTTATCAGAACAGCGGTGACCAACAGCACGGGTGCGAGTGCGATGAGCAGCGCCAAAGACAGAAAAAAATCAAGCGCGCGCTTGATTACCATGGGCCATCCATCCTCGATGCCGCCGTGCGACGGGATCAAGTGAGAGTCTTCGAAGTCCCCTACGCTGGCGCGGGTTCTCTTCAGATTAAATAGGTCGGAGAGAACCCGCAGGATTATTCCCTGCTGGTCGCACATCGCAGCGATGTCAGATGCATGATTGTGAAATGAACGCAGAGGCACTGCAATCGCGACTTCGTCCACTACGTTGCGCCGTAAGAACATCGGTAGATCCTGCAGGTTAGACACCAGCGGCCGGCCAAGTCTCTTGAGTTCTTCCGCTCCCGCCCATTCATCATCCGCAAAGCCAATAACGCGGTAACCGAGTTCGGGTTTGGATTCGATTGTCTTTGCGAACTCAATAGCGCGCTGATTGCAACCGATGATCAGCATATTGCGGAGGTTTTTTCCGCGTATCCGGAGCCGCCGCAGGTAGGTTCGGATGGCAATTCTGGTCGACACGGCGACGAAGGTACTGAATCCCCAGAACAGCAGCAGAAATCCCGGCGTCACCATCCGGAAGTGCAGCATATAGGAGGCAACTCCCAGCACCGAAGCGGCCAGAGAAGTAGCTTTGACGACATCAAACGCCTCGGCCCTGCGGCTCGAGAGTCGCTTGGATCCATACAGCCGAAGCGACACGAAAATCAGGTACCAGATCCACAACAGTCCACAAAACACTACGACGTTTTGCAGCTTGATCCGCATCTCCAAGAATTGCGTAAACACTACCGGACCGCTTCTCGCCAGATGAGGCAGCGTGGCTAAACCGAACGAGACCACCAGGACCAGCATGTCGAATGCCTTGGTGGCGCTCTTTAACACCTGGCGTTCCGTTGCGGCCATTGCGGGGTCCTGTCAGTTCGCTGAGCTTAGAAATATGAAGCAGGGGAAGGCGGTGAAATTTCTGATCGGCAGCGGAAACAAATGCCAAATCGAAGTGCAACCGGATTGGAAGAATCGAACGAGGGCTGGCACGGCTCTAACACCGGCGCGAGTTACGCTGCCTTCATGCCGGACTGCATTGTGTCCCGGTCTTGCCTAAATCCTAGAGTCGCTTGTAAATTCTTTCAGGTATCGGGAAGGTACGCTTGTTCAACACTGCTCCCAGCACGCGTACATTCGCTGAACGAAGTTCTTGTACGGCGTCGCGCGCCGAATCCCGACGGGAAGAGTTTGCCTTGATCACAAGCACCACACCGTCCAGTAGACCTCCAAACATCATGGCGTGATTGCAAACGTTCATCGGGGCCGCATCCACGAGCACATAGTCGAACTCGGAACGCAACTCAGAGATGCGCGCGCGCATTCGGTCTGACGTCAGCCGTTGCTGAGAACCTGCGTCAACCGCTCCACAGCTGACGAGCCAAAGGTTCTGCCGGGACAGTTGCCGGGCATACTGACGGATTGCGCCGCTGCCGGCGAGCGCATCAGCGAGTCCGAAGTGATTCTCCACGCCGAACTGCCGATGCAGGGATGGAGAGCTCAGATTACAGTCCACAACGCAAACCGAATTCCGGACCTGAGAAGCCAGAATCTCACCGGCATGGGCACACATCCACGTGCAACCGTTCTCCGCTTCCGTTCCAGTAAAAAGCACATGATGCGGCCCCTCCGTGCCCGGCGCCAGGAACAGGCGATGAACCAGCTTGCTTACTTCTTCTCGCGCCATTCCCTCAATCTCCAATGCTGGAGTGAAGCTGGATGGCTCCGCTGGAGGCAGGGTTGTGGACTCAGGCACCGCGTCGACCCGCAGCATGTCTTGCGTCTTGCCCGTCTGATAAAGCAGTTCGAAGTTCTTACTCATGTTTGGCCCTGGATTTCCTGTTCGTGATCGGGGGATCTTTAGATTGTTGGTTCGTGAAGCCGCGGATTTGGAGTTCAGTCTTCAGTCGGCAAATGTGTTCCTAAATCGCGCGGCTGCTCGACTGATCCACTATCGATTCCGCGTTGTCGAGGTTAGGAACTACGTGCTCGTGCCCACGCCCATGACCGTTTCCATTGCCGTTGAGACCGGTGGGCTGAAACCTTTCGAACCGGTGAGGAACCGAGGCCAGCAATGGAACATCGAGTTCGGTAGACACTTCTGTGGGACTGTGAAATGCAGGATCCATGTGCTCCTGGATATATACCCCGCCAATTGCGAATATTCCGCCCACAAGCGTGCCAAGCAACATCACAATCAGAGGTGGATAGACCGGCAACGTAGGCACCACCGGGGTTTCCGCGACGCCACGTTCACAATGCGCGTAGTATCCAGCGCTTCCGTCATGCGCGCTTGTTCCCGCTTTTGGAGATAGAGCAGGTAGCTCTGCTCATCCGCCTTGTAGGTGCGTTCGAGGTCTTGCTCGAGGAGCCCCTTTTGCTCCAAGTCCCGGGCTGCCTGTTCGTACTTGGTCACCATCCCCTGCATGGCGGCTTCTTGAGCCTTCAATCCGGCATAATCCGCTTTCGCCTTGGCTAGCTCCTCATCCACCCATGCATAGGTCGGATTCCGATCCGTGGTCTGCTGTTTGACCGGCTTGGCTTCCTCGGACGCGATCGATGCCTCGGTGTCGCGGATTTCCTTATCAACTTCTACGACCAGAGGATAATCCGGCTGATATTTTGTGAGCAGCTCCGTGCGCTTGATCTGCAGGGTCATCAAGGTGGTTTTGAGTCCCGAAAGCAGTTGCGCGTCGTCTTCCTGCCTCATTTCGGTGGTCAAACGCTCGGGCGTAGTCCCGGCCTGTTTTTGCAGTGTACGAATGCGCTCCTCGGCGTTCGCCAGTAGTGCCCGGGTTTGCTGCAAGCTCAAATGAAACTCTGCCGCCTTCTGTAAGTAAAGGTCTCGCTTCACCGTAGGGGCAACTCCATTTTCCTGACCGGAAAATTCTTTCAATTGCCCTTCCGCATCCGCCAGTTCCTTCTTGTAACGCTCCGTCTCCTGCGCGAAGAATTGAACTTGTCCAGGGGGAGTGTGCACTTCTACGTGCTTCTGGAGGTAGGCATCTCCCAAAGCCCGAAGAACATGAGCCGCCAGCTGTGGGTCGGAGGACGAGTAACTGACATCGATAAGGTTGCTCTTCTTTTCGGCTTCGACCTTGAGACTGGAACTTAGGCGCACCGCCGCCTTGGCAATTCTCTTTTCCGGACTGGCCGGACCAAGAATATATTCGGACAAGGACTTGTGGTTATTCAGGCCGCATTCGATTACGACCTTGCGCAGAACATCAGCATCATTCTGCAGCAGTCCAATCTCAGAGTTCAGTTCCTCTTCAGTCACCTGAGCGCTGGCTGCCATCGGAGTCGTCAGAGTGGGCATGTTAGGCGCGGTCGAGCTCACCACTTCATCAGCTCGTTCGCGTTGGACCAGGAATTTGGTCGTGGCCTGATATTGGGTTGGCATCACAAACGCAAACAGAAATGCCCCTAGCAGTACTCCAAAGAAGCAAAGAGCCGCTATCCGCTTTCGGCGAAAGCCGATGGCCAGCAGGTCGCGAACGGAAAAATGGACGTTTGCCTTGTCGCTCGGCGGCGCAAAATCGTAATTGTTCATAAATCTGACCTCACTTATTTGATGGGAATGTAACCGCCTACGCCGTAGCTAGGCATCCAACTCTTGAACTTCGAACTGCGACTTTTGGGCACTAGGATCTGGTCACCGGGATGTATGTAGGGATCTTCCCGCAATTCTCCCTTTGCCTCCATTTTTTTCAGATCGAAAACCTGCGTCGAGACATATTGGTCGGATACCCGGTGGACCAATATGACCTGCGAGTGCTTAGCGTCTTCGGTGAATCCACCCGCAATGGCAACGGCTTGGCTCAGAGTGGTTTCTTCGCGGAGGTCGTACTTGCCAGGATGCCCAACCTGCCCGTCAGCGATGAAGTAGGGTTTGTTGAAGTCCTTCAGGACGATGGAGACGATGGGATCGTGCAGGATCTTGCCGTAAGCAGTGCGAACCGTCTGCGTGAGTTCGGGCACAGTCTGGCCTTGCACCTTGATGTCGCCAACGCTATATAGGGTGACAAAGCCGTCGGGTTGCACCGTCACACCAAGTTGGTTGTATTCTGGACTTAATGGAAACGTGAGATCAAAGGCGTCACTGGCCGCTATCCTGTACCGCGGGTCGCGCGGTTGAAACTGGGGCGCGCTCCCACTTGTTACCGAGCTAGAGCCAGTGCTAGCGGTAGTGGTGGGCGAAGGCGTGCTGACCTCAGGGGTGCTGACGCTCGCAGGCGGTGTGCTGACCGCAACACCTTGAGTGTCTGTTTGCGCGGCACACACACCTTGCGCAACCACAAGCACACATGCAATGGAGACAAACGATATCCAACTCTTACTCTTTTCATTCATGACTTTTTCCACCGTACGAAATTCGTAGCTGACCTTTGGAACCAGGAGTGCGAAGCCCGTGATCTATGCTTGGAGCCACCCAATCTCTTGCTGCGCTCCAGCACGAGTATTTTACTCGCGTTTCATCTCTGTACAAGCGGCGTCAACGCTCGGTCTCTGGCGGTGTAAGGTGGTGCTGGCGAATTTTGTACAAGAGTCCGCGATAGCTGACGCTCAACATCTCCGCGGCACGCCTTCGATTCCACCCGGTTTGTTCAAGAGCTTTGCTGATTGCGTGCATCTCCGTGGCCGCACGCAGACTGCGCAGAGTGCCCACCAGTGCGGACCCAGTTTCGGCGAGAGCCTCGCTCAGAACTCGCTCTGGCGGTGTCCCCACCGCTGTTGCATCGTGCTGCTCGTCGACGTCCTTTTTCATTTGATCTGTGGTCCGTTTTCTCAAACGCGAAGATTTCGCACCCTGGTCAATGCAGTAGGATTCAAGAGAGAGCAGGGTTTGGAGGACTGGGGTGACCGCCCAATCCACCCGAAACTTCGATGGTCCGCGTAGCTCCGCCCTCTCAGTCACATCCTGTGGTTGCAGTTTGTGCCGAACCTTCTTTTGCTTTACTAGCCGCAGTAGCCATACACTAACGACCAAATCTGCGGTTGGGGAGAGAGTACGTGTTAAAGTTGGGGCCGTTATTTACACCACCCCACACGCCATGAGGTGAGCTAAAACCTATACGAGCTTGCAAATTCCTGCAAGAGGTAGAAAGCACTGGTGTCTAAAGTCTCCAACCCAGAATTAGGTCGATTTTTCTAGTTTGGGAGACCATTAAGGCAACGGTATAGCTGCACGAAAGTACCTACATTTCGGGTGTCCCCGCAACCCCTCTGCGGGCGTCTACAGCGATTCGGTACGTAGGGGATAGCCCGACTTGATTCATGTGTTTACATGACCTGCGCTGAAAAGCAAACGGCCTGCGCTGTCTGGATTAAGGGCAGCGGTTTTCGCCCTCCGCTGCGACGCGCTGTAGCGAATTTAGCCGGGTCAAAGAGCTGACTATCGAGAGCCATCCCAGAAGTCCGAGTAATCGCTACAACCGCCCTGACCGGGTGAGAACCAGAAGAATAAACCGAGCGCCTTGAGCGGCGAACCTATGTACTTCTGTGTTTGCCGTGCGTCGCCAACTGTGACAGTATTCGCATGTCCCTAGCCGTAACTTTCGGAAAAATTAAAACTTCGAGCGCACAGCATTGTGAGCCCGTCGCCTTGATTCGTTCGCTCCTCGCCTTCCGGCGTCGGTGGCGAGGAGGTTGGGTTGTCGAGTTCGTTCTTGCATAGCGCCTGACTTGGGGAGGTAGCTTGTGAAGAAACGACTGGTACCGTTATTCGCGGTTGCTTTGATCCTGCAGTTTCTCACGATTTCGAATCAGTCACTCTGGGCAGATTCTGCCGCCGACCCGCAGCCTCTGGATTCGAATTTCTTTGGGATGACCAATCACTGGTATCGGCCGTGGCCGCTGGTCCCGATGGGAGGGCTAAGGTTGTGGAATACGTCGACCACTTGGTCTGACCTTAATCCCAGCGATGGCACATACGATTGGACAACACTGGACGGTTGGCTCTCTATGGCCCAGCAGCATGGGGTGTCGGAAATCATATTGACGCTCGCAATGACCCCGCGCTGGGCATCTTCAAATCCCAACGACTCTTGCCGTTCCAATCCGGGTCAGTGTGAGCCTCCCGACGATCTGAATCCCGATGGCAGCGGCACCGACCAACACTGGAAGAATTTCATCCGCGCGGTCGCCACCCATTCCGCCGGCAAGATTAAATACTGGGAAATTTGGAACGAACCTGTCAATAGCTACTACTGGTCAGGCACGTTCGCCCAAATGGTCCGCATGGCCAAGGATGCTCGCGCCATTATCCTCAGTATCAATCCCAATGCCTTGATGCTGAGTCCCCCGAACGGCGCCAATCTTACATTCGGTGAGCACTGGTGGGAAAGTTATGCCGCCCTCGGAGGCTTACAGTACGCGGACGTCATCGCCTTGCATGGAGGTGTCAACCTCCCTCCGAGGCGATGTGGCAACTGGCCTAAGGCCGCCGACTTCGTCACCGAGGTCAAGAACCTCCAAAGCATCCTGGCCAAATACCACGTCGATAAACCCATCTGGGATACGGAGGGCGACTGGGGGAATGCGCACATGACCTGCTTCAATGACCGCGACTTGCAAGCCGCATTTCTTGGTCAGTACTTGCTGTTCCATGAGAGTTTGGATATAAAGCGCTTGTTCTGGTTTGCCTATGACGACGCGGAGGTAGGACAGCTATGGGATCCAAAGACTCAGACCCTGGACAAGGCCGGCGTCGCCTACGGGTATGTTTACAACTGGCTGAATGGCACCGTCATGACCAAGAGTTGCTCCTCTTCGGACAATGCCGTCTGGACCTGTGATCTTAGCGCCTCGAACGGTTATCTGGCCGAAGCGATCTGGGACACGAGGGAAACTTGTAGCAACGGGAACTGCAAAACTACCCCTTACACGGTGGACGCAACCTACACCCAGTACCGCACTTTGGACGGCCAAACTGTCCAGATCACCCACCATGAGGTACCAATCGGGGCCAAACCCATACTTGTAGAGAATCACAATCGTTAAGGTGTCAATTCGGACACTCCGCGAGAAACGGAAAGACGGGCAACCAGCCGCTACAGGCTTACTGTTATCGGCTAGTTGCCCGCCGTCTCAAGCAATACTGGCCGATTCCCCAACGTGATGGTATGGGCCTTCGGCTCCACGCGATTGACGCCCCCAGACATGTCGCGATAGCTTGAAAAACTGCCTGCGTCGTAGCTCGTTGTTTTTTCGTATTCGTCATACCAGACAATCTTGCCTTGGTACCCAGTTGCAGTGAGATCACAAGACCACACGTGCCCCTTCGTGGAACAAGGCGAGACGGTGCGTCCAAGCAACCATTTGTGGGCTTCTTTGTACGCCACTGCGGTCGGTAGTTCGCCGGTTTCGGGAGTCCACATCGAACCGCAACACGTAGCCGGGTTCCCATCATACATATACCAGTACACACGCCGCACGCCCATCGAGGCTAGCAACGTGTACCAGCGGACAACGAAGCTCGCGGCCTGATCAGGAGTCCAGTTCGCTTCGCTGCTTAGTCCCCACTGACCCTCAGTAAGCCAGAGCGGTTTGCCTGCCAGTTCCGGGTGCTTGGCAACCTTCTCTTTAACGTTGGTCACAAGTTTGACAATATCTTCGACCACCGGGTGATCGCCCGGGTGCACGGCATTGGCGGCGCCGTGGAACGCTATCACGTCGGCGTACGCGCTCCCTCCCGCGGAAAAGTAATGATCCAGCCAATCGCCGGCCGCATTAATCCCCTTCTTCGAGTTAGCCGCCGGCTCGGGACTCAGAACTAACGCGTCCGGATCAGCCTCTTTGATGATCGCGTGTGCGTCTTTCACCATGCGTACCATTTGCGCGTCAGTTCCCTGCCAGTAATTCTTCGCCCCGGGTTCATTCCACATTCCCCAATACTTAATTTTCGCGAAGTTCCTGGAATCTAAACGCTGGTTGTGCTCAACCAGTGCCTTTACGAACCCTTTGAAAGCCGCATCGGATCCGCCGCCATCGGTGGCCACATCGCGGGGCGGAAAGCAAGCGCCCGGAAACCGGCCTGAGCAGGGGTTTTCGGGGTCGGAGGAAATCCACGCCGGCGTCTTACCGAACGTATACATCACGTCTGTGATCCCATTGCTCTTGGCCGCGGCTAACCATTTCTCCAGGTGCTTCCAATCGCACCTCGAGTAATCACTGGTTGGGCACATCTGCAACCAGTTCGTCCCTGTATCCCACAGACGAAGACTGCCAACCGGTACCGCTAGCGGAAACGAAGGAATCTTGTTCACGCACATACCGAAGAATGTTGCGTCCACCTGAGCCGTGCACGATATTGCCAGAAGAAGGATCAATAGCACTCTGCAAACATTTCGCACCTTTTCGCTCCTGACTTTTCAATGTGGGTCGGGCCTTGAACGGTTCTCAGTATACCCCCGCAAATAGAAAACTTCACAACCAGGACCTTTCGGTGCTGCCATTGCCGACTTATTTATTTAGTACTTTTCTTCGCCAGCGAAGAAACCAACGACAGCGAAATCGCCGCGTTTGGACCATGTCTAGGTAGGCTCGCCAGATTAGACTTCGGTAATCTCGTCAATCGCCCCCAACCGTGGCACTCTGAGGACATTCAACGCCGCTTCCTGAAAAGTTTAGAGATATCCGGAATCGTTCGCTCGAGAAACAGTGTTCCATTCCGCCTCTGGCTGAGGTTTTTGCTCAAACGTAGGATGTTCGCCAAATCTTTGGAGGTGCCTTCCCTCATGAAGAAGCTCACGATACTTCTGATGCTCTTCTGCTTCTGCTTCTTGTCCTTTGATCAACCCCTGACCGCGCAATCTGATAAGCCGGCAACTCGCCGTCCTGTGCCGCCCGACTTCTTTCAGATGGAAACCCACTGGATGCGTCCTTGGCCGGTAATACCCTTTGGCGGATTGAGATTGTGGGATACAGGTACAACCTGGGCCATCCTCAACCCCAGCGACGGCGTATACGATTGGACGAACTTGGATAACTGGTTAGCCGCCGCCCAGGAGCATGGCGGAGACTTTGACTTTCTATACACCATGGCAATGACTCCGCAGTGGGCATCTTCCGATCCGGGCGACGCGAGTTGCGGTTACGGTCCGGGACAATGTGCCCCTCCCAACGATCTGAATCCCGATGGCACCGGCACCGACCAACACTGGAAAGATTTCGTTCAAGCGATTGCCACTCATGCTGCCGGTCGTATTCGATACTGGGAAATTTGGAACGAACCTGTCAATAGCAACTTCTGGACAGGCAACTTCGCTCAAATGGTCCGCATGGCCAAAGATGCGCGAACCATTATCCTCAGCATTGACCCGAACGCCAAACTGCTCACCCCGCCTAACGGAGCCTTGGAAGCATACGGAGAAAACTGGTGGAAAGGTTATGCCGCCGCCGGTGGCTTAGACTATGCCGATATTATCGCTCTGCACGGAGGCGTGAATAGGTATCCTCATTATTGCGGCAACTGGCCAAAAGCAGAAGACTTTGTCACGCAAGTGAATAATCTTCAGGCAATTCTATCCGTTTACCACCAGCATAAGTACGTTTGGGATACGGAAGCGAGTTGGGGTTCGGTAGACAAGATTTGTTTTACGGATCAGGATCTGCAAGCTGCCTTTTTGGCTCAATTTTATATGTTCCACCGCAGCATGCGTGTCGTGCGCTTCTTCTGGTATAGCTACTATGACAGCGATACCGGACAACTGTTTAACACCGAAACCGGCACTCTGACGAAGGGCGGCGTTGCCTACCAGCAGGTCTACAACTGGATGCTGGGGAAGACCCTCACTGCGCCGTGCTCCGCCAATGGCACCATCTGGACCTGCAATCTAATCGGCCCGAACGGCTATGTCGGCGAGGCCATTTGGAACACCGCTTTGAGTTGCTCGCAGGGAACCTGTCAGACCGAATCGTATGCGGTCGACAAAACCTACACTCAATATCGCACGCTGAGTGGTGACACCATTGGCATCACCGACGGTAAGGTGCCGATCGGAGCCAAACCTATAATGGTCGAATAATGACCGGATCGATTGCCTCGGCCGTAGGTACCAATTGTGAGTGAACCAAAAATCGCTGACAATTGGTTTCCTACGCGTACTGCCCTACCCTTGCGCTCCGACATCACCACCCCGCGAATAGTATCCCACCAGGCAGCGGCCATTGGAGCTGAAGATTCGGTAGTGCGCCAAGCCCCATCGCTGCAATGCGAATTGCAGGGTCGTCTTCAGCACGCCGAATCCGTACGTCACGCTGCGCCGGAAGTTGATCGACGACGCCTCGTCAAAGTACTTGGTGGGGCACGAAACCTCTCCGATGCGAAAACCAAAATGCACGCATTGCGCGAGCATCTGATTGTCAAAAACAAAGTCGTCAGAATTCTCCAACAGCGGCAGTTTCGTGAGCACCTCGCGACTGAAAACACGATACCCGGTGTGGTATTCGGAAAGCTTGATTCTGAGGAAGAAGTTCTCGAATGCGGTTAAGAAGCGATTCGACAAATACTTGTACATCGGCATACCGCCGCGAAGCGCTTGCCCTCCGATGATCCGCGACCCCAGCACCACGTCATAGACACCATAAGCCACCATGCTCGCCATCGCCGTGACTAGCAATGGCGTGTACTGATAATCGGGATGCAACATGATAACCACATCCGCCCCTCCAGTCAGCGCCTCGCGGTAACAGGTCTGCTGGTTGCGTCCGTAGCCGTAATTCCGGTCATGCTCGAAACACTGCAAGCCCAACCGTTTCGCCACTTCAATGGTGCGGTCGGAACTGTGGTCATCAACCAGAATACGGATATCCACCAGATCAGGCAATTCGCCAACCGTCGCCTCTAGTGTTTTCTCCGCGTTATAGGCGGGCATCACAACAGCGATGCGCTTGCCATTAATCATTCTTTCCCTCACGAACCAGACAGTTCCACTACCTCAAGTTGGTCAAAGCCTGATTTGAATCATTTCAGGGTAAGCCTGAAAGTACTGCGCTAATTTTATCTTCACTTGAGATCTCCATTTCGGAGAACAACGGCTGTGGGAGGTAATTGCTGGGACTCCTCGGCGAACGACTGTTCTAAACGGGGGGGACACGTTCGTCGGCCGGTCTGTCTGATCTTCATCCCGCTCGTACTGCAATAGCCGCTTTTTCAGGCGCAAATCTCTCGAGAACAACCGAAACGAAAAGCGCTGCCGAAAGCCAAAGCATCCACTCCGTCACCACGCGGTATCGCTGAACGAATTGAAAAAAGTAATAGAGCACAGGATAGACGAGCAAGACCGTGCACCAAATCCGATATTGAATCTCTCCTACCCGTTTTCGGACCTGACCTAGCCCTGCCAGCCCGAGCAGCGTATACGCACTCGTGACTATCAGCTCGAAAGGATGCTGGGGAGGTCCAAACCAGTAGTAGAAGAAACGCTGCATCGACAACCAGGTAAACTCTCGCGGATGATTAAATATCCAAGTGAACCCAATGTGACTTGCCCAGTGGCCGTAGTTGAGCTCCCCCATATCCCTCACCAGCATAGCCTCGCGGATATTCCGCGAAGGATGCAGGCTTTGCTCAGCCGGTTCCGCACTGTTCAATTCGGCGGAGGGGTACGCGCCGTCGTGGTTGGAAACCCTCAGCTCAAGACCGAAGTTGCTGCGCATCAGTGTCCAACCATGCAACTGGTACTGGTTGCGCAGCGTCCATGGTGTGATGACCGCCAGGGTGGCGATCAAGGTGATGCAAGCGTCGCGCAGCACGGCCACGCTGCGATGGCTCCACACGTCAACTACCAACAACCCAATCAATATGGAAAAAAGCGAAAAACTCATGTACAGGGCGGTACCCCAGCACAAGCCCACCAGGATAGCGCTCTTGACTTCTCGTCGAGGAGCGCCATAGCGCTTAAGGGTCAGAAACAAAATATAGGCGAGAGCAATCGCTGCCCAGGGCTCTTCCCATCCCCGAAAAACCTCAAATGATCTTTTCACCGGCACCAAGGCCGCAAAAAATCCGGCAAACAGACCAGTCTCGAATGGAAACCCGAATGCCGTTGCAAAGGTCGGGTACAAGGAGTAAAGCGTGGAATAACCGAATATCACAAACAAGCATCTGGCAAATTGCCCGCTATAACCAGTCCCAAAAATCTTGTAAATACCCGCAAGCAGCAGAGGGAAAAAGGGGGTAGTGTGAGCCGTCGGTCCGGTAGGTATGGCGTAAGGGTCGGCAAATTGACCTTTAGAAATCAATGCATACGCTATTCGCGGCGCTTCGCCGACTAGCACAATGTCATGTCGGTATTGGAACAGGAGTGCGCACCGGACCAGAAACGCCAGCACAAAGATGATCGAGATCGTAACCGCTCTGTGCGTATCGAAATACGCAACTATGCGCGTGCCCATCAAAACAGCCCCCAAAAATGATCATACTCGAGCCTCAGGACCCACATGGCCGATTCCGATGCGACCGCTCCGGGCAGTACCCCACCTGATGCACGGGACAGCGATTTTACCACACTAATCACGATCTGCAACCGAATCAACTGCGGGTTTGCCTTAAGATGGATGTGCTGGCAACACCATTAGCGCTACTAAAATCCTGCCGGCGGGTTACCTTACTTTAGAACTATGAACTACTGGGTGTTGCGGCGATCCCGCCGCTCGGATAGTTTTCAGAAGCGCGAGCATGTGAGGTTCGAGATGTCTTGTGGTTACCTTCTCCGCTTGCTCCGATCCTGGTGGCAAGTCGAACTTGATTTTTTTGACAGAAAAACACCGCTTTATGATAGCTGCAAGCCGGTTGCTTGCCTGGCCGCCTCCCTATTAGTGTCAATGGTTCTTGTCACTACTGGGTGCGGTGGGATTTCGAGCTCTGCCAAGAGCGTTGCCGCTCCCCCCGGCAACTACCCCATTCCAAACCCTGGTCTAACCGGATCCTTCTTCGGCATCAATACCAATAGTCTTGACGACCCGTGGCCGGGAACCATCATTCCTCTGGCTAGTTGGCGCAGTCACGATTCAAACTTGAAGTGGGCAGACCTCAATACCGGACCAGGCGTCTACGACTTTTCCAAACTGGATCAGTGGCTTAGCAACGCCAAAGCAACTAACACGGATGTGCTGTATACCATGTACGCTACTCCTCCTTGGATCTCCTCCCGCGGCGTGAACTCGAGTTCTCCCGACACCTCTTGCGCCTATGCGACGCAGATCGGACCTGGTATTTGCGACCCTCCCGTTGATTTATCTTGTGACGGGACGGGAACTAACCAGACTTTCAAGGATTTTGTCACCGCGCTCATTCAGCACGTTGGACCCGGAGCCATCCAGTATTGGGAAATGTGGAATGAACCAAATGCATCCATCCACTGGAATGCTACAGCGGATTGTCCCAACACACCGTTTGCCGCGGATCTCATGCTCGCGAGAATGGCACGCGACATGAAAGCCATTGTTTCGGCGACTGACGCCAAAGCTAAGTTCACGACGCCACCCTTGGGGGACGATGGACAGTGGCTTGCGCACTACTTCGCCAATACCGACGGTGCACAATCCGAAGATATCGTCGCCTTTCACGGCTATCCCAGTAGCAACACTTGTCCCGGCGACTGTGCAGAACAAATCGCCGATCAAATCAATCAGCTGAAATCGCGACTACCTGCCTCTGAGCTGGGCAAGCCTCTATTCGACACCGAAGGAAATTGGGGCTACGTGAACAAAGTCAACGCGCTTACCGATCCCGATCACCAAGCTAGCTTTGTGATGCGTTATTACCTTATCCAGATGTCGAAGGGAGTCGCGAAGTTCTACTGGTACACCTGGGACATTTCCACCCTGGGTGCGTTATACGATACGAGTACCGCTTCGCTCACTCCGGCTGGCAACGCCTACGTGCAGGTTGTGCGGTGGACGAACGGTGGGACCGCCACGGTGGAACCTTGTAGCGCAAATGGCACGGTCTGGACGTGCACTCTGAATTCTCCCCGTGGCGCACAAGCAGAGGCAATTTGGGACAGTTCCCAGACCTGCAGCGGAGGGGTGTGTAGCACGACGGACCTGAGCGTCCCGTCCCAATTCAACGCTTACTTGGATTTGTCCGGGAACACAACCAATCTGTCCGGCTCGTCCGTCCCCGTGGGTCTTAAGCCAGTGCTGCTGATTACGCAATAGTAGCTTGCCTGTGGGAAAGCTGGTTTTAGGGGTCCGCCTCAAGTTTCTGAGTGGGGCGTGTTCCTTTATTCGAAAATGAATCCTTAACCAGCATGCTACCATTTAAGCGCGATGGCGTGTCCTCCGGCGGCGTCCGACGTCTGAGGCTTCGACCCAGGCCACTAAATCCTGCGTCTGTACGCCATATCTTGCGAGTGGAAATCACGGAATGAGGGTTTATAACTACATACGTCAGAGGTAAACGCTTGCTATGAAAAAGGTTATGCTTCGACCTGGAATGTTTCTGTTCTGGGGTTTACTGGTCTGCACCGCTGCTTTTCTGGCCAGCCTGGGCGGTTGCGGAGGCGGGGGAACTGCGTCCAGCACTCCGCCACCCCCACCCCCACCGCCAGCAAAAATTCAGCATGTGGTCGTCATATTCCAGGAGAATCGAAGTCCCGACAATTTGTTTCAGGATCCAAACCTCATTTCAAGCGGTGCGGACATCCAGAACTACGGGATCAATTCGCATGGCGACAAAATTCCGCTGGCGCCTCAATCTCTGGCTAACGACTACGATCCCAGCCATACCCACGGCGCGTTTCTTGCCATGTGCGACATGGGTTCGGCCGGATGTGCCATGGACGGCGCCGACAAGATCTCGGTGCTGTGCGACACCAACGCTCCGCCCAGCTGCCCTCCGCCTAATCCTACGTTCCAGTACGTTAACCAGAGCGACGTAGCCCCCTACTTCCAACTCGCCGAGACCTACACCTTTGGCGATCGCATGTTCCAGACCAACCAGGGACCAAGCTTCCCGGCTCATCAGTTCCTTATTTCCGGCACATCTGCCCCCAGTGTGGGCAGCAACTTATTCGTAGCAGAGAGTCCGATTAATGGTCCAGCGCCTTTCTATAACACCGGCTGTATTTCCCCTCCAGAGGAAAGGGTAAAGCTGGTTGATCCCTCCGGCGCTGAAACTCAGGCGATTTACCCGTGTTTCGATCATCCCACGCTAACCGACTTGCTCAATACCGCCAACATCAGTTGGCGGTATTACGCTCCGTCCGCCGGCAT
>Ga0187802_10000046_pt1 | contig 25084 bp, 32 predicted proteins | sample NC_wetland_sal_i_FD_130584 | JGI IMG/M metagenome (GOLD analysis project Ga0187802, IMG submission 130584) | Wetland sediment microbial communities from Neuse River Estuary, North Carolina, USA - Control_2 | ecosystem: Environmental > Aquatic > Freshwater > Wetlands > Sediment | place: USA... | reverse complement strand
TGGTTTTACCGGCAGGAGGTGTACTTCATTATGGGGGCAGACGGGCTATGGTATGCAGTTGCATACGATGACCCTTCTTTGACCTTCCAAGTCAATATCGAGTAGCGCGTTAAGTGACCGCGCGATGGAGCGGGCAGTCGCAGGTTGAGCGGAGAATTTCGATGCTACTACTAATCATAGTTCTGCTGTTGTTGTTCGGCGGCGGAGGCGGCTATTACGGGTATTCCAGATGGGGGACCCGTGGGGGCCTGGGGATCGTCGGGATGGTCCTGCTCATCGCGCTGGTTTTGTACCTGTTCGGCGGACTGCGCTGAACTTTTCTGGATCGACGGAAATCGAGCGGAGGGTAATTGCAAAGGCACGGAGCCTTGGGGGCTCCTATCGGCGACTCGGAGATCGATCGGGTCAAAGGAGACAATCCGTGAAGCGAAGCATCAAGGACAAAGCAAAAGGAAAGTTTCACGTGGTCAAAGGAAGAGTGAAACAGAAGGTCGGACGAGTGACGAACAATCCCGACTCGGAAGCCAAGGGCATTGGCGAAACGATAGCCGGGCAGGTCCAAAAGAAAATCGGCCAAGTGGAAAGAATCGTCGAAAAACTGTGAAGCCCGTACTGCTTCGCACCACCGGGCCGCGGATTCGAGTTTCCGTTAATGAGTTCAAACTCGAAGGGAGATAAATGTATGTTGAAACGTCTCGTAGTGCTCATCATGCTGGCTCTGTTTGCGACTCTGACTGCTGTCGCCTCGGACCGCGAGGACGATGTAAAGCGCGCACACAGAGCTGCACAAGTCTTCAAGGAAATCATGAATACCCCTGATCACGGCATTCCTCACGATCTGCTGAAATCGGCGAAATGTATCGCCATCATTCCAGGGGACGTGAAGTTCGCCTTTATTTTCGGGGGCAACTACGGCCGGGGGATGGCGACCTGCCGGACCGGGCATGGCTGGAGCGCTCCCATGTTTTTGGCCATTGACGGTGGGAGCGTGGGTTACCAGATCGGGGGTTCGTCCACCGACCTGGTAATGCTCTTTATGAACGACCGCGCTTTGCATAGCCTGCTCGGCGATAAATTTAAACTCGGAGCCGACGCCTCTGTAGCAGCCGGGCCGGTGGGCCGCACCGCTGCCGCTGCCACCGACGTTAGACTGAATGCGGAGATTCTCTCCTATTCGCGTGCCAAAGGCGTTTTCATCGGGGTGGCTCTCGACGGCGCCGTGGTGCAAGCCGATAAGAGCGGAGACGTGGCTATGTATGGCGAAAATGTGAACCGCCACGAAATTCTCGACGGTAAGGTTGCTGTTCCTGCGTCGGCGCGGCCGCTGCTGCACGAAATTCGCGAATATGCAGGCTAAGTCCGATAAGTAGGAGTAAAAGACCAAGACGTCAAGCAGGAAAAAGGCGGGTGGCCGGGCCGTTCGCCTCTGACTTTTCGGGTGGCCCGGCCTTTCGCTTTTCACTTTTCGGGTAGGGAGTGTTGCTCTTCATTCGATTCCTTTCGCTTCTCTCTTGGTCTTTCTCAAATCGTGTCCATGAATCCAAATCAATCCACGGGGTCGATTAGGATTCTGCTTTTCCGTCCCGCGTGAAACGCATCACTGCTCCAGGGCCAATCCTCGGGACGCGACACGAGCGGCTGATGAAATGGAGATGGCCTCCCCTCGCCTCACTTACATCACTCGTGGGCTGTATGAGCGGTGCATGGTGAAATTCCTTCGGGCCGTGTAGCGCTTTCTGCGTTCCAGGCTGCACCAAGAAAGACAATCATCGCAGAGAGCTCCATCCAAGCCATCAATCCAATCGCCGCTGCCAGTCCACCGAATACAACTCCGTACTTCATCTTCCGGACGTAAATTCCAAACAGCAAATTGACGCCCCACCACAGAATCGCCGCCGCAGCCGCTCCGGGAAGAACCGAGCTCCAAGTCGTTGTGCCCGGTCGCGCGACGCGATAAATCAAGGCCAAGACCAGAATCGTCAGGATCATCGCCACGGCGGGATGAATGACATACCAGAGACCGCGAATGAGCGGGGATTTGTCAAATCCGGGAGATATCCACTGTTGCACCGGCCTGCCATATACACTCAATGCGATGCCCACGAGCCACGCCACAATCATCCCGGTGAACAAAACCAAACCGCGAAGCTGCCGGCTGAGAAAGGGATGTGTGCCGTGGTCACCATAGATTAGCTCGATGCCCTTGATGATCAGCTTTATCATCTGCGAGCCCACGAGCATCGTTCCCACCCAGCCGACAAGCGCCAGGTACCAGGTATTTACCTCCTGGCTTAACACGTATGTGGATATGAGTTGCCAGCTGCCTGGAGGAAGAATCGCCGAAATCCGCATCCCGACTTCATGACCGCCTTCCCCTTCCAAGGAGCTCTTCATAAGGCTCAGTGCAGTCAGCAGGACTGCAAAGAAAGCCAAGAACATATTGAACGCCACCGCCTGCGAAACCATACCGCATTGTGGAATTACTCTTGCCAGCGTTCGAAATAATTTCTTGGCAAGAGCAGTCAGCGCCATTCCGGAATTATACTGTTGGATTCTGAACTGTGCAGCGCGAAACTCGGCGGTTACAGCAGCAGCATGAGCGTGCGCCGCAAGTGCCACCCAACTCCCGATTAACGCTGCGGGTTCAACCGGTCGATGCAACACCATCCAGTGCATTGATTCGAGAATGACTCCGGCGGGAGAACCATCTGTTTGGCTGTACTCGGTCAAAACCTAGCCAGGGTAGTCTTCCGCTGATCTAAACCTAACGAGCGATTCTAGCCTTTGTTTTCAATGCAAGGCGAGTTCGACTTGAGTGTTGCGTCGACCCATTGAGACCACCGCCCAAACCGGGGCCGTTTCAAGAGTTCTACATAGCTTTGTTGACCAAGGGCCAGCATGCTCAACTCCAGCGTGATCCAGTTCCGCTAGAGCTTACGTGCCGCACGCAAGGGATGCTCCGCACCTACGCAAGTGGCACGAATGGCGTGTGCACGAAGGCCAGCGTCATGTGAGAGCTGACGTAGCGTGGGGACGCTAACGCACATTTGCATGCGCTAGCGCGGGCCAGTTGAGCATGCCAACGGTGCGCAGCCGGGGACACTTGCGACGCGTCGAAGACGCAGTCAGGGCTTATCGGGCACTGACACGTGGGCGCAATCTGCTCAGTAAGAGCTCGCTACTGATGGGAAATGGTCGCGGGAGGAGTAACCTTGAGCTTGGCCAGCTCACTCACGAAAAGCGGGTTTTCGGGGAATTCCACGACCAGTTCTTGAAGCTGAACGCGGGCTACATCTGTCTTTTTCTCGCGCAGGGCTGCCAGTGCCAGCAAAATCTTCGCAAACGGCCGCAGGTAGTGGCCATGATCCGCGGCAACCTCGAGCTGCTGGATCCCCGCCTTTTTGTCGCCGTGAATTCCAGCGAGGCTGAGGAAAAACTTCTTCGCGCCTGGCAAACTCCCGATGAAATAATTCGCCATGCCCAAGCCAAGATAGGCATCAGCAGCGTCCGGGGCGACCGCCAACAGTTTCTTGGCGTACATATCAGCTTCGCGGATTTTTTTCAGGCTGTCCAGCTGACGCTTGTCGATGAGGCTGGCATAGTTGGCCTGCATGCCCAAGCTCAGGGTCATGGCGAAAAGGGCGTTCGGATCTTCCGGGTTAGTCTTCAATTTCAGCTGCGCCAGGTCCTGCGCCTGTTGATCCGCGGCAAAGAATGCCGCGCGCAGCTCCGGGTCCGGTTTCAGAGGAATCTTGCCCAGAAAACGCTTGTCGTCCAAGAAAAACTCGGAGGTCAAGACGCCTTGTCGGTAGCACTCCTCAAACAGATAGCTCGCTGCTTCCGAGGCGCTCCCGAGAGGATCTTCCGGATGCAATTTCTGCCAAGTCTCAAACTGATTGCGAGCTTCCTTAGGCTTCGATTCGTACAGAAGGTGAAAGCCGGCCTCGAGTTCCGGCACATGCAAGGGTTCAATCGGGGTCTGCCCGGAGGCTGCCAGTGCCGCTCGAACATCAGGGACTTTTGCCACCAGCGCGTTGCATGAAAGCAGACAAAGAATTATTCGGATCAGCGGAAAGGATTTGCTGCCAGGCGCGAAAATACGCGTCGGTTTCATACGAAGCGGGGGATAACGGCACCCTTGTACAACATGCAATCCGTGCCCAATTCGCTTGGCTTGCTTCCCGCCCGATTGATACCAGGTGCGATGGTTTTTGATGCAGAGTGGGCACAGAATGGGGCACAGCACTTGGACCAGTGTGACCCTCCTTAGCGCTTCCAAGACCAGGGAATGACCATCTGACCCCAAACCGGCTCTTTTAGTAATCCCACTCGCCAACTCGTCCGGTAACCTGGCTCATCTGGGACAGTTGACTCTGCTGGGACACGCGAATGCACGGAAAGTCCGGGTGGTTCAGCTAATCGGTCGCGTTCCATACGTACAAGAAAGTGGCATCGCTGGCGGTCGCGACGTTACGTCCCGCTTGCCGCGTCGCACGATTCAGCGCGGAACGGACTTTTTCTTTTGATTCGGCGAGATCCGCTAGTGGGACCTTGAGCGCGGAACCGGGCTTCAAATTGTCGAGGTCCCTGAGGATGGTGGTGACAATTTCTTTGTGTTTTCCATGCCGGCCTTGCGGCACATCCAATTGCATCATGGTCTTGAAGTGCATTGGTGCGGCTTTCAACTGAGCGCGTCCCATGGTGTCCTCCCCAGGCGGTGACAGTAAACAAACCTGACGTTATCGTATCTTATCGTAGCAAGCCCTGCAAGTAAAAACTTCGAGGCGCAAAAGAGCAGGGTTTGCCCCGCCCGGAAGGTTATCCCCCGCGCCTCGGCTTACCGAGCCGCATGGCCCCGACTAACGCAATAGTCCGATTTACAAAAGATATGACCCGTATGACTTCCCGCCTGCTAGCGTCTAGTTGATCCGAAGGAGTTCTCATGTTGAAGCCGAAAACGCATTACGAACAAGTTCCCTTGGAGGTAGTCAGAAAAATTGTCGATGAACAAATAACGCGGGAAACAGCAATCGAACTGGACCAAGGAACCAAGAAAAGAACAGTGGAGGAAAACCTTCTTGGGGGAGCAGGAACGATCAGGGACGAGGTGGATATTCGATTGAATGGGCGAAATTAGGGAATCGGGCCGGTCCGGAGTTGGGCTTTCAAGAAAGTATCAACACCCAACAAGGACAGTGCCCCTTCTTCAAGAAATCTCGGATTGGTTTACTGGGCTGGGTCTTGTGGAGTGGTTTTATGGAGGGAGCTGCCATTTCGAACGATAAGCCATCCAAAACCAAGTCCGTCAACAAGGCTGAATTCGACGCGCAAGTTTTTCTCGATTCGGCCGGCGTGGCGAGAAGGGTGAAGGCGTTTAAGAGAGCGGAGATTGTCTACTCGCAAGGTGATGCCGCTGAGAGCGTGATGTATTTGCAAGATGGCGGAGTGAAGCTCTCGGTGGTTAGTGAAGGGGGTAAAGAGGCGGTCGTCGGCATTCTAGGCCCCGGCAATTTCTTTGGCGAAGGCTGTCTGGCAGGTCAACCTATTCGCATGGGGACGGCCACCACGATTACGTCCAGCACTGTGCTCGTGATCGAAAAGAGTAAAATGTTCAAGGCCCTACACGAGCAGCATGCCTTCTCCGACCGGTTCATCACTTTCATGCTGGCGCGGAACATTCGAATCGAGGAGGACCTGGTCGACCAGCTTTTCAACTCGAGCGAGAAGCGCCTTGCACGCACACTGCTATTGCTCGCCCGTTACGGTAAAGAAGACAAACCTCACGGGGTATTGCCGAAAGTATCGCAAGAAATGCTGGCGGAGATGATCGGCACGACGCGCTCGCGAGTCAACTTTTTCATGAACAAATTCAGGAAGCTTGGTTTCATTAAGTACAACGGCGGTCTTCAGATCAACTCTTCGCTCTTGAGCGTTGTGCTGCACGATTAGCCCGCGCCGCCGTCCGCAAAGTGGAAATTCATCCAATTTGCGGGTGATGCCGGCGGGCAGGGACGTGATGGAACCGGCGACTCACGGCATGCCAAAGGTTTTCTCCCTTACCGCTTGACCAGGCAGAGCGCCTGTGGCTGGTTCGCCGGGAGAGTCTTCATCTCGCGACTGTGCAAAATTGAACAGCTGCGGGTCTTGACTGCTCTTAGGATGCTGCCACCAGACGCGAGGGATGGAGAATGGGAAGAGTTAGGGCAGCGTTCATTTCGCTACTCGTTAACTGGGAGAGAGGGCTTACGCCGGGCATCGCAGAAGAATCCGGCGACGAGGAAGAAATTGTTCGGCTGAGTCAAGCTCACAGTGACTCAGAGCAGTCCCTGGAAAAGCTCAAAGGGCAATGGACTCAGTTCATGAGCGAATCTTTCCGCGCCATCGCGGCGGAGGAAATGAAGCTTCGGCGCGAGGAATTGAAAAGGCGCATCGGATCCTATAACTAGCAGACGAATGCCCGGGAATGACAGAGAGAAGAGGTGAGCAGCATGGCCGACCACGGCTCAAGAACGAGGGGGGCACTGGGGGAATCCTGGCCATATCGCCAAGGCGCCGACAAAAGGCGGGGCCCGTTGGCGGGGGAGAGACACATCCTTGAGTTGATATCTCTGGGCGCGCCGCTCCCGGGAATCCTAAACAAACTGTGCACGGCGCTCGATGTTCAGATCGGCGACGTGGTCTCGCTTATCCTACCGCCCGATGGGGAGGCGAATCGCCTTGGTTCGGTCGCCCAGACGGCCATGCAAGTGGGCCTGCATGTTTTTGATTCCGTAGACATTTTTGGGCGTGACGAGACTCTGTTGGGAACGCTGGAGATTTACGGCTGCGATCCGCGACTGCCTACAGGGGATGAATACCGGTTGATCGAGCGAGTGGTCCACCTGGCGGCAATCGCGCTGCAACGCCACGACGATCGTGAAGATTTCGAGAGAGCTTCCAGGCGATCGAGAGACGCGATGGACGGCACGCTCGAACCGCGGCCATTCATCAATTGATATTTGCCGCGCGTGGCTGTTCAGAATTGGCCGGCAGGAAGCATCATGGCTTGTCTGACCAGGCGAACATGTACAAACATTTTTTCGGACTGCGCGAAAATCCCTTCAACGTCAATCCGGATCCCCGATACCTGTTCCTGACCCCGCAGACTAGCGAGGCGTTGGACGATCTGACCTACGGGATCCAGGCCCGCAAGGGTCTAATCCTGCTCACGGGCGAAGTGGGGACGGGCAAGACGACCCTGCTCAACCGCTTGCTCGACTGGCTGCACGAACAACAGACGCCCGCCGCGTTCATTTTCAATTCGCATCTAGAAATTGGCCATCTGTTTGATTTCATAATGGCGGATTTTGGATTGCCGTTCGATGCGAGATTGAAAGGAAACGCACTGATGCGCCTGAATCAGTGGTTGTTTGAACGCTATCGCGCCGGCGAGACGCCAATGATAATCGTGGATGAAGCCCAGGGCTTGCCAGACCATGTGCTCGAAGAAATTCGAATGCTGCTGAATCTGGAGACGCCTAGTGAAAAGCTTTTGCAGATTGTGCTGGCCGGCCAGCCAGAGTTGGAAGAGCGGCTCGAGCGGCCTGAGCTGCGCCAGATGAAGCAGCGGATTGCGCTTCGATGCAAAACCGCCGCGCTCAGTCTCGAGCAGACTCACGATTATATTCGGGCGCGCTTGCACATCGCCGGCGCCAACGGCAAACCGGTGTTTGCGTCCGAGGCAATGGACGCGGTCTATTTCTATTCGCGGGGGATCCCGCGCGTCATGAACCTGCTCTGCGAGCATGCGCTTATCAACGCCTATGTGGACCATGTCCAACCGGTGCCCGCGCCCATTGTGGCGGAGGTTGCGCGTGAATTTCAGCTTGACGATATCAAGCCGGCGGCCACGGCGATAAACTCCGGAGACACCCTGGACTGCAATTGGAAGGCTGCGCAATCGGTATTCAAGACCGGACCGGTTTCTATGCCCGCAGCGGCCGAGCCACCTTGGAAGGAACAACTAGAGCCTATGGCTTCACCTTCTTCAGCCTCGTTTGTCAGCGGGGAAAATATGCACAGTCCTGTCAAAGAATTTGCCGTCGCGGCCTGGGATTGTGAACACGTTCTGGACCATGAGGGAAATGCTGGGACGGTTGGCCCCCTGGGCATTCAGGCCACGGTGCCGGTTGCACTTGAGCAAACACAAACCGAAGAGAATCGACCCTCAGAATTGACCGAATTCTTTACTGATCTCAGAAATCAATTCGGTTCTAGATTGGAGATCAAACCAACGCCGGATCCACTGCCTCGCCTCCTTCAAGTTGTCGAACCGAAAGGAAGGTTCGTGGTCTTGCCCTCAAACCACAACCGCCTGCCCGATGCGCACAAGCCGTCGCACTCTCCACCCACACTTGACGCGAGCAAGTCAGTTTATCTCCGCTTGAGTTTGAACAAGATTGTTGCCGTGCGCGTTTTTCTAGTTCATAGGAGCGCGAGGTGGAGAGATCGTGTTTTGTCCACCGCCATTGCACTGGCTCGGACGCAAAGGACAAAGACTCTGCGCCGGCGGTTAAAGCGATCGATGGAGCCGCTCCGAGCGTGGTATCGGCGGTGCGTTGCTGGTTGGGGGAGAGGTCTGACTATCGCTGACTCGATGGTTTGGCCACGAAGGAAAGCGTCCATATCTCACTGGTTACGGCAGCCATGGGACCCAACGCAGTGGCGCATGTCTGATTCGAGGCTATTTGAAGCGCGGCGCGGGCTCAGTTGCAAAAAAATGTGACTCTTCGTGGCAGGGTCAACGCCCTTGTGAATTTTGCCCCGTTGCCCGGATGTATTGTGTACCGGGCGACGAGAAGTGGAAGCGCTGCCACATCCTCTGGGCTAATGCGATGTCGCACTCTTGGATGGGATCGAATTGATACGAGATCGCAGGCCGTAGAAACGGTGATCGCATTCCTTGCAGCGAAATGGACGCACAGGTGTCAGGCTCAGTATGGATGATTCGAATATTCCCCTTCGCCTCGATCGGCGAATGGCTTTGCTCTGACAATGCGGGCATAAAACCGGCACGGCAGTTCTCCTCCTGAACAACTCGGAGATTTCTGACTCCAATCGCCGTCGTCTCCGTTTGGAATTAGGTGCAGAATTGTTGACCTAGGTCCATTCCGGACTGTCTGCCTTCAGGAATTTTCTCAACAATGCCACACGCCAAATTGAACCAAATGACCCAGTAAGAAACTGTTCCAAATTGAACAGCCACCCCCGCCGCAATCCAGTACATTTTTTTGGGAGAGGACCTCTACGAAATCTGCACGTCGCCCAGGGATACTGGCGTTCGGCCGCACGGAATTCGGTTTTGTCTTACATGACACCTTCAGCACACACGGGGACAAGTTTTGATCAGCAGGGGGCCGCTGCGCGGTGCAAATCGAGCCGCCGCCGACAACCCACTCAAATCTTGTTCGTTCACAGTGATTTAGCGGCTGTAGAGCGCTGCCTGGATGAATTGAATAGCGTGCAATTCAATGTCATATCGGACGTGGCCCGAAATTTCGAGGACTTGGCCAGGTGTGTGATCTCGCAGCACCATGACCTAATTATCGCTGAGTATCCGGGGAATGACCGCCAGGGGACGCAGACGCTTGAATTGCTGCGCCAGACGAAGAAGGAAACACCGCTTATCTTCGTAACAGACGCCCTGCGGAGAGAAACTGCGAGGGAGTTCGCGCAAGATGGCGTCCTCGATTGCATCGAAATGGATCGCATCGCTCGACTTCCCATGGCAGTTCGCCGGGTACTGGATGAAAAGAATTTGCGTGAAGAACGCGATCGAGCCGAGAAAGAGTTGCGGCATTCGAAAGCCGACTACCGCGCATTGGTTGAGAACTCGGCCTACGGTATGTGCCGCTGCGGCAAGGATGGCACCTTCCTTGACGTCAACCAGGTTCTTGTGAACATGCTGGGATACAAATCAAAAGAGGAACTCAAGGCTGCGAATCTCGCGAGCGACGTCATTCAGGATCCAATCAAGCGAGCCCAATTGCTGGGCCCCTCTGTTCAAACCGGGCAAATCGATCCTTTTGAAACAGACTGGAAGCGGAAAAACGGGACGACGTTGAGAGTCCGACTCAGCGGACGCAAGGTTCGTGGCGAAAAGGGAGCGTTGGACGGTTATGGAATCATCGTCGAAGACGTCACTGACCAACGTGCAATTGAGGAGGAACTTCGGAAACGAGCGGCCAGTGACGGGCTAACTGGTTTGGCCAATTATCGGCAGCTCGTGGATGTGCTGGACAACGAAATCATGCGGTCTAAGCGGACGAGACGAGAATTCACTCTGCTATTCCTTGATCTGGACGGGCTAAAGTTGATCAATGACCGCTACGGTCACCAGACAGGAAGCCGTGCCCTGTGCCGGCTGGCCAACGTGCTGCGTCTCTGTTGCCGCTCGATCGATACCGCGGCGCGCTATGGCGGAGATGAGTTTGCGCTCGTCCTGCCGGAGACGGCGGCAGGGCCAGCAATGCTGGTTGCGCGGCGAATCTGCGAACTATTTGAGGATGATGGTGAAGAACCAAAACTTACGGTCAGCATCGGTATCGCCAGTTACCCCAAGGACGCCGAGACGATAGGGCCACTGCTATATGCCGCGGACAAGGCGCTTTATTCGATGAAGAGCCAGAGAAGAGAGTCTATCGCGGACAAATAGTTTCAGAATCCAAGAAGCACGCAGAATGCCAGTATCTTCGATATCGATCCCGCAAAACTTTGCCGAGCGAGAGACGATTTTGCTTGGGTGTTTCTGTCTGAATTCACTGAAGGCTCGAAACGAATTTCGAGGATATTCAAGTTTTAGAACGGCGAGGCGGGCGAACATTACTCTCCCCAGCCCTGGATGCGAGTTCTAGTTGCCCTTACCTCGCCATTCGCGGGGGCATCCTAATCGTGGCCCAAATTCGAGGCTGTTCAATTTTGCACACCGGTGCAAATATTTTTGGGAAGCTCCCGGGATGATGTCCACCGTTGTTCAGATCTTGGAATTCGGCCACGAACGAAAAGCGAATCGATGGACGTGTGCAAAATTGAACAGACTCTCTTGCCTAGGGCATTTAGCATTCGACTTCATCGAAATACTATCGATTCGATCTTGGGAGAAACCATATGAACTTTGGGCCAACCTTACTACTTGGGGGAATTGTGCTGATTGCCGCGGCGCCGATGTGGGCCGATAGAACCTCTTACCACGCGTCCGCGAATGATCCCCGCAACACCGAAATCTCCGTGCATGAGTTCGGCAAGTCCGGGCTGCAATCAAGCACGCCCGTAAACGAGGGACTTCTAACAGAGCCCACGCTGGGCGGAATGCTCACGGATTTGTCAATTCCACAGGCCATGGACATTCATTTTACTAGTCCAGCTGACCGCGACTCCCTCGAGCACGTTTCCTTCCCTTGGCATGATGGAATGGACTGGCGTGGAGAGGGAGAAGAACACAGATTGCATGAGACCAACATTGTAGTAGACAAGAAAAACGTTGCATCCGTTGCCGTAGCTGAACCCGGATCATTGTCGCTCTTGTTGCTCGGCCTGGCTGCGGTCGGTTTCATGGCCCGCCGGCCCAGAGAACTGCCGACAGCAAGATAGGATCCCGAATAGCTGCTGGCTGGATCGATCCGTAGACCAGACTTTTACCACCCCGGCAGCGGGTTCATCCCCTCCATTTCCCCCCGAAATGGATGAACCCGCTGCCATCGATCCTCTCCCCGGTCATATCCCGCCAAGCAGTGTGCTCAACCTCACGCCCATTGGCTTTGCAGTCCGGGACGCCTTACCCAAGAAGCATGCATCTTGCGGCCAAGCCCTTCCGCAACCGGTCATGCCAGACGAATCGGGCAACGAGATGCTCTTAGCCCTCGCCATAATTTCTTTCAGGCCGCCGGGATCACCTGAAAGACCGCGCGTGAATTAGAGAAATGAAAGTGTGCACAATGGGACAGCCGCCCGTCTTCCATGTGACTAAAGTGCAGCCTGTCCGTCGTTCTCCCGCACACGATCGGGCATCGCCACAGACCGGGAGGGCGAGATTGCCGATGTTCACGCGTTCTACAGCGAGGAGATGAACAAATGCTTGGGATAATCGCCGCAGTTCTGATCGTTCTTTGGTTGCTTGGGTTCTTCGCATTTCACGTAACCACCGCGTTCATTCATGTTGCCTTGGTCGTGGGGCTGATATTGCTTGTGCTGCATTTCGTGAGAGGCAGCCCAGCAAGAATCTAAGACGCCGGCAAAATCCAGACCCGCCGAGAGCCGTTGTGCCGATGCGAAATTCATGGGGAATTGCGCCGGGTTGTCGAACCGAGGAAGCATCGGCGAGCAGTTGCAGCAAAAGACGCGTGCAGGTTAGAGGCGGGCTCATTCGCGCTCTTGCTGAGATCCAAGAAATCAGCCGCCGAAGAGGTCGCCAATGGCTTTTGTTCTTTCATATTACGCCGCGCTGCAAGTATTCGCCGCTTTTGTGATCTTTCTTATTGGGTACTTCGCTTTTTTTGTTTTTTTTATCATCTGCCTGCTCAGTGCAACGGGCCTGTATGAAGTCGTGAAGCGGGTTCGGTCATACGCGGTGGCATCTGCCTCGGCAAGTGGTTCTAATTTTATAAGCAGGCTATTAACCGATGGCGGGAATTAGAAAACTTCTTTCGAAGCAATCAGGAGGTTCACGATGATTGAGCCAAGCACCGAGAATCAGATTGCAGGCAAGGCTCACGAAGTGAAGGGCTCGGTCAAGGAAAAAGTGGGAGAACTGACGAACGACCCCGACTTGGAAGGCGAAGGCATTGGCGAAAAAATAGCCGGGAAAATCCAAAATAAAATTGGCCAGGTGGAAAAAGCCTTCGAAAAGTCCTAAGCCTGGTACCACACCTCGCCACCGAACTACGACAAATCAAAGATTGGGCAGGAAGAATGGACAAAAAAGTGGAGGCAAGCCATGAACCTATCAGCAATTAGCACAACACAGATAGTTATGGTCATCGCCATCGTCGTGATCGTGGCCGCGGGTATCGCGACTTGGCTTTTTACTCGCAAACGCCGAACGGAAAGATTGCGCACTCAATTTGGCGGCGCCGAATATACCCGCGCCGTACAAGCAGGCGGTAGCCGGCGGAAAGCGGAAGCGGCGCTCGATGAACGCGCAGAACGGGTGGAGGGTCTGCACATCCGCCCGCTCGCGCCGGGTGATCGTGCACGGTTTGTCGAGACTTGGGGAAGAGTCCAGGCGCGGTTCGTTGACGGTCCCGGTGTTGCAGTGACGGATGCCGACCAACTGCTGGGCGATGTGATGTCCACGCGCGGCTATCCCGTGAGCGACTTCGAGCAGCGTGCGGCGGATATCTCCGTGGATCATCCGCTGGTTCTCGAAAATTACCGGGCGGCACATCAAAGCGCAGTTCGTCAAACGCAGGGGAAGGCCAGCACCGAAGACTTGCGCCAGGCCATGATTCACTACCGGACGCTTTTTGAGGAGCTGGTCCGCGAGTCAGAGCCGGCGCGTCCATAAGAGGCGTGACTCCATCGGTCCTACATTCGTTTGGATTCTTGGGGGGCGGGGGCATTTGGATCGGTGCGTGAAAGAGTGAAATGTGAGAGTGGGCGATAATTATGTTCGATGAAATTGCTTTTGCTTGCGCCAAGGAGATGCTATGTCATTCGGCCTTTACTCGATTGGATTCCCGATTGTCATCTGCGGACTGATCTATGCCGCGTACTTGCTGCATATGCCCGCGCACTGGATTGTCGCGGGCGCGGCCCTACTTTTGGGATTCGGAATTCTGACCGGCGCAAAAGCGACGCGACAGAAAGACCCTGTGCGATAACGATTCTGTTGGGACCTGACTCTCTTCGTGCCTATTTTGTGACTCCTTCCACGCGCACGTTCTTTCTGAGAATTTTAGGACGTGTGTCATTTCGTACAGTTTTAGAAGTGCGTGTGTGCGATTTTAATTCCGTCGCGTAGCCCTTCCATCCGCGCAACCCGCCGAAGCGCAGCAATATCGGGCAAGCGAAGGATGATCCGGCGAGGTAAGGAAGATGCGTATTCATCGCACAGCTCGTTTTCTGTTAATTCTTTTTGTGATGTTGGCCATACCAGCAACGTTATTCGCACAGTTCGGCGTGTCTATCACGGTCGCTCCGCCCGAGTTGGTTGCGTACTCGCAACCTATTTGTCCGCAGGAAGGTTATCTGTGGACCCCCGGTTACTGGGCTTACGGCGATGAAGGATATTTTTGGGTACCTGGCACATGGGTCGAGCCGCCCGAGGTTGGTGTGCTGTGGACTCCTGGTTACTGGGGTTGGCGTGATGGTGGATACGGCTGGAACAAGGGTTACTGGGGCCGGACGGTCGGCTTCTATGGCGGCGTTAACTATGGCTACGGCTACGGGGGTTCCGGCTACGAAGGCGGATATTGGAGAAACAACGAGTACTACTACAACCGATCGGTGAACAACGTAGATGAGAGGAACTTTCACAACACCTACGAAAAATCCGTGAGCAACGAGAGGGCGGGAAACAGCGTCAGCTACAACGGCGGAACCGGCGGAACAAATGCTCGAGCGACCCCTGCAGAAGAGACTGCGGCACATGAGCGCCATACTCCGGCAACGGGCGCACAATCGGGGCATCAACGGGCCGCCAGCCAGAACCACGAACTATTGGCGTCTGTGAATCATGGCAAGCCGACGATCGCTGCAACATCGAAACCTGGAGAGTTTACCGGCAAGGGCGTAGTCGCAGCCAAGGGTGCTGCTTCCGAGATCAAGGCCACCGAGAACACGGCGGCTGAAACCAAGGCCACGGAAAACAAGGCAGCCGAGAGCAAGGCAGCCGAGAATAGGGCGGCTGAGAATAAGGCCACCAAGAACAAGGCCACCGAGAACAAGGCAGCAGCAAGTCGCACGAGTGAGAACAAAACGGCCGCAAATAAAGCAGCGACAACTCACGCGACTGAAAATAAGGCAGCCCTAGAGAAAGCGGAAAAACCCGCTCCTGCAAAGGTAAAGCCCGTGGCGGCGCGACCGGAGCCCAAACCGGCTCGCACGAACACGAGCTCACAACCGTCACACCAGGCGGCTCCCCGCGCTGAAACAGCGCCGAAACCTGCCGCGCAACATCAGGCTGCGGCGAGGCCCGAAAGCGCACCAAAGGCCGAACCGGCGCGTAAGAGTGAGCCTAGCCCAGAGAAAAAGCCCTAAACCCGGCGGACGTCGCTTTTTTTGCGCTGTCCAGCGCCAGATCATCGAGGCTCTCTAGGATGCCCACTGTGCTCTTTCGCACAGTTTTGTGGGGGGCCTTCTTGGTAGGGTGAGTGTGGTCTGTGAACGGCAGGACCGAGCCGGAAGCTCGAGCTAAACATGAAACCTCACAAATTCAAGAAGAATGGGAAAGGCACCTGTTTCGATCCCCAGGTCTTTCTCGACACTGCTGGGGTGGCCAGAAAGGTTACTGATTTTCGGAGAGGTGAATCAATCTTCTCGCAGGGGGATGCCGCCGATACTGTCATGTATGTCCAGAAGGGCGGCGTGAAATATTCTGTGGTGAACGGATCCGGAAAAGAAGCCGTCGTGGCGATGTTTGGTCCGAGCGACTTTTTTGGCGAGGGATGCATGGCCGGCCAGCCAATCCGGATGGGCACCACTACGGCGATTACTCCGACCACGATACTGATGATCAAGAAAAAGGAGCTGTTGCGCGTGCTCCATGCGGAGCATGAATTGTCCGATCATTTCATCGCCTTCATGCTCGCGCGCAACATCCGGGTCGAAGAGGACCTGATCGATCAGCTTTTCAACTCGAGTGAAAAGCGCTTGGCACGCACTCTCCTGCTGCTCGCGCGCTACGGGAAACAGGAGCAACCGGACCGCATATTACCGAAAGTCTCTCAGGAAACACTCGCAAGCATGATTGGAACCACGCGTTCGCGCGTGAATTTCTTCATGAACAAGTTCAAAAAACTGGGCTTCATCGAATACAACGGCAAAATCAAAGTCAATAAGTCCCTGTTGACGGTTGTCTTGCACGAGTAGAACAACACAATCCTCTCCGACAACTCGGATGCAATCCAGGATTCGTCAATAAAGCCAGTTGATAAGCATCCATCCAAGGCGGGTGGTTCTTGGGAAGTCATGCGGTGATCCTTCCGCAACTCACTGATTCACGGGAAATCGAATGTCGCTGCCGAAAATAGCGCCTCTCACGGAAACCCTAGCGCTCTTTGAAGTACAGTCGCTCGCATTGGAAGAGACTCCTGTAGCTCTGACCCCTGTACCGCTGCGCGCCGCGCTCCCCACTCGAATCGCGGTCGTGGGGAATTATCTTCCCAGGCGCTGTGGAATCGCGACGTTCACAACGGACTTGTGCGACGCATTACATGCGGAATACGGCGCGACGGAGCTGCTGGCACTTCCGGTCAACGATACCGAAGAGGGTTACAAGTATCCCGCAAGGGTGCGGTTTGAGCTGTCCGAAAATGACATGGCTTCCTACCGACAAGCTGCGGACTTTTTAAATTTCAGCAATGTCGATCTGGTCTGCCTTCAGCACGAGTATGGAATTTTTGGTGGCCGCGCCGGCGGACACGTCCTGGAGCTCCTTCGACGCTTGCAGATGCCTCTCATCACCACCTTGCACACGGTTCTTCGCGATCCGACTCCTGACCAGCGCGCGGTGATGGAGGAAATCGCCACACTCTCTGATCGCTTGATCGTCATGAGCCAGAACTCCCGTGACATCCTGCAGGATGTCTTCCATGTTCCGGCCGACAAGATCGATCTGATTCCGCATGGCATCCCCGATATGGCGTTCACGGATCCCAATTTCTACAAGGATGGCTTCGGAACCGAGGGAAAGGATGTTTTGCTCACCTTTGGGCTGCTTTCGCCAAACAAGGGCATAGAAAACGTCATTAAGGCCCTGCCTGAAATACTTTCACGTCACAGCAATGTCGTTTACATGGTTTCTGGCGTCACTCACCCGCATGTCCTGCGGCACGAAGGCGAGAAATACCGCGTCTACTTGCAGAATCTGGCGAAGGACCTAGGCGTCGAATCCAATGTAATCTTCCGCGACCGTTTTGAGAGTCCGCAGGAACTGGTGGAGCTTATAGGCGCGGCAGATATTTACATCACGCCATATAAGCACAAAGAGCAGGTCGTTTCTGGCACGCTGGCGTACGCCTTGAGCGCCGGCAAAGCGATCATCTCGACACCCTATTTGCATGCCATCGAGCTGCTGAACGGCGAGCGCGGCGCGCTGGTGCCCTTTGATGATCCTGAGGCGATAGCCGAAAAAACGGTTGCACTTCTGGACGACGAAACCGGAAGGCACGCCACGCGGAAACGCGCCTATTTGTACGCGCGCGACATGGTCTGGAATCGAGTGGCGCAGAAGTACATGCAAAGCTTCGAATGCATCTACAATGAACGCCTACGAAATCCGCGGGCCACTTTCTCAGCCCAGAACACAGAAAAGTCTCTCGGCAAACTTCCCGCCATCAAGCTCGATCACCTGTATCGAATGACGGATGATACCGGAATCTTGGAGCACGCCGTTTTCGTGGTCCCCAACTATCCGGAGGGCTACACCACCGACGACAACGCCCGCGCATTGATCGTAACCACACTTCTGGAGGAGATTGGACTCCACTCTGCACCGGGCTCATCCGACCTTGCCCCTCGGTACCTGGCCTTTCTTTGGCATGCTTTCGATCCCGTCACCAAACGATTCAGAAACTGCCTCAGCTATGAACGCCAATGGCAGGAGCCGGAAGGCTCGGAAGACAGTCATGGCAGGGCCATTTGGGGGCTGGGGACGATTCTCGGCAGGTCCAAAAACGGGGGACTGCGGGGGGCTGCGGCACGCCTGTTTGAACTCGCCGTTCCCACGGCCGTCGAATTTAAGAGCCCGCGCGCCTGCGCATTCGCATTGCTGGGACTCCAGGAATATCTCGACTCGTTCCCCGGGGATCGGGCTGCGCTGGGTGCCTCCGACGCGCTGGCGAATCGGCTGTTGAATTCATACCGTTCCCATCGCTCCGATGACTGGAAGTGGCTTGAGAATGGACTAGCCTACTCAAATGCCCGAATGCCGCAGGCTCTCATTCGAGCGGGCGTGCGCGCCGCGAATGAAGAGATGATTTCGGCGGGACTCGAAGCGCTGAATTGGCTGGTCACCATTCAGCATTGTGAGCTAAAGGGTCATTTCGTGCCTATCGGATCGCAGGGCTTTTATTCCAAGATAACCGAGAAAGCCCGCTTCGATCAGCAACCGGTGGAAGCCTGTGCGGTCGTTTCGGCATGTCTGCAGGCTTACCGCGCAACCCGAAAAAGCCGCTGGCGCAAAGAGGCCTGGTCCGCTTTCAATTGGTTCTTGGGAGACAATGACCTTCAGATCGCACTCTACGATCCGGCTACCGGCGGTTGTCGAGACGGGTTGCATCCCGACCGGGCGAATGAAAATCAGGGGGCGGAGTCAACTTTGTCCTTTTTGATGGCGCTCCTCGAAATGCGCCACTTGGACGAAGGCGACGGCACAGAGAAAAAGCTCTGAGGAGCATAACTGTTTCTCTTTCGCCGAAGTGAATTTTGGGAAATCCCTTCCATCACAGCTGTCAAGTGCCGCATAAAGGCCACCATGACAAAATATGAAACTCTATTTCTCCGGCACTCTGCCAATCCCATCCTGACGGGGAAAGACTGGCCGTACTCAATGAACAGCGTTTTTAATGCCGGCGCAACGCTCCTGCCAGATGGGACGACTCTTCTGCTCTGCCGCGTCGAAGATCGTCGCGGGCTCTCCCACTTGTGCGCCGCTCGTTCCGTGAACGGGGTAGACGCCTGGAAGATCGATGCCAAGCCAACTTTGATGCCTGATTCTGACCGATACCCCGAGGAAATCTGGGGCATCGAAGATCCACGCATTACCTACGTGCCCGAACTCAAAAAATACGCCGTGGCTTACACCTCTTATTCACGCGGTGGTCCCGGAGTCTCTTTGGCTTTGACAGATGATTTTCGGTGCTTCGAACGATTTGGCGTCGTCATGCCCCCCGACGACAAAGACGCCGCATTGCTGCCCCACAGGATTAATGGATTCTGGGCGCTGATTCATCGGCCGATGACGCCTCTCGGAGCCCACGTCTGGATCTCTTACTCTCCCGATTTGCGCCATTGGGGAAGCCACAAGCTCATGCTCGAAGCCCGCCGTGGCGCCTGGTGGGATGCAAACAAGATCGGGATGTCGCCGCCCCCGATTGAAACTCCCAGAGGCTGGCTCATGATCTATCACGGCGTACGAAGGACGCCCTCAAGCTCCATTTATCGCCTCGGTCTGGCCCTCTTTGACCGGGAACAGCCTGAAAAATGCCTGATCCGTGGCGATTCCTGGATGTTTGCTCCCGAGGCGGAGTACGAGCGTCAGGGAGACGTTCAGGATGTCGTGTTTCCCTGCGGCTACACCGTCGGAGCGGATGGGGACACCATCAATCTCTATTACGGCGCAGCCGATTCTAGTATTGCATTGGCGCACGGCAGCATCCGCGCTCTTCTTACCTGGCTCGACGCCAACGGCCATTCGGAACACAGTGGCGACCGGCGCCACAGATAATCATTTGGTGCGAATGCGATTATGCCCACTTGCCCGGGGTTGGACTGCTGCTGCCAGGTTCATTCAGTGAGCGGGTGCGGCGGTCAGTCTGCCAAAGGCCTGCCGGACGCGAGGATGTTGGAGGTACGCCAGCATCCAGACGGCCGTCGCCATCACCAGCAGATGGCAAAGGATCGACGGGACATCCGGAATCATCAGATACCCTCTAAAAGCGAAGAGGCTGAGAATCGTACATCCAATGCCCGCGACAATGGATGTGACGGATACGAACCACGCCCATCCGCGCAATTTCAATACGCCAATTGCCAGGCTGACGCCAACACCTGCGAGAACCAGCAGCGAAAATCCGCCCGCAACTCCCATTCCGGCGATTGCCACGGAGACCGGCTCTGCCTCATCTCCGCCGGTCATTCCCATGACGGCAATGAGAAAAAAAGCGGCGGAGCCCAGAGCCAGACCCGCCGAGGCGAAGAACGTCAGAACCGCGATGATTATCACACCAGCGGGGCGTTTCACGCTCTTACCTTGCGGCAAGCGCAGCGGTCAAAAACGGCGCACTTAGAATTGCGATCAGCACGGTGCATGAACGGTTTCCCTCCTGATCATGAATTCTGGACTATCGATTTGGGAATCACGGTCGCCTGCACTCTGTACCTGGCCGAGGGGCAAAGATGTCCTATACCGCACACTCGGAAGGATAAGATTCTATGTACCAGTTTTAGCAAATAAATCCTGCGCATCCCCCGTTTCAAGTCTCAGACGCGTCCGCCATCAGCGAGTTGAACCTGGCAACAATCTGTTGGTTGCTCCGGCTGAAGACGACGTATTCGCCGGGCGAACGAACTTGTAGTTCTTGGATTCTGGCCTCGGCGGATCGCAAGTCTCGAATGACTTCAAGCCATTCGAAATTCACGGCGTCTGTCTTCTTCAAAATATCGAAGAGGGGTTCCACGGGGGCTCCTCTTAGCAGCAAACAGAGCAAACTCAATAGGCCAAGTCTCGATGCTTTTTCGGGATCCTCTAGGTCTGCCATCGGTTCATTTGTGTTCCGACTATTGGACAATCTTTGCATGCCGCTTCAAGGTCCTGGTTTGAGGCGCAGTTGGTACGCTTGACCCTGAGAATCGCATAGCGTTTAACCCGCGAGTACTTTGGCTAACGGGGATTTTTGGGGGCTCTCGCGTACTCGGTACAAACATGGGATTTGAACTCCATGTCGCGCTGCTGTTCGAAGTGCTCCTTCATCTCGTCCATCGACCTGCCCAAGGGCGGCCCTAAGGGGTTGAACGCCCACGCACATTCGGAGCAAGCCCAGCCCTGAAAATTCTGTCTTTCGACCCACACCAGTTTGCGACGCGCCGACTCTATGACACACCTCGTGATTTGCTCTGCTTGTGATTTTCTGAAAGCCGATGGAACATTGGTCTTTGACAGCACTGCGGCGATAAAGCCGCTCTGCCCGTTGAACTGGGCGAGGTTCCGCCCAAACCAAAACATTTTGAACAATCATCCAAACCGAAGTGAGCACACAAGCGCTGAACATTAACGATAGAAGGAGGTTGCTGTCTGTGGGGTATCCAACACTAAAAAGAATTGCTATCTCAATCCGAGGTCATCTTCAAATTGATGAATGACGCCGTAGCACTCACAGGAGGATTTTTCGAGCTTCCTGCGGTTCACAATCTTCACCGCACCCCGCACATAATCTATGATTCCTTTTTTTTGCAGGACGGACGCTGCCAAGCTCACCGTGGATCGATCGGTACCCATCATGGTCGCGATAAAATCATGGGTGATCGGAAGTACCCCGGAGTCCACCCTATCCTGGGTCATCAGCAGCCACCGCGAGAGCCGCTGCTGTATATCGTGCAGCCGATTGCACGCCGCGGTCTGCGCGACTTGCATCCCTTGAAGCCCCGTATGCCTGTTCAAAATCACCTGTAATTGTGGAGCCGACTTCAGAATGCGTTCAAGCGCATTGCCCATCATTCGGAAGCCATCCCCAGCGATTTGGATTATTTCACGCACGGAACTTCTGCTCAATCCGGCTGCCAATCCTGCCCCAACGTAGCCCTCGTTACCCACTACGCCCACTTCCACAGTTCGGCCGTCTTTGGTCACAACCACTTGAGAAACCATCCCTCGATTTGGGAAATAGACAAACTCGATTTTTTGCGTCGGCTCATGAAGGCTAAGATGGTGCGGGAGGTCGATATACCTCAAGTCAGCGCGCATCGATTCATACTCGTTATCGGGCGTTGCCAGTAGTACTTTGTTGCTTACTGGTTTTCCCTCGACATTGGTCCGTTGGCCAGCCTGTACGACTCGAAAGTTTTTCCCGCTCATTTCAATCCTAAACTGCACCAGAGTGCCCAGCATTCCTTCTGCGAACTTCATGAACTCTCAGATTCCAAGCCAATTCAACCAAAAGACGGGTGTAACAATCTGTGCGAAATGGGACACCTCTCAAAATCAACGCACGAGGTGCTTCAGGAAGCGTTCGCGATCTAAGAATCCGGGAACATGTCAAAAGGAACTCTCAGATTGGAGAACGATCAGATCGGGAATTGGGGCTTTCATGTTTGAATGCCGCCGCTTCCCGCAGAGGTGGCTGTCGGATTATCCCGCGAGGCCAGCGGCAATTGCATCAGCGGGCGATGTGAACACGCAGGGATACCAGAATTCCGGGCGTTCCGAACGTGTCGTGCCGTACTCCATTTCTAGCGCCCGAAACCAACCTCCACGACTGCGCAGCACAAGCGCACCACCTTCCGAAGCGTACCTCAGCCCGGTGCGCCTTCGGCACCGCCAGCCGCATCTCTGAACGCTCCTAGTGTACTGTCCTCCTGGCTCCCGTCCGTAAAGCGCGCCGAAGGGAACAGCAGTGGGGGCAAGAGCCAGCAAAATCGCATGCCCGCCATTCCTCGGAAGAGGCCACTTGATAGCGCGAATATGCGAGACGCTTCCGTCCGTGCGTTTGACTTCTATCGAATCGGCTGTAGGAGGGTAGGGCGGGGGAACGATACTAATTACCCGGACGGCCTCTTTGACTTCCCCGTCATCATTCTTCCAGACTAGGAGATAGCATCAGCGCCTTCGGCTGCTTCGTACGGGCTCGTGGCGCTGGTGAGTTTCCGGCACTCGGTTTGCGCTCCGGCCAGCGCCTGCGGGTCGTAGGCGCGCACCCGTATTCCCTCTGCCATGAGTCGTTGAAGCAGTTCGATGGCGGATGAAGAGCGGATGTTGCCGGTTCCCGGCTTGGCCGCGAGCCCCAGAAAGCCGAAGCGCTTATCCTTGATCGCCCACAGAGCCCGTTGCATCTTTGCCAGAAAGCGATCGACACGCTGCTGATTGATGCGCTCGACTTCTTTGAGGATTTCGAAATTGATTCCAATCCGGTCTGCCAGTCGCCAAAGTGCGCGGATGTCACACGGCAAGCGAGCGCCGCAGAACCCGAGCCCGGCGTTCAGAAACTGAGGGCCGAGGCGCCGGTGGGGCCCTAGGTCAGCCCGGATGGGGAGGGGGCCCGACAAAGAGATTGGAACCCTCCTTAGGTGGGCATTCTGGATGTCGGGGGGCACGCGCGACAGAGTCAAAAGCCGCATCCTCTGTTCGCCGCTGTGGACGCAAAGACCTGCAGCACCCGGAGGAGCAGTTAGGTACCACGGCTAGGGCGCTATGGATATCTTTCCAGCTTTCCTTCTGGCGCGTCGATGGCGCTTGGAAGAAACGGGAAGACTTCTTGGCGGAGAGAAGAGGCAAGTGTCTCTTGCGCCGGGGAGGCGGGGCCGGTATTGTCAGCGGTCGCTGGACGCAAGATTTGTAAGAAGCGAGGAGCGGTCCATTATGGACCCGAGGCCACAGGAACATTCCCAGGGCGGAAGCTATGGTTTGCGACGCGAGGTTCTCTCCCCGATGGAGACTTTGGCGCAATCCGTCTCCACGATCGCGCCGACTACCACGCCGGTGGCCACGATTCCGCTGGTCTGCGCGCTGGCCGGCAATGGCACGTGGTTTGTCTACGTGCTGGCAACGGTGGCGGTATTGCTGGTGGCGTGGTGCGTGGGCCGCTTCGCGCGCTACTCGGCCTCGCCGGGCTCGCTCTACACCTATGCTTCGATGATCCTGCCGCCGTGGCTGGGCGCGATCACCGCGTGGAGTCTGCTGCTGGCGTATGTGGCCACGGGATCGAGCGTCATCGGCGGCTTCTACCATTACGCAAACCTGTTGCTGCACGATGCGACGGGCCACGGGACATCCACAGTGCTGCTGGCCGTAGCGGTTACCGGCGCCTCGGTGTGGATCGCGTGGCGCGACGTAAAAATTTCCGCGCGACTGATGCTGTGGATCGAAGCGACATCTCTGCTTGTAATCCTCATCGTGGTGGTGCTTGTGCTCATCCGCAACGGGCTGCATTTGGACAGGACTCAACTGCACCTGCGCGGCGTGAGCGGCAGCGGCCTGCGTCTCGGCCTGGTGCTGGCGCTCTTCAGCTTTGTCGGTTTCGAGAGCGCCACGACGCTTGGCGCAGAAGCGCGCAATCCATTGAAGACGATCCCGCGCGCTGTGATCCAGAGCTCGCTTCTGGCGGGGGCGCTCTTCACCGTGTGCGCCTATGCGGAAGTGCTGGGATTCCGCTCCGTGGGGCAAGACTTGGGATCGAGCTCCGCTCCGATGCACGTGCTGGCGAGTGTTGGCGGCGTGCCTATACTGGGACCGCTGATTGATATCGGCGCGCTCGTAAGCTTGTTTGCCGGAACGCTGGCGTGTATCACCGCGGCGGCGCGCGTGCTGCTGTTGATGGCCCACAACGGCATCGCGCACAATTCGTTGACCGCCACACACGCGCGCAATGAAACGCCGGGGCGGGCCATCATCGTCACGGGAATCGCTGCTGTGCTCCCTGTGGTTGTGCTCGCAGCCCGCGAGTCGAGCGGGCTGGATGTGTACGGGTGGATGGGCTCGCTCGCGACTTACGGGTTCATCGTGGCCTATGCGCTGGTTTGCATCGCGCTGCCGCGGTATTTGCGCGACCATGGCGTGCTGCACCCCGCGGTGCGGATCGTCTCCTGGCTCGCATGCCTGGCAATGCTTCTGGCGCTCGCCGGCAATCTGTATCCGGTGCCGGAAGGACCTTACGGCAAGCTCCCTTACATTTATCTCGTGTACTTGACCGCAGGCTTCCTGTGGTTCTTGCTGACTGGGCGCAACAAGAGCGGTGCGGTGAAAGAAGGGTAGGGTTGTTCTTCCACTTCCGGCGCCGGGGCCGCTGGCGCCGACTTCAATTCAGGCCGCGCACAATGCCTGCACATCTACTTTAAAATTTGGTTCGAGCTGCAAAATTTTAGTTGTTTTCCACAGGCCCCTTTGTCGAATATGTGCGCGAAATCGGGGATTTTTCGGCCATCCAAGAAATTGATTTGATGCAAAAAAAGATTCAAT
>Ga0187802_10000045_pt1 | contig 25101 bp, 28 predicted proteins | sample NC_wetland_sal_i_FD_130584 | JGI IMG/M metagenome (GOLD analysis project Ga0187802, IMG submission 130584) | Wetland sediment microbial communities from Neuse River Estuary, North Carolina, USA - Control_2 | ecosystem: Environmental > Aquatic > Freshwater > Wetlands > Sediment | place: USA... | reverse complement strand
GCATCGGCTCGGCTCCGAGCGTCTCGATGGTTGCGATGTCTATGTCACGCTCGAACCCTGCGCGATGTGCGCAGCCGCACTGTCATTCGCGCGGATCCGCCGCCTGTATTATGGCGCTTCCGATCCCAAGGGCGGGGCAGTCGAAAACGGCGTGAAATTTTTTGCTTCGGCCAGCTGCCATCACCGGCCGGAGATCTATGGAGGGCTCGCCGAGGCGGCGGCTGGAGATTTGCTCAAGGAATTTTTCAAGGCGCGTCGCTAAGCGAAATAAGGTGCTATTTCGATTTATTTTTTGCGTATGATCTTTTCCGACTTGGCTTCGCCCGCGGTAGCATCAGTCGAGAGGCTAGGCCGCTTGCACGGCTTCGCGCAGGCGGGAAATCGGTACCCACCCCGGATCAAGTCCGGGGCAGGCTTTTTCGGGATCATGCGTCGAGCGCATGATCTTTTTTGTGAAAACCGGATCCACTTTTCGGGATCATGCGTCGAGCAGCGCGCCGAGCTTTTCCTTTATTTCGGCCTTTGCCGCTTCGGCGGATCGGATAATTGCACTCGCTTGCAGAAAACCTAGCGTGCGGAAGATGCTCACATTTGGTCGGATCACAAGATCGGGAGCGGCATGGTCGAGCTTCGCGGCGACGATGGCGCCGCCCATCACCATGACCGTCGTGTAAAGCGCTTCCCAGATGTTTGGCACGTCGACGCGCTCGTCTTCGGGGATTCCATAAACATCAACACCGACGACGCGATCGGCGCGCCCGGTGAGCTTGTCGAAGGGCAGGGGATTGGTGGCGCCGCCGTCGATCAGGACGCGGCCGTCGATGATCATCGGGCGGAACAAGCCGGGTATCGCGATCGAGGCGGCCAAAGCCGGGCGCAACGGGCCTGACGCAATGGCTAATTCGCTGCGGCGGTGCAGGTCAGTCGCCATGGCGATGAATGGAATGTCCAATGCTGAAAATTCGCCGGGCACTTGAGCAGGCATGAACTGTTCGCAAAACTTCTCGGCGTCGATCTGCGTGGCTTGGCTGAGCCGCCCGTACAACAGATCGGCGAGATTACCGGCGCGTGCGGTCATCAGCCGGCGCCGTGTCTGGCCCCAGTCGTGCGCGAAGGCGATGACGTGGTGGCGGATGTCCTTGCCGCGCATGCCCGCGGCGTAGGCGGCCCCGATGAGCGCGCCGATCGAGGTGCCGGCGATCGCGGTCGGTCTCACACCCATCTCGTCGAGCGCCTCTATGACCGCGATGTGGGCGAGCCCGCGCGCGCCGCCGCCGCCAAGCGCCAAAGCAAAACTTTTCATGCGCCGGCCTGGGAAGCGAATTCGAAAGCTTTGGCGGCAAGCGGCCGCACCAGCAGCGCCTTGCTGGCGGCAAGTGCGCTGGTCGCGGTGCCGTCACGCACTCTGCCGGCGATACCCTGCATGATCGCGGCTAAACGAAAAAAATTATAAGCAAAATAAACCAGCAAATGCGGCCGCGGATCGAGGCCGGTCCTCGCCACATAGAGATCGATATAGGCATCAAGCGACGGGATGCCGAGCGCATCGAGGTCGAACCCCACGAGCGAGCCGGTGCCGGCATCCGAGTGCGGCATGTGCCACTGCATCAAGTGGTACGAGAAGTCGGCCAGCGGATCGCCGAGTGTCGACAATTCCCAATCCAGCACCGCAATGATTGTGGGCGCGTCGGCGGCGACGATCATATTGTCGAGCCGATAGTCGCCATGCACCAAGCGCGGCGTCTGCTCTGGCGGCAGATGCGCGGGGAGCCAATCGATAAGCCGCTCCATGTCATCGATTCGTTCGGTCTCGGAGGCGCGATATTGCTTCGACCAGCGCGCGACCTGCCGCTCTACATAATGTTCGCCGCGGCCGTAATCGCCAAGCCCGATCGCCGCCGGATCGAAAGCGTGCAGGCGGGCGAGCGTCGCGTTCATGCCGTCATACGCCTGGGCGCGTTCGGCGGGATAGGAATCCGGCATTTGCGGCTCCCAAAACACGCGGCCTTCGGCGAACGCCATGAGGAAGAAAGCGGTGCCGACAATGCTTTCGTCGGCGCAATAAAGCAGTGGCTCGGCGACCGGAAAGCCCTGCCCATAGAGCGCGCTGATCACGCGGTGTTCGCGGTCGACGGCGTGGGCGGACGGCAACAGCTTGCCCGGCGGTTTGCGGCGCAGGACATAGCGGCGCAGCGGCGTTTCGATCAGATAGGTCGGATTGGATTGCCCGCCTTTGAATTGGCTAACAAGTGCGGGACCGGCGAAACCCGGCACATGCGCAGCCAAGTAACTTTCCAGGCGCGCGACATCGAATCGCAGCCGGGCGGCGACCTCACGCGTGCCGGAGAAAACGCTCTGACGTTCGCTGGTCGTCATGTCCCGGCGCTGAAGAAATCAAGCAAGGCCTGCGCCGTCGCCGCTGGATTTTCTTCGGGCAGATAGTGGCCGCTTGCGACCGGCGACCCGCGCAGATCAGGGGCCCAGTCGCGCCAGCAGGCGAGGGGGTCGAGGCCGGCACTGGCCGGCAGGCCTTGCGCGCCCCATAACGCGAGCACGGGACAGCCGATCTTTTTGGCAGCGGCGCGATCGGCCTCATCGTGTTGCAGATCGCTGGTGCGGCCGGCGCGGTAATCCTCGCACATGGCATGGATCCGCTGCGGGTCCTGGTAGGCCGCATGATAATGCGCGAGCGCGCGCGCATCGAAGAAATCCACGCTCTGCGCCTTTGCGCCCGCGGCAGCGCGATAATCGAAAAAGAACTTCGGATCGTGCGCGATCAGTCTTTCGGGGAAGGGCTCCGCCAGAGCCAGAAACATCCAATGCCAGGCGCGTGCGGCGAGCCGCGCATCCATGCGGCGCCACATGTCCCAGGTGGTGACGATGTCGAGCACCGCAAGTTGCTCCAGCCGGCCGGGATGGTCGAGCGCGAGCCGATAGCCAACGCGTCCGCCGCGATCGTGGCCGGCCAAGCGGAAGCGGACAAAACCGAACGTCTCCATCGCTTCCACCATAGCCTGGGCCATCGCGCGTTTGGTGTAGGGCGCATGGTCAGGCAGCGCCGGCGGCGCCGCCGACCAGCCGTAACCTGGCAGGTCGGCGATCACGAGCGTAAAGCGCTGCGCGAGCGTTGGCGCCACGCGGTGCCACATCACGTTGCTCTGGGGATGGCCGTGAAGGAGCAGGAGCGGTGGGCCGCCGCCATCGCTGACCCGGGCGAAAATGCGTCCGCCGGAGGTTTCGATCCAGCGCGACTCATAGCCGGGAAAGAGATCCGCGAGATCGGGCATCAGACGCGACTCTCCCGTTCTACGGCGCGCCAGCCGATGTCGCGCCGGTAAAAGCCTTCGGGCCAGCGAATGCGCGCGATCGCGGCATAGGCGCGCGCCTGTGCCTCGCGCACCGTCTTTCCCGTCGCCGAGATGTTAAGCACGCGCCCGCCATTGGCGAGAATGCGGCCGCCCTCGGCTTTGGTGCCGGCATGAAAGATTTGCACGCCTTCGACCGCCGCCGCTTCATCGAGGCCCTCGATGACGGTGCCGCGCACATAATGTCCCGGATAGCCATCGGCTGCCATCACCACGGTCAGCGCCGGCATCTCGTACCAGCGCAAGTCGAACGATTTCAACATGCCGTCGCGGCTTGCCAACAAAGCCGGCACCAAATCGGACATCAGCCGCGGCATCAGCACTTGCGTTTCTGGGTCGCCGAAGCGGGCATTATATTCGATGAGCTTCGGGCCTTGCCGCGTGATCATCAGCCCGGCGTAGAGCACGCCTTTGTACGGTGTGCCCATTGCCTTCATCGCACGCATGGTCGGCCCAATGATGTCATTCATGATCCGGCCGCTCATTGCGGCGTCGATATTGGGCGCGGGCGAGTAGGCGCCCATGCCGCCGGTATTGGGTCCCTTGTCGCCGTCGAAGGCGCGCTTGTGATCCTGTGCGGTCGCCAAGGCGATCGCGGTTTCGCCGTCGCACAGCGCGAAGAACGAGGCTTCCTCGCCATCGAGAAACTCTTCGATGACGACCTCGGCGCCGGCTTCACCCAAACCGCCGCCGAACATCATCTCGACCGCTGCCTCAGCCTCGGCCTCGCTCTGCGCCACGATCACGCCTTTGCCGGCGGCAAGCCCGTCGGCTTTCACGACGATCGGCGCGCCGCGAGAGCGAATATAGGTCTTAGCAGCGGGAGCGTCCTTAAAGCGCTCATAGGCCGCGGTCGGGATGCCGTTGGCGCGGCAAAGATCTTTGGTGAAGCCCTTGGACCCTTCGAGCTGCGCAGCGGTGCGGCTTGGCCCGAATGCCTTGACCCCAGCAGACTCAAGATCGTCGACGACACCCGCGCAGAGCGGCGCTTCGGGTCCGACCACGACCATGTCGATTCGGCGGTTGCGGCAAAAGCTGACGATGGCGGCATGGTCGGCCAAATCGAGCGGTACACACTCCGCTTGCTGCGCAATGCCGGCATTGCCTGGGGCGCAATAAAGCCGCTCGGTGAGCGGACTATCCGCCATTTTCCAAGCCAGAGCGTGCTCTCGCCCGCCTGAACCTAAGAGTAGAATATTCATCGATCAGAACGTGTTGCAGACCGCGGCAGGGCTTGACCCAAGCCCGCAATGAACCGCACTAATCGCCATGGAGTTTACCTGTTCGTCAACCTTGCCGGGCCACGAGCAACGATGAATGAGCCCCGCCTCAACCTGCCGGAATTGACGGTTTCCGAGCTGTCGACGGCGCTCAAGCGCACGATCGAAGACGCTTATGGCTATGTGCGGGTACGCGGCGAACTCGGCAAAGTCAGCTACCACGGCAACGGCCACGTCTATTTCGATCTTAAGGACGATCGTGCCTGCATCGCCGGCGTGATCTGGCGCAGCACGGCGCTGCGCATTCAGCTTCGGCTGGAAGCCGGCCTTGAAGTCGTGGTGACCGGACGGCTGACTACTTATCCCGGCCGCTCCCAATATCAGATCATCGTCGAGACGCTGGAGCCCGCCGGCATCGGCGCGCTGATGGCGCTCCTCGAAGAGCGCAAGCGCAAGCTCGCCGCCGAAGGATTGTTCGATGAGGCGCGCAAACAACTGCTGCCGTTTCTGCCCACAATCGTTGGGGTCGTTACCTCGCCAACCGGCGCTGTGATTCGCGATATCCTGCACCGGCTCGCGGATCGATTTCCGCGCCGCGTATTGTTGTGGCCCGTTAAGGTGCAGGGCGAGGGTTCGGCTGCGGAAATTGCCGCCGCGATCGACGGCTTCAACGCGCTGCCCGAGCGCGAGAGCGCATTCCTGCCGCCGCGGCCGGACCTGATCATCGTCGCGCGCGGTGGCGGCTCGCTCGAGGATTTGTGGTCGTTCAACGAAGAGATCGTGGTGCGCGCTGCCGCCGCGAGCTTGATTCCATTGATCTCGGCGGTCGGCCATGAAACCGACGTTACGCTGATCGATTTTGCCGCTGACAGGCGCGCGCCGACGCCGACCGCGGCGGCGGAAATGGCCGTTCCGGTCCGCACCGAGCTCCTGCTCGACATCGAGTCGCTGTCGCGGCGCACGCTCGCCTGCTGGCGGCGCAATCAAGATGCGCGATGGGCCGAGTTGCGTTCGGCAAGCCGGGTACTGCCCAAGGCCGAAGAAGTGCTGGCGTTGCCGCGGCAGCGGCTCGACCATGCCGCAGCAGGCCTCGACCGGGCGCTCCGGACCAGCGCACATGTCCATCATGTCAGGTTTTCGCGGATCGCCGGCCGCCTGAACGACCGTTTGCTGCGCGCCAATATCGAGCGGCGGCGCGAACGTTACGGCAGTTTATCGTCGCGACTGCGCGCCGGGGTCGCCGCCAACCTGGCCGTTCATCGCAACCGTATCGGGCAGGAGCGCGACCGGGTGGTGGCCTTCGGCGAACGCGCCAGACGTGCCGTGCGCCAGCTCATTGCCGTGCGCACGTCGCGTGCCGAGCGCGGCGGCGAGCTCCTTGCGGCCTTCTCGTATCGGGGCGTGTTGGCGCGCGGGTTTGCCCTGGTGCGCGATGCCAAGGGGCGACCCTTGCGCACGGCCGCAGCGATCACCGCGGGTATGCCGCTCGAAATTGAATTTTCCGACGGCCGCATCGGCGCGCGCGCTGAAAACGGCACGGCGGTCGAAGGTCCACCCGCTCCGTCCAAACCGCGTGCGCGCCGCGCCGGTACCTCCGGCCAAGGCGACTTGTTTTAAACACACGAATTGAATTCACCGCTCATTGCGATCGCAGAGATCGACGTGCCGGCTCGCGAACATTGTCGGCGAGTCAAAACGATTCTGACTATCCATTCATGAAAATGAAATTGGGATCGTCGCGGAACCGCCATCATATTTGGGTGTTATGCGCTCGCACAGGTTCGCGCCGGAGGAGAAACAAGGAGAATGAAAATGACACGGACTGTCTTTGCGATGGCGGTCGCAGCCTTACTAACCTTGGCCGTCTCGGGGACATCGCAAGCCGCGCCGATTGCGCCGCCCGCTGGCGTGAATTCCAGCGACAATGGCGCCGTAACGCCGGTGTACTGGTATCGCCATCACCGTCATTGCTGGCGCGGCTATTACGGCCGCGTGCATTGCCGCTGGTAATCGGCTGGCAACCGAATCTTTGACCCGCCGCGCCGATCGCTCTCGGCGCGGCGTTTTCTTTTCGTTTCATTAGCGCGCCAGCCATTGCGGCACGCGCTTAAACGCATCGGTCCGTGCCGCGGGATTTGTGCCGCCGTGCGCTCTGCCGGAAGGATCGACAGTATTGACGAGCTCGGTAAACAGCCTGATCGGAGTATTGGCGCGATCGAACTCATGATGCGCCTCCGGATAGACGACGAACTGCACGTGCGCGCTGCGGCCGCGGGCGCCGGCGACCATTTGTTGGCATGTGGAGGCAAGCGTCCAATCGTCGGCGCTGCCAATGAGAATCAAGGTTGGCACTCGCGCGCTCCACGCGCTCTGCAGGAGGCGCCGGCAATTCGGATAAAACGCAACGGCGGAGCGGAAATCCGTGGCATCATGATGCCGTGCCGTGGTCAGCCGGATCGTCCATAACGCGCTCACGGCGCCATTCGCCCAGCCTAACAGCGAAATGTGGTCACCGCGCACATAGCTTTGCTTTTGCAACCAAAGCCGCGCCGCATTGGCGTCACTGACGCGCTCGCGCCAGGGGTGCACCGTGCGGTGATGTTCGCGGCACTGCGAGCCAAGGCCGCGCGATCCAAAAGAATCCGGAAAGACGACGACAAAACCGTCGCCGACCAGCTTATCCGCCCACTTCGAGTACAGCTGTGCCTGGGTGTTCGGACGTTGGTTCAGTCCGCCGCAATCATGCAGGGCGACAACCGCCGGGAACGGCCCGGGACCGTCCGGGCGATAGAGCGTCGCATGCAAGACCACACCGTCATCCGGAATATCGATCTGCTCCGGTGCGGCGGCCGCTTCCGAGCAGGCGAGGGCGGCGACGAAAACAAAGGCCACGGTGCGGTAAGCCATGGTTTTGCAGCTCTCGCGTGCTAAATGCCCCGGCGGTTAAATTATCACGCCGCGTAGCGGCCGCGCAGGCCGGTCAAGATCACAAACTGGTGGTCCAGCCGGGCTGCAGCCTTGCCTTTCGTTGCGGCGCCCGCGTTATTATGTTTTGGCTTCCCGAAACGCACCTGCAGGGGCAATCCAGCGCCCAAATCGCATGCACGGAGGTGGCGGTGCTTAATCGTACAGATCGTCCCGCGCCAATGCCGGGCGAGGCCGAGGTCAAATATCTCGACGGCGACTTCCGTGTGGTGCGGCCGGGCACCTTCGTCCGCTGTGCGGTGACGGGCGTATCCATTCCGCTGGAAGAGCTTCGCTATTGGAGCGTCGATTTGCAGGAGGCTTACGCCACGCCGGAAGCAGTTTTGCAGCGAACGGGTTCGCGTTACGGACGGTAACGCGGGAGGCTGCCGGTATCATGCCTTCCGCCGCAAAGCGGTCGCGCGATAGGTGGCGATGGCGGCTAGGACCATTTCCCGTAACCGATCCTGATCTTCGATCACAAGTCGCACCGGCAGCGCGCTGGCATGCGTCGCAAGCTGCTGCAGCTCCGGCTCGCCGGCCAGCCGGGCAAGATCCTTTTCGGTGGTCAGCAGCATCAGATTATTGACCTGCGCCTGGGCGAGGAGGTCGAGAGCTTCGGCCGCGCTGAAGCGATGATGGTCGGGAAAGCCCGCCCGGCTCGCTATCTGTATGCCGGCGGTGGTGAGCGTTGCGAAAAATTTTTCCGGATCGGCAATGCCCGCGAAGGCCAGGACCTTGCGTTGGCCGATTGCGTTGACGACGGCCCGATCCGGTTCGAGCCTGCCGTGAAAAAGGGGAATCCTGCGTCGCTCGGCACGCTCGATGACGCGGGCGGCGCCGTCCGGCGCTCCGACCACGATCAGCGCCTGCGCGCGATCAAGTTGCAGCTCCAAAGGAGCACGCAACGGTCCAGCGGGAGCGACGCGGCCATTGCCGATGCCGCGGCGGCCATCGATGAGAACAAGACTCAGGTCCTTGGCGAGCGACGGATTTTGGAAACCATCATCCATAACGATGACGCTCGCTCCGGCGGAACGTGCGAATGCCGCTCCGGCGACGCGGTCACGCGCGACGACGGTGGGTGCGAGCCGCGCCAGGAGAATCGGTTCGTCGCCGACATCGGCGGCCCGATGCAGCGCCGGGTTAACGCGCACCGGGCCGGCTAATCGACCGCCATAGCCTCGGCTCAAAAAGAACGGACGCTCATGGGCGGCATGGAGGAACTGGGCCACGGCGAGAGCCGCCGGAGTTTTGCCGGCGCCGCCGACGGTGAGATTGCCCAAACAAATAACCGGCAGGCCGGCTTGCCGGCCGCGCGCCTGCATGCGTAATCCCGCCACGGCGCCGTAAAGTGCAGCCAGCGGGGCTAACGGTGCGCCTGTCCCGGCTCGCCACCAAAAGGCGGGCTCGCTCACCAATTTGTGGGCTCTGACACGATGTCGGTCATGCGGTTTCCTCGAGACGGAGCTGAATCAGATAGGGGTCGAGCGCGGCCCAGGTGCGATCAAGCGCGCCGCCGAGCTTTTTGATGGTTGCAGTCGCCGCCTCGGCGGCGGCTTGGCGCGCTGCCGGATCGGCCAACCACGCGCCAAGCCGGGCCGCCAGTGCCTCTTCATCGGCGACCGGTTGTGCGCCACGCGCGGCATCCAATGCGGCATAGATCTCGGCAAAGTTCCACACATGCGGGCCGTGGATGACGGCGGCGCCCAGCCGGATCGCCTCGATCGGATTTTGTCCACCGTGGCTCGCGAGCGAGCCTCCCATGAAAACGATCGGCGCGAGCCGGTACATCAGACCGAGCTCGCCCAAAGTATCGGCGATATAGACGCCGATATTCGGCATCGGTTGGGCACGGCGCGACCGCAGTGCGGCCGCAAGACCGGCGGCTTTGGCGCTGTCGGCGATGCTCTCGCCGCGAGCCGGATGGCGCGGCACGATAATGGTCAACAATGCGGGATATTTTGCGCGCAACCGGCGGTGGGCGCCGATAACGGCCGCTTCTTCGCCCGCATGGGTCGATGCGGCGACCATGACCGGGCGTTTGCCGATGATGTCTCTTAACCGCCGCAGCGCGGCTTCATCGGCGGGCGGCGCCGGGACATCGAGCTTGAGATTGCCGGTCGCACTCACCCGCGGCGCGCCGAGCTTGGTGTAGCGTTCGGCGTCGGTCGCCGACTGCGCCAAGCAAAGGTCGAATCGGTTGAGCAGAGCCGCGATCGCGCCTGGGACACGCCGCCAGCGCTTGAAAGAGCGCTCGGAGAGGCGGCCATTGATGATGATCATCGGGATTTTGCGCTTCGCACAAGAACAAATCAGATTGGGCCACAGATCGGATTCAACAAAGAGCGCGAGACCCGGCCGCCAATGGTCGAGGAAGCGGCGCACGAAGCGCGGTGCGTCGAGCGGAACGAACTGATGCAGCACGCCATTCGGCAGCCGCTGCTCGGCGAGCGCGGCGGAGGTCACGGTTCCGGACGTCACCAGCACTGCGAACTCCTGCGCGCGCAAGCGCTCGATCAGAGAGACAGCCGCGAGCATCTCGCCTACGCTCGCGCCATGCACCCAAATCAGAGGACCTTTCGGCCGCGGCATGCTGGCCTGGCCGAGCCGTTCCTTCAACCGCTCGGGATGTTCCTTGCCGCGCTTCTGCCGTCTGCTCAGCAGTTGCGACGCAATCGGGGTGCCGAGCGCAGAGCCGAGTTGATACGCGCGCAATGCGAGCGGCAAAGTGTTCGGCACGCTAGGCTCCGCCGCTCGCGCCGTCGACGAGCTCATAAGCGCGCCGCGTCGCCGCATTGAGGCGATCTTCAAGGAGGCGCCGCGCATCTTCGAGCGCGTCGTCGTCGGCATCGTTCGGCACAGCGAGCGGCTCGGCGGCAACGCCGGCGCCGCGTCCGAACGGAAGGTTGATGGTGGTGCGATCCCAATTGTCGAGCACGAGGCGGCGGCTGGTCGCAATCGCGCTCGGATAAATTGGCCGCCCAGACACCTGAGCGAGCTTGATGATGCCCAACCCGACCACCCGCGCCACCTTCGGCACGTCGGCTGACAGCGCGATGGAATGGCCTTCGGCGAGCGAGTCGAGCATGGCTTGGAAGGCCGCGACGCCGGCTTTGTGCACGAAGCCGCCACCGTGGTTTCCCGAGCCGCGAATGGTGCCGACGCCGAGCCGCGCCGCCGCGATCGCGTTGATCTCGCCGTCGTGATGCCGCGACACCAGCATATTGACCCGATGTTGCCCCTTGCGCCCGACCGGGGCGAGCAGATGCTGCCCGTGCCAAAACGCCAAGATGATCGGCATGTCGGCTTCGCCGCGCTCGTAAATATCCTCCGGCTCGAGTGTGAAGCGCGTCGTCGCTCCGACGAGCCGCAGATATTCGGCAGCGGTGATCCCGATCGCCGCTTTAGCCCATCGTTGTCGCGCGATGTGCCGCCATAGCCGCATGCATCCCCTCATGTCCGGCATCTGAACCGCGTGCGCGGTTCGCGATTATCGCAAGGCGAGGCGTTCGTCCCCAAGAAGTCCAATGAGCGCCGCGTGCCTGTCTCGGCCGGCTGCGATAAGCATCCCGTGTCGTGGCACCGGACGATTATAGGCAATCGCTCCACCCGTCAGCGGCGTGAGCGCGCCGCCCGCTTCGTGCACCAAAAGATCGGCCGCCGCAAGGTCCCAATCGTGGCTGTTGCCGCCGGCAAAAGCGGCATCGCAGGCGCCTTGCGCGACGCGTACCAGCCGTAGCGCCAGCGAATGCCCCCTGGGCACCTTGGTGAACGGCGGCAGGATCGAACTTAGGCGCTCTAAAAATTTCTGCGGTCCGGCAACGCGAAGGCCGTGCAGATCCGCGCCGGGCGTCGCCGCTATCGCACCGCCATTGAGCGTGCCGCCTGCTCCGGCCCGCGCCGCGAAGAATTCGTCAAGCGCAGGTGCATAGAGGCAGGCCGCGATCGGGCGGCCCTGTTCGATCAGTGCCGCAGAAATCGCCCAGTCCGGCTGGCCCGCGATATAGGCGCGCGTGCCGTCGATCGGGTCGACCACCCAGACGTAGCGCGCGGTGAGGCGCGCGGCATCGTCGGCGGTCTCCTCGGACAGCCACGCAAAGGTGTTGCCGCCCCCGGTCAAGCGCTCGCGCAGCAAGGCATCGACCGCGATGTCGGCTTCGCAGACCGGCGACGATGATGGACCCTTGGTCCATTGCTTGATTGGCTTTCCAAACATCGACAGTGCCAAGCTGCCGGCGTCGCGGACCGCGGCATTGAGGTGCGCGGCAGCGCGCGCAGAAATCTCCGCCGCGCCGTAAGCCTCAATGGCCGGCAACGGTGAGACCCTCCACGCGCACGGTCGGCGCGTTGGTGGCATAGCGGAAGACCAGGTCATTGGCCGGTTGAAGACCGGCGAACATCTCCGCGAGGTGCCCGGCTATTGTGACCTCGCTGACCGGATAGGTCGGCGCACCGTCGAGGATCCAAAACCCGGCCGCGCCCCGGCTGTAATCGCCAGTCACCAGGTTGACGCCGGCGCCGATCAAGTCGGTGACGTAGAAGCCATCCTTGATATCGGCGATCAACGCGTCGGGAGTCTGCGGCCCCGAGGCAAGATAGAGATTGCTCGGCCCCGGCGACGGCACCGACGACACGCCACGATTTGCATGCGCAGTCGTCTGCAGGCGAAGCTCGCGCGCGGTCGCGCAATCAAGGAGCCAGCTCTTGAGCACGCCGTCTTCGATCAGCTTGAGCTCGTGCGTGGCGACCCCTTCCGCGTCGAACGGCCGCGAGCGCAGGCCGCGCTTGCGCAACGGATCATCAATCACAGTGATGTCGCGGCGGAACAGCCGCTCGCCGAGCTTGTCGCGCAGGAAACTCGTCTTGCGCGCGATCGCGGCGCCGTTCGCGGCATTGGCGAGATGGCCGATGAGGGATCCGGAAATCCGCGGATCGAATACGACCGGCACGCGCCGCGTCTCAACCTTGCGCGGGTTGAGCCGCTTCACCGCGCGCTCGCCGGCGTTGCGCCCGATCGTTTCGGCACTGTCCAGATCGGCGGCATGCAATGTCGAGGAATAATCGTAATCCTGCTCCATCGCCGTGCCGTTTCCGGCGATCGCCGACATTGAAATCGAATGCCGCGAGCCGATGGTCGCACCGTGGAAGCCGTGGCTCGTTACCAGCACCATGCCGCCGATTCCGGAGGACGCGGACGCGCCACCGGATTTGGCAACCCCGGCAACGTCGAGGGCGGCTTGTTCGGCGTGGCGCGCGCGTTCTTCGAGCTCGGCGACAGACGGCATGTCGGGGTCGAGCAGATCCAGATCGGGAAATGTTCGCGCCAGTAGCGCGGGATCGGCGAGGCCGGCGAACTGGTCGTCCGGCGCTGCGCGCGCCATGGCGACGGCGCGCTCGGCCAGCGCGTCGAGCCCGTTTGCCGTCACGTCGTTGGTCGAGACTGCCGCCTGCTTATGGCCGACCAGGACGCGCAGTCCGATATCGTCGCTTTCCGAGCGCTGCGATTCCTCGACCGCGCCATCGCGCAGTTCGACGGCAAGTGACACCGACCGCACCGCCACGGCATCGGCCTGATCGGCGCCGGCGCGTTTGGCGGCGGCGACCAGCCGTTCGGCAAGATTCAACAATGCGGACTGATCGAGCAGCGATGTCATTGTGGTTGGTAATCGGTTTACGGGGGTGGCGAGCGCAAGACAAGGCGCCGCCCCGACCGCGTTTGGAGGAGAGCGAACGATCCGGATATCGCGAAGATGTGGGCTAAAGACGCAGGATTCAACCTCCTACGAACCTGTATTGGCCGCAACTGACCGAAACGTGAGCCGATCGATTGGGATGCATGCTTTGTCCGCACTCCGGCAACCTCTCGTCAATCATGCGCGCATTTGCGTCCGTGCTACCGGACTTTAACCAGGCTTTTTAAGCTGATCGCGACGGCGCGATGGCAGGGTTGGGGCGACCGGGCGGCAACAGCCCGGCGGGAGTTTCGGGGCGTCAAATGGAAGCCGGCAGGCCCGCTGCCGGGTCGAGCCGCGCCGGGGCGCATCGTGCAAGCACGACTGCGTCCCCGTGGCGGCTCGACCCTTTCTCATTACCCGCGCGTTTTACGACCGCCGATGAAGCGGCGGACGAAGGCTTGCGCATTGTCGATCTGCATCGCGAACGGGTGGTGCTGCGCCGCGCGCTCTCCGGCATGCGGATGGCCGTGAACTTGCCGGTCGCCGCCTATCGCGGCGTCGCCATCAGGTTGGATGCCACGACCGAGACGCCGCCGTTTGTCGCGGTCACGCTCGAACACCCCGACGCGGCCTTGTCGCTGCCGCTGTTCGCGTCGACCGATACCGACGACATTGTCGCCGAATGGCAGATTTGGGGCCGCGTGCTCGGCTTGCCGCTGTTGATCGGTGACACTGACGGGACTATGCGCGAAGCGTTCGCGCGAATGGGGCAGCTGCGGATCGCCGCGCCGACATGGCGGCGGCGGCGTCGTAGCGCGATCGCGCGCCGACGGCCGTCGCGCCTGTTGCGCCGGCAGGCGGGCAGCGCCGACATCGCAACCGTCATTCATCGCGGCGAGCGCGAGATGACCGCGTGGGAATAGGTTTTGTTTCTTGATGCCGGCCCGCGGGAACACGAAATGGCCGACAACTGAGGCAAAGCGCTGCGTGGCGAATTGAGGGAACGCACCCAGTCGCCCCTCGTTGGTCCTGATGACCATGCGACCGGAACGGTTCCGGGTAAAGGCACTGGAATGCTATGCCGCAGCGCAAAAAGCTAAAGACCCGGAAACCAGAGAAGCTTATTTGGAACTGACGCGGAACTGGCGCGATCTGGCGGAGGAGATTGAACACTTCGAGCACGCTTGGCTTGACCGGGAGGGCATCTGAAGACCTCGCCGTCGGGCGCAGGCGTCTTGTTCACGGCCAACTGCTCGAACACCTGTTCATCACCCTCGATCCGTGATTGGTTCAACGCCGGAACCGCGTGAATCGGCATGCCCGTCGTCGACATCCATCCCCATATCGTCTCGCCGGACATCAAGCGCTATCCCCTGGCGCCGCTTGGCGGCACGCAATCCACCTGGTCGAGCGAGCGGCCGACCACCTACGAGATGCTGCTGAAGGAAATGGATGCCGCCGGCGTCGACAAGGCGGCCATCGTGCATTCATCAACCGCCTATGGCTATGACAACAGCTACGTGGCGGACGCAGTCGCAGCCGTTCCTTCCCGCTTCGCCGGGGTTTATTCCATCGATGTTCTGGCGCCCGACGCGGTGAAAACTTTCGATTACTGGCTCGCGCGCGGCTGCAGCGGCATGCGCCTGTTCACGACGGGCAGTACGCTGCCGGATCAGTCGACATGGTTTGCCGACCGCAGCACATATCCGTTCTGGGAACATGCGGCGGCCAAGAACATTCCGGTCTGCATGCAGATGAAGACGCAAGCGATTCCGCTTCTGCGCCAGATCATGGATCGCTTTCCGAAAGTGACCATTATTCTCGATCACCTGTCGCGCGCGCCGGCCGCGGATGGGCCGCCCTATGGGGCGGCGGCTGAATTCTTCGAACTTGCAAAATACGAGCAGCTTTATTTGAAAGTTACGCCGATCAACATCAGTCCCAAAAGCTGGGGCAAAGGCGCGCCCGAGACGTTTTTCCGCAAGGTCATCGATGCGTTCGGCGCCTCGCGCATCGGCTGGGGCTCCAATTTTCCCAACTCAGTCGGCACGCTATCTGAAATTCTTGGCGCAGCCAGAACGGTGTTTTCCTTCGCCAAGGAATCGGATCGGGACTGGGTCTTCGGCAAGACCGCACAGGTCCTTTATCCGCCCCTTGCGAAGTAATAGGCGCGCCGGATTTGCACTGGCGTGCTAAAGCGAAATGGGATTAGGTTGAATCACCATTTCGCTTTAGTTTGTTGTTTGAGCATGATCTTTTCCGAAAACTGGTTTCCACCCCGGATCAAGTCCGGGGCAGGCTTTTTCGGGATCATGCTCTAATGCCTCGGCTTCGGCGGCGATTCGCGCGTGCGTTTCTCCGCCTCATCCTGCTGCGCCGCCGCTTCGAGCCAAGTGCGCGCAAGATCGAGGCATGCCAAACGGTCCACCTCGGTCTTGGCCTCATTCGCCAAGCGGTAGCACTCTTCGGCCATTTTGAAATAATCGTTGGCGCTGGGCATCGGATGCCTCTCGATCGCCGTTCGCAATCGCGAATTTACAACCTTGTTGAAGGGCTGGCGAGAGTGCCGGCACACGAACACGCCGTTTTGAATAGCTATCGTGCCAGCGCCGACTGAAGCACAAAGCCTGCAAACAAAATCAATCCAGCATCGCGGTCGGATTTGAAAACCGCGAGGCAATTGTCGGGATCGGCAATATCGAGCCGCACAATCTGCCAAGAAAGATGCGCGGCGAAGGCGAGGAGTCCCAGCGCGAAGATCAGTCTGCCACCGGCGGCAAACCCGGCCGCGCCGATGAGAACGACGGCGGCGCTGTAAAACAGTGCAAGCATCGGCTTGGTGCGCGGTCCGAACAATAAAGCCGTGGATTTGATCCCGATCAGCGCGTCGTCTTCACGATCCTGATGGGCATAGATGGTGTCGTAGCCGATCACCCAAGCGATCGATCCGGCATAGAGTAGCAGCGCCGGCGTATCGAGCCGGCCGAACATGCCGGCCCAGCCCATCAGCGCGCCCCAGGAGAAAGCGAGGCCGAGCACGATCTGAGGCCAATAGGTGACCCGCTTCATGAAAGGATAGATCGCGACGATCGTCAGCGAGGCGATGCCAAGCGCGACGGTAAACGCATTGAACGCGAGCAGCACGACAAGCCCGACGAGCGACTGCGCGATCAAAAACACCGCGGCTTGGGTGACGCTGACCTGGCCGGATGGAATAGGTCGCGACCGGGTGCGCTCGACGGCTCCGTCGAGATCGCGGTCGACGATATCGTTCCAGGTGCAGCCCGCGCCGCGCATGGCAAAGGCGCCGACGAAGAACAGCGCGATGTGCCACAGGTTCGGCAGGCGCCAACCGACGGCAACGGCGGCCAGCGCCGACGACCACCAACAGGGCAACAGCAAGAGCCAGGAACCGATCGGGCGATCGAGCCGCGCCAGCCGCAGATAGGGCCGCGACCAGGACGGTGCGAGACTGTCGACCCAGTTGCCGGCCGCGTCCGCAACCCGGCCGGCCGCCTCCTTCATCGCGCCAGTGGATTTCCGGTCAGCGTATCGAATGTGCCACGGCCGGTTTTGGTGTTCTTGGCGGTGTCGACGCTTGGCGCTTTTATGGCGTCGCTCAGCGATGGCGCCTTCGGGCGCGGTCCCTCTTCGCTGCAAGCCATGGTGCGGAACTTGATCGACTTTTCGTGATTGGCCTTGGACACCGTGAGCGCGTCATTGGGGACGCCGCACCAGACCTTATTGTCTTCCAGGAATTTGACCACCTTGGTTTCGGCGGCGACGAAGTTCGTCATCAGCGTGCAGAGTTCCTTGCGGTCGGACTTGGCTTTCATCGCGGCGCTGACCAAGGCGCTGCGCTTCTGCGCTTCGGCCGTGAGGTTGCCGAAGTCGTTGCACTGGACGCCGCCGGGTGGCGCCGGGAACTGCGCCCATGCGCTGCGGTTGGTGAAAGTGCCAAGCACCAAGGCCAAGCAAACGACCAAGCAAGAGGCCGAACCAAGCGACAGCGCGCGCGCGCTTTTCATGAGATAGCCCTCTCCCGACCGGTCGCCAGCCCGCGATTCGTCCTTGCCGCAGGCCTCTGACTTTGCCCGAAATCCCGCCGCCCTTAAAGGCTTGGTCTTAAAGCCCTGCCCGAATAAAGACTTGCCCGAATAAAGACTTGCTGAATTCGGCGACAACGCGGCAAAGCACCGCAAAACCCGGTGGGTGCGACGCCGCGGCCGTCCAAAACACAATTGCCAGAAGTAAATCGCGCGGCGCCCGCAAAGCCTATGGTCGCGTCTGTCGGGCAAATTCGTTAAGCCGGATTTGAGGCAAAATAGCGATTCAAGCTGAAATCATTTGATTTTAGCATTCGATTTTAGCATGGGGCTACGCGCTCACGGGACCCGTGCAGCAAAAGCCAATATCGGGGGAACGGTATCCAGTCATGCCTTGTTACGATTTCCGCACCACGCGGCTCTATAGCGATGCGCCGCTTGCCGGCGGAGCTGTCGTCGCGCTTGATCGCAGTCAATCGCATTACCTGAGGCGAGTGCTGCGGCTCAAAGACGGCCAGGAGATTTTGGTCTTCAACGGTCGCGACGGCGAATGGCGCGCCACGCTTGAAGGCGGCACGCTTAAGGCGGCGCTGCGCCTTGCCGACCGCACCCGGCCGCAAACCGCGGCCGGCGATTTGCATTATCTGTTCGCGCCGCTCAAATCGGCCCGCCTCGACTATATGGTGCAGAAGGCGGTCGAGATGGGGGTGTCGCAGTTGCGGCCCGTTCTCACGCAGCACGCCCAGATCGCGCGCGTCAATCTCGAACGCATGCGCGCCAACGCCATCGAGGCGGCGGAGCAATGCGGTATTCTTTGCTTACCGGAGATTGCCGTGCCGGTGCCGCTGACCCGAGTGCTCGCGGCGTGGCAGCCGCAGCGGCATCTCGTGTTTTGCGATGAGGCAGCCGATGTCGCCGACCCGCTCGCGGCGCTTGCCGCGCTGCCGCGGCGCGCACCGCTTGCAGTCTTGATCGGGCCGGAAGGCGGCTTCGCCGCCGATGAGCGCACGGCACTTCTCAAATTGCCGCATGTGGTGCGGCTTGCGCTCGGCCCGCGGATCCTGCGCGCCGATACCGCCGCGGTGGCTGCGCTGGCGCTGGTCCAGGCCGTAATCGGCGACTGGAAGTGATTTTCTTCGCCGTCATCCTGAGGTGCAAGCCCCGATATGTCGGGGCGAGCCTCGAAGGATGCGGCCCTTCGAGGCTCGGCGCATTCGCGCCGAGCGCCTCAGGGTGACGTGCAATTTAATGAATCTTGCCGGCACGATCGTAACAGACGAAGCCGACATAGTCGCCATAGACGCGGTGAACGCTGGTGACCTTGGCGAAGCGGCCCCAGCGCGCGCAATAGTCTCCCGCGATCTGGTGATAGATCGGTTCGACGTCGGGCGAATAGGGGAAGATACCGCCGGTATCGTTGCCGGTCACCGCCGGAGCGGGGCCGGCGAACTCTGCGCCTAAGGCCAACGCGGCGGCGCTGCCGCCCAAGGCGCCGGCAGCAATCACAGCGAGCGCGATCACGAATTTTCGAACCAATTTTCGAAGCGATTTTAGAACCGATTTTAGAACCATGGCACAGCCTCGCAGCGAAGCGAAATAGCGAATAGCCAATAGATGATATGCTCGGCTCGCGCCATTCGCTACCCGCTCCTCACCATTCGCTTCTTTCAGAGCATCGCATAGGCGCTCGCCACCATGCCGATCGGTCGCCGGTCGGCGGCATTGAGCAGCATGACGCGGCCGAAGCTGGTATTGCGGCCGATCCGCACCGCCCGCATCGGCGACGACGTCGAAATTCACCGGGCGCAGGAAATGCGTGGTCTGGTCGATCGACGTCATCGGTCGGTAGCCGTTCCATGCGGCCGAACAGGCCAGCACCATTGCGGTGTCTGCCAATGCCATGAGCGCCTGCGTGCAGACCGCCGCCCCGTCACTGCAGACCTTCCTGGAATAGGGTAGCCGCACGGTCGCGCCCGGCTGCCAGTCGGGCAGGGCGCCGGGCGGGCGTACGGTTTCGACGCTTTCAACCAGCAGCGCCAAATCTTGCACCCACTGCGGGAAAGTTTCGGTCATCAGGCGCCCCGCCGTTTGCAGGCTGAACGACACCTGCGGCGCCGGAAGCCGGTGCACCTCGCCCATGGTGATCTCCCCCAAATGCCAGGGTCAAAACTGACCCTAGCCAACGGCTCGCCGGTCGGTCCGGCCGGCCGTTACAACTCTCGCGCGACAATCTATGAGTGAAGGACGCCGCGAAGCCTGGCTTGGAAGCCCGTTGGCTGTTTCGCGATGCACGCGGACGCGACGAATCGAATTCAACAAATTACGCGCGACCTGTTATGTGCAACCTATTAAGTGCGACCTGGCGCCGGTCGCGTACGCGATTTGCTCGTTCGTGCACCCACAACAAAACTGCGAAAAATCGATTCGCGCTATCTTTTTTATGCCGCGACGGGCCGGTAAAAGCGGCACCGCGAGGGTTCGGGACTTGACCAGATCGGTTCCTCGCGGCACGGTTAACTGCGCCAGAGGGGGAGGGCCTTCATGTCGCGAACAATCTCCCACGCCAGCTCCCACGCCAGGTTGCAGGCGAGTATCGAGGTAAAGCGCGGCCGAACCTTCGCCGCTAAGTTTTGGGCGCGTGCGGGCGCCGGCATCATGCTGGCTCTCGCGCTGTGTGCGCTGGCATCGTCGCCGTCGCGCGCGGCGAACTGGTTTGAAAAGGATTTCTGGCTATCAGGTCCGCGCTACAACCGGGTGGTGCCGGCTTGCGATTATCCCGCGGCGCTCGACCGCATCATTGCCAATTTCCGCACCAAGGAATTCCGTTTCTGGAATTCGGAACTGCGTATCGTCGGATTTGAGAATATCCGCGAGCTCGATTTTCTGCCCTGGGCCGCACAAGCTATTCCGCGCCGCTTCTGCAGCGGGATCGCGGTCATCAATGACGGTGGCCGGCACACGATTTATTATTCGATCGCCGAGGATACCGGCATGATCGGCATGAATTGGGGGGTCAATTTCTGTGTCTCTGGGCTTGATCGTGACTGGGCCTATAATCCCAGTTGCCGGGGGGCCGGGCCGTAACGCTCAGCCGCGCAAGGCTTCGAGCACGCAATCGCGCAACAACATCGGATCACGGGCGCCACGCTGGGCGAACTCGATCACCTTTGCCGCCACGACATTCGTCTCGTGGTGATCGGCGTCGCTGAGCCCCAGCGTTTGGCACACGTCGGCATAGACGCGCGTCATGCTGACGATCGCCTCCGGCTCGAAGGGCTCGTTCTTGAATAGGCGATAAACGGCCATACGCCGTGTCTCCCGCGTGCAAGCTTCAAACTAGGCGCCGAATGCGACGCTTTCCAGCCCGCTTTCCGGTTCCGCCACGACAATCCCCAGTGTCCCCGAGCATCGCGACCCCGCTGTGAACAAAGTGAAAAATTTTGTTCTTGCTTTGTTCCATACGCTCGTCTAAGCTCTTTGCGTTTGTCGAACGCGTACAGGGGGGTGGTCATGACCAGGGTAGTGTTGCGTGTGGCGTTGCTTGCGTTGTTGCTCACCCCCCGAGCGGCGACTGCGCAGGATCCGCGGCAGAATGCACTGGGGCAGTTCGATTTTTACGTTCTGTCCCTGTCCTGGTCGCCATCCTTCTGCGCTGGCGCTGCCGAGCGCGCTGCCGAGCGCGGTGCCGGTGCCGCGGCCGGCAATGTGCAATGTGGCCCGCGACCCTATTCCTTCGTCGTTCATGGGCTGTGGCCGCAATATGACAACGGTTTTCCAGAATATTGCCAAATTCCAGCGCCGCGGCTTGATCGCGGCGTGGTCTCCTCCATGCTCGATCTGATGCCGGCGCCGCGGCTGATCTTCAACGAATGGGATCGCCACGGCACCTGTTCCGGCCAATCGGCGCACGCTTATTTCGAGACCGTGCGCAAGGCGCGGGCTGCGGTGAAAATCCCGCCCGAATTTATCGATCTCAAGGAGCCGCTCAGCGTAACCCCGCATGCCGTCGAAGAGGCTTTCATCAAGGCCAATCCTGGACTATCGGCGGGCGCGATGGCGGTCGGCTGCGATGCCAAGCGTTTGACAGAGGTGAGGCTGTGCCTTTCCAAGGATCTCCAGTTCCGAGATTGCGCGGAGATCGCCAAGCGCAGCTGCAGCCGGGAGCAGCTGACCATGCCGCCGATGCGCGGCGGCTGAAAGAACGAAGGGCTGTTCGTTACGACGAACTCAGTCTAAGTCCGGCCGGAATGTGTCGGATCGCGGCGTGACATGAACTATCAGCACGCGTTTCACGCCGGTAACTTTGCCGACGTCCACAAGCATATCGTGCTAACGCGTGTTCTCGACTATTTGCGGCAAAAACCGGCGGCATTTCGCGTCGTCGACACCCATGCCGGCGCCGGCCGCTACGATCTTCTCGGGCCGCAAGCCGCGCGGTCGGGTGAATGGCGGGACGGAATCGGGCGCCTGTTCGCGATGCCGCGGTCCGGCGCCGCCGGAACCGATTCGACGCAAGCGCTAATTGCGCCTTATCTCGACATCGTCGCGGCGCTCAATCCAGGCAAGACGCTGCGGCGCTATCCCGGATCACCGCTGATCGTCAAAGCGCTATTGCGCCGACAAGACCGGCTCATTGCTTGCGAGCTAGAACCGAGCGCGGCCGCTTCGCTCAAAGCCGTTCTGCACGGCGATGCCCGCGCCAAGGCGCTCGCCATCGACGGCTGGGTAGCGCTTTTTGCCAATATTCCGCCCAAGGAACGCCGCGGCTTGATAATGATCGACCCGCCCTACGAGGAGAGTGTCGAGTTCGCCCGCCTCTTCGATACGCTCTCGCAGGCGCATCGCAAGTGGCCGAGCGGGCTTTACTTGTTGTGGTATCCAATCAAGGCGCGCGAGGCGCCTGATGCGCTGGCGCGGCGGCTGCGTCGGCTTTCAGTGCCCAAAATCTTGCGCTGCGAAATCACAATCGGGCCACCACGCGCCGACGGCGCGCTCGCCGGCTCCGGACTGATTATCGTCAACCCGCCCTTTCCACTGGAGCGCGAATTGCGGGTGATTCTTCCCGCGCTCACGCGACTGCTCGCGCCTATGGGCGACTACCGCCTCGATTGGCTCTCTGGAGAATGACCTGGTCCGGGCTGCTTTCGGCCGCCGGGTCAATCACAGACAGGGTTTGGTCCTCCTTTCAGCGGTTGGAATTGCAAGAAACCCTGCTACTGCCCACTTTTCGACACCTTCGAATTGGTTTAGCCTTCCTCAACTGGCTTAGACGTTCCGCCTCCTGTGGGGGGCCGGCGGAGTGGCTGAGGCCGTCGGGGCTTAAGCTCTTTGCTCGTGTGGATGTCCGGCCTAGCCGTCACGCCTTTGACGGCGGCGGCGAGGTGAGCGCGGGAAGGAGTTATGCAATGGCAATGACCGGCACGGTCAAATTTTTCAACGGCGAGCGTGGCTATGGCTTCATCAAGCCCGACGATGGCGGCCGCGACGTGTTCGTCCATATCACTGCCGTTGAACGCGCGGGGCTGAAGTCGCTGATGGAAGGCCAGCGCATCAGCTTCGAGGTCGAGCCCGACAAAAAGGGCAAAGGGCCAAAGGCCGTCAATCTCGTCGTCACCGGCTAGAACGACCTTAAACGTTCCGCTTGAGCCTTTGCGGCGTAGACCGTATTTGCGGGCGCGCTGCTGTACGCCCGCGGACGGCTGTGCAGGCTTCCCAACTGTTCCGTCTTAATCATGGTGCCGCAATGATGGTTCTCCGTTCATCGCCGGCGTCTCCGTTCGGGCGGAAGGTGCGGATTGCAATCGCGCTTTTGGGTTTTGGAGGCGAGACGCGGGTCGACACCGCCGATCCCACCGACCTTGCCGACACGCTCCGCCGGCAAAATCCGCTCGGCAAAATTCCGGTGCTGATTGCCGAAGACGGCACCGCCTATTACGATTCCCGCGTCATCCTCGAGTTCCTTGATGAACGTGCCGGTGGCGGCAGGATCATTCCGCGCGAGACACGGGCACGCCTCGCTGCGTTGCGGCTGCAAGCGCTGTGCGACGGCATTCTCGATGCTTCGATTCTCACGGTGTACGAGGCGCGATGGCGCGCGCACGAGCGTCACGAGCAAAAATGGCTCGATCATCAGGCCGGCAAGGTGACGCGCGCGCTCGCTGTGCTCGAGTCGAGTCCGCCGGCGCTCGATACTGCGTCCGCCAGCTTGCCCAATGTCGGCCAAATTGCGCTCGCCTGCGCGCTCGGCTATCGCGATTTTCGCTTCGGCGAAAGCTGGCGCGCCGATCACCCGCGCTTGGTCGGCTGGGTTGATGATTTTGCCGCGCGCGTGCCGGCCTTCGCCGCGACGACACCGACTGGCTAGCGCAAGCCGTCGTAGATTCGTTAGTGGAACTGGTCCGCCAGCCCGACCGAAGCTGAGGACCTCTAGCCTACTCACAACAAAAAACCCCGGAGCGCGGCCTCGGGGCTTTTGTGCGTCCGTCACGCGAAGCGTTTAGAATTTATAGTTTACGCCAGCGCGCAGCAGGTTGGTGTGGAACGACACGTTGTCGGTACCCAGTCCGGCGCCGCAATTTAATTCGCAATTGAAGCTGCCGAGATCGACATAGAGATACTCGACCTTAGCGGTCCAGTTCGGCGCCAGCGCGGCTTCCAGTCCGGCGCCCAGTGTCCAGCCGCTGTTGTCGCTGCTGGTCTGCGGCAGGCCCGGCGTCGACGCCTGGATATTGCCGAATGCGGCGCCGCCGGTGATGTACGGCATGAAACGATCCGCGGCATAGCCGAGCCGCCCGCGCACCGTGGCAAGCCAGGTATTGCCCGTCTTGCAACCCAGCGGACACGAATTGATGGTGGTGCCGTTATGAAAAGAGAGATGTTAGATACTGTAGACGCTGCGCTTAGCCGGTTTGATGATGAGCCGGAGCTAATCGAGCTTGCTCCTGGCGAGACATCGTTGAGCTTCTTGCAAAAGGTTTATCGCAGTGTGAAGCAGCCAATGAGCCGAAGGCTGCGCGCGGCGATCGAAGCATTGCCCCATGAGCATCCCCGACTTGGAGCGATTGCCACAGCTAGTATGAATGGCTAGGACTTCGCCTCGCTCCTCGAACGCGCCATCCGCGCCAGCGGCAAAGGACCGGAGGTCAAGCAGATCGAAGCCCACCCCCTCACATCGGAGAAGCCAGGTTGATGGCCAACCAATATCCGCTCGCTTAACTTTGTGGACTACTTGTGGACTATTTGAGCGAACTAACAGAAAAAACTTGTAAAAATCCACTCTTGAATACATCATGATGTACGGGGGATGGGCCGTACGAGGGGACGGCCCCATGGATGACTTCATCCCTAGTGAAAGTGGTGTCGAGCAACTAAAGCGCTCCGCCATAGACCATCTTATCGCCACGCAAAACGTGGCACGTCTCCGCCGCGAGCTAGAAAACGAGCCTGACGAATTCACGCGCTCCAGGCTGCTCAAACTGCTGTTGTATGAGGCGGAAAAGTCTCGTCTGACACGCAGGCAGTTGGACAGAATAGACGGCCACATGGCTGAACTTAGGGAGCTAGCCTACAGGCAAGTCGAATTGGTCGAGAAAGGTAACTTGAAAGGCCAGATCGTCGAGCGGGCTGTAAAATTGCTCGCGTTGTTGAACGACCTTATGTCGAATTATCAAACGCTTCGACGAAGTCATGAGCCCGCTCGCTGAGTAAGTCATTGATTGTCAGGCGTGCAGCCTTGAAATCGTGGAGTACTGGTTCGAAGGTGACGCTGGTGCCCATCAAACAAGCGGTAGCTGCACAGAACTAAGCCGTAGAGCCCACGCGGAACTCT